>Ga0209273_10000097_pt1 | contig 179011 bp, 167 predicted proteins | sample tdAd471_FD_187126 | JGI IMG/M metagenome (GOLD analysis project Ga0209273, IMG submission 187126) | Marine sediment microbial communities from the Atlantic coast under amendment with organic carbon and nitrate - tdAd47.1 (SPAdes)... | ecosystem: Environmental > Aquatic > Marine > Coastal >... | reverse complement strand
CATAGCAAGGGGGCGGCGCAAGCGCACTTTTTCCGAGACGCGAGCTCTTAAAAAAAATTACCCTCATGGTCTCATCTCTTGGCTGGGGGGCCAAAACATGCTGCGCCTGATCTATGCCGCCTATGGGGCGGCCGCCTATCTCACCTTCTTTGCCGCCTTTCTCTATGCCATCGGCTTCGTCGGCAATCTGGTCGTCCCGAAGGGGATCGACACCGGGGCGGCGGTGCCCCTTGCCGAGGCGCTGATCGTCAATCTGGCGCTGCTGGGGCTGTTCGCCGTTCAGCACAGCGTCATGGCGCGGCCCGGCTTCAAACGCTGGTGGACGCAATTCGTGCCGCGCCCGATCGAGCGCAGCACCTATGTGCTGCTCTCAAGCCTGGCGTTGCTGCTGCTTTATTGGCAGTGGCGGCCCATTGGCGGAACGGTCTGGAGCGTAACCGGCCCGGGCGAAATTGCGCTTTGGGCGGGCTTTGCCGTCGGCTGGGGGATTGTGCTGCTTTCCACCCTGATGATCGGCCATTTCGAATTGTTCGGCCTGAAGCAGGTCTATCTGAATTTCAAGAATCTGGAGCCCAAGACGCCCCATTTCACCATGCCCGGTTTTTACAAATTGGTGCGCCACCCGATCATGGTGGGCTTCCTTGTCGCTTTTTGGGCCACGCCCGAGATGAGCGCCGGCCATCTTCTCTTCGCACTCGGCACGACGGGCTACATCCTGATCGCGCTGCAAATCGAAGAACGCGATTTGATCGCCTTCTTCGGCGAACGCTACCAGCAATACCGCAAAGACGTGCCGATGCTGGTGCCGTTCCTGAAAGGCGGCGGGCAAAAAGATTAAAGGGGAAATGGGGTAAGGAAAATGGTGCCCAGGGGCGGATTTGAACCACCGACACGCGGATTTTCAGTCCGCTGCTCTACCAACTGAGCTACCTGGGCATTGCGGGCCGTAAAAATTAGCCTGCGGCGGCGCTTATAGGGGAAAAACGCCCTTCCTGTCCAGCCGGGCCGCCCGAAGCCTTACCTGGCGTCGTCGTCGTCCTCGCCCGAACCTTCGATGACCTGCGGACGTTCTTCCGTCGGAATGCGGTATTTGCCATCGAGCCAGCGGCCCAAATCCTGGTTGGCGCAGGCCTGCGAACAAAAAGGCCGGTATTCCGCCACCACCGGTTTCGGGCAAATCTGGCAGGAAACGGTTTTCTTATGACCCATAACCCAACCCTTTGAGAAGCGCGCCGGTTTCGAAAAGAGGCAACCCGACGACATTGGAATAAGAGCCTTGCAAATGCCGCACGTAAAGGGCGGCGACACCCTGAATGGCATAGGCGCCGGCCTTTCCTTGCCATTCGCCGCTTTCGAGATAGGCCTGGATTTCGCGTTCCTCCAGCCGCTTGAAGGCAAGGCGCGTCGTCACCAGGCGGCTTCGGCTCACGCCCCCCGGCGCGATCACGCAAACGCCGCCATAGACCCGGTGGCTTTTGCCGGAAAGAAGGCGCAGGCAAGCCTCGGCGGCGTCCCGGTCGCGGGGCTTGCCCAGCACCCGTCTGCCCACCGCGACGACCGTATCCGCCCCCAGCACGAAGGCGTCCCCATGGCGCGCGGCGACGCAGGCGGCTTTTGCTTCCGCCAGTCTTTGGGCCAGCGCCCCCGGCGCTTCGCCCGCAAGGGGCGTCTCGTTCACGGCGGCCGCCTCGATCACGCCGGCGGGCAGTCGGATCTGTTCCAGAAGCGCGCGTCGCCTCGGCGAGGCGGAGGCAAGCACAAGAGGGGGACGTCCGTCCATGGCTGGGGTCGCTATTTAAAGCGAAAGGTAATCCGACCTTTCGTCAGATCGTAAGGGGTCATCTCGACGGTGACCTTGTCGCCCGCCAACACGCGAATGCGGTGTTTCCGCATCTTGCCGGCCGTGTGGGCCAGCACCTCATGGCCGTTTTCCAGCAGAACGCGAAACATCGCGTTCGGCAGCAATTCGGCCACCGTGCCGGTGAATTCCAGAAGTTCTTCCTTCGCCATGTCGTCCTTTCGTGTTGTCGCGGCCCACGATGAATCTTCCCGACGGGCCCATAAGTCAAGGGATTTCTAGCGTTTTTGACAAAACCCCAGGGGAACCCGCCTAGACTTCCGGCGGCGTCATCGCCTGAAAACGCGCCTTGATGCGCGAAAGCAGCACATCGCGCACCTCGCGATAGACCTTCAGCCGCTCGTCGCGATTGCCATGCACATAGGAGGGATCCATCGTCTTCCAGAATTCGACCTCCGCCGCCATGGTGCGCGTCAATTCCACCGCCTTGTGCTGCGCTTCGGGAGAAAGCGAGATCACGACATCAAAATAGGTGTCTTCCAAATCCTCGAAAGCCTTTGCGCGGTGCCTGGCGATGTCGATCCCGATCTCGTCCATCACGGCGACTGCGAACGCATCGAGGTCGCCGGCGCGGACGCCGACCGAATCGACATAGACCCGGTCCCCGAATAAATGTTTCAAAATTCCTTCCGCCATCGGCGAACGGATGGCGTTGTTCGTACACGCAAACAGAACGCTGCCTGGAAGATCCCCCATCTACGTGCGCAAATGCAAAACGCAAACAAGGGTAAACAGACGCCGCGCCGTGTTTTCGTCGATGGCGATCTTGTCGGCCAGGCGTTCGCGCAAAAGCTCGGCGCCTTCGTCGTGAAGCCCGCGCCGGCCCATGTCGATCGCCTCGATCTGGGTTGCTGTGGCCGATTGCTTGATCGCCGAAAAATAGCTGTCGCAGATCGTGAAATAGTCGCGGATGAGCCTGCGAAAGGGCGACATCGAGAGGACGACGCTGGCAAGGGCCTTGCCCTCCGCCTTCGCGCGGATGTCGAACACCAGGCGGCTTTCGGCGATCGAAAGATGCAGATCGTAGGGGCCCGCCTCCAGGCCGATGGGCGCGAAGTGGTTTTCTTCCAACAAGTCGAAGATGGCGACCTTGCGTTCGTGATCGACCTCGGGCGACCAATGAACGACCGAGCGCTCATCGAGGGTCACGTTTGCGATGCGTTCCGTTTTGGTGGACACCAAAGGTCCCCGTCAGCCGTTTTCGTTCCGGCGCAGGCGCAGCGAAAGGGCATGGGCGTCCAGGCCTTCCGCCGCGGCCAATGCCTCGGCGGCGGGGCCAAGGGTTTTCATCGCCTCCCGCTCGCAGGCCACCATCGAGCTGCGCTTGAGAAAGTCGAGCACGCCAAGCCCGGAAGAAAAGCGCGCGCTGCCCGCCGTCGGCAGCACGTGGTTGGGGCCGGCGACGTAATCGCCAAGGGCCTCGGGCGTGTAGCGCCCTAAAAAAATCGCACCGGCGTTCCGCACCCGCGCCGCGATGGCGTCCGGGTCCGCGACCGCAAGCTCCAGATGTTCCGGCGCGATCCTATCGATCAAGGGAACGGCATCTTCCAGCGCGCTTACGAAAATCACGGCGCCGTTTTCCTCCCAACTTGCCCGCGCGATGTCCGCGCGCGAGATGGATTGCAGCGCCGTTTCGATGGCGGCTTCGACTTTTTTGCCGAACGCGCGATCGTCCGTGATCAAAATTGCCTGGGCCGCCGGATCGTGTTCGGCCTGGGAAAGCAAATCGGCGGCGATCCAGGCCGGGTCGTTCGCGCCATCGGCAAGGACCAGAATTTCAGAAGGGCCGGCGATCATGTCAATGCCGACTTCGCCGAAAACCTGGCGCTTCGCCTCCGCCACATAGACGTTGCCGGGCCCGACGATCTTGTCCACGGCGGGCACGCTTTCCGTTCCGTAAGCCAGGGCCGCAACCGCCTGGGCGCCGCCAAGGCGATAGATTTCCGTCACGCCGGCGATTTCCGCGGCCACGAGAAGCACCGGATCGAGAACGCCATCCGGCGTCGGCACCGTCATCTGGATGCGCGCCACCCCGGCAATTCGCGCCGGGATCGCGTTCATCAACACGGAACTTGGGTAGACGGCCTGGCCGCCGGGCACGTAGACGCCAACCGCCGCCAACGGCCGCCAACGGTGCCCCAACCGCAGACCCGCCGCGTCGCGGTAATCCAAATCCTCGGGCAATTGCCGGGCGTGGTAATCCGCGATGCGGGCAGCGGCGAATTCCAAGGCCTCGATCAGCGAAGGCGCGACCGCCTGTCGGGCCTTGGCGATCTCGGCGGGGGAAACCCGAAAGGCTGCCGGCGCAAGGGTGGTGCGGTCGAAACGTTCCGTATAGGCCGCAAGCGCCGCGTCGCCGCGCGCGCGCACGTCCGCCAGAATTTCGGCAACGGCGGCGCCGACATCGGCGGTCTGGGCACGCTTCGCGTCCAGCAGGCGCGCGAACGCCGCTTCGAAATCCGGATCCTGCCGGTCAAGATAGCGCGGCATCCACCCTCTCCCGGAACCGGTCGATCCAGCGCGTGACCGCGTCGGTTCGCGTTTTCAACGCCGTCCGGTTGACGGCAAGGCGGGACGTGATGTCGGCAATCTTTTCCACTTCGACCAACCCGTTCTCGCGCAAGGTTTGACCGCTCGACACCAGATCGACGATGCGCTCGCAAAGCCCCATCGAGGGCGCCAGTTCCATTGCCCCGTTCAGTTTGATGCATTGCGCCTGCACGCCCCGGGCGGCGAAATGTCGCCGCGTAAGGGAGGGATATTTCGTCGCGACGCGCACAAAGGACCAGCGCGCCGGATTGTCCTCCGTGCCCATGGCCTCCGGCTCCGCCACCGCAAGCCGGCAGCGGCCTATGCGAAGGTCCAAAGGCGCGTAGATTTCCGGGTAATCGAATTCCATCAACACGTCGTTGCCGACAATGCCAAGCTCCGCCGCGCCAAAGGCAACGAACGTTGCGGCGTCGAAGCTTCGCACCTGGATCAGATCGAGCTGCGGGTCGCTGGTCGCAAAGCGAAGCTGGCGCGTGTCCGGGTCGCGAAACGCCGCCTCCGGCTCGACCCCAAGCCGGGCAAGCAGCGGCAGCGCCTCCTGCTGGATGCGGCCCTTCGGCAGCGCCAGTACAATTTTCTTATCCGTCGGCACGCGGTTCTCCTTCTTGGGCGCAGATATAGCACAAGCGTGCGCCCCCCTCCTACGGTCCGGCAAACGCCTTAGATTTCTAGTGCTTCAGTCGTGCGATTTCGGCGCCGCAGGCGGCGAGTTTTTCCTCGAGACGTTCGTAGCCCCGGTCCAGATGGTAGACGCGGTGAACCACCGTCTCGCCCTCGGCAACCAGGCCCGCCAGCACCAGCGACACGGACGCGCGCAAATCCGTCGCCATCACTTCCGCCCCCACCAATTGCTTCACACCCCGCACCATGGCCGAGGCGCCGTGCACGGTGATATCGGCGCCCATGCGGTTCAGTTCCGGAACGTGCATGAAACGGTTTTCAAAAATGGTCTCCGTAATCATCGCCGCGCTCGTGGAAATCGACATCAACGCCATCATCTGCGCCTGCATGTCCGTCGGAAAACCGGGAAAGGGTTCCGTCATGACATCGACGCCGATCAATTCGGCGTCGCTGCGGCTGACGCGAAGGCCGCCCGGCACCGCCTCCAGCGTAACGCCGGCATCCGTCATAACTTCGGCAAGGGCGACAATGTGTTCACGCCGCGCCCCTTCCAGCACAAGATCGCCGCCGGTGATCGCCGCCGCCATCGCGTAAGTACCCGTTTCAATCCGGTCCGCAACGATGGGGTGCTGGCATCCATGCAGCCGGTCGACGCCCTGTACGCAAATCGTGTCCGTGCCGGCGCCTTCGATCTTCGCCCCCATGGCAGAGAGGCAGGCGGCAAGGTCCACGACCTCCGGTTCGCGCGACGCATTGGAAAGTGTGCTTTCCCCCTTTGCGAGAACGGCCGCCATCAAAAGGTTCTCCGTCGCGCCGACGGAAACGAAAGGAAAAACGATCTTCGCGCCGCGAAGGCCGGAACGGGCCTGCGCGTGCACATAGCCTTCGCGCAAATCGATGTCCGCGCCCAATTGCTGCAGGCCTTTCAGGTGCAGATCGACCGGTCGCGTCCCGATGGCGCAGCCACCGGGAAGGGAGACTTCCGCCTTGCCCTCGCGCGCAAGCAAGGCCCCCAGGACGAGGATCGAGGCGCGCATCCGGCGGACCAGCTCGTAGGACGCCGTCGTATTGGTGATTTCCTTCGCCTGCAGCGACAGCACACGGCCGATATGGCCTTCGTTCGCCTCGTCGCCGACCATCTGGATGGCGACGCCGTGGCGGCCCAGAAGGTTGGCAAGGGTCGAAATGTCCGCCAAATGCGGCAGATTGGAAAGCGTCAGGCACTCGTCCGTCAACAGGGCAGCCGCCATCAAGGGCAGCGCCGCGTTCTTCGCGCCACCGATCGGAATCCGGCCTTGAAGCCGGTTGCCGCCACGGATTTGAATGCGATCCATTTATCTATGCGAGCCCGAAGCCCGCTCCATTGCTTGGCCGAAAAGGAGAAATAGGCCCATCGCCCATGCCGCGCAAGGCTCGCACGCCAAGCCGCGGCCTAGAGCTTCGGCAGCGTGACGCCCCGTTGGCCCATATATTTGCCGGCCCGGTCCTTGTAGGAGGTTTCGCAAGGCCCCTCGCCTTTCAGAAACAGGAACTGGCAGGCGCCCTCATTGGCGTAGACCCGCGCCGGCAGCGGCGTCGTGTTTGAAAACTCCAGGGTCACATGGCCTTCCCACTCCGGTTCCAGCGGGGTCACGTTGACGATGATGCCGCAACGCGCATAGGTCGATTTGCCCAGGCAAATCACCAGCACATCCCGTGGAATGCGGAAATATTCGACCGTCGTCGCCAGAGCAAAACTGTTCGGAGGAATGATGCATTCCGGCCCTTGGCGGTTGACGAAACCTTGCGGAGAAAAAGATTTCGGATCGACCACGGCGGAATCGACGTTCGTGAAGATTTTGAATTCGTCCGCCACGCGCGCGTCGTAACCATAAGAAGAAAGGCCATAGGAAATGACGCCTTCGCGTTTTTGCGATTCGACGAAAGGTTCGATCATGTTTTTCGTCGTCGCCATTTCCCGGATCCAGCTATCGGGCATTATGGACATGTGTCGGTTTCCTGTTTCTGCCGGCCCTTGGCCTGCGTCTTCCGTTTCCGCAAATTCTCACGAAGGGCGTCGGCACGGCGGCCCTGGGCATTATGCCCCTTCGGCGTGTGTGGTTTTTTCCCCGCCCCTTGCTCTGCTTGCCGCTTCATAAAGGTCTCTTGCCTGGTTCTCGTGGCGCCGCGCAGGATGGGGCGCAGGCGCGCGCCCGTCAAGCCGGCCACACATTCTGCCGCCCGTTTTTTTCAGAATTTCTTGGCAAGGCGCGCGCGGCTGTGTAGAGTCGAAAGAATCAGGATAAGCCCTTCTAATTAAGAATAATTTTCACTTTAAAAAGGGCGTCCGAGGAGGGAGTTTCGGCGGGTTTTCGACCCTTGCCACCGTCCACAGGGACGACCCCCTTCCAAATCATTGCGTTTCCAGTGGAATTTTGGCCCGGCGGTCGGTTCCCGGGAAATGCCAGGAGTGCACGAAGATGGCCGAACTCGACAGAATGGAATGGTACGACCTGGCGCGGACGACGTCCTGGACGCCGAAATACGTCGAACAAGACGTGTTGTTCCCGCCCGAGATGAGCGATCCCCACAATCTGTCCCAGGACGTCTGGGACACCTATGACGAGCCCTACAAGACGACCTACCGCGATTACGTCCGGGTCCAGCGCGACAAGGATGTGGGCGTCTATTCCGTGCGCGCCGCCTTGGGGCGTTCGAACTTCATCGAGAAGGCGCCGGAAGGCTGGCGTTCGATCCTGAAGTCCCATTACGGGATCATCGGCGCCGTCGAATTCACGGCCGCCATCTATTGTTCGCGGGCCGCGCGCTTCGGCCGCGCCGGCGGCATGCGCAACACCGGCATGTTCGGCATTCTCGACGAAATCCGCCACGGCCAGCTGGAATTCGTCTTTCCGCATGAATATGCCAAGAAAGATCGCCAGTGGGACTGGGCGGTCAAGACCTACCACACGAACAACTGGACCGCGATCGCCGGACGCCATTTCATCGAAGACGTGATGGTGACGCGCGACGTTCCCTCCTCCACGCTGACGAACGGGTTCTGCCTGGAGACCGGCTTCACGAACGTACAATTCATCAGCCTTTCCGCCGATGCCGCCCGCATGGGCGATTACACGTTTTCGAACGTCGTCAACAGCATCCAGACGGATGAATCGCGCCACGCCCAGATCGGCGCGCCAAATCTGGAAATTCTGGTCAAGAACGGCAAGAAGGACGCCGCCCAGCACGTGCTGGATCTTTCCTTCTGGCGGTCCTGGAAATTGTTCCTGACCCTGACCGGCCCGGCGGTGGATTACTATTCTCCGCTCGATCGGCGGGAAAAATCCTTCAAGGAATTCATGGAGGAATGGATCATCGCCCAGTACGAGCGCCAGATCGCCGACATGGGAATCGATCATCCCTGGTACTGGGACATCTTCCTGGACGAACTGAACTACGCCCATCACGGGATGCATATGGGCCTTTGGTATTGGCGCCCGACGCTGTTCTGGAACCCCGTCGCCGGCGTCACGCCAAAAGAACGCGACTGGCTGGAAGGAAAATACCCGGGCTGGAACGACACCTTCGGCAAGGCATGGGATGTCGTTATCGACAATTTGCTGAACGGCCGGAAAGAAAAGACCCTGCCCGAAACGCTGCCGATGCTTTGCAACCTTTGCCAGCTTCCCATCGTTGCGCCCCCCGGCACAAAGACGTTCAAGCTGCACGACCACACCCACGAGCATCAGGGCCGGCTTTACCATTTCTGTTCGGAGCCCTGTAAGTGGATCTTCGAAACGGAGCCGGATCGCTACGAAGGGCATCTTTCTCTCATCGACCGCTTCCTCGCCGGCGAGATTCAGCCGATGACGGTGCCGGGCGTGCTCAAATACATGGGCATCGCCCCCGGCGAAATGGGAGACGATCCTTGCGACTGGGTCGAAGCGTATCGCGCGTCCGTAAAAGCGGCGAGCTAACAAAAAGAAGGCGGGACGGCCCCAAGAGCCGAACCGCGCAAATCTGGAGGGCCGACGATGGCATTGTTTCCATTCGTTTCGAATTTCGAGGGTGATTTTCTGCTGCAGTTGGTCGCCGTCGATACGGAAAACACCATGGACGAGGTGGCGGAAGCCGCCGCCGTGCATTCCGTCGAAAGACGGGTCCCACGCCAGGACAAGCCCTTGCGTGTGCGGGTGCAGGGCGCCGACGCGCCGCTTGCCCGCGACATCACTGTAAAGGACGCCAAGCTGGCGCCGATGACACCGCTTGAAATTTACTACGAGGGATGAGGCCAAGCATGGCGTTTACGAAAATCTGTTCCCTGGACGATTTGTGGGAAGGCGATATGGAGATGCGGCCCGTCGGCAAGGTGCCGGTGTTGCTGCTCTACCCGGAAGGGGGCGAAGTCCGCGCCTTCCAGGCCGTTTGCCCCCATCAGCAAGTGCCGCTTTGGGATGGAAAATTTGAAGAAGGCATTCTCACCTGCAAGGCCCACGAATGGACCTTCGACGGCAAGACCGGCGAAGGCATCAATCCGGGCGGCTGCACCCTTGCCGAATACAAGGTGAAGATCGAAGGCGAAGATATCTACGTAGACGTTGAAGGGATTGAGCCGAACTTTACCGCCCCTACGACGGGGACCGAGGAGAACGCAGGATGAGCAGCTCTACAGGCAACAAGGTCGGGCCGGTCTTCATGACCGGCGAAATCGCCGACGCCGCAATAGAAGCACTCGAGGAAGACAACCCCGGCAAGACCTTCGATATCCAGGATCACGACGCCTATATCCGCGTACAAACGGACGATGACTGCATCATCCACCGCAAAACGATGGAGAAGATGCTTGGCCGTGATTTCGTCATGCAGGAGCTGGAAGTCATACTTAGCACCTTTGCCGGCCGGATCGATTTGACGTCGGATCATGTGCGGTTCTTCTTTAAAAAGAAATTGTAAGACCGGCCGGGTCACGCGCCCGGCCAGGCCCCGGAGGAAAAAACGATGAGCGAGGAATCGCCCGAAACCCTAAAACCCTTAAAAACGTTCAGCCATCTGGCAAAAGCGCGCCGCCGGCCGAGCGAATACGAGATCACCACCACCAAGTCCTATTGGCTGATGGATTCGCTTGCGTCCGGAAAGGATTTCGACGGCGAGCGCCAAACGAATCAGCCCTTCGAGATTTCGTCCGACATTCCGATGGCGAAGTGGTACCAGAAGAACCGCGACGGATCGCCCCTGCAACACGACAACTGGGAAGCCTATCGCGACCCGGATGAAATGATCTATCGCAGCTATTGCCGGATGCAGGATGGTCAGGAAACCTATGTCGACGGCATCCTCGACGAGTTCAGCGAAACCGAGCACGACATCGACCTCGACCAAAATTGGGTAAAGGTTCTGGCGTCGGCCTATACGCCGGGCCGCTATCCGCTGCACGCGCTGCAGATGGGGTCTGCCTATATCGCCCAGATGGCGCCATCCAGCACGATTGCCAATTGCGCGATGTTCCAGGCGGGCGACCAGTTCCGCTGGGTCTCCCGCGCCGCCTATCGCACGGCCGAGCTTGCAAAGACCCATGAAGCCGCCGGCTTCACCAAGGACGAGCGCAAGCACTGGGAAGAGGACGCCCATTGGCAGGGCTTCCGCGAGCTGCTGGAAAAGACCCTCGCCACTTATGATTGGGGCGAACATTTCGTTGCCCTGAACCTGGTGGCCAAGCCCGCCTTCGACGAAGCGTTCCTGCGCCAGTTCGGGAAATCGGCGCGGCGGAACAACGACATGCTGATCCATTTCCTGGCCGACGCGGCGTTGCGCGATACGGACCGCAGCCGTCGCTGGTCCACGTCCCTGGTCGAGCTGGCGCTCGGCAATCCGGCGAACAAAGCGGTGATGGAGGGCTGGATCGCAAAATGGGTGCCGCTGGCGGACAAGGCCATCGAAGGCTTTCTCGCCGCGCTGCCGGACATTCCGGAAGGGGCGGAAGAGGCGAAGAAGGCGGCGAAGGCCTTCCGGGCGACGATGGGCTTCTCGGCCTAAACGCGGCCCGCCTACGAAAAAGAAAAGGCTCCCGCTTCGGGAGCCTTTTTTTATTAACTTCTCTGTGGCATGTTCGCGCCCTTAAGGGCCGCCCTTAACCACGCTCGCGGCCCAAAGGGCCGCCGTAGCTCAGTGGTAGAGCGCACCCTTGGTAAGGGTGAGGCCGAAAGTTCGATTCTTTCCGGCGGCACCACTACATGCCATCAAAAAAATTGGGGGATGCCCTGCGCGCGCCTTAAAAAAAGGCGGGCGGGATCATCTCGATCGGCTTCGGCGTATCGTCCTTGGCCGCCGGCTTGGCGGAAGGCGCGGCCGGCGGAACGAACCCCAGCAACCAGCAGACGAAGCCATTCCAGGCTTGCGCAAAATTTGAAAGAACCATTTCCATGGATGCAGTAAACCCGGGCAAGTTGACCGCCCGGTGACGCCTGGATGACGTTTCCATGACGCTGCGTCCATGCCGCCGCGACGCGGCAAGCCCGCACCCATGAAAAAGGAGGCTCCCGCCCCCTTTTTCACGAATGTCTGGATGCAAGGCGCCGGCTAGAAACCGAGAGCGTTGTCTTCCTTCAGCCCTTTCGCCTCCGCCAATTGCTCGGCGGCGGCGATCTGTTCTTCCGTCATCTTGCGCCGGATGACTTCGCGCAGGCGCTTGCCTTCCTTGCTGCCGGCAATCACCGCCTTCGTGTACCAGAAATGGGCTTTCACAAAATCCTGGTCGACGCCAAGGCCGGCGACATAGAGAAAGCCGATATTGTTGTATGCGGCGCGATGGCCCTGATCGGCGGATTTCATGTACCACTTCATGGCCTTCGCATAATCCGGGTTTACGCCGTGGCCGCGCTGGTAAAGGAAGCCCAGATTGCGCTGGCCGACGGGATCGCCGCTTTCGGCGGACAGATGGTATTCCGCCGCCGCCTTGACGAGATCGCCTTTGTAATAGGCGGCATAGCCCGCCTGCAAATGGTCGACCTTTCCGTCTTCCGTCAACGCGGGCTCTTCGATATCGCGTTGTTCGGCAAGCAGGGCTTCTTCCGCTTCCTTCTTGCCAAACTCGCGAACCGCCCACACCGTGCCAAGAAGGGCAACCAGGACGGCCATGATGGTCGCGATGGTGATTAACTTCCGCATGCGTGTCTCCGTACTCCTTAAGCGCGCGCCGTTTTTCTTTTAGATGCCGTCCGATGCCGGACGGTTACGGCAACAACGCAGGGTGAACATGTTGCGTCGTTCTTGCGGCAAATTCGGCACCTCGAAAGCCCCGCGCCGTTGCCGCGCCCCTTGCTGGCTTTCAATATAGGCCGATTTCAAGAAACTTTCTAGACCACTGATATCGTTGCATTCCAGCCGCAAATCCAGCCCTGGGCCGGGCCTTGGCATCAGGCGTTTACGTCGATGACCGTGCGCCCACGCACCCGGCCCAGAAGGATTTCGGAGGCAAGTTTCGGCACGTCCCGAAGCGGGGCGACGGCCGTCATCCGATCGAGGGCCGCCATCGGCAATTCCTTTGCCAGGCGTTCCCATGCCTGGGCCCGGCGTGGCATTTGGCACGTCCCCGATTCGATTCCCAGCAGATTGACGCCGCGCAGCAAGAAGGGCAGCAGCGACGCGTGCAGTTCGCTGCCAGATGCAAGGCCGCAGACGGCAATGCTGGACCAATATTTCATCGTCGCAATCAACGTGGTCAGGGTCGCGCCGCCGACCGTGTCGATGGCGCCCGCCCAACGTTCCGAACCCAGCGGCTGGCCCGGCTTGCCGTCTTCTAGAAAAGGCGATGGCACCAATTCGGCGCGATCCAGGATCGTGGCGGCGCCAAGGTCCCGCAAATAGCCGTGCAGTTCCGGCCGGCCGGTCGACGCGGCAACTGCGTAGCCCTGGGCGGCGAGCAACGCCACCGCCACGCTGCCAAGGCCGCCGGAGGCGCCGGTGACAAGCACCTCGCCCGCCGAAGGGTGCAGCCCATGCTCTTCCAGCGCCATCAGCGACAGCATGGCGGTAAACCCCGCCGTGCCAATGGCCATGGCGCGAACGGGCGTCAGGCCCGCCGGCAGGGGCACCAGCCATGCCGCCTTCACCCGCGCTTTTTGGGCATAGCCGCCCCAATGGATTTCGCCGACGCGCCAGCCGGTCAGGATCACCTCGTCGCCGGGCTTGAAGGCGGGCGAGGCGGATTCTTCGACGGTGCCGACAAAATCGATTCCCGGCACATGGGGATAGTTCCGCACCATCCGCCCAAGTCCGTTGACAATCATCCCGTCCTTGTAATTGAGGGTGGAATAGGCGATCGCGACGGACACGTCCCCCTCCGGCAGCGACGCCACCGGCAGGGCTTTTACGGAAGCGCGGACCTTGCCGCCTTCTTCTTCGAGAACGAGCGCCGTAAAATCTGCCGTCACGCGTGGCCGCCTTTCGCCGCAACCGTTTCTTCAAAACGCACCAGCTCGCCCGATGGCGCGCCCAGAATTTCGTCTTCGCGCATGACGGTCTGGCCACGCAGGATCGTCAATTTCGGCCAACCGGTCACCTCCATGCCGTCATAGGGCGTCCACCCCGCCCGGCTGGCAATCCAGTCGTTCGTGATCCGCCGCTTGGCCGCCAAATCGACAATGGTGAAATCCGCATCGAAGCCGACATCCACGGCCCCTTTGCCCTGAATGCGGTAGATTTCGGCGGCACGCGCGCTTGTCAGCTCGGCAAAGCGTTCGAGGGAAAGGCGCCCTTTGTGCATATGATCCAGCAGGATCGGCACCAGCGTCTGCACGCCCGGCATGCCGGCGGGGCTTTGGGGATAGGGCTTCGCTTTTTCTTCCAGCGTATGCGGCGCGTGGTCCGAACCGATGACATCGACGGTGCCGTCGGCGATGGCCCGCCACAGCGCCTCTTGATGGGAAGCTTCGCGGATGGGTGGGTTCATCTGGGCCCGGGTGCCCAGCCGGGCATAGCAATCCGGGGCGACAAGGGTCAGATGCTGGGGCGTGACCTCGACGCTTGCGACGTCGCGGGCATTGGCAAGAAGCGCCATTTCGTCCGCCGTCGTCACATGCAGCACGTGCACCTTGCGGCCGCTCTTGCGCGCCAGGGTTAAAAGGCGTTCCGTCGCCAAGCGCGCGCTTTCCGCGTCCCGCCAGACCGGGTGGAAACGCGGATCCGCTCCCTCCTCGGCAAGATGCCTGCGCGCAATCAAACGCGCTTCGTCCTCGCAATGGGCGGCAAGCCGGCGCACGCCAGAACGCAACACGCGTTCGATCGCGTCGTCATCGGCAACCAGAAGCGTGCCGGTTGAGCTGCCCATGAAAAGCTTTACGCCCGAGGCCCCGGGCAGGCGTTCCAGCTCGCCCAGCTGTTCTGCGTTTTCCGCCGTCGCGCCGACGAAAAACGCGATGTCGCACCAGACGCGGCCATGGGCGCGTTTTACCTTGTCGGCAAGCGCCGCCGCGTCCGCCGTTGGCGGGTTCGTATTCGGCATTTCGAAGACGGCGGTCACGCCGCCTTTGACGGCTGCCCGGGTGCCGCTTTCAAGATTTTCCTTATGTTCCATTCCCGGCTCACGAAAATGGACCTGGGTATCGATGACGCCCGGAAGGACGTGGAGGTGGGACAGGTCGATCGCCCGCGCAGCTTTTTTCGAGCCAAGCTCGCCAATGGCGGCAATTTTTCCGTCGCGCACGCCGACATCTGCAAGAAGGACGCCCTTTGGGGTTACACAAGTTCCCCCGCGAAGCACGAGATCGAAAACGTCATCCATTGGAAATGCCCCAGCTATCACACCACCCCGCCCAGAGATCTCCGGCGGGCTGGCGAAATTCTAGGGCCTCGCTCCGGGTCCGCAAGCGCTTTCCGAGCCAAAGCCCCTTTGCAGGCAAAATCCTTGGGGAAGGACGCGGCCTAGATGCCGCTTTCGAAAAACGTCCCCGCCATCGGAAAATCCGAGCTGGTGAAGCGAATAAAGGCCGTCGTGCCCTTTCCAGGCTCGCTTTCGACCGATATCCGGCCGGCAAGCACTTCGACGAGCCGCTTGGTAAGCGAAAGGCCCAACCCGGTTCCCTGATACCGCCGGGAAAGAGAGGATTCGATCTGTTGAAAAGGATCAAACGCGATGCCCAGCTCTTGCGCGTCCATGCCGATGCCGGTATCGGAAATCGACAGCAAAATATCCCCGGACGGATGCAAGCTTGCCGCTGCCGTAACCCGGCCACCATCCGGCGTAAATTTGATGGCGTTGGAAAGCAGGTTCAGCAGGATTTGCCGCAACCGGCGGCCATTGCTCCAGATATCCGGCAAATCCGGCTCGGCCTCGTAAACAAGCTCGACGTTCTGGCGCCGCGCCATTTCCGACATGACGCGAACGCTCTCTTGCAACACCCTGGCCGTATCCACGGATTCCCACTCGACCTCCAGACGTCCGGTTTCCGCCTTGCTAAGGTCGAGGATGTCGTTCACCAGGGCAAGCAGGTGACGGCCGCATTCGTGAAGGTCTTCCAGATAGTCCCGCATTTTTGGGCTCTTAATGGAACCGGCCGAACCATCCAGAATGACTTCCGAAAATCCGATAATGGCGTTCAGTGGCGTGCGCAATTCGTGACTCATATTCGCAAGGAATTGCGACTTCGCTTCGTTCGCCTGCTCGGCTGCGTTTTTACTGGCACGCAGCTCTTCTTCGTAATCCAGGCGCCTCGTAATGTCTTCACAAGTATGGATAAAACCGCCAGTTGCTATTGGTTTATAAACAACGTGAATGGTTTTGCCGTTGCGAAGCGGAAGCGTAAATTCCTGTACGATATCGCCGCCGACGCCGCGAAACTGTTCTAGAAGTTCCGCCCGCGTCATCTCCGCCGGACGGTCGTAGCAATCCGCCACCCGTTCGAGAATGGCCCCGATCGAAGTTCCCGGACAAATATCCTCTTCCGAAAAATCGAACATCTCCAGAATCTGCTGGTTGCAAATGGTCACGCGCCCATCCGGCTCGTACATGACGACGCCACGGGCCATGCTGTCGAGCGCTAGGCCAAGCTGATGATTTCTGAGTTCGACCTCGCGGGTGCGCGCGGCAACCTGCGCATTTAAATCCACCGTCAGCGCGTGCAGCGCCTGACGCATCTTTCCGATCCCCTCGTTTAGCGCAACGATTTCCTTCGGTCCGGCAACGGACAAAACCGGCGCCGCCAAATCCCCGTCTTGGATCCGCCCTACCGTTTGTGCAATCTGGCGCAGGGGCCGCACGAGAAAGAAATAGGCGGGAATCTGCAACATCAAAAGCACGAGGATCGGAATCAAGCCGAACGCCATCGCCTGGCCAAATTCGTCCTGGAAATGCCGCCAGCCGGCGCCAAGGGTTTGCGGCGACGGCGTCGCGGCGATGGCCCGCAGAAGCTCCGGCCAAAAATAATAGGCGACGATCGCCAGCAGCGTGACGACGACGATCAGGTTCAAAAGAACCATGACACGCAGCAACGGCAGGGCCCGCAACGCGCCCCGATTGAAACCCCGCCCCATCTTGGGACCCGCTTCCGTCATGCTTTCCTTCTCCAACGGCACACATGATCTCGCTCCTGCCCCTCTTTCGAGGCAGGGGTGTTCTCGATTGATACCGCGAGAAGTTTAATTTTTCTTGAAGCGATTCAAAGGTTTTCTGTAAGAATTTCAAAGACATCGCCGGTCGCGCCGGCACCCGCGATGTGCTGGCGATGCCAAAGCGCATAGAAAAGAAGCATCCAGGCGGCGAAGCCCGCCCGCCGGTCCGTCGCCCGGAAAAGCGCTTCGACCGCTCCTGGTTTACAAATAGCCCGGATCGTCGGGTCCGCTGCGACAAGCGGTCCCAGCCGGGCGCCCTTTCGGACAATCCATTCCGCAACGGGCACCGTGAAGCCGCGCTTTTCCGAGAACGGCTTCGCCGCCGGCAGCTTGTCCGAAAGCCATTTGCGCAGCAGCCATTTGCCGAGGCCTTTGCGGACCTTCAAACGGTCCGGCAAACAAAAAGCCGCCTTCGCCACCTCGCGATCCAGAAAGGGCGTTCGCCCTTCGACCCCATGCGCCATCAAACAACGATCCAGCTTTGTGAGCAGATCGTGGGGAAGCCAATCCGCGCAATCGACGGCCTGGGCAATCTGCAACCGCGTTCGGCCTGGCGTGCGGCTTGCCGTCTCGGCCGCGGCGATGCCATCGCGCCAACCCGTCAGGGGTTCGCGCAGCACATCCAAACGATCGAACACGCCGCGCGTGCGCAATTTCCTGCCGCCAAACATGGCCGGACGCATCGCGCTTCGGTAACGCCCATAGCCACCGAAAATTTCGTCGCCGCCCTCGCCGCAAAGCACGACCTTTAGATCCCGGCTGGCCTCGCGCGCAAGTTTCCAGGTGGGCAAGATCGCGTAATCCGCCGCCGGATCGTCCATCGCCGCTACAATTTCCGGAAGCGAGCGCCAAAAATCGTCTTCCGTGAACGCCACTTCGACAAATTCGGCGCCAAGCGTACCGGCCAAATGCTTGGCATGGTCACGCTCGTCATGGGCGCGCGTTCCGGGAAACCCGGCCGTAAAAGTTGCCACCGGCCGCGGGTTGCATTCCGCCATAAGGGCAAGGATGGCCGACGAATCGATGCCACCGGAAAAGAAGAGCCCATAGGGAACGTCGGAGCGCTGATGCAGATTGACACTGTCTGCAAGCACCGCATCGAGACGGCGAAGCGCCGTCTTTTCGTCCACGCTCTCCGGCGTACCTGCGGGCAGCGCCGCCTGTTGCGTACGATGAACAACGCGCCCCCCTTCCACCACCAGGACTTCGCCGGGCAACACGCGGTGAATGCCTTCAAAAATAGTTTCGGCACCGGTCGTAAATTGCAATTGCAGCAATTCGTTGCGGCTTTGCCGACGAATTTTTGGCTCGACGGCGCGCGCCTTGATCAGGGCCTGGGGTTCCGAGGCGAAGAAAAACCCCGCCGCCGTTTCCGCGTAGTAAAGCGGCTTGATCCCGAAGGGGTCCCGCGCAAGCACCAGCCGTTTCGTTTTCGGATCGTACAACGCCAGCCCATACATGCCGCGCAGACGGTTGACGAAGCGCAGGCCCTCTTGCGCGTAAAAATGCAGGGGCGGCTCGCAATCGGAGGCCGTCTGAAAGACCGCGTCCGAAAGTTCGGCGCGAAGCTCGACGTAATTGTAAATCTCGCCATTCGCGACAAGAACCGGCCCGTCGGGACGCATGAGCGGCTGATCGCCGGTCTTAAGATCAATGATTGCCAGGCGCGTGTGCACAAGGCCAACGGCCCCATCCACATATTTGCCCCGCCCATCCGGTCCGCGATGGGCAAGGGCGTCGGCAAGAATGCCCAAAACGGCCTGGGAAGGCGGCGTCCCGTCGCGGCGCTGGATGCCGGCGATGCCGCACATCAGGCTTTGATCCGCTCGAAGAAATCCAGATAGCGGCGAACAACGGCCGCCTTCGTAAAGTTTGCCGCAAAGGTCGCCTTGCCGCCGGCAATCAGAGCGTCGCGCAAGGCGGGGTCCCCGATCAAACGGTTGAGCGCGTCTGCCATGGCCGGAGCGTCGTCGATGGGAACGAGCAACGCATCCTTTTCGTTCGTAATCACGCCGGCGGGCCCGGCACTGGCAGCCGCCACGAGAGGCGTTTCATAGGCCCACGCCTCCAGCGTCACCGTGCCGAAGGGCTCGTAACGGGAGGGGAAAATGGCAATGTCGGCAGCCGCGAAAAGCGCCGCCTTGTCTTCGCGCCAGCCAAGAAACCGCACCCTTTGCGCCACGCCAAGCTTTTCTGCAAGGGCCTCCAATTGCGCGCGCGCCGGCCCCTCGCCCGCCAGCCAGAGATAGGCCTCCGGCACCGTCTGCAAGGCCGTTAACAGCACGTCGAAGCCCTTGACCGGATGCAGCCGCCCCAAAGTGAAAAGCAAGGGCGCGCCCTCGGGCGTATCAAAAGACGCCCGGGAAACCGGCGGCGCCGCCTCCGGCGTTGCAAAGTTCGGCAGATAAACCGCGCGGTCCGAAGGGCAACCATTTTTCACGACATGGGAAACAATGTCCGGCGTGATGCCAATCAGCCAATCGCAGGTCTTGTAATATTTGAGGTTGTAATAGCCGCCGAGGCGACCGGCGCGGACATACGCGCCGCGTGGACACTTCGCCGAAGCCCGGTTCATCCAACTCAGCACGACGTCGGCGCCGAAAGCCTCTGCCTCTTTTTTCAAGGCCCGGCCGGTCCGCCAGTCGAAGATGCCTCCGAAAGGCAGCTCCACCGGTGTGATCCCGCCCTTCTCCAGCCGCGCCCGGCGAAGCGCGTTCGGACGAATAACGACACGCTGCTCGAGGCCCGCCTCGTGCAGCGCCAAAACCAGGCTTACGAAAAAAGTTTCGGCGCCACCATGTTCGGCACCGGCAACACATTGCAGGACGCGCGTCATCGGCAATTTATAGGGAGCCCCCTCCTTCTTGCCAAGCAGCCCTTGCGGGAAAGGGCGGCGCGTCTAAACTGGAACGCCTCAACCTGCCCCTGTTTGGAGTTGTCTGAAAGATGCCCGCTTCCGTCGCCCTGCTTGAAAACCGAGGCCTTTTGCAGCTTTCCGGGCCCGATGCGCAGACCTTCCTGCAAGGGCTCGTCACGGTGGACGTCACCAAGGCCGGGCCGGAACGGGCCCTTTACGGCGCCCTTTTGACACCCCAGGGGAAATACCTCTTCGATTTCTTCCTGCTGCACACAGGCGAGGCTTTCTATCTGGATTGCGAACATGCGCGGCTGGCCGATCTGCAAAAGCGGCTTTTGCTTTATAAGCTGCGCGCCCAAATCGCCCTCACGGATGCGACCGAGGCGTTTCGCGTCTTTGCGTTTTTCGGTGCCGACGCCCTCGCCGCATGCCGCCTGACCGCCGAAGAAGGCCGGGCCCGCCCCTTCGAGGGCGGGCTGCTTTATGTCGATCCGCGCCTTGCCGCGGCCGGGGGACGCGGCCTTGTCCCAACCGCCGCCACGCCGGACTTTTCCGATTTCACCGAGACCGACGCCGCGGCTTATGACCGCTTTCGCATCGGTCTTGGCCTTCCCGATGGCAGCCGCGACCTGATACCGGAAAAATCCGTGCTGCTGGATTACGGCTTTGACGAACTGCATGGAATCGATTGGGAAAAAGGCTGCTATGTCGGCCAGGAGGTCACGGCGCGGACGAAGCATCGCGGATTGGTTCGAAAACGCCTGCTGCCCGTTGCCCTGAAAGGCGAAACGCCGGCGCCCGGAACCCCGGTCCATCTGGATGGCCGCGAGGTCGGCCGGCTAACCTCCGTTTACGAAAACGCAGGCCTGGCCCTGCTGCAGTTGGAAGCGGTTGAAGAAGCCCGGCAAAAAGACGCCCCCTTGCGGGCCGGAGACACCCGGCTTCTTCCAGCGGTGCCAAGCTGGATGGAGCTTTAGCGGGCGTCCAGCGCGGCGTGTGCCGCCGCCAGCCTGGCGATCGGCACCCGGTAGGGCGAGCAGGAAACGTAATCGAGGCCGACGCGCTCGCAAAAATCGATCGAGGCCGGGTCGCCCCCATGCTCCCCGCAAATGCCGAGATGAAGATCGCCGCGCGCCGCGCGCCCGCGCTCCGTCGCGATCCGGATCAACTCGCCGACGCCTTCCCGATCGAGAGTAGCGAAAGGGTTTTGCGTCAACACGCCTTGCTCCTGATAGACCTTCAGGAAACTGGCGGCGTCGTCCCGTGAAATGCCGAAGGTTGTCTGGGTCAAATCGTTCGTGCCGAAGCTGAAAAACTCGGCCGATTTGGCAATCTCGCCAGCGCGCAACGCGGCGCGCGGCAATTCGATCATCGTGCCAAGCCGATAGGTAAGAAGCGCGCCCTCGCCCGCTTCGATTTCGGCGGCAATCCGGTCGATGGCCCGTTTTAGAAAATCGAACTCCTCGCGCGTCGCCACCAGCGGGATCATGATTTCCGGCACGATGGCAGCGCCGGTTTCCTTCGCCACGGCGACGCTCGCCTCGAAAATCGCGCGCGCCTGCATCTCATAAATTTCCGGATAGGTAATGCCAAGACGGCAACCCCGATGCCCCAACATCGGATTCGCCTCATGGAGCCGGTCCGTGCGCTGACGGATGACGGCAAGGTCCACGCCCAGGCGGCTGGCGAGATCCGATTGTTCCGCTTCCGTCTTCGGAAGAAATTCATGCAACGGCGGGTCGAGCAGACGGATCGTTACCGGCAGCCCCGCCATGATGCGAAAAATTTCGGCAAAATCATCGCGCTGCATCGGCGCGATCTTCGCCAAGGCCAATTTTCGGGTCTCGACATTCTCGGCAAAGATCATCTCGCGCACGACCTGGATGCGTTCTGCCTCAAAAAACATGTGCTCCGTCCGGCAAAGCCCGATGCCTTCCGCGCCGAAACGCCGCGCGACTTCGGCATCGTGCGGCGTTTCCGCATTTGCGCGCACGCGCAAACGGCGGATGTCGTCGGCCCAGTCCATCAGCACGGCAAAATCGCCGGAAAGTTCGGGCTGCCGCATGGCAACCTTGCCGAGCAGGACCTGCCCCTTGGTACCGTCGAGCGTCACGACGTCGCCACGCTTCAACACATGGTCCGGGGTGCGCATTTCCCCTGCGTCCACGTCGATCCGAATTTCGCCGGCCCCGGAAACGCAAGGCCGCCCCATGCCGCGCGCGACCACCGCGGCATGGCTGGTCAATCCGCCACGGGCCGTCAGAATGCCCACCGCCGCATGCATGCCATGGATGTCGTCCGGGCTCGTCTCGACCCGCACCAAAATAACGTTCTTGCCCCGCGCAGCTTCCCGTTCGGCTTCCGCCGCCGTAAACACAATCGCCCCGCACGCCGCCCCCGGCGAGGCGGGAAGCCCCGTCGCAAGAACCTCCTGCTTGGCATCCGGGTCCAGCGTCGGATGCAAAAGCTGATCGAGGGCGGCCGGCTCGATCCGGCGGACCGCCTCTTCATGGGTGATCAAATTTTCCTTCGTCATATCGACGGCGATCTTTAAAGCGGCCGCCATCGTCCGCTTGCCCGTGCGGGTCTGCAACATCCAGAGTTTTTTCCTCTGGATCGTAAATTCGACGTCCTGCATATCGCGGTAGTGGGTCTCCAGGCGTTCGCGAATGGTTGCAAGTTCCGCGTAAATTTCGGGCATGGCTTCCTCAAGGGATGGAAGCCCGCTTTTGGAAAGCAGCTGCGCCTGCTTTGTCAGGGCCTGAGGCGTGCGAATGCCGGCGACGACGTCTTCGCCCTGGGCGTTCGACAGAAATTCGCCATAAAACGCCTTCTCGCCGGTGGCGGGGTTGCGCGTAAAGGCGACGCCGGTGGCGCAATCCTCGCCCATGTTGCCAAACACCATCGCCTGGACGTTGATTGCCGTCCCCCAGGCCTCCGGGATGCCGTGGAGGCTGCGATAGGTAATGGCACGCCGGTTCATCCAGCTATCGAAGACCGCGCCGATGGCACCCCATAGCTGATCCAGCGGGCCTTGGGGGAAAGGCGCCCCAAGCTCGTCCTCGATTTTCTTCTTAAATATGCGGACAACCGCTTCCCAATCCTCCGCCCCAAGGTCCGTGTCGAGGACATGCCCGCGTTCCCCCTTATGGGTCTCAAGCAAATCCTCAAACAAATGGTGCGGCACGCCAAGCACGACGTCCCCATACATCTGGAGAAACCGCCGGTAACTGTCATAGGCAAAACGGCGATCCCCGCTTGAACGGGCCAGCTGCTCGACCGTCGCGTCGTTGAGGCCGATGTTAAGGACCGTATCCATCATGCCGGGCATCGAAGCGCGGCCACCGGAACGCACGGAAAGAAGAAGCGGGTTTTTCTTGTCGCCGAACTTGGCGCCGGCAAGTTTTTCGACCTTGCGCAACGCCCCCGCCACCTCTTTTTGAAGGGTCGCCGGATAGGCCTGGGCGTTGGCGTAATAATAGGTGCAGGCTTCTGTCGTAATCGTAAAGCCGGGCGGAACGGGCAAGCCCAGATTGCTCATCTCGGCAAGGTTTGCCCCCTTGCCGCCAAGCAAATTCTTCATCCCGGCATTGCCCTCGGCGTGGCCACCGCCGAAGCCATAGACCCATTTTGGCTTGGTTTTTCCTAGCTTCATCCTTCGATCTTCGAAAAATCTGCAACCGCTTCCAAGGTGCGCCGGATCTCGCCAAGCAGATGCAGGCGGTTCTTCCTGAGCGCCGCGTCGTCCGCATTGACCGTCACGTCGTCGAAGAACGCGTCGACCGGAACCCGAAGACGGGCAAGCGCCGACATCGCGACCGAAAATTCTTCGTTCTTCAAGGCGGCGCCGGCAAGGTTGCGCACCTCTTTCAGGCGGTCGTGAAGCGCTTTTTCGGACGGCTCGGCAAGCTTCGCCGGGGCGACGGCACCATCGTAGCGGACCTTGTCCTTTTTCTCTTCGATGTGGACGATGTTGCGCGCGCGCCGGTACGCGATCAGCAAATTCGCGCCATCTTCGCTTTCCAAAAACGTGCGCAGCGCTTCCACGCGTTCAAGCAAGCGCACAAGATCGTCCTCCGCCGTTAACGCCAGAACGGCGGCAATGTGATCGTGCCGCACGCCCTTTTCGCGAAGATGCACTTTCAGGCGGTCGGCAAAAAAGGCAAGCAGCGCATCCGTCAGCGCGGCCGGGTCTTCCAGCCCTTTGCGGACGTCGTCCGGCAACAGCTTGATGGCCTGGCCAAACACCGGGCGCAGGCCAAGCCGCAACTGGTTTTCCAGGATCAGGCGGATCGCGCCAAGGGCGGCGCGGCGAAGGGCGAAGGGGTCTTTTGAACCGGTCGGCTTCGCGTCAATCGCAAAAAAACCGACCAGCTGATCGATCTTGTCGGCAAGGGCAAGGGCAATGCTTGCCGGTTTTGTCGGACAGGCATCCCTCGGCCCCTGGGGCGCGTAATGTTCGGCGATCGCTTCCGCCACTTCCGGCGGCTCGCCATCGTGCAGCGCGTAATAGCGGCCCATCACGCCTTGCAGCTCGGGAAATTCGTAAACCATGCCGGACAGCAGATCGCATTTCGCCAATTGGCCGGCGCGGCGCGCATGCTCGGCCTTGGCGCCGATTGCCTTCGCCAGGCTTTCGGCCAATTCCTGCAAACGAAAGGCGCGATCCGCAAGCGAACCGAGGGCGCCATGGAACACCACCTCATGGAGGCCGGGAAAACGGTCGACCAGCGCCATTTTTCGATCCTGATCCCAAAAAAACTTCGCATCCTGCAGCCGTGCCCGAAGCACGCGTTCGTTGCCGGCGACAATGGCCTTCCCGCCGTCGTTCGCCTGCATGTTGGCAACCACGATGAAGCGCGGCGCAAGCGCGCCGTCCTTCTCCAAAAGGGAAAAATATTTTTGATGGCTCCGCATTGCCGTCGTCAGCACCTCCGGCGGCAAATCCATGAAACCCGGCTCGATGTTTCCCGACAGTACGACCGGCCATTCCACCAGGCCCGCGACTTCTTCAAGCAAACCGCCTTCTTGCTGCAGGCGCAGCCCCTCGTTCTTTGCCGCCAGGGTCGCGTCCGCAGCAATGGCCTGCAGGCGTTCCTCCCCATCCAGCATGACATAGGCGCCACGCAGACGTTCGCGGTAATCGGTGAAATTCTTCACCTTGAAAGGCTTCGGCGCGAGGAAACGATGCCCCATGGTTTCGTTTGCCGCCGTGACGGTTCCGAAAGAAAGCGGCACAACGGCCCCATCGAACAGGCACAGCAGCCCATGCAGCGGGCGCACCCAGCGCACGCGCTCTTCCCCCCAGCGCATGGATTTCGGCCAGGGAAATTGGGAGAGGCTTTCTTCCAAAAGCGGCATCAGCACCTCTGCCGTCGGCCGCCCTTTGCGCTCGATCTTGGCGAAATAAAATTCGCCCTTTTCCGTTTCCCGGCGCTCGCACGCCTCCAGGGCAAGGCCGGTGGAAGCAAGAAAGCCCGCGATGGCTTTTTCCGGCGCATCCACCCGGGGGCCGCGCCGCTCTTCCGACATATCGGCCTGCGCCTTCGGCAAGCCTGTGACGACCAACGCCAGCCGCCTTGGGGTGGCATAGGCGTCGACCGCCTCGAAGCCAAGCCCCGCCTGCTTCAGCTTCTCGGCAAGAAGACGTTGGAGATTGGCGGCCGCCTGGCTTTGCATGCGCGCCGGGATCTCTTCGGAAAGAAGTTCAAGCAAAAGTTCCGCCATGGCTTACGCGCCGCCTTCGCTGGCAAGCCAGGTTTCGCAACAGGCCTTCGCAAGCGCACGCACGCGCGCAATATAGGCCGCGCGCTCCGTCACGCTGATGACGCCGCGTGCATCCAACAAATTAAAGATGTGGCTTGCCTTGATGCATTGGTCATAAGCCGGCAAAGGCAGCTTCTGTACGATCAAATCTTTGCATTCCGATTCGACGTCCGTGAAATGATGCAACAGGCGCTCCGTGTTCGCATGTTCGAAGTTGTAGGCCGAATATTGGCGCTCGTTCGCCAGGAAAACATCGCCATAGGTCACGCGCCGATCGCCCGACGCGCCATTCCAATCCAGATCGAAGACGTTCTCGACTCCTTGCACATACATGGCCAGCCGTTCGAGCCCATAGGTGATCTCGGCCGAGACCGGATCGCACTCGATGCCGCCGACTTGCTGGAAATAGGTGAATTGCGTCACCTCCATGCCATCGCACCAAACCTCCCAGCCAAGGCCCCAGGCGCCAAGAGTCGGACTCTCCCAATCGTCTTCGACGAAACGGATGTCGTGGAGCATCGGATCGATCCCGAGACAGGCAAGGCTCCGCAGATAGATGTCCTGAACGTCCTTGGGCGAAGGCTTCAAGATCACCTGGAACTGATAGTAATGCTGCAGGCGATTGGGATTTTCCCCATAGCGCCCATCCGATGGCCGCCGCGACGGCTGCACATAGGCCGCGCGCCACGGCTTCGGTCCAAGCGAGCGCAGCGTCGTCGCCGGGTGAAAGGTGCCGGCGCCCACCTCCATGTCGTAAGGCTGCAACAGCACGCAGCCTTCCTCCGACCAGAAGGACTGAAGGCGTAAAATAAGCTCCTGAAAAGAGGGTGGCCGCGTCATGGGTGCATCACCTGTAGGGGCAATCCTCGCGCTCGCAAGCCTTGGTCTCCTGGGTCGGGCGGTAGGTTCCACAGACCGGGCATGGCTTCATCTCCACCGAGCCCGGCTTTGCGTCCCCATCGCGCGTTTTTCCGGCCATAGCGGCGACCCAGCGATAGCCGTACCAAAGAACGGCGACGACGATCGCCGCGACGAAGAGCTTAACGAGACCGAGTGCAAACATGCTGCCTTACGTTCCGACCCCAGGAAAATACCCGCCACGCGTCACCGAAACCGGGGCCGACCGGTTTGCACGCGTTTGCCAAACCATAAGGTGAGGAAGGCGGGTTGCCAACCGGCGCCGTTAGGCCAGGTCGAGGGGCAACGCCTTGCCCGCGCGGAGAACGGCCTGCGCTTCCTCCGTATAGGCACCCTCCGCATTGTGTAGGCGAAGCCCCTTGCAAAGGGTCACGGAAGGCGCCGCCCCTTTCCGGCCCTGAACGAGGACGCGTTTGGCCGGTTTCCCGATCATGGGAAGCAGCGGGAACGCCTTCAGCGCGCCCGCGCCTTCGGAAAGCAGCGCCAGCAATTCCTCGCGCCGGTCGAAACGGTGCAGAAAGGTCAGGGTGGCCAACGGTTTCGCCAGGCGAAGGGCAAAACGCACCCAATCGCCAAGGCGCGCCTCGCCTTCCACATGGGCGGTGGCGCGCTCGGGCGTGGCCACCGGGCTGGCCTTGGCCGCCTCCAAATGCGGCGGGTTCGCCATCACGTGGTCATACGCCCGTTCGAGAGCGGCGGGCGGCGCCAAAAGATCGCCGGGAAGGATGCGCAGGCAATCGCCCGCCCCGTTCAAATGCCGGTTCCGTTCCGCAAGCCGGCAAAGCGGTTCTTGAATCTCGAGGCCATCGACCGCCACGCCCGCCACACGCTGGATCAGGCAAAGGGAAGCCGCGGCGCTGCCGGTGCCGATGTCGAGGACGCGTTCGCCCGGCTGCGCCGGCACGGCGGCGGCAAGGAAGACCGGATCCATGGCCACGCGATAGCCGCGCCGCGCCTGGGTTAACTTTACCCGGCCATCGAGCAGCCTATCCTCGCTCCATTCAGGCGCCGGCTTCATCGCCGCTCGCCTCCACATCTTCCAGAATTTCCCGAGCCCGTGAAAAGCCATCCTCGGCGACCATCAGGCGCCTTGGGATGGCGCCGGCGCTTCCCTCCAGAACGCTCATATGCGTATCGAGCACGACCGCCGGGATGGCCTCGGCCTCCAGGCGCGCCAAAACCAGGGAAAGCAGCACCGGATCGTTTGTACGCAACAGTTCTTTCATAAGGATAAGCGGCTTGACCGGCGCGGAAGGGGACTTCTATGCTCAAGCGTACCGGCTGTCCATCAAGCAACGCAAGGGATCACCGTGGGAGTCGTCGTAAATCTTGGCGCCGCTGACCGCAAGGCGCACGCCGCCCTTGAGCGGATAACGGCGCTGGTCCGCGAAGACCTCGAAGCGGTCAATCAGGTCATCTTGACCAATCTGCAAAGCCGGGCGCCCCTCATCCCGCAACTTGCCCAGCACCTCATCGCATCCGGTGGCAAACGGTTGCGGCCGGTGTTGACGCTGACCTCGGCCAGAATGTGCGGCTATGAGGGGATGCGCCACGTCGGCCTCGCGGCCAGCGTCGAATTCATTCATACGGCAACGCTGCTTCACGACGACGTCGTCGATGAGAGCGCCCTTCGCCGCGGCGAAGCGTCGGCAAACGCGCTTTGGGGAAACGAATCCAGCGTGCTTGTCGGCGATTTTCTGTTTGCGCGCGCCTTTCGGCTGATGGTGGCCGACGGGTCGCTGAAAGTGCTTTCCATTCTCTCGGACTCGGCAAGTATCATCGCCGAAGGCGAAGTGATGCAGCTTTCGACCGCAAACGAGCCGGAAACCAGCGAGGCGAATTATCTGGACGTCGTGCAGGCGAAAACCGCAAATTTGTTTGCCGCGGCGTGCGAGATTGGCGCCGTGCTGGCGGAGCGCCCCCAGGTCGAAGAGGAAGCGCTTCGAAGCTATGGCCTCAACCTCGGCACGGCCTTCCAGCTTGTCGACGATGTCCTCGACTATTCCGCCCAACAGGCGACCCTTGGCAAGACGATCGGCGACGACTTCCGGGAAGGGAAGATCACGCTGCCCATCGTGCTGGCGTTTCGCCGCGGCAACGAGGACGAGCGCGCCTTCTGGTGCCGAACGGTCGAAAATCTGGAGCAGAAAGAGGGCGATCTGGAACGCGCGATCAAGATTATGACGGCCCGCGAGGCGCTGGCCGATTCGATCGAACGCGCGCGCCATTACGGGTCCGTGGCCCGCGACGCGCTTGGCATCTTCCCCGATAGCCCGGAAAAGGCCGCCCTGACGGACCTCGTCGATTTCTGCATCGACCGCGCCTATTAGGCAGACCCCGGCCCTGGCCCCGCTTGTCGGGCGTCCGGCTTTAAGGGTATAAGGCGGCCCTTGAGATCGGAGTGTAGCTCAGCCTGGTAGAGCACCGCCTTCGGGAGGCGGGGGTCGGAGGTTCGAATCCTCTCACTCCGACCAGTTCCTTGAAATGCGAGCGCTAAAGTGCGCCTGAAACGAACGATGGGCACCAATATCCTCACGGAAGCCTTGCAGCATCATGAGGCCGGCCGGCTGGAAAAGGCGGAAGCGCTTTACCGCAAAATCCTCGCCCAGGAACCGAACCAGCCGGACGCGTTGCACCTGCTTGGCGTGCTCGCCCATCAGCGGGGCGATTGCGAAGGCGCCGTGACGCTCATTCGCCAGGCAATCGCGGGCAATCCCTCTGCCCCGACCTTCCACATGCATCTCGGCCAAGCCCTCATGGCGTTGGGCCAGATGGAGGAAGCGGTACGGCACTATAAAACGGCATTGAAGTTCGAGCCCAGTCTCACGCCAGCGCGCCATCAACTTGCCAACACGCTGCTTGCGTTGGGACGCTTGGAAGAGGCCGGCCCCCATTACGAGGCCCTGCTGGCGCTTGAACCGACAAACGTGGAATTCCTTGCCAAGCTCGGCGCCATCAAAAGCGATTGCGGGCATATGAAGGAGGCGTGCACGTATTTCGAGGCCGCCCTTCGACAACTACCGGACAACGCCCTGATTCAAACCGGCCTGTTTCACGCCTTGGCTCGCATCCAACCGGAAGCATACGAAGCCCACCACGCAGCGCTGATGGAAAAAGGGTTCGCCTTTCCTGACATCGCACATCAAATATTCGCCCGCCCCGCCGCCGGTCTCTTGAAACAAAAATATCGGATCGACTGGAAAGCTACGGAAGTGGATTTGAAGTGTAAGGACGACCTTCTTTCCGATGGGCTTTTGAGAGCCCTTCTCAAAAAAACGGTGAACGCCGATGGTGAGCTTGAGCTTTTTCTGACACGCCTTCGCCGCCAATTCTTTCTAGCGGAAGGGATGGCGGCGGCGCATTTTCCCTTCCTGTCCGCACTCGCCGAGCAAGGATTCAATAACGAATATGTTTTCTGGGTGAGCGAGGAAGAGGAAGCAAAATGGGCTGCCTTGAAAGCCGATATTGAATCCAATCTCGCATCCGCAGCGCTGTTGGACGAAGCGTTTTTCCGCAAACTTCTTCTATTCGCACTTTACGCGCCTTTGCATACGCTTGCCATTGCCGAGAAGCTGAAAGACGTTTCCCTGGCCACCTGGCCCGACTATCTGCAGCCGATCGTTCAGCGCACGCTTCTCGACTGGTTTGAGGAACAGGAAATCAAGGACGAAATCCCCTCGCTTACGAAAATCGAGGACGCCACCTCCCGCGCCGTCCAATCTCAATACGAAGAAAATCCTTACCCACGCTGGCTTTCCATCGATCGTGAGCCGCCATCGACGCTAGCGGGCACGATGGCGCAGCTCCACCCTCAAGTGACGCTTCCAAGCTTCCTTAAGGAACCCCCCTTGGAGGTACTGATCGCCGGCGCAGGCACCGGCAAGCACGTCATCCTTCGCGCTCTTTCCTACGGAGACGCCAAAATCACGGCGGTCGATTTGAGCAAGAGCAGCCTGGCCTATGCGCGCCGCATGGCAAAGGCACTCAACATCAAAAACATCGAGTTCCATCAAGGCGACATCCTTGATCTCGATTGCCTGGGGCGCCAGTTCCCCGTCATCGAATGCGCCGGCGTACTCCATCACATGAAAGAACCGGAGAAGGGCTGGTCGGTCCTCACGCGGCTGCTTCGCCCAGGCGGGTTCATGCTCATGGGGCTTTACGGGGAAGCCGCCCGAAAGGATATTGTTCAGGCACGCAAACGGATTCAAGAACTGGACCTTCAACCGACGGCAAAGGACATCCGAAACTTCCGGAGGGATATGCTGTTGGGAAAATATGAAGACTTCTCCGACCTCATGGTCTTTCACGACTTCTTCGCGCTAAGCGGTTGCCGGGATCTTATCTTCCATGTCCAAGAACACCGGTACACCATCCCTGAAATTCAGAAGATGATCCACGACCAGTCGCTCGATTTTCTCGGCTTCCAGTTTTATGAGGGCGCTTTATCGATTAAGAATCTCTACCGAAAGGAATACCCGGCCGATCCGAACATGACGGATTTTTCGTCGTGGGAGCGCTTCGAGGAAGCCCACCCGGAGATTTTCATCGAGATGCTTGGTTATCTTTTCTGGTGCCGGAAGCCAGTGGCGAATTAGAGCCTAAAGGCTTTCCGTCGAATAGCGGCCCGAGCGCCGCGGATGCTTGCGGTGGCCTATTGAAGTTCCTGGGTGTGTTCCGCCACGTCCAACTTCGTCAGCCTGCCCAAGAGATATTCGATATCGTCGCCCCGCAAATCCTCATATTGGGTAAGGATGCGCTCGATGATACGGCGGCTGTGCCGCTCTTGATCGAAAGCCTCGCCGTCGTAATCCGTTTCCGTGGCAACGTCGATGGCAATACGGAATGCCGGATAGAGATTGTCCGGCAGATCCGCCCGTTGGTAAATCGCCTGCAGGCCCAATGGGCCTTTGTCGAAAATCAATTGGTAGGCGTTCTGGGTCGGCACGCCAACGCGGATCGCGAGGCTGGTGACGAGAAAATCGATATCGCCGACGCAAGCCGCGCGCAGAATGATTCCCGGCGTCAGGCGGTCGTTTTCATGCAATTGCCGGACGAGCATTTCCGTCGGCGGTTCGTCGTCCTGCTTGTCGAGCAGACCGAGCGTCGCACGCTCGCGGCTTTGCAAAATCAAATCGCTTGCCGCGCTGGACGAAAGGTCGTGATGGGATACGAGATGTTCGCGCAAGCTGTCGGAGACAAGCGTCACCAGCCGCTCCGAAATTGCGACCGGAAGCTGCATGCGTTTTACGATCGGCCCATGAACCGATTCGGTTTCGCCAAAGTCATCGAGAACCTTATGCAGGCTTTTTTCGGAAAGCACCGCGCCTTCGTTACGAACCAGGCTGGCAACGACTTTGGCCTCGCCCGTTTCGACAAGCGCATCGGAAATTTGCTCGGAAACCTGGCTACGCCGGGAAATGGCAAGCTGCTTTTCCGCGCCCTGGTTCTGGATGATTTCAAGAAGGTCGGTATCCGTCAGCACTTCGCTTGCTTCCAGAACGGGCACCGCGACCACATCCACGTCCTTGGCCAGGGAAACCGCCACATCGTGGGGAAGAAACGCGCAGGCCTTTAAATTCTGGGAGAGCGCCTCGCGCACACGAAGCGCCGCGTCCTGCACCATGACGCGGAAAATCTGCTCGGCGAGCTCGCGCTCCGTCGCATTCAGGTCGCCGGCGTTGAACTGTCCCGCGATCTTGGCCGCCGCGTTCGCGCGCGCGTCCGGCGAAGAATCGTTTAAGAGCTTGGCAACGTCCGTTTGGGTAAGCCGTTCCGTCATGCCGTGATTGGGCCTCGATCGGAAATTGGGGATTTCACCCTGGGTCCATCTTCCCTGGAAAATAGGCGGACTTGGTTAAAACTTCGTTACGGAGCCCCCCTAAATCCTTGGGTTTTTTCCTAAATCCCAGGCGCGCCTGGGCAGTTGCCGCCCCTTTCATGCGGGCTTATGATTGCTCTCCCTCAAAGGAGGCAGGGGACGATGGAAAATCCGAACGCCGGAAACGAGCTTCCAGATATCCTCTTTCGGTGCAAACATTGCACCTATGTCTATCCGTTGCAGCAAACGCCGCAAAATGAAGGCGAATTGGCTTGCGCCCATTGCGGGGCGACCTTTGAGCTGGACGAGGAGGTCCTAAGCGACCTTGAAATCGGCGCATAAGCGGCCAACGACCCGGATATCGCAAAAACCAAGCCGCCAGAGAAGGAAAAACAATGGAAAACGAAGAGTCGGGCCCGGAGATCGCGCTCCCTGATATCCTCTACAAGTGCAAACATTGCACCTATCGTTACCCGTTGCAGCAAACCCCCCAGAAGGACGGCAAGCTGGTTTGCCCCCATTGCAATGAAACCTTCGAGCTGGACGAGGAAACTCTCGCCGATCTCGAGGCTGGCTATTGAGGGCAAATCGACGGGATCCGGCCGGACGCCGGCACAAGCCGCCCGGCCCGCATTCGTTGGAAAACCGGGAAAAACCATAAAGTCTTTGGAGTTATCCTTGCGCCTCAGCCGCGATATACTGGGGCAAGCGCCACCGGAAGGCCGCAAGGAAGACCCAGGATGAAGGGCGCCGCGTTGACAGGCGCGTTAGCGGCTTTTAATTTTCCGATATAGAACAAAGCACTGTCGTCTAGAAACACTTTAAGAAAACGGACACAGGGGGAGATACCGGAATGCAGAAATCCCTAAACATCGACCCCAACAAATGTACGGGTTGCCTGCAATGCGAAATGGCCTGCGCCTTTGAGTTGGAGGGTTCCTTCAACCCGGCGCATTCCCGCATTAAGATTTTCAACTTCGAGGAACAGGGACGCTTCGTTCCCTACACCTGCACCCAATGCGCGGAAGCGTGGTGCCTTCATGCCTGCCCCGTCGACGCCATCAAACTGAACGCCGAGACGGGCGCCAAAATCGTCGACGAGGCGACGTGCGTCGGCTGCAAAGTGTGCACGATCGCCTGCCCGTTCGGCACGGTGAATTACAACCAGTCTTCAGGCAAAGTTATCAAATGCGACCTTTGCGGCGGCGATCCGGCCTGCGCGAAGGCCTGTCCGACCGAAGCCATTACCTATGTGGATGCGAACTGGACAGGGCTCGACAAGATGCGGTCCTGGGCCGCAAAAACCGATACCGGCGCAGAGCAGACGGACGAGCCGAAAATCTCTGCAGGGCATTGAACATCAGGAGAGAGCATCATGGGTTGGCATAGAAAGATTTTACGGGTCAATCTGACGAAAGGAACCTGCGAGGCCGAACCCCTCAACATGGAGTGGGCGCAGCTTTATCTTGGCTCCCGCGGCCTGGCGGCGAAATACCTCTACGAGGAAGTTGACCCGACGGTCGATCCGCTTTCGCCAAAGAACAAGCTTATCTTCGGGACCGGCCCGCTTACCGGGACCAGCGCTTCGACGTCGGGCCGTTACACGGTCACCACGAAAGGCGCACTGACGGGCGCCATCGCCTGCTCAAACTCCGGCGGCTATTTCGGCGCCGAGCTGAAATTCGCGGGCTACGACATGCTGATCCTTGAAGGCAAGTCCCCCAAGCCCGTCTATCTCTGGATCAATGACGGCAAGGTCACCTTGGAACCGGCCGACAAGATTTGGGGCACCACCGTCTGGGAGACGGAAAAATGGATCAAAAAGAACCACCAGGACCCATTGATCCGCGTTGCCTCAATCGGCGTTTCCGGCGAGACGGGCGTGAAATACGCCTGCGTCGTCAACGACATGCATCGGGCTGCCGGGCGCTCGGGCGTCGGCACGGTAATGGGTTCGAAAAACCTGAAGGCAATTGCGTGCCGCGGCACCCAAGGCGTGAAGATTGAAAACCCGCGCGCGTTCATGGAAGTCGCCCGCGACACGAAACGGGATTTGAAGGAAAGCGCGTTCACCGGCGAAGGCCTGCCGCAATACGGCACCCAAGGCGTGACCAGCGTTATCAACGAGTCCGGCATCTATCCGACGCGCAACCATCAGGAAGTGCAATTCGACGGCGCCAACCGGATCGGCGGCGAGGCAATGTTCGAAAAACGCGAATCGGACGGCAAGACAAACATGGTTCGCAATGCCGCCTGCTTCGGTTGCACCATTGCCTGCGGCCGAATTGCGCATATCGACCCAAGCCATTTTTCCGTAAAGGACAAGCCGCGCTACCTCGGCGCTTCAGGCGGGCTTGAATATGAGACGTCCTGGGCCATGGGCGGCGATTGCGGCATCGACGATCTGGAAGCCCTGACTTTTGCCAATTTCGTCTGCAACGAACAAGGCATGGACACGATTTCCTTCGGCGCCTCGGTTGCGGCGGCCATGGAACTTTTTGAGCGCGGCTACATTACCGAAAAGGAAACCGGCGGCATCAAGTTGAACTTCGGATCGGCGGAAGCCCTGGTCGAACTCGTCGAGTTGACCGGCCGCAACGAAGGCTTCGGCAAGGACATCGGCCTCGGTTCCAAGCTGTTGTGCGAAAAATACGGCCATCCGGAAGTCGCCATGACCGTCAAGGGCCAGGAATTTCCGGCCTACGACCCGCGCGGCGCCCAGGGCATCGGCCTCGCCTATGCCACCAGCAATCGCGGCGCCTGCCATCTTCGCGGCTACACCATCGCCGACGAGATTTTCGGCGTCCACATGAAGGTGGACCCGTTGAAAACAGAGGGCAAAGCAGAGATCACGAAGTTTTCCCAGGACGTGACGGCAGCCATCGATTCAACCGGGCTTTGCGTGTTCCCGAATTTTGCCTGGACCCTCGACCAGTATCAGCAGCTCGTCAACAGCGGCTGCGAGGGCGATTGGTCCATGGAAAAGATGATGGAAGTCGGCGAACGTATCTGGAATCTGGAGCGGATGTTCAACAACAAGGCCGGGATGTCGAAAGCCGACGACACGCTGCCGAAGCGGTTGCTTGAGGATCCGGCGCAGACCGGCCCCGCCAAAGGCCTGGTGAGCCAACTCGGCAAGATGCTTCCGGAATATTACCAGCTTCGCGGCTGGACCAAAGACGGACAACCGTCGAACGATACGCTGAAGCGGCTTAGCATCTAACCCGCCATCCCGGTGGGAAACCGCCGAAATCTCAGGGAAGGTGCGCATCCGCGCCTTCCCTGATTCTTTTTCGGTCCAAGAAATACCCGCCGTAAAAGGGGAGGAAGAAAAATGAAACATGTCGTTGTTGGCGCCGGTCCGGCCGGCGTGATCGCTTCCAGCAATTTGCGCAAACTTTGCCCGGAAGACGAAGTCCTTCTGATCGGCGGCGAGCCGGAGCCTCCCTATTCGCGGATGGCCATCCCCTATTATCTGATCGGCAATATCAAGGAAGAGGGAACCCATCTCAAAACCGACGCCGCCTATTACAAGCAACACCGCATCGCCTATCGGCAAGGACGGCTTGCGAAGATTGATCCGAAGAAAAAGACCCTGCATCTGGAAGACGGCGAAACCGTTGCTTACGACAAGCTGCTGCTGGCAACGGGGGCCTATCCGACGCGGCCGCCGGTTCCCGGCATCGACGATGCGGACATTACCGGTTGCTGGACGCTGGAGGACGCGCGCCGGATCGCAAAAAACTGCAAAAAGGGCGTAAAAGTCCTGCAGATGGGCGCCGGGTTTATCGGCTGCATCATCATGGAAGCTATCGCGGCAACGGGTGTGGACCTTACGATCGTCGAGATGGGCGACCGCATGGTTCCGCGCATGATGAACGAAACCTGCGGCGGCCTGATCAAGCGATGGTGCGAAAAGAAGGGGATCGACGTCCACACCTCGACCCAGGTCGTCAGCATCGAAAAGCGAAAAGACAAGAAACCCGCTTACCTCGTCAAAACGAAGGACGGCAAAACCTTGGAGGCGGATATGATCATCGCCTCGACCGGCGTCGCCCCTGCTCTCGATTACCTCGAAGGCTGCGGAATTGAGACAAATAGCGGCATTTTAATCAACGCGCATATGCAGACGAACGTCGCCGATATCTATGCCGCTGGCGATTGCGCCGAGGGGCGCGATTTTTCGACCGGCGGCTATGAAGTGCAAGCCATTCAGCCGACGGCGACGGAACATGGCCGTATCGCCGCCCAAAATATGGCGGGCATTGCCGCCGCCCACCCAGGCTCGTTGAACATGAACGTATTGGATACGCTTGGGTTGATTGCCAGCTCCTTCGGGCTGTGGATGGGCGTCAAAGGCGGCGACCATGCCGAGCTTCTGGACGAAGACCATTTCCGCTATCTGCGCCTTGAATTCAAAGGCGACGTTCTGGTCGGTGCCCAGGCCTTAGGCCTAACCCAGCATGTCGGCGTGCTGCGGGGGCTTATTCAGACGCAAACCCATCTCGGTCCCTGGAAGGACAAGCTGATCGAGGACCCCACCCTTATTATGTCCGCATATCTCGCAACGGCGCAGGCACAAGCATGAAAATTACCGTAAAATTCTACAGCACCCTTAGCAAGTTCCTGCCTGAAAACGCGAAAAGCAATGTCGGCGAAATAACGGTTGCGGACGGCGCTTCCGTCAAAGACGTCGCCGATACCCTTGGCATTGCCACCAACATGATCCATCTGACGCTGGTCAACGGCGTCTATGTCGCGCCCAGCGACCTTGGCGGACAGCCCTTGAAAGAGGGAGATACGCTTGCCATGTGGCCCCCGCTTGCGGGCGGGTAATGGCGAAGGCGCCAAATGGCAAAAGGCCGCACCACCGCACGCTCGAACTTGCCTATAGCCACAACGAGCTGCTTCGCGCTTTTCCGAAAATTTTTGAATCCTTCGCCATCCAGATTCAGGGAACAAGCGTCACCCTGACGGAAGGGGAAAAGCAGGTCGTCGTCACCCTCGGCGAGGAACGCGAACGCCGTCTCGGCGCCGAGTTCAAACTGCCGGAAACCCGGATCGACTTCGCCTTTCACGGCTATCGCGAGGAAGAAGCGGACGCCATCTTCAAGACGTTTATCGTCCGCACCCGGCGCGGCGGCGGCTAACCGCCGGTCACGCTCATATGACGGCGGACGCCCGGCACCGCGTTGCGCCGTTCAATCACGAAATCATGCCCTTCCGGCTTGCGCCCGATCGCTTCATGGATCGCCCGCAGCAGCGGCGCGTCGCCCTCGCTTGCCCGCACCGGCGCGCGAAGATCGGCCTGATCGTCCTGGCCAAGGCACATGTAAAGCTTGCCGGTGCAGGTCAGCCGCACCCGGTTGCACGATTCGCAGAAATTGTGAGAGAGCGGCGTAATAAAGCCGACCCGGCCACCGGTTTCCGCGACGGTGGCATAGCGCGCCGGGCCGCCGCTCCGGTAGTCGTTGTCCCGAAGGGTCCAGCGTTCTTCCAGGCGCCGCCGCACTTCCGTCAGAGACAGATATTGGTCCATCCGATCGTCTTCGATCTCGCCCATCGGCATGGTTTCAATCAGCGTCCAATCAAAGCCCTCGTCCCCGCACCAGGCGAGCATTCCGTCGAATTCGTCCTCGTTGACCCCTTTCAGGGCAACGGTGTTGATCTTTACCTTCAGCCCGGCCGCCTTGGCCGCGCGAATGCCCTCAAACACGGTTTCGATCTTTCCCCAGCGGGTAATTGCACGGAACCGTTCCGCATCCAGCGTATCCAGCGAAACGTTGACCCGGCGAACGCCAGCCTTGCGAAGCGTTTCTGCATGTTTCGCAAGATGGTTGCCGTTCGTCGTCAATGTGAGTTCGTCGAGGGCGCCCGTTTCCAGGTGACGGCCAAGATTTTGAAACAGGGTCAGAACGTCGCGGCGCACAAGCGGCTCGCCGCCGGTGATGCGGATCTTGCGAACACCCAGGGAAACAAACGCGCTGCAAACGCGATCCAGCTCTTCCAGGCTCAGCAATTCGCGCTTGGGCAGAAAGGACATGTCTTCCGACATGCAATAGACGCAGCGCAGGTCGCACCGGTCCGTCACAGAAACCCGCAAATAGGTGACGGCGCGTCCAAAGGGATCGAGCATCGATATCCGCTCCTCGTTTCAAAACGGCGGGTCTGCAAAGGCGTTTGGAAAGCCGCCGCCTGGACGCCTAGCTTACCATGTCAGGCGGCCTGCGATAAAGGCCGCCGCCTCCGGGCTTTCCGGCCCGGAAAAGAAGCTGGCCGCCGCTTTCCGCTCGACCAGGCGGCCGTCGCAAAGAAAAAGAATTTCGTCGCCAAGCCGCCGTGCCTGGCCAAGATCGTGGGTCGTCATCACGATTTTCGCGCCGCTTGCTTGAATTTCAAGGATGAGCTTTTCGACCGCAAGGCTTGCCGCCGGGTCGAGATTGGCCGTCGGCTCGTCCAGAAAAAGCACCTGCGGGCGAAGCACCCAGGCCCGGGCAAGGGCCAGGCGCTGCTGCTCGCCGCCGGAAAGAACGCGCGCCGGTAATTTTGCCTTCGCGGCGAGGCCGGTGCGATCCAGCACTTCTTCGACGCGGCGCCGGCGCTCCGCACGTCCAACGCCTCGGCACGCCAAAGCGTAAGTCAAATTCCCCATTGCCGAACGGCGCAGCATTACCGGACGCTGAAAAACCATCGCCTGATCGCGCCGCACTTCCGTCTGCCCGCACCAATCGATCCGACCCATGGTCGGCTTCAACAAGCCATGGCAAAGGCGAAGCAGCAAACTTTTTCCGGCGCCATTGGGGCCAAGAATAAGCGTGCGGCCCGTCGCCTGAATTTCCGCGGTAATCCCCTTCAGCAACGCCTGCCCGCCCGCCTCGTAAACGAGGCCCGTCAGCACAAGCGGAAAAATAGGCTGGCTCATCCTGCGCTCCTGCGTGCCGCTTCGGCGCTTGCCACGTGAATCGCACCGTTGATCAACAGCGACAGTGCCAACAAAATAATACCAAGGCCGAGGGCAAGCGTCAGATTGCCCTTGCTGGTTTCCAGCGCGATTGTCGTCGTCATGACGCGGGTGACGTGATTGATGTTGCCGCCGACGATCATGACGGCGCCGACTTCGGCCATCGCCCGGCCAAGCCCCGCCAATACCACCGACAACACCCGGAAACGCCCATCCCAAAGCAGCGTGCCGATCGCCCGGCCGCGGCCAATGCCGAGCGAAAGCAAAAGCTCGTCATATTCTTCCCAGAGATCGATGACCACCTGGCGCGTTAAGGCGGCAATGATGGGCATTACCAGTAACACCTGGGCGAAGATCATCGCCGCCGGCGTAAATAAAAGTTCCAGAACCCCAAGGGGGCCGGCGCGCGAAATCAGCAGATAGACGACCAGTCCGACGACAACGGGCGGCAAGCCCATCATCGCGTTCAGGACGATTGTCAGAAGGCCCGCGCCCGGAAACCGGAAGAGCGCAACGGCCGCGCCCAAGGGAAGCCCGATCAGGGCGGCGATGCCGACAGCCGTCAGACTTACCTTTAAGGAGAGGCCCACAATCTCGACGAGGTCGGCATCGAGGGCACCGATCATCTCGAAGGCAAGGGCAAAGGCGGTTGCAAAATCGTCCAAGGGTTTTCTCGCGTTCCGGCCACAGCCAGGCCGCCAAAAACCTACTTCCCTTTCCGGCGCGTGGAAAGGGCCTCCGGAAACGGTGACGCCGAAGGCGCAATTCGCTACAACCGAAAAATGCTCCGCATCGAAGCCCTGCAGACAAGGCACCTGGCCGCGATCGACGCCGAAATCGCCGATGGCGAATGCGCCGCCGTCATGGGGCCAAGCGGCGCGGGAAAGACCCTGTTTCTGCGCGCCATCGCCGATCTGGACCCAAATGAGGGCCGGGTTGCCCTGGACGGCCGCGCCCGGGAAAGCCTGCCGGCCCCGGAATGGCGGCGAAAAATCTGTTATTTACCGCCGGATTCCGGCTGGTGGGCGGCACGCGTCGCCGCGCATTTTCCGGACGCGGAGGCGGCCCGCGCCCTCTTCCCGCGCCTGGCCCTGCCGGAAGCGGCGCTGGATTGGGAGGTCGCCCGCCTTTCCACCGGCGAACGCCAGCGCCTGGCCCTGGCCCGGGCGCTTTTGCTGAGGCCGAGGGCGCTGCTTCTGGATGAGCCGACATCCGGGCTGGATGCCGCAAGCATAGCAGCGGTGGAACGCGTGCTGATGGAAATGCTGGCAGAGGGCGGCACGATATTGCTCGTCACCCACGACCTTGCGCAAGGAAAGCGCCTGGCAAAACGCTGCCTTTCTTTTAAACAGGGCCGCCTTGAAAGCGAGGGAACGTGGCCCCGGACATGATCTCCCTAAGCTATGGCGACCTTGCGCTTGCATCGCTTCTCGTGCTGCTGAACGCAGCGCTTTCCTTTGGCCTGCGCTTGCGCCTCGAAGGCCAATTGCTGATCGCGGCGGTGCGCATGGTCGTGCAGCTCGGCCTGGTCGGCCTCGTCCTGAAAGCGCTTTTTACAACCGTCTCGCCCCTTCTCACCGGCATCACCGCCCTGGTTATGGTGCTGTTCGCCGGCCGCGAAGTGTTTGCCCGCCAGGAAAAGCGCCTCGGCGGCTGGTGGACCTATGGGCTTGGCACGGCCAGCATGCTGATGGCGGCCATGCTGGTTACGGCACTTGCCCTCACCACCCAGATTCAACCGGACCCCTGGTACCATCCGCGCTTTGCCATTCCGATCCTTGGGATGATCCTCGGCAACACGATGACCGGCATCGCCCTTGGCCTGAACACCCTTACGACGACGATTTCCCGCGAGCGCGTCGCCATCGAAGCCCGGTTGGCGCTGGGCCATCCATGGCGCGACGCTTTCGGCAACGTCATCCGCGAAGCGATGCGAAGCGGCCTGATCCCGATCGTCAACGCCATGGCGGCGACCGGCCTGGTTTCGCTGCCGGGCATGATGACGGGGCAAATTCTTGCCGGCGCCGAACCGATGCACGCGATTCAGTACCAATTGCTGATCATGTTTCTGATTGCCGGCGGCACTGGCCTCGGCGTTTTCATGGCGGTCCTGGTCGGCGCCTACCGGCTGACGGATTCCCGCCACCGCCTCCGCCTCGACCGCCTGCACGGCAGTTCCTGAGGGCGCCATTGGCCGTTCCATGCCCCTTGCGCAAGCCCGCAGCCCCCGCCTAAAGTGGCCCCCCTCGCGGGTGTAGCTCAATGGTAGAGCTCCTGCTTCCCAAGCAGGTGACGAGGGTTCGATTCCCTTCACCCGCTCCATCCTTATTCAGAATGTCGTATAATCCGCGCCGCACCATTCAAGACCGGGCACGCCCGCCGAAGGCAAAGGCTGCATGCATATTTTAGTCATCGAAGACGATCATGAAATGGCGGCCTATCTCACAAAGGGCCTGAAAGAACACGGCTATACGGTCGATCACGCCGCGGATGGCCGCGAAGGCCTCTTTCTTGCGGCGACCGGCGATTTCGATCTTCTGATCATCGACCGCATGCTGCCCCATACGGATGGCCTTTCCATCGTCAAGCTCTTGCGCGAACAGGGCATAAAAAGCCGCATCCTTCTTCTAAGCGCGTTGAGCCAGGTGGACGACCGCGTAAGCGGCCTGAAAGCCGGGGCCGACGATTACCTCGCCAAGCCTTACGCCTTTTCCGAACTGCTGGCCCGCATCGAAGTCTTGCTGCGGCGAAAGGATTCGGAAGGCGAACAAAGCCGGCTTCGCGTTGGAAATCTGGAAATGGATTTAATCGCCCGAACGGTAACGCGAGCGGGCAAGCCCATCGAGCTGAAGCCGCGCGAGTTTCGTCTGCTTGAATATTTAATGCGCCATCCCGGTCAGGTTGTCACCCGGACAATGCTGCTGGAGGGGGTCTGGGATTACCATTTCGACCCCCAGACGAATGTCATCGACGCGCAAGTAAGCCGGCTGCGTCAAAAAATTGACAAGGGCTTTGACAAACCGCTGATCCACACGATCCGCGGTGCAGGGTATTCGCTTCGTGCAGCTGATTAGACTCTTCCGGACTTCGACATTCCGAATGGCGGTTCTTTACATGACCGTCTTCGTGGTTTCGGTCGTTGCCCTTCTCGGCTTCATTTATTACGCCACGATTGAGCTGATCGACCGCGAAACGAACAACGTGATCGATGCCGAAACGAAAGGAGTGGTTGAACAATATAGCCTCTTCGGCCTGCGCGGGATTGCCGGCGTCATCCAGCACCGGGCCGCAAATCTGAAGGAACCGGGCGCCATCTACCTGCTCGCCAATTCCAATTACGAGCCGATCACCGGCAATTTAAGCGCCTGGCCGGCCGATGCCGAGGACACCCCCCTTGGCCAGACAGAGGAAGGCCAATGGGTGCATTTCCGCATCAGCCAGGGCGAGGGCGATGAAAAAATCTCCCGCCAGATGCGGGCGCGAATCATTGGCCTGCCGAACGGCTATTACGCCCTGATCGGCCGGGACATCGGCGAACGCGAACGCTTTCGTCAGGTGATGCAGGCGGCCCTGGCCTGGTCGGTCGTGATCATGGCGATGCTTGCCTTTCTTGGCGGCCTGCTGCTCAGCCGCCAATTGCTGCGCCGTGTCGACACCATCGCCAGAACCAGCCGCCAGATCATCGACGGCGATCTGACCCAGCGCGTCGCGGTGCGTGGGACCGGCGACGAGTTTGACCGGCTCTCTTCGAATTTGAACGAGATGCTCGACCAGATCGAGCGCCTGCTGGTCGGCATGCGGGCGGTAACGGACAGCGTCGCCCATGATCTGGGCGCGCCGCTTACCCGGCTGAAAAGCCGGATCGAGATGACGCTTCGCGGCACACCGGACATCAAAACCTATCAGGCCACCTTAAGAAGCGCGATCAACGAGACGGACCATATTCGCGCGACGTTCGATTCGCTGATCGACATCGCGCGCGCGGAAGTCGGCGCAAAGGGGTTTGAGATGAAGCCCCTGAATCTGACCGAGCTTGCCGAAGATTTGCTTGAACTGTACGAGCCGGTGGCAAACGACCGTCGGCTTCGAATCGAAGCCGCCCTCGCCGAAACCGCCCCCGTTCTGGCCAACCGCCAGACCCTCGCCCAGGCATTATCGAATTTGATCGACAACGCCATCAAATACACGCCCGCCGATGGGGCCATACATCTTGACGTAACGGCGACGCCCGAGCAGGTCTGCTTCACCATCAAGGACACCGGGCCCGGCATTCCGGCGGCCGAGCGCGAACGCGTGCTGCAACGCTTCGTCCGGCTGGAGAAAACGGCAGAGACCCCGGGCACCGGCCTGGGCCTTAGCCTGGTCGCCGCCGTCGCGAAGCTGCACCGGGCCAGGCTTGCGCTGGACGACAACGCCCCTGGCCTTCGGGTAAGCCTTACATTTCAGCGGTGCCTGGAAGGCGAATAGAACCCCAAAAATAAAGGCGGCCCGTGAGGGAGTTCACGGGCCGCCGTTCCGAGCTTTTGTTCTTCGACCCCACGGCCGGTCTAAAGGGGGACCGAAGCCTGGGCCCGGAAACCTCCGCGGACAATGTCCTGCGGCGGGCTGCACATCGAAAGCGCTTAGGGACTCGCTTCGATGTAAAGAGCTGCGTTTGAGGATCTGCTCTACGCTAGGTTTTAAGGGGGCGGACCTTGCCGACGAATGACGGCCGCATGAAATTTTTGCAATGTTTGAAAACCGCAGAAAACTGCGGTTTTTTTGCAATTTTCCTAGCCATTCCGCCCTCGGCCGCCAAAAAAGACCGATGGAAACCGGGGGGCGTCGTCGCCTCCGAGGTCGAGCCGAAGGGAGAGAAATTCCAGCATGTCCTTCCGGGTGACGAGGCCAAGCAGGCGATCGCCCTCGGCCACGCAAAGCCGCCCATTGCCGGTCTCGTTCATATGCGCCAGGGCGGCGATGGCGTCCATCTCCGGGGGAACGGCCGTCGCCTTTGAAAGCGGGCTCAAAATATCGCCGACCCGGGTCATGCCCCACGCCGCCCGGTCGATCCCTTTGACTTCGCGAAGCCCGATAGAACCAAGCAGCCGCCCTCCTTCGACGACCGGAAACATCTTGTAATAGTGGCGGTAGAAATATTCCTCGACGAGCTCGGCAATGGTCAAAGACGGCAGGACGGTAACCGGGTCCGATTTCATGACCGTTGCGACCGGAATTCCGGCAAGCGATTGGCGAACGACCACCTGCTGATAGGAAGCGTTTGCCGCAAAGCGTACGAAAAGACCAAGCAGAAACCACCACAGACCGCCGACGAAATTGCCGCTGACAAAAGCGACGATGCCGAGAACCATCAGCACCAGGCCAAAAAAGCTGCCGGTGCCGGAGGCGATTCGCGTTGCCCATCGGAAATCGCGCTTCCACCCCCAAAGCAAGGCGCGCAACATCCGCCCTCCGTCCAACGGAAAGGCCGGCACAAGATTGAAAATCGCCAACACGCCGTTAATCCAGAAGAGATAGGTAAAGACGCCTAGAACGGCCGCCGGCCAGCCAAGCCGTTCGCCGCCGGCGCCGACAAGGAAGAAGGCGCTCGCCAAAATAAAACTGGCAATGGGCCCGGCAATCGCCATCCGAAATTCGGCCTTCGGGCTGGTGGGTTCCGCCTCCATTTCGGCAACCCCGCCAAAGACGAAAAGCGTAATCCCCCGAATGGGCATGTCGTAGCGGCGCGAAACCAGCGAATGGGAAAGCTCGTGAAAGATGATCGAGAAGAAAAGGCCCAACGCGCCGACAATGGCCATCGCCCAATAGGTCGTTTGCCCCAAATCGGGCACGAAGGTCGGAAAGAAACCGACGGCCAGCGTCCAGGTGATCAGGATCGCCAGGATCAGCCAGCTCCAATCCACCCCGACGCGAAATCCAAAAAGACGGAACAGCGTGATCTGCCTGCCGAACATGGGCGATCCCTTTCCCTTCCAAATTCCAGCCTATCCCAAAGCGCCCGCTTGACCGAAGGCCTTTAGGGCCTCTTCCCGAAACCGCCGCCACCAGGCGTTTCAATGACGATGGCGTCGCCCGGAGCCACCTTCACCGCAACCGTTCCAGGCAATTTTTCGACGCGGCCATCTTTCCGCTCGATCCGGTTCGCGCCCGGCTTGCCATCGCCGCCCCCGGCAAGGCCATGGGGCGCGATTTTCCGCCGGCCGGAAAGGATCGCCGCCATCATCGCCTCGCGAAAACGAATGCGGCGGACAATGCCATCGCCACCGCGCCGGCGGCCTTGGCCGCCACTGCCTTCCCGGATTGCGAAGGTCTCGACGAAGACGGGGTAGCGCCATTCGAGAACCTCCGGGTCCGTTAAGCGGGAATTCGTCATATGGGTATGCACGGCGGAAGCGCCATCGAAATCCGGGCCAGCCCCGGCGCCACCGGCGATCGTTTCGTAATATTGCCGGTCGGCATCGCCGAAGGTGAAATTGTTCATCGTTCCTTGGGAAGCCGCCAGCATCCCCAGCGCGCCATAAAGCGCATCCGCGACGCATTGGGACGTTTCCACATTGCCGGCAACGACGGCGGCCGGATAACGGGGGTTCAGCATGGCGCCTTCCGGAATCACGATGTCGAGGGGCTTCAGGCAACCGGCGTTCAAGGGAATGTCTTCGGAAATGAGGGTGCGAAAGACATAAAGCACCGCGGCCCGGGCCACGGCTTTCGGCGCGTTCAGATTGTTCGGCCGCTCTGCCGACGTGCCGGCAAAGTCGATGCGCGCCTGGCGCTTCTTTCGATCGACCGTCACCGCAACGACGACCCGGCTTCCATCGTCCATCTCGCAAACGAAACGGCCGCCTTCCAGCTCCGCCAATACGCGGCGGATTGCTTCTTCGGCATTGGCCTGAACATGCCCCATATATGCCCGGACGACATCGCGCCCAAAATGGCGGACAAGCTTTTGCACTTCCTGGACGCCCTTTGCATTCGCCGCCACCTGCGCGCGCAGGTCGCGAAGGTTCTGATCGGGGTTGCGAGCCGGATAAGGTCCGCGGCCAAGGGCTGCGCGCAATTCCACTTCGCAAAACCGGCCCTTGTGCACAAGACGAAGGTTGTCGAGAAGCACTCCCTCTTCTTCGATCCGGCAACTTGTCGGCGGCATCGAGCCCGGCGTCTTGCCGCCGATGTCCGCGTGATGGCCGCGGGCGGCGACGTAGAAAAGCGGCGCGCTTTCATCGCCATCGAAAACCGGCGTCACCACGGTGATGTCCGGCAAATGCGTGCCCCCATTGTAGGGCGCGTTCGAAACGAAGACGTCGCCGACGCGCATGTCGTCTGCAAAAGTTTCGCGCACGGTCCGTACGCTTTCGCCCATGGAACCCAAATGCACAGGGATATGGGGGGCGTTCGCAATCAGCCCGCCCGCGCCATCGAAAAGGGCGCAGGAAAAATCGAGCCGCTCCTTGATGTTCACGGAATGGGACGTCTTGGCCAGGGTCTCGCCCATTTGTTCGGCGATCGACATGAAAAGATTGTTGAAGATTTCAAGCAGGACCGGGTCGGCCTCCGTCCCCACCCTGGCGCGGGCAAAAAGCGCTTGGCTCCGCCGAAGCCGCAGGCTGCCTTCGGGTAGCACGTCCAGGGTCCAGCCGGGTTCCACCACCACTGTCCCATGTTCTTCCAACACGATGGCCGGCCCCGCCAGGCAATAGCCCGGGCGAAGGGCGTCGCGGCGAAAGACCGGCGTTTTGCGCAAGCCCCCGTCAAGATGGACGGGGATCTCCCTTTCCGGGGAGAGGGGTTCGCCCTTCGCCGCCTTGGCAAGGCAAGCGCTATCCAGCGCCTCCATTTTGCCGATCGCTTCGACGCTCACCGCCTCGAGAAGAAGCTTTTTCTCCGGGTCCGTAAACCCGAAACGCTGCCCATGGATTGCCTCGAAGGCGCGGCGCGTTTCGTCAAAATCCGAAAGGGGCACCATGAGCGAACTGTCCGTTCCTTCATAACGAAGATGGGCAAAGGGCATGGACGTCACCCGGCCAGCCGGGACACCCTGTTCGCGAATTTCCGTCTCCGCCGCCTTGCGCAACTCGGCAAGACGCCGTTCCAAGGGCGTCATGGCCGCCGCCGTGAAGGGCGCTTCGACGGCCTCTTCGCGCAGCACGCGCAAATCCGCAAGCCCCATGCCGAGGGCGGAAAGCACCCCGCCCAATGGGTGCAGCATCACCTCTTCCACCTCCAACGCATCCGCGACCAGGCAGGCATGCTGTCCCGCGGCGCCGCCATAGCAGCAAAGCAGGTAACGCGTGACGTCGTAGCCACGTGCGACGGAAATTTTTTTGATGGCGCTCGCCATGTTTTCGACCGCGACTTTCAAGAAGCCTTCGGCGATTGCCTGCGGCGTCAGCTTCTTTCCAGTCTGGCGATGAATAGCTTGCGCAAGGTCCTTGAATTTTTCGCAAACGATGTCGCGATCGATAGGCAAATCGCCGCTGGCGCCAAAAATATGTGGAAAGGTTTCGGGAAGAATTTTTCCTAAAAGCACGTTGCAATCCGTTACCGTCAACGGCCCGCCCCGGCGGTAGCACGCCGGCCCCGGATCGGCGCCAGCCGATTCCGGGCCAACGCGGAAGCGGGCACCGTCGAAACGGCAAATCGAACCCCCGCCCGCAGCTACCGTATGCATGCGCATCATCGGAGCGCGCAAATGCACACCGGCGATTTCCGAATCGAAACTCCGTTCATAGGCGCCGGCATAATGAAAAACGTCCGTGGACGTGCCGCCCATGTCGAAACCGATCAGGCGATCGTAGCCCGCCGCCGCCGCAACCCGCACGGCGCCGACCACGCCCCCGGCGGGACCCGAGAGGATGCTGTCCTTGCCCTGAAAAAAGCGGGCATCCGTGAGGCCGCCGCTCGATTGCATAAAGAAAAGCGGCACTTCGCCAAGGGCGGCGGCAACCCGATCGACGTAGCGCCGCAGAATGGGCGAAAGATACGCGTCCACGACCGTCGTATCGCCGCGGCTTATGAGTTTCATCAGCGGGCTTGCCTCATGGGAGACGGAGATTTGTGAAAACCCGATTTCTTTTGCAAGCGCGGCGACGCGCTTCTCATGTTCCGGGTAACGATAGCCATGCAGGAAAACGATTGCCGCCGCGCGGATGCCTTCCCGAAAGGCGGCTTCAAGGCCTGCGCGCGCCGCTTCCAAATCCAGGGGAAAACGCGTTTCGCCTTCCGCCGTTACGCGCTCGGAAATTTCCAGAACCCTTGCGTAAAGCCGTTCCGGCAATTGGATATGGCGCGCAAAGATGTTCGGCCGGTTCTGATAAGCAATCCGAAGCGCATCCCCAAAGCCTTTCGTGATGACGAGAAGCGTTGGCTCGCCCTTTCGTTCCAGCAGGGCGTTTGTCGCCACCGTGGTTCCCATTTTCACGGCTTCGATTTTTTCAGCCGGAATGGCGTCGCCCTCGGAAAGGCCGAGCAGATCGCGTATTCCCTGCAGCGCGGCGTCGTCATAACGCTCCGGATTTTCGGAAAGCAGCTTATGGGTCTGCAACGCGCCCTGCGGATTGCGCGCAACGAAATCCGTGAACGTGCCGCCCCGGTCGATCCAGAATTGCCAGCGGCCCGGCGTCGATGGTTTTTCTTCCTGCATCTTGGTCAAAGCTTAGCGGCTAGCGGCCCGGCAAACCAAGAGAATGGCGCGGGACGGCTGGCGCCAAATGGCAATTCCGTTTATGGTTCGCCCCCACGCTTTTTAAAGACGGCTTCTATGGGAATCTGGGGAAAATTAGTCGGAGGGGCGGCAGGGCTGGCCCTTGGCGGACCGCTTGGTGCCATTCTCGGTGCGATCGCAGGCCATGCCTATGACCGGTCGAAGGCGGATACGCGCGCCCAGGGCCAAGACACGACCGCCACCCGCCAGGCCGCCTTTACGACCGCCGTCATCGTACTGGCCGCCAAGATGGCAAAGGCGGACGGCGTCGTCACAAAAGACGAAATCCGCGCCTTTAAGAAAATTTTTCGGGTGCCGAAACCCGCCGAGGCGGAGGTGGGCGTGCTGTTCAACCGGGCGCGGAAAGAAACGGCCGGGTTCGAGCCATATGCCCATCAGGTCGCCGTTCTGTTCGCCCATCACCGCACCGTCCTCGAAGACCTTCTCGGCGGACTTTTCCACATCGCCCGCGCCGATGGCCGGGTTAGCCCGGAGGAAATCGCTTACCTGAAAGAGGTCGCAAAAATTTTCGGATTCGACGGGCAAACCTTCGAACGCATTGCCGCCGCCCATCTTGGCGAAGGCATCGCCGACCCTTACGAGGTGTTGGGCGTCGCGCCCGATGTCTCCGACGAAGCGCTGAAGAAAGCCTATCGCGACCTTATCCGTGAAAATCATCCCGACCGGCTGATCGCCCAGGGCATGCCCCAGGAATTCATCGACATCGCCAATGAAAAAATGGCGCGCATCAACGATGCCCACGCCCAAATCGAAAAAATGCGCGGGCGCGGATAAGCCATGCAAACAAAACACGTTTTTCTTGTGCTTGCCATCATGGCCGCATGGGGGCTCGCCCCGGTTGCCAGCAAGATCGGCGTCACCCAGATCCCGCCGATTTTTCTTACCGCGCTACGCGCCTGCGTCGTCGCGGTGGTGCTGCTGCCTTTCCTGAAAAGCCCCCGCGGCCACATCCCTCAATTGCTGTCGCTGTCGCTGATGATGGGAACGCTGCATTATTGTTTCGTCTTTACCGGCATGAAAAGCATCGACGCGTCGCTGACCACGCTGCTGGTTATGATGCAGGTGCCGTTCACTTCCCTGCTGGCCGTGCCGTTCTTTGGCGAACGCCTTGGCTGGCGGCGCGGTCTCGGCCTTGCCATCGCCTTCGCCGGCATCGCGCTCATCACCGTCGAGCCAAAGGTGCGGGCGGAGTTTCTGCCGGTTTTGTTCATTCTGATCGGTATCTTTTTCTGGTCGACGTCCAACATCCTGGTCAAGCGCATGCGGCTTACGGATGGCAACATGATCAATGGCTGGGTCGCCATTCTTTCGGCACCGCAGCTTTTTGCCATCTCTTTTCTTCTGGAAACGGATCAGGTCGCGGCCATGCAGACGGCCAGCTGGACGGCCTGGGGATCGGTGCTGTACATGGCCATCGTCATCACCGCCATCACCTTCGCGTTGTGGTACCGTTTGCTAAGGTGGTACACGGTCAATCAGGTCGTGCCCTATACGTTGCTCATGCCGGTCTTTGGCGTCGCGGCGAGCATGCTGGTATTGGGCGACGCGTTGAGTTGGATCATTCTTGCCGGCGGCCTGATGACGCTTGCCGGTGTCGCCATCATCGTGCTGCGCCGCCCGCTGGATATCGAAACCGGAGTCTAAAAATGGGTGTCACGGTCCTGGAGCACCCTTCCCCGAACCACGAACCCCGGCCGGACCGTGCCGCCATCGATACGCTTGTCCTGCATTACACCGGCATGAAGACGGCCGAAGCGGCCCTCGAGCGGCTTTGCGACCCGCGCGCCAAAGTCAGCGCCCATTACATGATCGACGAGGCGGGCCAAATTTATGCCCTGGTGCCGGAAGGCATGCGCGCCTGGCATGCCGGCGAGGCGTGCTGGCAGGGAGCGCGCGATTTGAACGACCGTTCGATCGGCGTCGAGCTGGTCAATCCGGGCCATGAATTCGGCTACCGCCCCTTTCCCGAAGCCCAGATGGTGGCGCTGGAAGCGCTGCTGCGAGAGATCCTCGCCCGTCACCCGATTGCGCCCGCGCGCGTATTGGGCCATTCCGACATCGCGCCGGGCCGCAAGACAGATCCGGGCGAGCTTTTCGACTGGCAGCGCCTGGCCCGCGCCGGCATCGGCCTTTGGCCGGGCCAAACGGAAGCCGGCCCGCCGGCGGACATCAGCGAAATCCAGGCCATGCTTGGCCGTTTCGGCTATGCCCTCCCCCCTTCCGGCATCGCCGACGCAGCCACGAAGCGGGTCCTCGAAGCCTTTCAGCGGCATTTTCGCCCCACCCGTATCGATGGCGAGGCCGACCAAGAGACCCTTGCCCGGCTCCGCGCCCTCCTGGACCAAAGCCTTGACCGGCCTTCCCCCAAGGCCTAGCTAAAGAAGCGCCAGATGGCCGGATGGCCGCTCCGCGCAAGCGGAGAGGAAAGTCCGGGCTCCACGGAAGCACGGTGCCGGGTAACGCCCGGCGGGGGCAACCCCAGGGAAAGTGCCACAGAAAGCAAACCGCCGGCGGGTTTCCGCCGGTAAGGGTGAAAGGGTGCGGTAAGAGCGCACCGCGTCTCCGGTAACGGAGATGGCAGGGCAAACCCCACCGGGAGCAAGACCAAATAGGGGCGGTAAGCCGCAAGGCGGGTGGGTTTCCGCACCGCCGCCCGGGTAGGTCGCTAGAGGCGCCGGGTAACCGGCGTCCCAGAGGAATGGCCATCCCCCGCTTTGCGGGGACAGAACCCGGCTTACAGGCCGTCTGGCGCTTTTTTTCATGAAAATCCGAAGACTAAAATGTTCTCGTTCTGTTCTTTATTGGGCGGCCTACCGTCCATATCTAGTAATCGCGCCTGAAAAGACTCCAAAATCTTTGGGGGAAGTCTTTCGTTCTTTTTCGCAGCGTTCCAAATTCTCCTTTTGGACGAGGGTTTTACTTTGCTCTGTCGTTGACACCCATATAGGCCCATGATATCCCATAATGTCCCAAATTGGGCAGCGCAGCCCGATCCGGACATGGCCGAAACCGTCACCTTTTTCTCGATCCCCGGCCGATCGCGAAAACCGGCAAATGGGGGGCCGGCATGGCGCTGTTTCTTTCGACATATACGAACAAAATCGACAAAAAAGGGCGCGTGTCGGTGCCGGCCTCTTTTCGCGCTGCGATTGGCGGTCAAAACTTTCTCGGCATCGTCGCCTTTCGTTCGTACCGGCTGCCGGCCATCGAAGCCTTTTCGATCGACCGGATGGAACAGCTAAGCGCGGGTCTTGATGCCCTCGATCTCTTTTCCGATACCCAGGACGATTTGGCGGCGACGATCTTTGCCGATTCGCATCCCCTGCCCTTCGACAGCGAAGGCCGGGTCCTACTGCCCGAAGCCTTTACCGATTATGCCAAGCTTCAAGGCCAGGCCGCCTTTGTCGGACGCGGCGCAACGTTCCAGATTTGGGAGCCGAAAGCTTTTCAAGCCCATCAGGCGGAAGCCCGCAAGCGTGCCCTCGACCGCGGCATGACGCTTCGCCTCGGCCCGCCCGACACGCCGGGAGGCGAATAGCGATGCCTTCCCGGACGCGGCCCCAAGAAACCCAAAGCAGCCATCGCCCCGTCCTTCTGCAAGAGGTGCTCGATGTGCTCGATCCGGCCGATGGCGCCACCTATGTGGATGGCACCTTCGGCGCCGGCGGCTATACGAAAGCCCTGCTGGAAGCCGCGAATTGCACCGTTTGGGGGATCGACCGCGACCCGGATGCGATTGCCGGCGGCACGGTGTTGCTGCGCTCCTATCCGCGGCGCCTGCATCTCATCGAAGGGCGCTTCGGCGAGATGGCCGAATTGCTGGAACGCGAAGGCGTGGGCCAAGTCGACGGCATCGCCCTCGACTTCGGCGTTTCTTCCATGCAGCTCGACCAGGCCGAACGCGGCTTTTCATTCCGCGAGGACGGCCCCCTCGACATGCGCATGGAAAAGACCGGCCTTTCCGCCGCCGAGATCGTCAACACCGAAGACGAAAAAACCCTTGCAAGAATTTTCTGGAAATATGGCGAGGAGCAGAAATCGCGCCGCATCGCACGCCGCATCGTTGAGGTGCGTACGCAAAAGCCAATCACGCGCACGCGCGAGCTTGCCGAAATCGTGGCCAGCGTCGTCCGTCAGGGGAAAGACGGGATCAACCCGGCGACGCGCACCTTTCAGGCGTTGCGCATTCATGTGAACGACGAACTTGGCGAAATCGAACGCGGTTTAAGCGCCGCGGAAAAATTGTTGAAGCCTTCCGGCAAGATTGCGGTTGTCGCCTTTCATTCCCTGGAAGACCGGCTCGTAAAAACGTTCTTCCACGCACGCAGCACCGAAAGCGCGCGCCCCTCCCGGCATCTGCCCCTGGAGACAGAGGCCCCGGCCGCCACGTTCCACCGGCTGCATCGCCGCGTCCTGCGGCCAAGCGCGGCCGAAATCGCCACCAACCCGCGGGCCCGCTCGGCACGCCTGCGCGCCGCCGAGCGCACCCAGGCCGCCCCATGGGGAGTTTCTCCATGAAGGGAAATTTCACCTTTCTTTGGCTGCTGCTGGTCGCCGTCATCTGCTTCGGACTTTTCTTCGCGAAATACGAAGTGCAGTCCATGGAAGCAGAGCTTGCCGCTCTCAACCGGGAAATTATCGACCGTCAGGGCGAGCTGCACGTGCTGAGAGCGGAATGGGCCCTGTTGAGCCGGCCCGAGCGCATCCACCGCTTAAGCGAACGCTATCTCGATCTTGAAACGGTGGGGGCGGAGCGCATTGACGCCTCGGGCAGCCTGACCGCCCGCCTGCCTGTCCGTCGCGAGGCCAGCGAATGAGCCGCGCGCCCCGCCATCAGATGGACCTTGCCCATCGCCAGGCAATTGAAACCGGGCGCACGCGCCTCGTTCTCATGGTCACGCTGGCCATGCTTGCCTTCCTCGCCATCGGCGTGCGGCTGGTGGATCTGATGGTGCTTCGCGAAGGCTATGAACCCCGGCTTGCCGATGCCAACCCGCCCGGCGCCTGGCAAACGGACCGCGCCAACATTCTTGACCGCAACGGCGAAATTCTGGCGACAAGCCTGCGCACCGCTTCTCTTTATGCGGACCCCAAGCTGGTGCAGAACCCAAAACTGGCGGCCCGGCGCCTGGCCCGCCTGCTGCCGGGCCTGCGCCGCAACGAAGCATACGCGCTGTTGACGTCGAAGCGCCGTTTCGTCTGGATCCGCCGCCACCTGACGCCGCGTCAGCAATATGCGATCAACCGTCTTGGCATTCCCGGCCTTTACTTCCAGCATGAAGAGCGCCGGGTCTATCCCCATGGCCATCTGGCCGCCCATGTCGTCGGCTTTACCGGCGTCGACAATCGCGGCCTTTCGGGTATTGAAAAATCGTTCGACGAGGCGCTTCGGAACGGAAGCGGGCCGTTGAAGCTTTCGCTCGACGTGCGTGTCCAGCACATTCTGGCGGACGAGATCGCGGGGGCGATGCAGCGCTTCCGGGCAATCGGCGGCACCGGCGTCGTAATGGACGTGACGAACGGCGAAGTGCTGGGCCTGGTTTCCATGCCCGACTTCAATCCGAACCGGCCGGGCGCCGCTTCGCCGGATGCCATGTTCAACCGGGCAACGCTTGGCATCTACGAGATGGGCTCGACCTTCAAGATCTTCACGGTGGCCATGGCGCTGGAAAGCGGGACCGCCACCATCGAAAGCATCTACGACGCGTCCGAACCGATCCGGGTCGCCCGTTTTCGCATCCACGACTACAAGCCGAAGAACCGTTGGCTATCGGTGCCGGAAATCCTCATGTATTCCTCGAATATCGGCGCCGCGAAAATTGCGATGGAAATCGGCACGACCCGCCAGCGGAGCTATCTGGCGAAGCTCGGCTTGCTGGATCAGGCGCATCTCGAATTGCCGGAAATCGGCTCGCCGCTGGCGCCCGAGCCCTGGCGTGAAATCAATTTGATGACCATTGCCTATGGCCACGGCCTTGCCGTAAGCCCCCTGCAATTGACCAGTGCCGTTGCGACGGTCGTCAATGGCGGCATCGCCCTGCCGGCCACCTTGCTGCAACAGCCGGAAACGCCGCCAGAAGGCGTGCGTGTCTTTTCGACGGAAACGTCCGAGCGGATGCGCAGGCTTTTGCACCTTGTCGTCGATCAAGGCACTGGCAGCCACGCCGTGGCGAAGGGCTATCTCGTCGGCGGCAAGACCGGCACGGCGGAAAAGGATACCGCCAAAGGCTATGCGCGAAAGGCTTTGCGTTCTTCCTTCGTCGGCGCGTTTCCAATGCACGACCCACGCTACGCCATTTTCGTGATGCTGGATGAGCCAAAGGGGGACAAGGCGACCTTCGGCTACGCCACCGGCGGCTGGGTTGCCGCACCGCTTGTCGGCCGCATCGTCACGCGCATGGCGCCGCTTGTCGGCGTGGCGCCTATCGACGAACAGGCACCGGCGGTCAAGAAACGGATGTTTATCGAAATAAACGATCGGGGAAAAAGACTTGCGTCTTTTTGATCTTTTGGTTGGCGAAGAAAGGGTTCGAATGTTCGAGGCAACGGGAGAGGACGTGGAGGTTTCTGGGATCACGGCAGATTCCCGGCACGTCAAACCCGGCTTTTTGTTCGCCGCCCTTCCCGGAACGAAAACGGATGGCGCGCATTTCGCGGCCGAGGCGCTTCGCCAAGGCGCCGTTGCCATCCTTGGCACACCCGCTTTGAAATCCAGCCTTCCCGAAAACGCGCCCGCCTTTCTTTCCGCGGACAACCCCCGCCAGGCGTTTGCCACTCTTGCCGCGCGCTTTTACGGCACACAACCCCGGAAAATCGCTGCCGTTACCGGCACCAATGGGAAGAGTTCCGTCGTCGGCTTTGCCCGCCAAATCTGGGAACATGCCGGCCTTCGGGCGGCGAGCCTCGGCACCCTTGGCCTTGAACCGCCGGTTGCCAGCGCCGAGGGCACGGCCCTTACGACGCCGGACCCAGCCCGGCTGCACGCATTGCTTGCCGAGCTGGCGGCGCAAAAGATCGACCATGTCGCGCTTGAAGCCTCGAGCCATGGCCTGGAGCAATTCCGTCTCGACGGCGTGCGTTTATGCGCCGCCGTCTTTACGACGCTTTCCCGCGATCACCTGGACTACCACGGCACGATGGACGCCTACCTGGCCGCCAAGCTTCGTCTTTTTTCCGAATTGCTCGACGAAGACGGCACCGCCATCCTCAACGCGGACGATGCCGCCTGCGGCGCCTTCGAAAAGGCCTGCACCCAGCGCGGCCTTTCCGTCCTGCGTTACGGCGAGAAGGGCGATGGGCTTCGCCTGATCGAAAGCGTTCCCACCGAGGACGGGCAAGACGTCCGTTTTGAAATTTTCGGCAAGGAAGCGTGCGTTCCCTTGGCCCTGATCGGCGCCTTCCAGGCGAAGAACGCCCTCGCCGCCTTGGGCCTCGCCCACGCCACCGGCGTGGAAGCAGGCGCCGCCCTGGCGGCGCTTGCGGCGCTTCGCGGCGTCCCCGGCCGCATGGAAGCCCTTGGCCGGATTGCGAACGGGGCACGGGTTTACGTGGACTACGCCCATACGCCGGACGCCCTGGCACACGCGCTTGGCACGCTTCGCCCATACGCAAAAGCGCGGCTTCACGTGTTGTTCGGCTGTGGCGGCGACCGGGACCGGGGCAAACGTCCGGAGATGGGCGCGATCGCCGATGCGCTGGCCGACGCCGTCTATGTGACGGACGACAACCCCCGCAACGAAGACGCCGCCACCATCCGTCAGGAAATTCTGGTCGCCTCCCGCAAGGGCAAGGAAATCGCCGGCCGCGCCCAGGCGATCCACGCGGCCATCGAAGGCTTGCAAGCAGGCGATGCGCTGCTGATCGCCGGCAAGGGCCATGAGCAGGGACAGATCCTTGGTGCCGAGATTCTTCCTTTCGACGATCGCGAAGTCGCCCGGGCGGCGATGGGCATAAATGGGGGCGCCTCATGAACCAGCCCTTGTGGACGTCTGCCGAAGCCGAAGCCGCCACCCAAGGCACCAGCAACACCGCCTGGGAAGCGACCGGCGTTTCCATGGACAGCCGCCACCTTGAGCCGGGCGATCTGTTCGTGGCCATTGCGGGGCCGCATTTCGACGGCCATGACTTCATCCGCGATGCCTTTCAGCGTGGCGCGGCCGCGGCCCTGGTCGAAAGCCGGCCGCAGGGCCTTCCGAACCAAGCGCCGCTTCTCGTCGTTGACAATGCGTTTCGCGCCCTCGAAGCGCTTGCCGGCGCGGCGCGCGCGCGAAGCTTTGCAAAAATCCTCGCCGTAACTGGCAGCGTCGGCAAGACCGGCACGAAAGAAGCGTTGCGTCTCGCCCTTTCCGAAAGCGGCAAAGTGATGGCAACCCGGGGCAACCTCAACAACGAATACGGCGTTCCTTTAAGCCTTGCGCGTCTGCCGCGCGATGCCGATTACGGCGTTTTCGAGCTTGGCATGAACCACCCCGGCGAGATCCGCCCGCTGGCCAAGCTTGTCCGGCCAAAGATCGGCATCATCACGAACGTCGAGGCCGTGCATATGGCGCATTTTCATTCCGTCGCCGAGATCGCCGATACGAAAGCCGAAATGTTCGAAGGCATGGACGCCGACGGCGTCGCAATCCTCAACCGCGACAACCCCTACTTCCAGCGCCTGGCGGCCGCAGCCAAGGCCCGGGGCATCGCGGAAATTCTTGGCTTTGGCGAACATCCCGAAGCGCGGGTGCGGTTGGTCAATTGCGCCTGCCATGCCCTTTCCAGCAACGTCGTCGCCGAAATCGGCGGTGCCGAAATCCATTACCGGCTGGGCGTACCGGGCCGCCATTGGGTGACGAACAGCCTGGCCGTGCTGGGCGCCATCCATGCGGTTGGCGCCGACGTGCAAAAGGCCGCCGCCAAACTCAGCAATTTGGCAGCGCCGGCGGGACGGGGCCGACGGGTGCGCGGGATGGTGCCAAGCGGCGCCATTGAAATGATCGACGAAAGCTACAACGCCAACCCGGCGTCCATGCGCGCCACCTTCGACACCCTTGCTACAACGCCTGCGGGCCCGGTCGGCCGGCGCATCGCCATCCTTGGCGACATGCTGGAGCTTGGCAAAAACGCGGCGCGCATGCACGCCGATCTGGCCGTCGACCTGCTTCGCAACGAAATCGATCTCGTCTTTACGGTCGGGCCGCTGATGGAAAATCTCGACCGCGAGCTGCCGCCGCATATGCGCGGCGGCCATGCGGATAGCGCCGAGGCCCTCATGCCGGCCCTTCTGGAAGAACTGCACGGCAGCGACGTGATCGCCGTGAAGGGTTCCCAGGCCATGAACATGGCGCACATCGTTGAAACCCTGCTCCATGCCGAACACGGCATGGCAAGCGCAGCCAATGGCCATTAAGGAGCGGAAAAATGCTTTTTAACCTGCTGTACCCGCTCTCGGATCAACTGCCGGTCCTGAACCTTTTTCGCTATCTCACCTTCCGCACCGGCGGCGCGATCATGACGGCGCTTTTGATCAGCTTTGTTTTCGGCCCGCCCCTCATCCGCTGGCTAAAACGCCGCCAGAAGGAAGGCCAGCCCATCCGGACGGACGGGCCGGCAAGCCACATTCTGGAGAAGGCCGGCACCCCGACGATGGGCGGCTTTCTCATTCTGCTTGGCCTGCTGGTTGCGACGCTGCTTTGGGCGGACTTAACCAACCAATACATTTGGGCGGTCCTTGGCGTCACCACCGGCTTCGGCATCATCGGCTTTGCCGATGACTTCCTGAAAATTCGCCGGCGGACGTCCCACGGCCTGCCGGCAAAAATAAAGCTCCTCCTTCAAATCACGGTCGCCAGCATCACGGCCTACGCCATCGTGCAAATCACCCCCGCGCCCCTTGCCACCGGTCTGGCCGTGCCCTTTTTGAAAGATACGCTGCTTAACCTCGGCTGGTTTTTCATCCCCTTCGCCATGTTCGTTCTCGTCGGCACATCGAACGCGGTGAATTTGACAGATGGGCTGGACGGGCTGGCCATCGTTCCAGTGATGATCGCCACGGCGTGCTTCGCGTTGATTACCTACCTCGTCGGCAACGCCGTCTTCGCCGGCTATCTGCAAATCCATGCCGTCCCCGGCACCGGCGAGCTGACGGTTCTTTGCGGCGCGCTGTTGGGCGCGTCTCTCGGCTTTCTCTGGTTTAACGCGCCGCCCGCCATGGTCTTCATGGGGGATACCGGCTCGCTTTCCGTTGGCGCCGCCCTTGGCGCCATCAGCATCGTGACGAAGCACGAACTCGTACTTGCCATAATCGGCGGCCTGTTCGTGCTGGAGACCGTTTCCGTCATCGTACAGGTCGCTTCCTTCAAGCTGACCGGCAAGCGCGTTTTTCAAATGGCGCCGCTGCACCACCATTTCGAAAAGAAGGGTTGGGCGGAACCGACCATCGTCATTCGTTTTTGGATTATCGCTTCGGTGTTGGCCCTGATCGGGCTTTCGACCCTGAAGCTACGGTGAGGGCATGATCGAAGTTACCACCTACAAAGACCGTGCCGTGATGGTGTTGGGGCTTGGCCGCTCGGGCCTTGCCGCTGCCGCGGCGCTTCGCGAAGGCGGTGCCGCCATCCTCGCCTGGGACGACGACGCCGAGGCGCGCACGCACGCGCTTCAAGAAGGCTTCCCCATTACCGACCCGGAAAGCCTCGATTGGAAAAACGTCGATGCCTTGATTCCAAGCCCAGGCATCCCGCTTACCCACCCCAAGCCCCATCCCGTTATCGCGAAGGCCCGCGCCGCGGGCTGCGAAATTCTCGGCGATGTGGAGCTTCTGGCGCGCACGCAAACCGAAGCGCGCTATGTCGGCGTTACCGGCACGAATGGCAAATCGACGACGACGGCGTTGATCGGCCATTTGCTGAAAGCCGCCGGCTTGCGGGCCGAACTTGGCGGCAATCTTGGGACACCGGCCCTTGGCCTTGCGCCCCTGGGCCTGGAAGGCATTTACGTGCTTGAGCTTTCCTCTTTCCAGCTTGACCTTTTGCAGTCGCGCTTTCTCGACGTCGCCGTGCTTTTGAACGTCGCGCCGGACCATTTGGAACGCCATGGCGGGATGGATGGCTACGTCGCCGTAAAACGGCGCATCTTCGATCTGCTACGCGACGGCGGCGGCGCCATCGTCGGCATCGACGACCCCGAGAGCCAGGCGATCCGGGACGAGCTTGCGAAAAAGATGGCGCATCTCCTGCCAATCTCGGCACGCGAATCCCTCGACAGCGGCGTCAGCGCCGCCAATGGCGAACTTACGGAACGTTTGGGCGAAATCGTGCCGCCGGTTGATCTGCGGCGCTTGGCCGCACTTCCAGGCGAGCACAATTGGCAAAACGCCGCCGCCGCTTGGGCAACCGTGCGCTTTCTTGGCGTCCCGTCCGAGCATGCCGCCAAAGGCTTGAAAAGTTTTGCCGGCCTTCCCCATCGCCAGGAGACGGTCGCCGTCGTGAACGGCGTTCCATATGTGAACGACAGCAAGGCGACGAACGCGACCGCCACGGCGAAGGCCCTGGCCTCCCTCGACGCCATTTACTGGATCGTCGGCGGGCGGGCGAAGGCGGATGGCATCGCCGCGCTGGCGCCTTATTTTTCCCGCATCCGCCATGCCTTTCTCATCGGCGAGGCCATGGACGCTTTCGCCGAAACCCTTGCCGGCCACGTGCCGGCCACGCGCTCGGGCGATTTGGAAACGGCGGTCCGGGATGCCCATGCCATGGCCAGCGCCGCCGGCGAAAAGGGCGCGGTGGTGCTGCTTTCGCCCGCTGCCGCCTCGTACGACCAGTGGAAGAACTTCGAAGAGCGGGGCGACGCGTTTCGCGCCACCGTCCTCAAGCTGCCGGACGCGCAAGCCACCCACGCCGGCGGGGGGCGCGTTTCATGACCAGCTTTGCGCGTGCGGATACAAGCGTCTTAAGCCGCTGGTGGTGGACGGTGGATCGCTGGACCTTAGCGGCAATCGCGCTGCTGATCGGCATCGGCGTGCTGGTTGCCCTGGCGGCAAGCCCGTCGGTTGCCGAGCGGATCGGCCTCGATTCCCTGCACTTCGTCCGCCGCCACCTTGCCTATCTGCCGCTGGCGCTTGCCACGATCTTCTTCGTCTCGCTGCTGCCGCCCAAGGAAGCGCGGCGCTTGGCCATTGTCGTTTTTCTCGTTTCCCTGGCCTTGCTTGTGCTGATCCCTTTCATCGGCACCGAGGTCAAAGGCGCGCGGCGATGGATTCAATTCGCCGGCCTTTCCCTGCAGCCATCGGAATTCATCAAGCCCGGCTTTGCCGTGCTGGCGGCGTGGATGTTTGCCGAGCACCGGCTGAACCGCGAATTCGCCGGGCGGGCGATTTCCATCGCCCTTTATTGCCTCGTCCTCGCCCTGCTGCTTGCGCAACCGGACATGGGCATGGCCTTCGTCGTTTCCGTCACCTGGTGCGCCCAGTTCATCCTTTCCGGCCTGCCGCTTCTATGGGCCGTTTTGCTCTTGATGCTCAGCGTCGCCGGCATGATCGGGGCCTATTTCACCTTTCCCCATGTGGCGCTCCGCATCGAAAGCTTCCTCGACCCGACATCGGCCAGCGGCTACCAGGTGTCGCGCGCCATGGAAGCCTTCGGGAATGGCGGCCTGTTCGGCCGCGGCCCGGGCGAAGGGCGCGTCAAGGAAATGATCCCGGATGCTCATGCGGATTTCGTCTTTGCCGTAATCGGCGAGGAGTTCGGGCTGCTTGCCTGCCTGCTGATTGTCAGCCTTTTCGTCTTCATCCTGTTGCGGGGCTTGAGCCGAATGATGCAGGAGGAGAACCTTTTTCTTCTTCTCGCGGTTACCGGCCTGCTCATGCAATTCGCGCTGCAGGCTTTCATCAATCTGGCTTCGACCGTGAACCTGATGCCGACGAAGGGCATGACCCTGCCCTTTATTTCGTATGGCGGCTCTTCGTTGATCGCCCTGGCGTTCACCATGGGGCTGGTGCTTGCCTTTACCCGCCGGCATACGCGCTTTCGGGGGAAACTCTGATGGCGAAGGCGCGCAATTTCGTTCTGCTGACCACAGGCGGCACCGGCGGCCACGTTTTCCCGGCGGAGGCCCTGGCGGAAACCCTGACACGCCGTGGCGTTCGCCTGGCATTGGCGACGGACCGGCGCGGCCACGCCTATGGGGGTGCCCTCGGCAATCTTGAGGTGCATCGGATTCAGGCCGCGCCCATGGCCGGGAAAAGCCTGCCAAATCTTCTCAAGGCCAGCTTCACGCTGGCACGCGGTTTTCTGCAGGCCATCCGCCTGCTTCGTCGGTTGCGGCCTGCGGTTGTCATCGGCTTCGGCGGCTATGCGTCCGTGCCCGTGATGCTGGCGGCGAACCGGCTTGGCATCCCCACCATCCTGCACGAACAGAACGCCGTGCTGGGCCGCGCCAACCGCCTATTGGCGCCACGCGTCACAACCATCACCACGTCCTTTCCGGCCACCAGCCATCTGCGCCCAACGGACAGCCTGAAAGTCCTGGTGACCGGCAACCCCGTGCGCGAAGCCTTCCACGCCGTGCGCGAGCAGCCCTACCCGCCGCTTGGGCCGGAGGCCCCCTTCGGCGTGCTGGTCCTTGGCGGCAGCCAGGGTGCCAGCGTCTTCGGCCGCGTCGTGCCCAAAGCCCTGGCGGCGTTGGACGCCAAGACGCGCCAGCGCCTTCGCGTGACCCAGCAATGCCGGCCCGAAGACCACGCCGCCGTCGGCGCGGAATATCGGGCCCTTGGAATCGAAGCCGAGGTTTCCCCCTTCTTCAAAGACGTGCCGGAACGCCTTGCCGCCGCCCATCTTGTCCTTTCCCGGGCCGGCGCCTCGACGGTTGCCGAACTGACCGCCGCCGGCCGGCCGGCTATTTTGGTTCCCTATCCTTCCGCCACGGACGACCATCAAACGGCCAACGCCCAAGCCCTGGACGAGGCCGGCAGCGCCTGGCTGATGCCCGAACCCTTCTTCACGCCGGAAGCCCTGGCGGCGCGGATCCAATCCTTCCTGGAACTGCCGATCCTTCTCAACAAGGCCGCGGCAAGCGCCCATGCCCTTGGCCGCGCCGACGCAGCGGCACGCCTTGCCGACGCCGTAACCGAATTTCTGCCGGGCATGGAAGGCGGCGGCGGCCCCCATCACCCGCCTGCAAAGGGGGTGGCGGCATGAACACACTTTCGCTTCCGACCGGAACCATTCACCTCGTCGGCATCGGCGGCATCGGCATGAGCGGGATTGCGGAGATTTTGCACAACCTTGGCTATCGCGTGCAGGGAAGCGACCTCAGCGAAAACGCCAATGTCCGCCGTTTGCGCACACTTGGCGTTACCATTGCCGTCGGCCATGCCGGCGAAAACCTTGAAGGCGTCGAACTGGTCGTGTTGTCCTCGGCGGTCAAGGAAACCAATCCGGAAGTGGCGGCGGCCAGAGAGCGGCACATTCCGATCATGCGCCGTGCCGAAATGCTGGCGGAACTGATGCATCTCAAACCGGCGATCGCCGTCGGCGGTTCCCATGGAAAGACGACGACGACCTCGTTGATCGCCACGCTTCTAGACAGCGCCGGCATGGACCCGACCGTTATCAATGGCGGCATCATCAACGCCTATGGCACGAATGCCCATCTCGGCGAGGGCGAATGGATGGTCGTCGAAGCGGATGAATCGGACGGCACCTTCATCAAGGTGCCCGCCACGATCGCCATCGTCACGAACATCGATCAGGAACATCTCGATTTCTACGGCTCCTTCGCCGAACTGAAGAACGCCTTCCTGCAATTTGTCGAGAACGTCCCCTTTTACGGGCTTGCCGTCCTTTGCATCGACGACCCAGAGGTCGCCGCCATGCTGCCGCGCATTTCGGATCGGCGATTGGTGACGTGCGGCTTAAGCCCGGAGGCGGAAATTCGCGGCGTGAACATTCGCGTCACGCCAGAGGGGACGCGTTTCGATGCCCTGCGAACGGGCCGCCACAATTCGGACAAGGCCTTCAAAGACCTGCGGCTGCCGATGCCCGGTATTCACAATGTGAAAAACGCGCTCGCCATGGTGGCCATCGCAAACGAAATGCAAATCGACGAAGCGACCCTCCGCAAGGCGCTCGCAGGGTTTCGCGGCGTGCGGCGGCGGTTCACCCATGTCGGCCGTGTCGGCGGCGTGACCATAATCGACGATTATGGCCATCACCCCGTTGAAATTGCCGCCGTCCTCAGCGGCGCGCGCGCCATCGCGCCGGGCAAGGTGGTCGCCGTCTTTCAACCGCACCGCTACAGCCGGGTGCAAAATCTTTTCGAAGATTTCTGCAGCGCCTTTGCCGACGCCGATACCGTCATCGTCTCCGATATTTACGCGGCGGGCGAAACGCCGGTGAAGGGCATCGACCGGGAGGCCATCATCCAGGGCCTGCACGCCCACGGCCAGGCGAACGCGCTTGCCCTGGAAACGCCGGAAAACTTGCCGGCGCTGATCCGCGACATGACGGCCACAGGCGATTACGTCGTCTGCCTGGGCGCTGGCGACGTGACGGCCTGGGCGCAGGCGCTTCCCGAAGCGCTGGCCGAACTTTCCGGAATGCCGCTGGAGGTCGACGCATGATGGCAGCGGAAAAGAAAAACCGGACGGATATGCGCGGCCGCCTGCCCGAAATTCGCGGGACCTATGCGGAAGATGCCGACCTCGGCGCCATGAGCTGGTTTCGCGTCGGCGGCAAAGCGGAAATTCTGTTCGAACCGGCGGACCTTGCCGATTTGACCGACTTCCTGAAAGGAAAACCGGCGGAAATCGCCGTCACCCTACTGGGCTTGGGATCGAATCTTTTGGTGCGCGACGGTGGCGTCCCCGGCGTTGTCATCCGGCTTGGCCGCGGCCTGGCAGAAATCAAAGCCCAGGGCACGACGCTGATTGCCGGCGCCGGTGCGAACAGCCGCAGCGTCGCCATGGCCAGCCGCGACGCAGGCATTGCCGGCCTCGAATTTTTAAGCGGCATCCCTGGCACCCTTGGCGGCGCGCTGCGCATGAACGCCGGCGCCTATGGGCGGGAAATGAAGGACGTCGTGACAGCCGCCGAAGCGCTGGATGCAAGCGGCACACGGCACCGGCTCGATCGCAAGGCACTTGGCTTCACCTACCGCCATAGCGCCGTCCCGCAAGACTGGATCTTCATCGAGGCCACGCTTCAAGGCGAGACAGGCGATCCCGCCGCCATCGAAGGCCGCATCGCCGAAATTGCCAAGACGCGGGAAGAAACGCAGCCGATACGCACGCGCACCGGCGGCAGCACCTTCGCCAACCCGCCCGGCGCGAAAGCCTGGGAGCTGATTGCAGACGCCGGTTGCCGCGGCCTTACCATCGGCGGCGCGGCGGTTTCCGAGAAACACTGCAATTTCCTCATCAACACCGGCACGGCAACGGCCGCCGATCTTGAAGCTCTTGGCGAAGAAATTCGCCGCCGCGTCTTCGCGAAAAGCGGCGTGCGGCTGGAATGGGAAATCCGCCGCATCGGCGTTGCGGCATGCGCACGGCCACAGGCAAATCCGGAGGGCACGGCATGACGAAACGCGTTGCCGTCTTGATGGGTGGCTGGTCCGCCGAACGGGAAGTTTCGCTTTCAAGCGGCCGCGCCGTCGCCGCGGCGCTTGCCCAAAGCGGACATCGCGTTTGCACGATCGACGTCACCCGCGATATCCGCGCCCTGCTCGACCAGCTCGATCCAAAACCGGATGCCGTTTTCAACGCGCTCCATGGCCGCTTTGGCGAGGATGGCTGCGTTCAGGGCCTACTCGAAATGCTTGGCCTTCCCTATACGCATTCCGGCGTGCTGGCCTCGGCCATCGCCATGGACAAACCAACGACACGGCGCCTATTCGCCGAAGCCGGCATCCCCCATCCCGAAGGCGGCATCTTGAACAGCAAAGCGGCGCTGTCGGCCCACCCGATGACGCCACCCTATGTGCTGAAACCTTTGAACGAAGGCTCCAGCGTCGGCGTCCGCCTGGTGCTGAACCAGGAGGACGCGCCCGGCCTCGGCCAGGACTGGCCCTTCGGAGAACAGGTGCTGGTCGAACGCTACATCCCCGGCCATGAAATTTGCGTCGCCGTCATGGGAGATCGCGCCCTCGGCGCGATCGAAATTTGCCCCAGGGAAGGCTTCTACGACTACGCGGCGAAATACACGGAAGGCCGCGCCGAACACAAGATGCCGGCACCGATTGCGCCGCAAGCCTACGCGCAAGCCTTGGAGCTGGGCTTGAAGGCCCACCGCGCCCTTGGTTGCCGGGGCGTCACCCGGACGGATTTTCGCTACGACGCAAACGCCGGCGAGCCTGGAAATTTCTACGCCCTCGAAGTGAACACCCAACCCGGAATGACACCGCTTTCCCTGGTGCCAGAGATCGCCGCCCATGCCGGCATTGCGTTTCCGGAACTCGTCGCCTGGATGGTGGAGAACGCGCAATGCGAAAACTGATCGCCAAATTCATGCCGAAGAAGAAAAAGAAAGCGGCAACGCGCAAACGCCGCCGGACGTGGCTGCCCGGCTACCAGCCTATGCGCGGCACCTTCCTTGCCATTGCCATCCTTGGTGGGTTTCTTGGGCTTGGTTGGGCCTGGTGGTCCGGATGGGCGACGGAAACGCGCACGGCCCTTCTCGACTGGGCCGTGGAGAAAAGCGTCGCGAACGGCCTGGTCATCCGCGAAATCGAGATCGAAGGCCATGGCGAGACGCAAAAGCAGGCCATTCTCGATGCCCTCGGCGTCGCTTCCGGCGATCCAATCCTGGCCTTCGACCCGGCGCGGGCGAAAGCGGGCCTCGAAGCGCTGCCCTGGGTGCAGCGCGCCTCGGTTGAACGGCATTTGCCGGACCGCCTTCGCCTGCATTTGACCGAACGCCGCCCATTGGCGCTTTGGCAGAAGAAAGGCAAGCTTTCGCTGATCGACGCGAATGGCACCGTCATTCAACGCGGCAAGCTTTCGCGCTTTCGCACGCTTCCCATCGTGATTGGCGAAACGGCGCCGAAGAAGGCACACGCGTTGTTTGCAACACTTGCACGCGAATCGGCGCTTGCCGCCCGGATCGCCACCGCAACGCTGATCGGCAAGCGGCGCTGGAATTTGCGGCTGAAAAACGGGGTCGAGATTTATCTCCCGGAAGAAGGTCTCGCCACCGCCTGGGCAACCCTTGCGGAATACGACCGCCTCGAAGGGATTACGAAACAAAAAGTGGCGGCCGTTGACCTGCGATTGGAAGGACGGCTTGTCCTTCGCGTCGCTCCGAAAAAAGCAAAATCGGGCCACCGGTCCGGACAAGAGACATAAAGGCAAAGCCATGGCACTTGCAAAAACACGAAACGGTCTGATTGCGGCGCTGGATATCGGCACGACGAAAATCTGCTGCTTCATTGCCGAGCGGGTTGACGACGGCACCTTGAACGTCACCGGCATCGGCCACCAATTGTCGAAGGGGCTTCGCGCCGGCGCCATTACGAACATGGAGGCCGCCGAACAGGCAATTCTAGCCGCCGTCACATCCGCGGAGACGATGACGGGCGAAACAATCCGCGAAGTGATCGTCAATCTTTCCGGCGGTGCGCCCGGTTCGAAGCTCGTGGACATCGAAGTGCCGCTTACCCGGGATGAAATCGGCGAAGACGATATCCGCCGGGCGATCACGGACGGCTTCCCCTATGACCTTCCCGAGGAACGCGCCCTCATTCACACGATCCCGACCGGCTATCGCATCGACGGCAGCAATGGCATCGACGACCCGCGCGGCATGTTTGGCCATCGTCTAGGCGTAAAGATCAACCTGATTACCGCCATGGAAAGCGCCGTACGCAACCTTTCGGTTTGCGTTGAACGTTGCCATCTCGACATTCAGACAATCGTTGAATCGGCCTTTGCCGCCGCTCTTTCCACGCTGGTCGACGACGAAATGAAACTCGGCGTCACGTTGATCGACATCGGTGGCGGCACCACATCGATCGCCGTTTTCAGGGAAGGCAATGTCTGTTACACGGACAGCATCCCCATCGGTGGCCAGCACGTAACGAACGACATCGCGCGCGGGCTTTCCACGCCGATTGTCCACGCCGAACGGATGAAGACGCTTTACGGAAGCGCCCTGCCCTCCCAGACGGACGACCGCGAATTGATCGACGTGCCTTCCGTCGGCGAGGACGAACGCTCCCAGGCAAATCACGTCCCGCGCTCGATGCTGACGGGGATCATCAAGCCCCGGATGGAGGAAATCTTCGAGCTGGTTCGCAACCGCATGGAGGCAAGCGGCTTCGACCGCCTTGCAGGCCGGCGCGTCGTTCTTACCGGCGGCGCCAGCCAACTTCAGGGAACGCGCGAACTTGCGGCCAGTGTCCTTGGAAAACAGGTGCGCCTGGGCCGGCCGATCCGCATCCGCGGCCTAGCGGAAGCGACCGGCGGCCCCGCCTTCGCCACCTGCGCCGGCTTGTTGAGCTACGCCCTTCGCACCCCGCCCGACTGGTCCGGCAAGGCCAGCACACCTCCCTCGCGGCCAAACGGCCGTTCGGGCCGTATCGGGCAATGGCTACGTGAAAATTTCTAATCAGAGGAGCGCGCTTTGAAAACGAGATTGCAGAAACCACCGTCGGCAGGGGCCGACATCTATATACCCGCGTCGGCAGGAGCCGACATCTATATACCCGCGTCGGCAGGAGCCGACGGATTGATGAAAACGGATCACTTTGGAGGCAGTCATGAGCATTAATCTAACCATGCCGGAAACCTATGAATTGAAACCTCGAATCACCGTGATCGGCGTCGGTGGCGCCGGTGGCAACGCCGTAAACAACATGATTGACGCCAATCTGGAAGGCGTCGAATTCCTGGTCGTGAACACCGACGCCCAGGCACTGGCCCATTCGAAAGCCGAACGGAAGCTTCAGATGGGGATTGGCATTACCCAAGGTCTCGGCGCCGGGTCCCGGCCCGAGATCGGACGCGCCGCCGCCGAAGAAGGCCTTCAGGACATCATCGACCACCTGGAAGGCAGCAACATGGTGTTCATCACCGGCGGTCTTGGTGGCGGCACCGGCACCGGCGCCGCACCGGTCATTGCCCGCGCCGCGCGTGAGAAAGGCATTCTTACCCTTGGCGTTGTAACGAAACCCTTCGCCTTTGAAGGGACCCAACGGATGCGGATCGCTGAAATGGGGATGACGGATCTGCAGCAATATGTCGACACACTGATCGTCATTCCCAACCAGAACCTTTTCCGAGTGGCGAACGAATCGACGACCTTTGCCGATGCGTTCCGGATGGCGGACGACGTATTGCAAGCGGGCGTGCGTGGCGTCACCGATCTCATGGTCATGCCCGGCCTGATCAATCTCGACTTTGCCGATATCCGCACCGTCATGAGCGAAATGGGCAAGGCAATGATGGGCACCGGCGAGGCGGAAGGCGAACAGCGGGGTCTGAAAGCGGCCGAAGCGGCCATCGCCAATCCGCTGCTCGACGATGTGACGATGAAGGGCGCGCGCGGCGTGCTCATCAATATCACCGGCGGCCTCGACATGACGTTGTTCGAAGTTGACGAGGCGGCAAACCGGATCCGCGAAGAAGTCGACCCGGAAGCGAACATCATCTTCGGCTCCACCTTCGAAGAAGCCCTCGAAGGCCGCATGCGGGTTTCCGTCGTGGCAACGGGGATCGACCTGGATGCACAGGCCGCGCCGAAACCAACGCGGATCAGCCTCGTTTCCGATCATGGCCGGCCGATCACCGGAGAGATCGGCATAGCCAGCAGCGGTGGGGCCACCGCAAATGCGCAGGCCACGCCCGAGATGGGTCTGACTGGCGAACCGCTTGTCCAAGCCATGGCGAACCCGGAACCCGCCCCAGAGGCCGAGACGGCCATGGCGGCGCAGACAAATGAGCCGCCCTTTATTGCCCCGCGGCCCATGGAATCGAAGCCGCAAGCCCCCCTGGCCGGAGAGCCCGATCCCTTTGCCGCAGCGGCCATGACGAATGGCGGCCGCAAATCGACAACGGATACGCGGCCAAGCCTTTTTGAGCGGATGACGGGCACGGGCCGCGCCCGCAACCGCGAGCAAGCCGAAACACCAAGGCCGACGCCTGCGCCGGCCCCAAGCATGGCACCTGCGGCACCGGCGCCTGCTACCCAGGCCCCCATCAACACCCAGCCGACGCCAGAAAGGGCCGCAATCCCAACCCCGGCACCGGCGCCTGCCCCGGCAACCATGGCCACACCGCCGATGCCGGAAAGGGCAACCATCCGAACGCCGGCGCCTGCCCCGGCACCCATGCCCACCCCGCCGATGCCGGAAAGGGCGGAAGCACCGGCGCCAACGCCGGAGCCGGAACCGGAGATGACGACCGCCGCTACTGGCTCGGCAGAGCCGGTCGAACGCAAAGAAGAAGACCTTCTCGAGATCCCGGCTTTCCTGCGGCGGCAGGCGAATTAGGAGGCAGGATGAAGCGTAACATTTTGTAACAAAACGTGATTTGAATGCCCGGGGGGTTTGTTGGTACACCCCCCGGAGCATTCGAATTTTGGTTAATCCCTCTTGAGAGAGCCTTTCCATCTTGTCTATTTCCCAAAAAACCCTGCGTAGCGAAATTTCCTGTTCCGGGATCGGCCTGCACAGCGGCGCCCATGTCACCATGACGATGCACCCAGCCGCGCCGGATACCGGTATTGTTTTTCGCCGCACGGACATTGTCGGCGGCGGCGTTGAACTGCCGGCACGTTGGGACCTCGTTACCGACACGATGCTGGGCACAACCATCGGCAATGCGGATGGCGTCCGGGTTGCCACCATCGAACATTTGATGTCCGCTCTTTACGGTTGCGAAATTGACAACGCGGTTATCGAAATCTCCGGTCCCGAAGTGCCGGTGATGGACGGCAGCGCCGCGCCCTTCGTATTCCTGATCGAATGCGCCGGCGTGCAGGGGCAAGACGCCCCCCGGATGGCGCTCGAAGTGACAAAGCCTATTCACATCCAAGACGGCGATCGCAGCGCCTCGTTGCTTCCGGCGCCGGTCTTTTCCGTCGAATACGAAATTCATTTCGAAAGCGAAGCCATCTCTCGGCAAAGCTGCCTTTTCCATCTGGTCAACGGCACCTTTAAAACGGATATCTGCCGTGCCCGGACGTTCGGCTTCGAGCGCGACGTCAACAAGCTCCGCGAAGCGGGTCTGGCCCTCGGCGGGTCGTTGAAAAACGCCGTTGTCGTCGGCATGGGCGGCGACAAGGTGCTGAACGAGGAAGGCCTGCGTTACGAGGACGAATTCGTCCGTCACAAGGCCCTGGACTGCATCGGCGATCTTTACCTGGCCGGCGCACCGATCCGCGGTCTTTACCGTGGCCTTTATGCCGGACATGCCCTCAACAACCAGCTGCTTCGCAAGCTGTTTGCCGAAAAAGATGCGTTCCGCCTTGTCCCGGCGGAAGAAGCCCCCCACGGGGCCTGGGACGCGCCGCCGTTGAGCGTCGCCGAAGCCTAAAAGCCTACCGGCCTTTTTTCCGCCCGCCCCCTCGCCCTTCCGCCGCCGTCTCTGGCGGCGTTTTGCGGTTCGCGCCGTCTCCAGCCCCCCTCTCAAGCCCCTAGGAATTGGCCCTCGACGTGATATATTCGGGGCATCAAGGAGTGGCCGGTCGCTGCGCACGCTCCAGGAGTTTGATGACGCCCCCGATGATGCCAACCCGATTTCAGCCCCTCCGGCAGTTCTTCATAGCTTTCGGAGCGATTTTCGCACTCGCCGCCTGTGCCTCCGACGATGAGGACACGGGCACGTATATTGGCGAGGAGGCCATCTTTATCGATCGGCCGGCAGCCGAACTCTACAACCGGGCGATGGACACCCTTCTCGATGGCGACGTGAAGGCGGCCGTCGAAGACTTCAACCAAGTCGAGCGGCAGCACCCCTATTCCGTTTGGGCAACGAAGGCCCAATTGATGTCCGCCTACAGCTATTATCTGCGCAACGCCTATGACGAAGCGATCATCAGCCTCGACCGTTTCATCCATTTGCACCCCGGCCACCCGGACACGCCTTATGCCTATTATTTAAAGGCGCTCAGCTATTACGAGCGGATCTCCGACGTCAGCCGCGATCAGAAAATGACCGAGGAGGCCGCCAAGGCGTTTCGGACGCTTGTCCGCCGTTTTCCGGAAAGCAAATATTCCCGCGACGCGCGCCTCAAAATCGAATTCACCCACAACCATCTCGCCGGCAAGGAGATGGACGTCGGCCGCTATTATTTAAAGCGTGGCAATTACCTTGCGGCCATCAAGCGCTTTCGCAACGTGGTCGAAAACTATCAAGACACCAACCAGGCGCCCGAGGCGCTGCACCGCTTGACGGAATCTTATATTGCTCTCGGCCTCATCAGCGAGGCACGCAAATCGGCCGCCGTGCTGGGGTATAATTTCCCTGGCAGTCAGTGGTACCAGGACAGTTACGACCTGTTCACGAAGAGGAAGCTTCGCCCCATGGTGGCGGCAAAGCCTTCTTCCAGCGAATCCAGCAAATAGGGTGCCGGGGCACCTATGCTTGCCGGTCTTTCCATCCGGGACTTCGTCTTAATCGACCAGCTGGACCTGCGTTTCCATAAGGGCCTTGGCGTTCTTACCGGCGAGACCGGTGCCGGAAAATCCATCATGCTTGGCGCGCTTGGGCTTTCCCTTGGGGGGCGGGCGTCGCCAACGCTGTTGCGTCCCGGCGCCAAACAGGGAAGCGTCACCGCGGAATTCACGTTGCGCCCAGACGATCCGGCGCGCGCCGCCCTTGCCGAAGCCGGGCTCCCCGATGGGGACGACCCGTTGGTCCTGCGACGGGTTTTCTCGGCCGACGGCAAAAGCCGCGCCTTCGTCAACGACACGCCGGTAAGCGTTTCCCTTCTTCAGACGCTTGGCGAACATCTGTTGGAAATTCAGGGACAATTTGAAAACCGGGGCCTTCTTAACCCGGCAACCCATCGCGAAGCGCTCGATTCGTTTGGCGATTATGGCGGCAAGCTGGACGCAACCGCCGCCGCCTTCAAGGCCTGGAAGCAAGCGGAGCTTGAGCTGGCGGAAACCCAGCGGACAAATCGGGAAACGGCCGCCGAAGAGGCGGCCCTGCGCCACGATCTGGAGGCCCTTGATACCCTGGACCCCCACGCCGGCGAGGAGGCGGCGCTCAGCGACACGCGCGAATGGTTGCGCCACGGCGAACAACTGGCCGATGCCCTGCAGCAGGCCAAGACGGCACTGGCCGGGGAAACCCCCATCGAAGACGCTCTTGGCCGCGCCCGGAAAAGCCTGGAACGCCAGACGGCAGCCGCCAAAGGCACGTTCGACCCCATTCTGGCCAACCTTACCAGCGCAGGCCTTGAAATTGCCGAAGCGGAAAGCGCCATCGCCCGCCTTGGGGAAACGCTGGAGGCTGATCCGCACCGCCTTGAAGAAGCGGAAGAACGCCTGTTCGCTTTGCGCGCCGCCGCCCGCAAACATGGCGTCGCCATCGACGCATTGCCCGATTTCCGCGACGCCTTAAAGGCAAAACTCCAGAACCTCGAAGCGGCGACGGAGAATTTGCGCAAATATGAAATCCGGGTTGCCGAACTGCGTGACGCATATCTGCAAAAGGCGGACGATTTGCGAAAAGCGCGCATTCAGGCAGCAAAACGCCTCGATAAAGCGATCATCAAGGAACTTGCGCCCATCAAACTTGAAAAAGCCGTGTTCCGAACGACGCTTACCCCCTTGGAGGAGACGCGTTTTGGCGAACATGGCACCGACCGCATTGCCTTCGAAGGCGCCATGAACCCAGGGGCGCGCTTAAGCCCCCTTGCGAAGGTTGCCTCAGGCGGCGAGCTTTCCAGGCTGATGCTGGCCTTAAAAGTCGTGCTGTCACGGGCAAACCCGGTGCCAACGCTAATCTTCGACGAGGTTGACAGCGGCATCGGCGGGGCCGTTGCCTCGGCGGTGGGCGAAAGGCTGGCGCGGCTGGGAAACGATCTACAGGTCCTTGTCGTAACCCATTCGCCCCAGGTGGCCGCCATGGGCGCACATCATTGGCGCGTGGCAAAATCGGAATCCGGCACGGGCGCCGTGACGGACGTGCAGGAACTTTCCGAAACGGACCGCCGGGAAGAGATTGCCCGCATGCTGGCCGGCGCCCAGGTAACGGACGAGGCCCGCGCCGCCGCCGATCAATTGCTGCGAACGCGCAAATCATGACCCCCGCCCCAGAGAAAAAAACCGTTGCCGAGCTGACCGAGACCGAAGCGGCGGCGGAGCTGGCCCGGCTGGCGAGCGAAATCGCGTCCCACGATGCCGCCTATTACCAAGATGCGGCCCCTGCGGTTTCGGACGCCGCTTACGACGCGCTTCGCCTTCGAAACGCGGCCATCGAGGCGCGTTTTCCCGCCCTTGTCCGTTCCGACAGCCCGTCGCACCGCATCGGCGCCGCACCGGCCGCTGGCTTTCGCAAAGTCACCCATTCCAGACCGATGCTTTCCCTTGAGAATGCCTTCGGGGCAGCCGACGTCGCCGATTTTTTCGGCCGCGTCCGGCGTTTCTTAGGGCTTGCCCAGGACGCCGCGGTCGAGGTGACGGCCGAGCCAAAAATCGACGGGCTTTCCGCCGCCATTTCTTACAAAGGGGGCAAATTTTCCCTTGGCGCAACCCGCGGCGACGGCGCCACCGGCGAAGACGTCACCGAGAATCTGCGCCAGATCGGCGACATCCCCAAGGCGCTGAAAGGAAAGAATTTTCCGGACAAGCTGGAGATTCGGGGCGAGGTGTACATGGCGCGCACGGATTTTCTCGAGCTAAACGCCGCGCGCAAGGCGGCCGGCGAGGCCCCCTTCGCCAACCCGCGCAACGCCGCCGCCGGCTCGCTGCGGCAATTGGACCCGGCCATTACGGCAACGCGCAACCTTCGCTTCTTCGCCTATGGCTGGAGCCAGACCAGCGCGCCGCTCGGCAAAACCCAATCGGCGGCCATGGCACGGCTTGAAAAATTTGGTTTAACCGTCAATGCAGAAGCGCTGCTTTGCAAAAGCATGAAGGCGGTTGAAGCCTATTACGAAAAAATTCAAGAAAAGCGCGCCGAACTTCCTTACGACATCGACGGCATCGTCTTGAAAGTGAACCGGCTCGACTGGCAAGAGCGTCTAGGCAGCGTCCGCCGGGCGCCGCGCTGGGCCATCGCCCGAAAATTTCCGGCCGAGCAGGCAGAAACCCTTCTGAAAGACATCCGCATCCAGGTGGGCCGGACAGGCGCGCTTACGCCCGTTGCCGAATTGGAGCCAATCACCGTTGGCGGTGTTGTCGTCAGCCGGGCGACGCTTCACAACAAGGATGAGATTGCGCGCAAGGACGTGCGCATCGGCGATCGCGTCATCGTCCAGCGCGCCGGCGATGTCATCCCCCAGATCGTTCGCGCCCTCAAGGAAAAGCGGCCCAAAGGCACGAAGGAATATGTTTTTCCCGAGACGTGCCCCATCTGCGGCAGCCTTGCCATTCGCGAGGAGGGCGAAGTCGTCCACCGGTGTACCGGCGGATTAATTTGCCCGGCGCAAATTCTAGAACGGCTTCGTCATTTCGTTTCCCGCGACGCCTTTGACATCGACGGCCTTGGCAAAAAACAGGTGGCGTTTCTTTGGGAAACGAAACGCATCCAAAGCCCGGCCGATATCTTCCGGCTGGAAGCAAACGAACAACTATCCAAAACACCGCTGGCGGAATGCGAAGGCTGGGGCGCGCTTTCCACCAAAAATCTTTTTCAGGCGATCGCGGCGCGAAAGCGCATCTCCCTTGAGCGCTTCATCTACGCCCTTGGCATCCGTCAGGTTGGCCAGGCGACGGCGCGGCTCCTGGCGCAGCATTACACCAGCCTTGAAAATTGGCGGGAGGCCATGGCCGCGGCGGAGGACCATGCCAGCGCGGCCTATCAAAAACTTCTCAGCATCGACGGCATCGGCCCAAGCGTCGCCGACGATATCCTCGGTTTCTTTGCCGAACCGCAAAATAAAGACGCCCTGGATGCCCTTGCCGATGAAGTCACGGTGCAGCCTTTCGAGGCCCCGGAGGCCATGTCGGAAATCACCGGCAAGACGGTGGTTTTTACCGGCAATCTCGAAACGATGACCCGCGCCGAGGCGAAGGCCCGGGCAGAAGCCCTGGGCGCGAAAGTCGCGGGCTCGGTTTCCGCGAAGACGGATTTTGTCATTGCCGGCGCCACGGCCGGCTCGAAGCTTGCCAAGGCAAGGGCATTGGGCGTCACGATCCTCGACGAGGCGGCCTGGCGGAAGCTCGCCGGGCGCTAGAATTATGCGCCGATAGGCTGGGTCGCCGCCTCCAGCCAGCGCCGCGCGGACGCGTCCAAAAGCGCCGCCAGGGTTGCAAAGACGCGCTGGTGATAAGCGTCGAGCCAGGCGGCTTCTTCCCCGTTCAGCAAACCCCGCTCAATCAGGGAGCGGTCCATCGGCGCCAGGGTCAGCGTCTCAAACGCCAACGCGCTTCCCTCCGGGTCCACGCCTTCCTTCGCTTCCTGAACCACCACCAGGTTTTCGATGCGAATGCCATAGGCGCCCGCCTTGTAGTAGCCGGGCTCGTCGGAAAGCACCATGCCGGGACGAAGCGCCACCGAATCGGGGCGTTTCGAAATCCGCTGCGGGCCTTCATGCACGTTGAGGTAGCTGCCCACCCCGTGGCCGGTCCCATGATCGTAATCCAGCCCCACCTGCCAAAGAGCGGCCCTTGCCAGGGCGTCCAATTGCCCGCCCGTCGTTCCTTCCGGAAAGCGTGCCATGGCAAGGGCAATATGCCCTTTCAGCACCCGGGTATAACGGTCGCGCTGTTCGGCATTGGCCGGGCCGATGGCCAGGGTGCGGGTTACGTCTGTCGTGCCGTCGCAATATTGGCCGCCGGAATCGACGAGGTACAGCATGCCCGGAGCAAGTGTGCGGTCCGTTTTCGGCGTCGCGTGGTAATGCACGACGGCGCCATGCTCGGCGGCACCGGAAATGGTCGGAAAGCTTAGGCCGCGGAAAAGATTGTTCTCGCGGCGGAAATTTTCCAGCGCATCGGCTGCGGAAATTTCCGTCAAGCGGCCCTTCGGCCCCTCCTCCGCAAGAAAAGCCAGGAACCGAACCAGTGCGACGCCGTCGCGGATATGGGCGGCGCGGGCGCCATCCAATTCGACCGCGTTCTTGCACGCCTTTGCAAGCGCGCAAGGGTCGTCGCCGTCGCGAACCCGGACGCCCGCCTTGCGCAGGCACGCATCGACCCAAACGGGCGTCGTGCGCGGATCGCAAAGCACCTCGCGGCCATCCCCGCCCAATCTTTCCAAAAATTTTCCCAGGGTTTCCTTGGGCTGCACGCGAACGCCTTCACCGAGATGCGTGGGCAGATCGGGGACAAGCTTCCTCGGATCAATGAACCAATCCAGCGTCGCGTCCCGGTGAAGAAGGGCAAAGGAAAGCGGAAGCGGCGTTGACGGCACATCGCCGCCGCGAACGTTCAAAAGCCAGGCGATCGAATCGGGCTGCGACAGAAAGGCGGCGTCGGCGCCCGAAAGGCTATTTGCAATCTCGTTGCATTTTTCCGCGCTCGCCTTGCCGGCAAAGCGAAGGGCATGGGACACCACCGGCGAAATGGGCGGCGGCGGTTTGCCTTCCCAGACCGCATCGATCGGGTTTGTCTCGCAGGCCACGAGGGAGGCATCGACCTCCCCACAAACTTTTAAAAAGGGCGCAAGCCCCTTCGGCGTGTGCAGCCAGGGGTCGTAACCGATTTTCATGCCGGCGCATAGGCCCGCCTTGAGCCATTGCTCGGGCGGGTCTTGAATCACATGAAGGGGCGTGAAATGCCGAGGGGAGACCTCTTCGCGCAGTTGAAGCGTGTAACGCCCATCGACGAAGATGGCCGCCTGCTCCGCCAGAACGATGGCGAAACCGGCGGAGCCGGTAAAACCGGTGAGCCAAGCGAGGCGCGCCGCGGCGCGGGGAACGGTCTCGCCCTGATATTCGTCGCCCCTCGGGATCAAAAAGCCGTCCAGTTTCCGGCGCCGAAGCTCGGCGCGCAACGCATCCAGCCGCGCAGGCGTTACGGCCTCTTCTTTTTCGAAATCCGCGCGGGCAGCAGCCTCCAGGGCAAGGAGCGCAGCACGCAATTCGGGCGTCGGCGCTTGCGGCAACAACGCGAGCCAGGCGTCTCCCTCGCCCCCCTTCGGCGCCGCCGCCACCCCGGTCACGAGATCGCGAACGGCCGCCGCCGAGAGCGCCAGGCCCGCCTCGGCAAGCAGCGGCGTCAACGGATCGGGCGCTTCTTTCGGTTTTTTCAAACTTTTGGCCATGGCCTAAGGCTAGGCGGGCCTAGACATCCTTGCAAGGGCCGCCCTTCTGCAAGGCAAGCGTCGCCCATTCCCCCATCCGGTGACGGCCAAGCAGCACGAAGCCTGCCGCCCGATAGCGTTGAAAGACCTTGGGCGCCTGGGCCGTCAGCAGGCCGGAAAGCAGCAAAATGGCGCCGGGCGCGGCATGCTTCGCCATGTCGTTCGCGAGGGCGCAAAGGGGGCGGGCAAAGAGGTTCGCGGCCATAAGGTCGAAGGGCGCGGCGGCGCGCAATTCGCGGCTTGCGAAGCCGTCGCTTTCCACCAGCCGCAGAAGCGGGGACAAGCCGTTGGCGCGCCCATGCCGGCGCGCGATCTTCAGGGCCGTTGGGTCCGAATCCGTAGCAAGAACCGGCACCTTCAAGGCGGCGGCCATCGCCAATGCCAAAATCCCGGACCCCGTTCCAAGATCGAGCGGCCTTTGAAACCGCCGCCGCCGGGTAAACCGATCGAGAAGCAGCAGCATCGTTTTTGTCGTCGCGTGCGCCCCCGTTCCAAAGGCAAGCCCGGCCTCGATTTCAAAAGCCAGCGTCCCCACCGGGGCCAGCCCACGATCGTGGGCGCCGAAAACGAAGAAACGCCCGGCACGAACGGGCGGGCGTTGGCGCGCGGCCTCGCGCACCCAATCCTTTGGGGAAAGCGGCGTCACCTTCGGCTCCGGCGGCGCAATCCCGGTAACGCTTGCCGCAAGCAGAAGAAGCGTTTGCAATTTTCCGGCCTCCGGCAGCGCGCGCGCATAGCCGGTCACCCGCCACGCATCCCCCTCTTCGAAGGTGGCAACGGCCTCCGTCAGGGTGCCGATCGCGCGTTCGAAAACGGGCCGCGCAGCCGCCGGCACGGTCAGCGCAATCGCAAAACTTTCCGCCGGCTCATTCATCGCGTGAAAATTTTCTCAGGCTGCGGTTACGAAACTTGCCATAACTTTTTTCCGCCCGGCCTTGTCGAAGGAAACGTCCAGCCGGTCGGCTTCCGTCGCAAGCACCCGGCCATAGCCGAATTTCTGATGGAAAACGCGCGTGCCAACGTCGAAGGCCGGCCCATCGCCGGCAACGATCCGGCTTTTTCCTTCCAGCGTCTGGCCACGATCCCGGCCGCGCCGAGGGCGGTAACCGCCCGCCCCTTCCCGCCGAGGGCGGTAATCGCCCGCCCCTTCCCAATGGTACCCGGCCTTTGCCTCGCGAAGGCCGCCCACGTCGCCTTGGGTGCCTCCGTAAAGCCCCGTCTCACGATCGACATCGACATGTTCGGACGGCAATTCGTCGAGAAAGCGCGAAGGCGGACTGCTTTGCCATTGGTTGTAGATACGCCGGTTCGCGGCATGGGAGAGGTAGACGCGCTTGCGGGCCCGGGTAAGCCCGACATAGGCGAGGCGGCGCTCTTCTTCGAGGCCATCCTTGCCGCTTTCATCCAGGGCGCGCGCATGGGGGAACACCCCCTCCTCCCAGCCCGGCAGGAAAACGGTATCGAATTCGAGCCCCTTGGCGCTGTGCAGCGTCATGAGGCTGACCATCTCGCTCGTCTCGCCCTTCACGTCGTTGTCCATGACAAGGCTGACATGCTCGAGAAAGTTCGGCAGGGTTTCGAATTCCTCCAACGCCGCCACCAACTCTTTCAGGTTTTCAAGGCGGCCCGGCGCATCCGGCGATTTGTCCCTCTGCCACATTGCCGTATAGCCGGATTCGTCTAACACCAGCGCCGTCAATTCATCATGGGCCATGTTGCCGAGCAGGCCCCGCCAACGGCCAAAATCTTCCAGAAGCCCGGCCAGCGCCGCTCTGGCCCGGGGTTTCAGCTCGTCCGTCGTGACAAGCTTGGCCGCGGCCGTCTCCAGCGACGCGCCCTCCGCCCGTGCCAATTGATGCACCGCCTGCAAGGTCGCATCGCCAAGGCCGCGTTTCGGCGTGTTGACGATCCGCTCAAACGCAAGGCTGTCCTCGGGCTGCACGAGGACGCGAAGATAGGCGATCGCATCCCGGATTTCCTGGCGCTCGTAAAAACGAAGGCTGCCAACCACGCGATAGGGCACGCCAAGGGTCACGAAGCGTTCCTCGAACTCGCGGGTCTGAAACCCGGCGCGCACCAAAATGGCCATTTCGTTCAGGGAATTCGACTTCCGATGCAAGTTTTCGATTTCCTCGCCAACCACCCGGGCCTCTTCCTCGCCATCCCACACGCCGCGCAGAACAAGCCGCTCGCCCTCTGCATGTTCCGTCCAGAGCCGCTTGCCTAACCGCCCCGCGTTCTTGGAAATCAACTCCGAGGCGGCACCTAGGATGTGGTGGGTCGAGCGGTAATTGCGCTCAAGGCGAATAACGCGCGCGCCGGGAAAATCTTTTTCAAAACGGAGAATGTTGCCCACCTCCGCGCCGCGCCAGCCATAGATCGATTGGTCATCGTCACCGACGACACAAATATTTTGACTGCCCTTTGCAAGCAGGCGAAGCCACAAATATTGCGCGACGTTCGAATCTTGATATTCGTCGACGAGCAAATATTTAAACCGGCGCTGCCACGTCTGCAGCACGTCCTCGTGTTGGGTAAAAAGCGTTAGGCAATGGAGAATCAAATCGCCGAAATCGACGGCGTTCAGCGCCTGCAGGCGTTGCTGGTAATGGGTATAAAGCTCGACCCCCCTGCCGCCGCCAAACTCGGTCATCTCGGAAGCCGGCACGCGGTCCGGCGTAAGGCCGCGATCCTTCCACCGCTGAATCAGGTTGGAAAGCACCCGCGCCGGCCACCGCTTCTCATCCAGATTGGCCGCCGCCAGCACCTGTTTCAGCAGCCGCAACTGGTCGTCCATATCCAGGATCGTGAAACTGGGCTTGAGGCCCAAAAGCTCGGCATGGCGGCGCAGAATTTGTGCGCAGACCGAATGGAAGGTGCCGAGCATAAGCCCCTCGACGGCACGCCCGATCAACGTGCCCACCCGCTCTTTCATCTCGCGGGCCGCCTTGTTCGTGAAGGTAACGGCGAGGACCTGTCCGGGGACCGCTTTTCCCGTCAGCAAAAGATGGGCGATGCGCGTCGTCAGCACGCGCGTCTTGCCCGTGCCCGCCCCGGCCAGCACAAGCAGCGGGCCGTCGAGAATTTCGACCGCCTGACGCTGTTCCGGGTTGAGGCCTTCGAGATAGGGAGCGCCCTGGCCGCTTGGGGCCGGAACCGGCATCGCCTTTTCGAGATCCACGCTTGTCATGCCCGTTTATACCCCATTCCGTGCCAACGCCATCCTAGCTTTCGCCGTGCTCCTCGGCGCGGGCGTTGAGCAGGGCCTGGTTGTAGGCGCGGACCGCATCCGCCTCGTGCAGCGCCCCCACCAGCCGCATGGACGCCGTGTCGACGACGACGGGCAGGCTGCGCGCGTCCGACCCTTCGAGCAGCGTGATCGCTTTTTCCAGGCCATCGCCCGGTTCCAATAGGATCGGGTGACGTGTCGGCAAATCCGTCGCCTTTAAAACGGGGTCCTCGTCAAAGGCCGGATCCTCCAAATCGCGAAGGGTAATGACGCCCAGGAAACAGCCTTCCCGATCGACGGCGTAGACCTCGCCATTGGGCGCCTCTGCCAGCTTTGCGCGTATCTCCGAAACCCGGGCCTCGGCCGTTACGGTGGGGACGTCCGTCCGCATCACGCTTTGAATGGCAATGTTTCGCAACAGCCCCTCGGCGCGGCCCTTGTCCAGTTTCAGACCTTGCCCGGCAAGCTGTTGCAGGAAGAAGGACCGCACGCCCGCCTCCCGCACCAGCACGCTTGCGATCCCCGTCGCCACCATGACGGCGATGGTAATTTCATAATCGCCCGTCAATTCGAACACAATCAGGATCGTCGAAATCGGCGCCCCCAACACGGCGCCCGCGACCGCCCCCATGCCAATGATCGTGTAGGCGCCATGGGTCGAGCCATATTCCGGAAAAACGCTGGCGGCGACCATGCCGAAGGCCCCTCCCAGCATGGCGCCCAGGAAAAGCGACGGGCTGAACACGCCGCCGCCGAAGCCGCTGCCGAGGGAAAGGGCCGTCGTCGCCGTCTTTGCAACCAGCAACGCCAGCAGCAGCGCCAGCGGCAGCGATTCGTTCAGCGCCGCGTTCGTCGCCTCGTAGCCAACGCCAAGAACCTGCGGGAAAAGCAGCGCGATGGCGCCAACGCTTAGGCCTCCTACTGCCGGGCGCGCCCAGGTCGGAAAGGGCACCCGCTTCCAGGTGCCTTCGACAAAGAAAATCGAAGCCATGAACAAAATGGCGACCAGGCCGCTCAGGATTCCGAGAAGGGCGAAGGCGGGAAATTCCAGAAAAGAAACCAGCATGTATTTCGGCACGACGAAGGCCGGAAAATCGCCGAAATAGATACGGGAAACGATCGTGCCGGTAACGGAGGCAAGGACGATGGGCGCAAACGCGCTCAGGGCGTAATGGCCGAGAATGACCTCGAGGGCGAAGAAGACGCCGGCGATCGGTGCGTTAAACGAAGCGGCAATGGCCGAGGCCACGCCGCAGGCCACCACCGTCAACAACAGCGGACGGCTTAAATGCAGCCTGGCGACCGTACAGGCCGCAAGCGACGCCCCCAAATGCACGACCGGGCCTTCGCGCCCGACGGAGGCGCCGACGCCAATGGAAGCGGCAGACGTAAACGCCGCGCCAAGGCCGCTCAGCAGCGGCATACGGCCGCCGTGATAGGCCACCGATTCGATCACTTGCGCAACGCCCAGCGGCTGCCCCCCCGGCATCCAATAGCGGACGAAAAGCCCGATCAAAAGCCCGCCCAGGGCCGGCACCAACAGCACCTGCCACCAGGCAAGGGCGGCAATGGCCTGATCGAGACTGCCCGCATCGGCGCCGAAGAAAAGCCCTTGAAAGAGGTGGATCAGCTCACGAAAACCGATCGCGGCGACGCCCGTCACCGCGCCGATCACGACGGCAAGCACGCTCAGCAGGATTTGATCGTTGCGGGTGAGGCGCCCTAGCCTAGCAAAGAAAGAACGGAAGCTTGCGGGTTGTTCGGCCATGCGCGAAAGCCTTTTTCAACCGTCAGCCCTGCCGCCGGGGCTTCACGGCGATTTGCCGCCCCACCTGTTCCGGCATGGGCAATTGCGAATGGGCCGCAAGCGCCGCTTCAAGCCGCCCCAGGACGGCGTCCGGAAAAGGCACCGCGGCGCGCTTCTTCATATCCACATGGACAACCATCAGTTCTTCGGTCGCCGAAAGGTAGTTTTTCTCGGAGTGGTGAAGTTCCAGAAAGACGTGCATCCGCTTTTCGTCAAAGCCAAGCAGGCGCGTCGTCACGTGCAGGGGGGCGCCAAGCTGAAGCTCGCGCTTGTAAACGACATGGGCCTCGACCGCAAAAACGGACCGACCCTCCGCCTTAACGTATTCCGGCCCCAAACCCAGATAGGTCCACCATAGGTCCGTCGCCTCGTCGAAGGCCCGCGTATAATAGGCGACGTTCATATGCCCGTTGTAATCGAGCCAGTCTTTCTCGACCCGGCTCTTATATGCGCAAAACGGCGTTGGAATTGCCTCACTGTTCATCGGCCAACCTTTTCCCTTCTCGCCAACTATAACGAAATTCACTTGCGCTCATAAGCCAGGTTCGACGCGAGCCAGGTTTCCGCCTGCTCCATCGAAACGCCCTTTCGTTTTGCATAATCTTCCACCTGATCGCGTCCGATGCGGCCGACGCCGAAATATTGGGATGCGTCTTCGGCAAAATAAAAGCCGGAGACGGATGCCGCGGGCAGCATGGCAAAGCCTTCCGTCAATTGAATGCCTGCGCGCGGCGTCGCCTCGAGCAGATCGAAAAGAGCCGTTTTCTCGCTATGGTCCGGGCAGGCCGGATAGCCCGGCGCCGGACGAATGCCGCGATAGGCCTCGGCGATCAGATCCGCATTGTCGAGAGCCTCTTCCGGTGCGTACCCCCAGAACTCCTTGCGCACGCGTTCGTGCAGGCGTTCGGCAAAAGCCTCGGCCAGACGGTCGGCCAGCGCGCGCAGCAGAATGCCGTTGAAATCGTCATGGTCGCGGGCAAATTCGGCCAGCTTTTCCTCAATCCCGATTCCCGCCGTCACCGCGAAGACCCCGAGATAATCGGCAATCCCGCTTTCCTTTGGGGCAACAAAATCCGCAAGGCAGAAATTCGCGCGCCCTTTCGACTTCGCCATTTGTTGGCGCAGGAAGTGAAAGGTCGTTCGCACGTCCTTTCGGGAATCGTCTTTGTAAAGCTCGATGTCGTCGTCCTGCACCGTGTTTGCCGCATAGAAGCCAAAGACCCCTTTTGCAGTCAGCCAGTTCTCGGCAACGATGCGCTCCAGCATGGCCTCGGCGTCCTTGAACAATTGGCGCGCCGCCTCACCCACTGTCGCATCCTCCAGGATGGCGGGGTAGTTGCCGGCAAGCTCCCAGGTCTGGAAGAAAGGCGTCCAATCGATGCGCGCCGCCAGCTCGTCCAGCGGATAGGCGTTTAAGGATTTCAACCCCAGAAAGGTCGGCCGCGGCGGTGACGCCTTTTCCAAGGCGATTTGAAACTTTGCCTGACGAGCCTGTTCAAGGCGCAACCCCGTTTTGCCATCCTTTGCCTTGTAGCGGGCACGAACGGCAGCGTAGTCCTCGCGAATGCCGGCAAGGAAGTCTTCCCCTTGCGTCTCGCTCGCAAGCGCGCTGGCCACGCCGACGGCGCGCGACGCGTCCAGCACATGAACCGTCGAGCCCTGATAATGGGGTGCGATCTTCACCGCCGTATGGGCCTTCGACGTTGTGGCGCCGCCGATGAGCAGTGGAATGGTAAAGCCTTGCCGCTCCATCTCCCGGGCATTTGTCACCATTTCCTCCAGCGACGGCGTGATCAGACCGCTCAACCCCACCATGTCGACCTTTTCTTTTTCAGCCGTCTCCAGGATCGTCGCATAGGGGACCATGACGCCGAGATCGAGGACCTCGAAGTTGTTGCATTGTAAAACGACGCCGACGATGTTTTTGCCGATGTCGTGCACATCGCCCTTGACGGTCGCCAGCAGGATCTTGCCTTTCCTGGTCGTTTTCCCGCTCTTGTCGCCTTCCGCTTCGATGAAGGGCGTTAAATGGGCGACGGCCTGTTTCATGACCCGGGCACTTTTCACAACCTGCGGCAGAAACATCTTGCCGGCCCCGAAGAGATCGCCGACGACGTTCATGCCGTCCATCAACGGCCCCTCGATGACCTCGATGGGGCGCGCTTTTTGAAGGCGGGCCTCTTCCGTATCGGCAATGACGTATTCCGTGATGCCCTTGACGAGGGCATGGGTGAGCCGCTCCTCGACGGGCGCGTCCCGCCAGGCAAGGTCCTCTTTTTTTTCCCGCGTCTCGCCCTTGACCGAATTGGCAACCTCGAGAAGGCGTTCCGTCGCATCGTCGCGCCGGTTCAAGACAACGTCCTCGAGGCGCTCGCGGAAATCCGGTTCGATCTCCTCATAGACGACCAGCTGGCCAGCGTTCACGATGCCCATATCCATGCCGGCCTTGACGGCGTGGTAGAGAAAGACCGAATGCATCGCCTCGCGCACGGCGTTGTTGCCACGAAAGGAGAACGAGACGTTGCTGACGCCGCCGCTCGTCAGGGCGTGGGGCAGCGTCGCCTTGATCTCGCGCACGGCGCCGATGTAATCGCAGGAAAAATTCCGATGCTCTTCGATCCCGGTAGCAATGGGAAAGATGTTCGCATCGAAAATGATGTCCTCGGGCGGAAAACCGACTTCCTCGGTTAGCACCCGGTAGGACCGGGTGCAAATTTCGACCATGCGCGCCTGGCTGTCCGCCTGGCCCTTCTCGTCGAAGGCCATGACGATCACCGCCGCGCCATACCGCCGGATCGCGCGGGCTTGCTCCAGAAAGGCGACCTCGCCTTCCTTCAGGCTGATCGAATTGACGACCCCCTTCCCCTGAATGGATTGAAGCCCGGCCTCGATCACGGACCATTTCGAGGAATCGACCATGACCGGCACGCGGGCGATGTCCGGCTCGGCCGCGACCCGGCGCAGAAAGGCGCCCATGGCCGATTCCGCTTCCAGCATCGGGTCGTCCATATTGACGTCGATCACTTGCGCGCCGTTCACCACCTGCTCTTTCGCAATTTCAAGGGCGGTGTCGTAATCTTCTTCCTGAACAAGTTTTGCAAAACGCTTCGATCCGGCGACGTTCGTCCGCTCGCCGACATTGACGAAGCCGGCGACGGAACCAAGGGTCAGCGGTTCGAGGCCGCTTAGGCGGCAATGTTTTTCGATTTCCGGAATTTGCCGTGGCGTCACCCCGGCAACGGCCTCCGCCATGGCTTGAATGTGCGCAGGCGTCGTACCGCAACAGCCGCCGATCAAATTGACAAGGCCGCTTTCGGCAAACTCCCTCAACTGATCGGCCATTTCTTCCGGCGTCGCGTCATACCCGCCGAACGCGTTGGGAAGACCCGCATTTGGATGCGCGCTTACATGGGTTCCGGCAATCCGGGAGATTTCCTGGATATGGGGGCGCAGCTCCTTCGCCCCGAGCGCGCAGTTGAACCCGATGGTGAGCGGCTCGGCATGGGCGACGGCGTTCCAGAAGGCCTCCGGCGTCTGACCGGAAAGGGTGCGGCCCGACGCATCCGTGATCGTGCCGGAAATCATCACCGGCAGGCGATACCCCTGGGCCGCGAATTGGTCGAGAACGGCAAAAATCGCCGCCTTCGCGTTCAGGGTGTCGAACACCGTCTCGATCAGCAACAGATCAGCGCCGCCATCGACCAGCCCCTTTGTCGCCTCGCCATAAGCCGCCACCAATTCCTCGAAAGTGACGTTTCGAAAGCCCGGATCGTTCACGTCCGGCGAGATGGAGGCCGTGCGGTTGGTCGGCCCCAGAACCCCGGCCACGAAGCGCGGTTTTTCCGGCGTCTTTTCCGTCATCGCCGCAGCCGCCCGGCGCGCCACCCGCGCGCCTTCACGGTTCAATTCGTAAACGATGGACGAAAGCCCGTAATCGGCCTGGGCGATGGCCGTCGAATTAAAGGTATTCGTCTCGAGGATGTCGGCGCCGGCTTCCAGATAGGCGGTATGGATCTCGCCCAGGATGGCCGGCTGGGTAAGGGTCAGCAGGTCGTTGTTGCCCTTGAGGTCGTCGCTTGAATCCCGGAAACGCTCGCCCCGATAGCCGGCCTCGTCCAGGCCATAGTCCTGGATCATCGTCCCCATCGCGCCATCGAGCACAAGGATGCGCTGGCGCAGCAGATGGGTCAGTTCGTCGGTGCGGTCCCGGGTGGTCATGGGCGGTTTCCTTCTTTGGGCGCTTCCCCTTTCGCGGGCCTGGCGCCAAGAACGTGGCTGATCGCATAGGCTAAATCCGCCCGGTTGAGGGTATAGAAGTGAAACTCGTCGATCCCCTGCGCCTGCAAAAGCCGGCACTGCTCGGCCGCGACCGTCGCACCGACCAGTTTTCGCGTTTCCGGATCGTCATCGAGGCCTTCGAACAAATCGTAAAGCCAGGCCGGCACCGTCGTGCCGCAAGTGGCGCTGAAACGGACGATTTGGGCGAAGTTCGATACCGGCATGATACCCGGAACGATGGGAACCGTAATGCCGGCGGCGCGCGCACGGTCGAGAAAACGAAAATAAACGTCCACATCGAAAAAATATTGCGTGATGGCGCGCACGGCGCCCGCGTCGATCTTTTGCTTCAAATGATCGAGATCCGCGTCGGCACTTTTTGCTTCCGGATGGGTTTCGGGATAGGCGGCAACGGAAATTTCAAAATCGGCGATGCGCTTCAGGCCGCGCACCAAATCCACCGCATAAGGATAGCCGCCGGGATGCGGGGCGTAGGGCGCCGCCGCTTCCGGCGCATCGCCGCGCAGGGCAACGATATGGCGAATGCCGGATTCCCAATAACGCCGCGCCACCCCATCGACTTCTTCCCGGGTGGCCCCAATGCAGGTGAGATGCGCCGCCGGCTCGAGATCGGTCTCGCGCCGAACGCGGGTGACGGTTTCGTGGGTGCGCTCGCGGGTGGAGCCGCCTGCCCCGTAGGTGACCGAGACGAAGCGCGGTTGAAGCGGCGCCAGCCGCAACACGGCATCCCAAAGCTTGACCGCCATTGCCTCCGTATGGGGCGGAAAGAATTCGAAAGAAAGCTTCGGCGCGGGGCGGTGCGTCAACGCGAAAGGAAGCGGCGGCGTCTGTGCGGCGGCAATGGATGGCGTGTCCGTCATTAGGCGGCCCTCCCGCGTTTCGCGGCCCTCGTCGCCGACGCCACGCCATGCCAAATGGTAACCGTCAGCGGCTTGCCCGGCAAAGCGCGCTTCGGCCCCGGCTTCAGGCCGGCAGCGGTGAGCCACCCTTTTATCTCGGCGTCCGAAAACCCAAGACGGCGGTGGGCATGGGCGTCGCGCAACGCTTCCAAAGCATGGGGCGCAAAATCAACGATCAACAGCCGCCCTTCCGGCCGCAAGACGCGGGCCGCTTCGCGGATCACCTCCGCCGGGCGATCGGCATAATGGAGAACCTGATGCACGGTCACCAGATCGTAGGATTGATCCGGCAAAGGCAATTGATACATATCCGCCTGGCGAATCTGGCAATGATCAAGGCCGGCCTTCTCAAGGTTGGCCCGGGCGATGGCCAGCATCTCATGGGACAAATCGATCCCAAGCGCGCGCTCGACATAGGGCGCGAAGACTTCGAGAATGCGCCCCGTGCCGGTGCCGATGTCGAGCAGGTTGCGCCGATGCCCCGCCGGGACGCCTTTCCGGCTAAGCGCCAGCATGGCTTCCTCAACCCGCGCATCCGGCACATGAAGCGAACGCAGCCGCTTCCATTCGCTCGCATTTTGGCGAAAGTAATCGGCCGCAAGCTTTGCCCGCGCCTGTTTCACATCCAAGGAACGCTTGCGGTCACGGCTGAGCTCTGCGTCCTTTGGAAGCAACGCTACGATGCGCGCCGCCAGATCGGCCGTGTCGCCATCGTCCGCAAGGCGATAGAATGTCCAACTTCCCTCGCGCAAGCGTAGAAGCAACCCCGCCTCGGCGAGCAGCCGAAGATGGCGCGAGACCCGCGGCTGGCTTTGACCCAGGATCTGGGTCAGCTCGCTGACCGTCCACTCGCCGGCGGCACAAAGCGCCAGCAGCCGAAGCCGGGTCGGCTCCGCCACAGCCCGCAAGCCTCCAAGCAATTGTGCAAGATCGTCCATTTCGCTCCTTTGGCGCCCCTTTGCCTATGCCCGTATGCGGCGCGAGGGTCCGGTATATAAATATATATTTATATCTTTATCAAGAGAGAAGCGGCGGCGGTTGCACATGGCCGCCCGGAAACCCCAAAAATCCAGCAACCCCCATATCCAGTAATACAAGCCAGGAAACTCCCATTATATTGGGTTGGCTCGAAGGGCCGGGCGCAGGGAGCGATGGCACATGCGGGCAAGGATGGGGCGCAAAGGGCTTTTGCCATGGAGCGGGGCGTGCTTTTTGGCGCCGTCTCGCAGGCGAACCCCACCCACGCCGGGGAAACGGTTGAACGTTTTCTCATCAATTCGACCCTGGGCGCCGCAGGCATCTACGCTGCCGCCACGCCTTTCGGCCCGCCTTCCCACAACGAAGATTTCGGACAGACGCTTGCCGTTTGGGGCGTAGCGGAAGGGCCCTATCTGATGGTGCCCTTCATCGGGCCGGCCAATCCGCGCGACCTGGCCGGCCTGGTCGCGGATATTTTTATGGGCCCTTTCCTCCACATCGCCGACGCGAATAATGTGGAATATGCAATTTATTTACGGGATGCGGGGACGATCCTTGATTGGCGCGAGCGCAACCTAGAGCTTGTTAAGGAATTGGAAGAAAAGTCGGTTGATTTCTATGCGGCAGTGCGTAGTCTCTACCGCCAGCGCCGGGGCGATACGATCCGGAATGGAAAGGCATCTCCGATTTCACCGACTTTCAGCGTGTCATCGGAATGGAAGAGTGAAACACACCCATCAGAAGGAAGCGCCCGCGTGGCGCCATAGAGAATGTCTTCAAGCCGCTTTTTTCGTTTTAGCCTTTTCGCATGTTTACTTGTCTTCCTGACATTTTCTGGAAGGCTTGCCGCAGCGGTGGATGAAAACACCGTGTCCGAATTTGTCGGCAACCTCGCCACCAGCGCCATCGATACCCTGACGGAACCGGCGCTGGAAGATTCCATCCGGCAGGCGCGCTTCCGCAAGCTCTTTCAAGAGAATTTTGACCTGCCGGTGATTTCCCGTTTCGTCCTCGGACGGTACTGGCACCAGGCGACAGAGGCCCAGCGGAAGGAATTCCAAAACTTGCTGGAGGACTACATCGTTCTCGCCTATTCCAGCCGCTTCAAAGGCTACAACGGCGAAACCTTCGAGGTGGACGACGTCCGGTCAGACGGCCAGAAAGATACGATCATTTACACCCGTATCCTGCGGCAAGATGCCCCGCCTGTGCGCGTCGATTGGCGCGTACGCGCGCCGGAAGATCGCATGAAAGTTATCGACATCGTGATCGAAGGCCTGAGCATGTCCCTCACCCATCGCAATGAATTCGCCGCCGTTATTCAACGCGCCGGCAGTGGCATCGACGGACTGATCGAATTGCTGCGTGAAAAAACCGCGGGCGTAAACCGGGAAGTCTTGGACGCCTCCTAACGCGGCAAAGCACGCCCCTCTCGCACATGGCGGGGGAAATGTTGGAACATGCAGCCCATCTCCTGATCCTCCTCGTTGCGGCACGCCTTTTCGGCCGCCTGGCATTGGCCATTGGACAGCCCTCCTCCGTCGGTGAAGTTTTCGGCGGCGTTGCCGTCCTTTTTTTGATCGCGCCCTTTTCAGACGATATTCCCCTTCTCCAAAACCTGATCGGCGGGCCGGTGATGGAGATCGCCAGCGAGATTGGGATCTTCTTTCTGCTGCTCTATACGGGCATCGAGATGCAGCCGAAGGAGATTTCCGACCATTCGAAGCAATCTTTCGCCGTGGCCATTGGCGGGATGGCGCTGCCGCTGATTTTCGGGTTTGCCTTCGCCTGGATGGTGCTGCCGGAATCGGCCTGGAAAAGCACCCAAGCCCTTGTCGTCGGCACCGCGCTTTCCATTTCGGCCATCGCCGTTGCGGCCCGCATCCTCATGGAATTCGACCTGCTCCACAAGCCAATTGGCGAGATCGTCGTGACGGCGGCAATTTTCGACGACGTCTTCGGCCTGGTCCTGCTTGCTTTGGTCACGAGCATGATCAGCATTGGGCATTTGCCGGAATTGACCGCCATCCTTTTCCTCGGCTTCAAAATTGCCTTCTTCTTCCTGACAACCGGCGCCATCGGTTATTTCGCCTATCCCTGGATCTGGCGGCAGGTGGCAAAATTGCCGATCCCGGGGGCCCGGTTAAGCGGGCTGCTGATTTTTGGCCTCGCCTTCAGCCTCCTGGCCGAAACGCTTGGCCTGCATTTCCTGCTCGGCGCCTTCATGGCAGGGCTTTTTTTCGAAACCGGGCGGGTCGGCGAGGAAACCTATACGCACACGAAGACCGTGATCGGCAACGTCACCCTCGGCTTTTTCGGGCCCATTTTCTTTGCCTATATCGGCTGCAATCTGGATCTGTCGGCCGTTTTCGCCATCCCCGGTTTTCTTCTCGGCCTGCTGCTGATTGCTTTTCTCGGCAAACTGATCGGCGGCGGCCTGCCGGCCTATTGGGGGGGCTTAAGCAAACGCCACGCCCTTGCCGTCGGCGTCGGATTAAGCGGCCGTGGCGCCGTCGAGCTTGTCGTCGCCAGCATCGCGCTGAAAGCCGGGGTCTTCACCATCGCGAATGGCGACCACCCGATCCTTAGCCATCTCTTTTCCGCCCTCGTGATCACCGCCGTTGCGACAACGCTGTTAACGCCGGTCCTGCTGCGCTGGATCTTGCAGCCTGCAACGGATCGTCCTTCCAAACGATAGGGCGATGCCGCCTTGGTCGCAAACGCAAGCCTGCCATATTAACCCCAAAGTTTATTTCCGTCCCCTGCCTAGCTGCGGGTATCCGTAAGAATTGCCTGTGTTAACATGCGCTGGACCAACGCGCGGAAAGCCATGCAAGCCACTCGTTCCGACCACGCACGCACCGAACTGGTCCCCCTCGCTTACCGAAGCGTCCCCCTTGCGCTGACGGCAAATTTCGTTTGCGCCGCTGCCGTTGGCTATGTCCTTTGGGACCACATTGCCAATCAAACTCTTTCTGTCTGGCTTGCCGGTGTCTTGCTCGTTTCCATTTTGCGTCTTGGCCTTTGGGCCCGCTTCCAAAAAGTCCGGATCGACGCTTCAAACGTTCAAAAATGGGCACATTGGCTGACGCTTGGCTCTGGCGCCGCGGGCGTCTTATGGGGCGCCGCTGGTTTTCTTCTTTTCATTCCCGACAACCCCCATTTGCACACCTTTCTTCTCTTCGTCATCGGCGGCATGGCGACCGGCGCATTGGCCGTCTCCGGCCCGCATCTACCGACGTTCCATGCCTTTTTCCTGACAAGCCTGCCGCCGATCGGCGTTCGCCTTTTCCTGGCGGGCGAGCCTTCCCATTTAATGATGGCAACCCTGGTCGCCTTTTATTCCCTGGCGATCTTCATCACAAGCCTGCGCATCGGCAAATCCTTCGTTGAAGTAATCTCGCTGGAACAGCGCTTGCGGGCGGTCATGGAAAACGTGCTCGACGGCATCGCCACCATGGACAGCTCCGGGCGCATCCAATCCGCCAACCCGGCCTTTTCCGACATGTTCGGGTACACGGAAAAAGAATGCATCGGAAAGGCCTTTTTTGGCGACCTCTTGCCAGCCGAATACAACTTAGATGCCGCATCCGAACGCACAGCCTCGGGCGAAGCCTGGCGATGGGGGTCCGCCACCTCGGCCCGCGAACTGGTGGCAAAACGAAAAGACCAATCGACCTTTTTGGCGGACGTCGCGACCAGCAGCATGACCTATGCCGGGGAAAACATGCACATCGCCATCGTTCGCGACATCACCGAACAAAAGGCCATGCAGATCCAGCTTTTGCAAGCCTCGAAGCTGGCCACCCTTGGGCAGATGGCCGCCGGCATCGCCCATGAATTGAATCAGCCTTTGAACGTTATCGGCATGGCCGCGGAGAACGCCCTCATACGCCAGCGAACCGACCCGCCGGACGGAAAATACACGGAAGAAAAATTGAAGCTTATCGCCCAACAATCCGAGAGGATGGGCAACAGCATCAACCATCTACGGGCATTTAGCCGCCTTGACGAAGCGCGGACGGAAGCCTTCGATCTGGAGGCCACCGTTCACCAATCCATTCAATTGGTCCAGGACCAGCTCAACATCGACAGCATCCTGCTGCACACCCAGTTCTCAAAAGGGCCCTTTGTGGTGAAGGGGCATCCAAATCAGTTGGAACACGTCCTCTTGAACCTCTTGAACAATGCCAGAGACGCCATCCTGGAGCGGCAAAATCAGGAGGCAAACGCCCCGGAAAAAGGGCAAATCGACATCGAGGTTTTTGCCGACGGCCCCACGTCGATGGTTACCGTCCGGATCACGGACAATGGTCCGGGCATCGGCGCAAAAGATCTTGAACAGATTTTTGACCCGTTCTTCACGACAAAGCCGGTCGGCAAGGGAACCGGACTTGGGCTCTCCATCGCCCAGGGCATCATCCAAGCGATGGGAGGGGGGATTTCCGCCAAAAACACCGCGACTGGCGCCTCTTTTGAGGTTAAATTGCCTCGATCGCCCGGCGAAGAAACCGGGTAAGCTTGGCAAAAATATTTGGAGGGATCCGAGCGCCGCTATGATGGCCGAAAATCGTAAATCCGTTCTGATTGTCGACGACGACCCTTTGCAGTTGAAGGAATTGGCAGAGTTTTTGTCAACGTTGAACGTCGATTGCCTACAGGAGAAAAACGGCTACGGCGCCATCAATTGCATCAAGAAACACCATCCGGATCTTGTCCTGCTCGACATCAAAATGCCGGGCCTGGATGGAATCGAAGTTGCCCGGCTAATCGAAAGGCAGAATCTCAGCCCCGCCATCATCCTCATGTCCGGCCATGCCGATTGCATCAAAGATGCAAACACCGCCGGCCTCAAGGTTTTCAGCGTCCTCGACAAGCCGATCCCGCTTCGGGCTTTGAAGCGTTTCGTCGAACAAAAATTGCTGGATTGACCCCGAAAGAAAAGCGCGTCTAGTCGGCGGCGTCTTCCGCTTCTTTTACCGCCTCGCGGTACGCCTTCTCGGAAACGTAGGGCCCGTGGGCATGGAATTCGGAGATTTTCGCTTTTACAAGCCCCCCCTTATGGGGCAATTCCTTCAAATAGCCGCCCTCACGATCCAGCATTGGAATGAACCGGTTCCAGCGTGAAAAAACGCGCCGGGCGGTAATCGATTGATTCTGGGCATATTCCTTTTCCTGCGGATCTTTCTCGAAAAGATATTCATGGGCCGCAACAAATTCCTGAACGAATTGGCGGTTGATAACGTTCAGGTTCGAAATCACCCAACAACGGTCTTCAAACTCCCAGAAACACGCAAGGCCGACAAAGTCTCCCGCACGCGAAATATAGGGGAAAAAGGGAAAGGCGCGGCAGGCAAGCGTGCGGTTGTCGCGCTCGCAGAAACGAGCGCCCTTGCATTCGATCGCCCTGCAATCGTCCGAGGCCTCCTCGACGATGTTGCGCGTAGCGGCATCGTAAGGTTTGAAGCGGTGCCACAAATCGGTACGGGATCTTAATAACTTCCACTCCGATTTATGCGCGATCGGAACGGCATCCTCCGTCGTGCAGCAGACCGGGTTCCCGCCATTGAGCGGGGCGCATTTCTTGCCGCAATCGTAGCGGGAAATGGAGGCCTGAAACTGATCGTAAACGTGCTGGAAATGCTTGGGCCGAAGCCCTTTCTTTTTCGCCATGGCCTGAAACATATCAAGTTGCACAGACGAGACAAAGGAAAAGGGCGGCTCTACGAGAGAGCCGCCCAATCGGGAAATCGCGGGAACGCTGGCCAGGGCAAATTGCCTTGCTTACGAAAAACCCGACATCGGTGGCCCTTGACGATTTCCTCTGCCCATGTCCCAGGTCGGGCAAGATCGCCGATGGCAAAGCCAACCGGCCTTCCCGCGGTGCGATGAGGAACCACACCGCGAAAACCGTTTCTTGCCCCGGAGGACGCGGGCCGGGGGACATGCTTTCAAATGCCCGGCCCCCCGGGACAAGATTAGGGCTAGAGAGGCACCCATCATTTAGATGCCTGCCCCGCCCGGAAGGTTACAAGGGGCCGCTTCAACGGCACCGAAGTCTGGGCTAGATTGGCCGCCATGAGAAAAATCGCGTCCCGGCGCCGCCGCCATCCGCCATCGGCGGAAGAGCAGCAATTGCTCGCGCGCCTCTGTGCGGGAGAGCCGGCCAGCTATGCCGAACTTCTCAACGCCTATGGCGGGCGGATGCTGGCCGTGGCCAGGCGGATTGTCCAAAGCGACGCCGACGCCCAAGACTGCGTCCAGGACGCCTTTCTACAGGCCTTTCGCAAGATTTCGGCGTTCGACGGGCGGGCTTCGCTCAGCTCCTGGCTGCACCGGATCGTTGTGAACGCCGCCTTGATGAAAATTCGTCAGCGCAACCGGCGGCAGGAAACGCCGCTTGCGGACCATCTCGCCGATTTCGACGCGGAAGGCATGCGCAAGACGGCATCCCCCGCTCTGCTTGTCGAGACGCAGGCCCATCTTGAAAGCCGGGAAATCCAGGCCCTGATTCGCCAAGAAATTGACGATTTGCCGACGGATTTCCGTAACATTATCTTGCTTCGGGACATCGAAGAATACGACACGGCCGAAACGGCGGCGCTTCTTGGAATCTCGGTAAGCTCCACCAAAACGCGCCTACACCGGGCCCGGGCGGCGTTGAAAAGACGAATCGAAAAACGGCTCGCTACGAATGGCCCGGAGGGCCGGTAAAGATGCAAATTTACGCGTGGATCGAACGATGCAATTGATGCCAAGCTGTCAAGAGATGGACGCCTTTCTTGTGGATTACCTTGAAGGCTATCTGTCGATTTACCGGCGCTTGCTGTTTTCACTGCATCTCGGCCTGTGTCCGAAATGCCGGGACTATCTGCGCGCCTATCGGAAAATGATCGCGTTAAGCAAAGGCGCCTATCCCCAGGACGCCGAACGCCCGGAAATGCCGAAGGAACTGGTGGACGCGATCCTGGCGAGCCGCAAGGACAAGCCCTGAGCCGCTGCCGCGGCGAACACGGCCGACGCCGTCCTACATATCCGGCATTTTTGGGAACTTCGCCAATTCGTCGTCGGGAATCGGGTCCCATGGCTGCGCGCTGGATGTGTAAAGATGCATTTCCGGGTGGTAAAGCGTCGGGTCGTCCAAACTCGCCGCCTTGATGGCAATTGCGTCCGGTGCCATTTCCAGCAAGGTAAACATGGGCGAGCCGCAATTCGGGCAAAAGCCCCTGCTTATCCGGCTCCCGCTATCCGCCTTCAGGTCGTAATATTTTGCCTCGCCCTGAAGAAGTTTGAACCCCTCCTTCGGAAAAAGCATGACCGCCGCCATGGCACTGCCGGTGGCGCGCTGGCAATCGCGGCAGTGGCAATTCCCGGAAAGAAGGGGTTCTCCGGTAACCTCATAGCTTATGTCGCCGCATTGGCATCTACCTTTATAGGTTGTCATGGTTTCCCTCCCAGATACCGGGTTGCTACGCACGCCGTAAAACTAGCTTGCGCTGACCCAGGGAGGCAACGGGCAATCCGCCTGCATTGCCCGCGCCATTTTGCAACATAGGTCAGCACCCCATAACCGGTTTCTGTGGATAACTCATGCGGCGGCGCAACGCCCAAAGCCTTCCACGTCCGGTTCATGGGGGTTTTCGATTTTGCGCTGCAACCGCGCCGAAAGGATTGTGATTCGACAAACAGAGGTGCGTAGCGCGATTCTCACTCCCATGAAAATGGACCTACCCGGCAACGTGACGCCTTGCGGCGGCAAGGAGGCGAGCCTGCTTCTCAAACTTTTGTCGGTTCTCGCAATTGCCGCCCTGATGGCGCTGACCGTGTGGACGGGCGGCTGGTAAGTCTGGCTGGCTGCTTGCACGCCTTCCCTTTGCCAATCCAGCCCGGTTACGCCGCCACTTGCAAATGCTTAAGTTTTTTACAAATCGGCAAAGCGGAAGGCGTGCAGGCCATGCTCCAAAAAGAAAACCTCTTTAAGTCGTTTCTACAACTCGTCATCGGCGGGATGTTCGGCCTTGGATTTCTTTGGATCGCACATATGTTCGGCTGGCTTTACGCGCTTTTCATGGCCCCCATTCGGGACGTCAACTGGCTTGAGTGGATGGTCGTCGGCGCGTTCTTCACAGGCATCTTCTGCAAGCTAATGGGGCTGCTGCGCTTTTCTTTCAACGAGTAGAAGAAGCCCCTTGTCCTTGCAATCGGCGACATGGATTGCCTCCCGCCCAGCCACACGCAGCACGGGCAACATCAGGCTCTGATAGTCCGGTATCGGCATTGGGTATCGCCTCTTCGCTGTTCTGCGCGCAAGAGGGACCGAAATTTTTTGCAAGGAAATGGCGCGCCCGGAAAAATGCCCGCTCCCGCGTAGAAGTGGTGGGCCCGGCAGGACTCGAACCTGCGACACGACCGTTATGAGCGGTCAGTTCTAACCAACTGAACTACGGGCCCGAACCGAGAATAGACCCGAATCACGTGTCGAGGAAACTGCGCAGCTTTCGAGAGCGTGAGGGATGCTTCAATTTGCGAAGCGCCTTCGCTTCGATCTGGCGGATACGCTCGCGGGTAACGGCAAATTGCTGGCCCACTTCTTCGAGCGTGTGATCCGTGTTCATGCCTATGCCAAAGCGCATACGCAGAACCCGCTCCTCCCGAGGCGTAAGCGAAGCCAGAACGCGGGTCGTCGTCTCCCGCAGATTTCCCTGGATTGCCGCGTCCAACGGCTGCACGGCATTCTTGTCCTCGATAAAGTCGCCAAGATGGCTGTCTTCCTCGTCCCCAATCGGGGTTTCGAGGCTGATCGGTTCTTTCGCGATCTTCAGCACCTTGCGCACTTTCTCCAACGGCATGCTGAGCTTTTCGGCCAATTCTTCCGGCGTCGGCTCGCGGCCGATCTCGTGCAACATCTGGCGTGACGTGCGCACAAGCTTGTTGATGGTTTCAATCATGTGGACCGGGATACGGATCGTACGCGCCTGATCGGCGATTGAGCGCGTGATGGCCTGGCGAATCCACCAGGTGGCATAGGTCGAAAACTTGTAGCCACGGCGGTATTCAAACTTATCGACCGCCTTCATAAGGCCGATGTTCCCCTCCTGAATAAGGTCGAGAAACTGCAAGCCGCGATTCGTATATTTTTTGGCGATCGAGATGACGAGACGGAGATTGGCCTCGATCATTTCTTTCTTCGCCTGATTGGCCTTTTGCTCGCCCGACTGCACCGTGCCGACGATGCGCTTGAACTCGCCGATGGGCAGCCCGGCCTCGACCGAAATCCCAATGATTTCTTCGCGAATGTCCTTGACCTCATCCCCGTGCCGTTTGACAAAATCCTTCCAGCCCCGCCCTTTCAGCCGCGCGACGCGGCCAAGCCAATTCGGCTCCAGCTCCGAGCCGACATAGCGCTCCAGGAAATCTTCCCGTTTTACTTTGCGGGCGGTCGCAAGACGGAGCATCCGCCCTTCCAGCATCACGAGGCGGCGATTCAATAATTTCAGATATTCAACCAAATCCTCGATGCGGCCGTTGTTGAGATGAATTTTCTCCATCAGCTCGACGAGATCGGCCTTCAGCTTTTCGTAGCGCTTTTCCTGGGCGGGAGTCGTTTCCTCCCCCTTCTGAAAGGCCGCGAAGCGTTTTTCCTGAAGACGATGGAATTTTTTATACGCTGAGGAAATGTTGTTACAAATTTCCAGAATCTCGGGCAGCAGCTCTTCCTCCATTGCCGCCATGGAAACGGGAATTTCGTCGTCCTCGTTGTCGTCTTCCCTTCTTTGCGCTTGTCCTTGCGCTTGCCCCTGTCCTTGCGTTTGCCCTTGCGCTTGCCCCTGTCCTTGCGTTTGCCCTTCTTCCCCTGCCTCTTCGCCTTCTTTTCCCTCGAGGCTCTCTTTGAATTTTTCGTCCTCGGCCGCTGCGTTCGTCCCGCCATAGGTTGCGTCCAGGTCGATGATATCCCGGAGGAGAATGCTGCCGTCGATCAAGCCTTCGCGCCAATCCACGATCGCCCGGATCGTGGTTGGGCTTTCACAAATGCCGCCGATCATCTTGTTGCGGCCCGACTCGATCCGCTTGGCGATGGCAATCTCGCCCTCGCGGGAAAGCAGCTCGACACTTCCCATTTCGCGGAGATACATGCGAACCGGATCGTCCGTCCGCCCAAGTTCGGTGTCGTCGTAATTGCCGGCAGTTTTTTCTTCCTCTTCTTCGTCTTCCCCCTCCTCTGCCGCGGCCTTCTTCGAGGTTGCATCGCCAGCATTGTCGTCGCCTTCTTCCGCGTCGACGAGGTTGATGCCCATTTCGGACAGCAAGGCCATGATGTCTTCGATTTGTTCGGAGGACGTTTCGCCCGAAGGCAACGCCGCGTTCAGCTCGTCATAGGTGACGTAGCCGCGCTCTTTGCCACGGGCGAATAATTTTTTTACGGCCGCATTCGCGGTGTCGAGCAAGGGGGAATCCCCGGTTGTCTCTTGCGCTTTCGCGGTGCTTGCTGCTTGTGACGCTTTCGAAGCCATGTGCCTCTATTCTCTCCTACGCTCGAAATGCTTTTCAAAACGCCCCCTCGCCTTGGCGAAAGAAAAGCCGAAAAGCCCTACGTTTCCTTTAATCCGTTGTCGCCGGTGCGGGCGCGTCGCCTGCTACCGTCTCTGCCTGCGAATCGCTTAATCGTTTATGAACCTTAAGCCGCCGCCAGGTTTCTTCCGTCAAATTGTCCGCCAGCGCGTTTTGCGCGTCGCGAAGCTCCGCCGCCTCGGCCGCCTGATGCAACCGGCGATACGCCTCCGTCCAACCCGCTAGGGCCTTCTCGGAAGGCGCCTCGGGCCGCACAAAGGTCCCGACGCTCGTATAAAATTCGGATCGCAGCAATTGGGCAAGCTCCTCCGAAAAACCGCGCCCCTCGAGATCGCGTTTCAGCGCTTCCGTATCAAGGTCGGGCTGCTCGCTAAAGGCTTCGACGATCGCCTGACGCAAACGGTCAAGACCCTGAAGCGATAGGGAAAGGCTGCCAAAACGTTCGGCGAGCTCGTTATATAGATCGGGATGGTTGACCACAACCGCCACGAGAATCTGCTGGCTTTTCTTCAATGGGTCGGTGGCGGGCACGGCCATCGCCGCTTCGGCGGGCTGGCTGCCCTTGCCGCGCCGGGCGGGCCTCCAAAAGCGCGACCGAAAATCGCTGCGGTAATGGGCCTGAACGCTGCGGTCCTTGATACGCCGAACCAGGGTTTCCAGGCGACCCTCCAGGCCTGCCCGGCGCTCGGGCGTGTCCGCCGGGCGCTCGGAAAGGCTTGCTTCCCATAGGATATCCGCCAATGGCCGGGCTTCTTCCAGCACTCGCGCCATCGCGTCCGCGCCGCCGGCGAGCAACAGGCTATCGGGGTCCTCGCCGCTGGGAAGGCGGGCAAAGCGTAAGGAATGTCCGGCCCGCAATTCCGGCAAGGCGCGCTCCGCGGCGCGATAAGCGGCGCGCTCGCCCGCCGCGTCGCCGTCGAAACAAAGAACGGGCTCCGGCGCCAGGCGCCAAAGCTCGCCGATCTGGGCTTCGGTCAGGGCCGTGCCAAGGGGGGCGACGGCATGGCGCAGGCCCGCCCGGTGAAGCGCCAGCACGTCCATATAGCCCTCGACGACGATCACCTCGCGCCGCCGGCGCGCCGGCTCTTTTGCCGCGGCCAAGCCATAAAGGACGCGGCCCTTGCTAAAAAGCCTGGTTTCCGGCGAATTGACGTATTTCGCGATCCGCCCGCTCGCGTCCCCAAAAAAGCGGCCGCCAAAGGCAATCACCTGGCCACGGCGATCCGTAATCGGAAAAAGCACGCGTTGGCGAAACCGTTCGAAGGGGGCCTGCGCCTCCGGCGCGACCAAGAGGCCCGCCTCCAACATTTCTTTTTCGGTGATGCCCTGCTCGCCGAGCGCCGCAACCAGCAACCCGCGGGCTTCCGGTGCGAAGCCCAGGCGAAATTCCCGGATCGTCCCATCGTCCAGCCCGCGCTTCTTCAAATAGCCTAGCGCTTCCGCCCCCCGGCGCCCGTGCAGCTCGCCTTCATACCAGCGCGCGGCCGCTTCCAGGACCTGGATCTGACGGTCCACTACTTTCTCGCGGGCCGCCGCCTCCGGGCTTTGTTGCGGCATCGGCAAACCAGCAAGCCCGGCAAGGCGCTCGACCGCCTCGGGGAAAGAAAGGCCGCCCAACTGCATCTCGAAGGAAATGACGTCGCCATGGGCGCCGCAACCGAAGCAGTGATAAAAGCCCTTGTCGTCGTTTAACGTGAAGGAGGGCGTCTTTTCTTTGTGAAAAGGGCAAAGGCCGAGATGCTCACGGCCGCGGCGGCGCAGCTGCACATGACGTCCGACGATATCGGAAATCGGCACCCGATCGCGCAACTCGTCAAGAAATTGGGGCGAAAAGCTCATTGGCCGCTGATCTGTCCTGTCTACAAAGCCCGTCTTTTCCGACGGACGCGCACTCAGCCAAGCAACCCTTTTACGATGCCGCTTGCCTTTCCGAAATCCATTTGCCCGGCATATTGCGTGCGAAGCGCCGCCATCACCCGTCCCATGTCCTTCAAACTGGTGGCTTTTTCCGCTTCGACCACCCCGGCAATGGCTTGCTGCAATTCTTCACCCGCCATCTGCTTAGGCAAAAAGCGCGAGATGATCGCCACCTCGGCGCGCTCGCGATCGGCAAGGTCTTGGCGCTTGCCCTGCTCGTACAGCGCAATCGATTCATCGCGCTGCTTCACCATCTTTTGCAGAAGCTGCAGAATTTCATTGTCGTCGAGGCCATCGTCGCCACGCTCCGGGCGCACGGCAATGTCCCGATCCTTCAACGCCGCCAAGATTAGCCGTAGCGTCGAAACCGCAATTTTATCCTGCGACTTGAGCGCTTCTTTCAGCGCTTCACTCAACTGGGTGCGCAGCATGCAACGGTGCCGGAACTGATGTATATGATTTCGGAAACCCCCGACGTTACAGGAATTGCCCCCGCTTGGCAACCACGTGAAATTTCATAAACCGCTGATTTAAATGTTGTTTTTAGGGCGACGCTCTCTTGACGGCGGCACGGCTTTTGCTTATGAAACGCCGGGTCCCCTAAAAAACCCCGCCCATCCAGCGGCGCCGGCCCAAGATTGCCCGGCCCCCTTCCGGACGGGCGGTGAAGGCCTACCACAAGGGCCCTCGACCGATCGAGGCATGCCAAAAGGAGCCATGCGCGAAATGCCCTCTGCCAAGCCGACGCGCGCCTTCCGCGAAGACGGGACCCCCCCTCCCGGCGCGACGGCCGTTTTGGTGCTTGAGGATGGCAATGTGCTATGGGGCGAAGGCTGCGGCGCCTTTGGTACGGCGGTCGGCGAGGTTTGCTTCAATACCTCGATGACCGGCTATCAGGAGATCCTCACGGACCCCTCCTATGCCGGTCAGATCCTCACCTTTACCTTTCCCCATATCGGCAATGTCGGCACAAACGCGGCGGATCGCGAACGCGCGCACCCCTTTGCACGGGGCTTTCTCCTGCGCGCGCCGATCACGGCGCCCTCGAATTTCCGGAGCGAGCACAGCCTGGATACCTGGGCCAGGGCGGAAGGGCTTGTCGGCCTCGCAAAACTGGACACCCGGCGGCTGACCCGTCACATCCGGGAAAAGGGCGCGCCAAAGGCCGCCATCGGCCATCCGGAGGATGGGCGTTTCGACCTCGCGGCCCTGCAGGAAGCGGCGAAGGCCTGGCCAGGCCTGGAAGGCATGGACCTCGCCAAAGAGGTCAGCGCCCCCGAGCCCTATGACTGGGACGAGACCTGCTGGCGGCTGGGAGAAGGCCATGGCCGGGTGAAGGCGCCCAGCCACCATATCGTCGCCATCGATTTCGGCGCCAAGTGGAACATCCTGCGCGCCCTTGCCAATGCCGGCGCGCGCGTTACCGTGCTGCCGGCGACGGCAAGCGCGGCGGACATCCTTGGCCGCAAACCCGACGGCATCTTCCTTTCCAACGGGCCCGGCGATCCGGCGGCAACGGCGAAATACGCCGTGCCGGTGCTGAAGGATCTGCTTCTTTCCGGCATTCCGATCTTCGGCATCTGCCTCGGCCATCAACTCCTTGCCCGCAGCCTTGGCGCGAAGACGGAAAAAATGTTCCTGGGCCACCGCGGCGCGAACCATCCGGTGAAAGACCTGGAAACGGGCCGGGTCGAGATCACGAGCCAAAACCACGGCTTCGTCGTCTGCAAGGATGGCCTGCCGAAGGACGTCGCCATGACCCATGCCTCCCTCTTTGACCAATCCCTCGAAGGGCTGCGCGTCACCGGAAAGCCGGTCTTTTCCGTTCAGTACCATCCCGAAGCGTCCCCCGGCCCCCACGACAGCCATTATCTGTTTGAACGCTTCCTTAGCCAGATCGAGCGCCATGCCTAAGCGAAGCGATATCCAATCGGTCCTGATCATCGGCGCCGGCCCGATCGTTATCGGCCAGGCGTGCGAGTTCGATTATTCCGGCACCCAGGCCTGCAAGGCGCTGAAAGAGGAGGGCTATCGCACCATCCTCGTCAATTCGAACCCGGCGACGATCATGACCGACCCCGGCCTTGCCGACGCTACCTATGTCGAGCCGATCACGGCACCGATCGTCACCAAGATCATCGAAAAGGAAAGGCCGGACGCGCTGCTACCGACCATGGGCGGGCAGACCGGTTTGAACACGGCCTTGACCCTTGCCCGCGACGGCGTGCTTGAAAAATTCGGCGTAACGTTGATCGGCGCCTCGCGGGACGCCATCGACAAGGCGGAAGACCGCGAGCGTTTCCGCGAAGCCATGGCGCGCATCGGCCTCGAATGCCCAAAAGGCCGCCTCGCCCACACGCCCGCCGGCGCCCTCGACGCACTGGAAGAAATCGGGCTACCGGCGATCATCCGCCCGTCCTTCACCCTCGGCGGCACCGGCGGCGGGATCGCCTATGACCGGGAAAGCTTCGAAGACATCGTTGCCGGCGGGCTCGATGCCTCGCCGACGAACGAGATCTTGATCGAAGAATCCGTCCTTGGCTGGAAAGAATACGAGATGGAGGTCGTTCGCGACGGCGCGGATAACTGCATCATCGTGTGCTCGATCGAAAACATCGACCCGATGGGCGTGCATACCGGCGACAGCATCACGGTAGCCCCGGCCCTGACCTTGACGGATAAGGAATACCAGGTCCTTCGCGATGCCTCGATCGCCGTGCTGCGCGAGATCGGCGTCGATACCGGAGGATCGAATGTGCAATTCGCCGTCCATCCGGACAGCGGGCGCCTGCTGGTGATCGAGATGAACCCCCGGGTCTCGCGTTCTTCTGCCCTCGCCTCGAAGGCAACCGGCTTTCCGATCGCCAAGATCGCGGCGAAGCTTGCCGTCGGCTATCGGCTGGACGAATTGACGAACGACATTACAAAGACAACCCCGGCCTCTTTCGAACCCACCATCGATTACGTGGTGACGAAAATCCCGCGCTTTACCTTCGAAAAATTTCCCGGCGCAACGCCCGACCTCACCACTTCCATGAAATCCGTCGGTGAGGCCATGGCGATGGGACGCAATTTTTCCGAATCCTTTCAAAAGGCCCTGCGTTCGCTGGAAACGGGCTTGACCGGGCTGAACCCGCCGGTCGGCGCCGAACGGCTCGAAGGGCCGGAAGGCCAGCGCGCGCTCAAGACAGCCCTTGGCCGGGCAACGCCCGACCGCATTCTTTGGATCGCCGAAGCCTTCCGCAACGGCCTCGCTCTGAAAGAGATCCAAACGCTCACAAAATACGACCCCTGGTTCCTGGACCAGATCCAAAGCCTGGTCGCGGTCGAAGCCCAATTGGGACGCGACGGCCTGCCGAAGACGGCGGCCGGTTTCGTCGAGCTGAAGGGGCTTGGCTTTTCGGACGCCCGGCTTGCGGAACTGACCGGCCTGACGGAAAAGGACGTTGCCGCCATGCGAGCCGAACACCACGTCCACCCCGTCTACAAGCGCGTCGACACCTGCGCGGCGGAATTTCCGTCCCTCACCCCATATATGTATTCCTCATACGAACCAAAATGGGCGCCGAAGCAGCCGCCGGAATGCGAAGCAGACCCAAGCGCCCGCAACAAGGTTCTGATTCTTGGCGGCGGACCGAACCGGATCGGCCAGGGAATCGAATTCGATTATTGCTGCGTGCATGCGGCCTACGCCCTTTCCGAAGCCGGCTTCGAGACGATCATGGTGAACTGCAACCCCGAAACCGTCTCGACGGATTACGACACGTCGGATCGGCTCTATTTCGAACCGCTAACCGCCGAAGACGTCATCGAGATCGCGCGGACCGAACAGGCGAACGGAAATCTGCACGGCGTCATCGTGCAATTCGGCGGCCAGACGCCGCTGAAACTGGCGGCCGCATTGGAAGAGGCCGCCATTCCGATCCTTGGCACCTCCCCGGACGCGATCGATCTGGCGGAAGACCGCGAACGTTTCCAGCAATTGCTGAAAAAACTGAACCTGCGCCAACCGAAAAACGGCATCGCCCATTCGGTCGAGAAGGCCGTGAAAATTGCCAACGAAATCGGCTACCCCCTCGTCGTCCGGCCGTCCTATGTGCTGGGTGGCCGCGCCATGCAAATCGTCCATGAGGAAGCCTCCCTGCTTCGCTACATGACGGAGGCGGTGAAGGTTTCCGGGGCGAATCCGGTGCTGATCGATTCCTACCTGCAATCCGCGATCGAAGTCGATATCGACGCCCTTTCGGATGGCAAATCCGTTTACGTCGCAGGCATTATGGAACATATCGAGGAGGCCGGGATCCATTCCGGCGATTCCGCCTGTTGCCTGCCGCCCCATTCCCTTTCCGAAGACCGGATCGCCGAAATTCGCGCCCAGACGGAGGCGCTCGCCCTTGCGCTGGATGTGCGCGGGCTGATGAACGTGCAGATGGCCGTCAAGGACGATGCGATCTATATCCTGGAGGTGAATCCGCGGGCAAGCCGCACGGTTCCCTTCGTCGCCAAGGCGACCGGCGTGCCGATCGCCAAACTGGCGGCACGGATCATGGCCGGCGAAACCCTTAAAGACTTCAACTTGCAGCAGCCAGACATTCGCCACGTCGCCGTGAAGGAAGCCGTTTTTCCTTTTGCGCGCTTTCCGGGCGTCGACATTCTGTTGGGACCGGAGATGAAATCTACCGGCGAGGTCATGGGCATTGATCGCGACTTCGGCCATGCCTTTGCAAAATCGCAGCTTGGCGGCGGCACGATGCTGCCCCAGAAAGGCACCGTCTTCATTTCGGTCAAGGACAGCGACAAGGCATCCATGGTCGAACCCGGCCGGCGGCTGATCGAGATGGGTTTTCGCCTTGTCGCCACCCACGGCACCGCCGCCTATCTTGGCAAGGCGGGGCTTGAGGTCGCCTCGATCAACAAGGTCGCCGAGGGCGGGCCCCATATCGTCGACGCCATGCGGGGACGCGAGGTCGACCTTGTCTTCAACACGACGGAGGGCGCCCAGGCGATTGCCGATAGCCGCGACCTGCGCCGGGCCGCCCTTCTTAACAAAATCCCCTATTACACGACCGTCGCCGGAATCCTGGCGGCCATCGAGGCAATCGCGGCCCTTCGCAGCGGCACTCTTGAAGTGTCGCCCCTGCAGTTCTATTTTAGCGGGTCGTATTAAACCTTCCCGAGAACCCGGGAACCACCCGTAGCCCTTGCAATGGCGGTCTTTCCCGCCGGAAGGGCGGGAGTTTTTTGATCGCTATGGATAAGATCCCGATGACGGCGTCCGGACTGGAGCGCCTTCAGGAAGAACTGAAACACCTGAAGAACAGTGAACGGCCGTTGGTGATCCGGGCGATCGCCGAAGCGCGCGAACATGGTGACCTTTCCGAAAATGCGGAATACCACGCGGCGCGCGAACGCCAGGCGTTTGTCGAAGGACGGATCGCCGAAATCGAAGAAATTACAAGCCGCGCCGAGGTGATCGACGTCAGCAAGCTGTCCGGCAAATCGATCAAGTTCGGTGCCACGGTGAAACTTTCCGATGAGGACACGGACGAAAAGGCAACCTACCAAATCGTTGGCGCCGACGAATCGGACATCAAGGCCGGGTTGCTTTCCATTTCCTCGCCCCTGGCGCGCGCGCTTATCGGCAAGGAAAAGGGCGACTTCGTCGAAGTCCCCACCCCCGGCGGTTCGAAATCCTACGAAATTCTTTCGGTGAAATACCGCTAGAAGCTAGGCGCTTCTTTTTTTCTTCGCAGCATAACCTTCGACGGCAACCGACGTGGCCTGCGGTTTTGCCGTGGCCGGGTCGACGTCGATTGGAACGCCCGGCACGCATTTCGAGCTGCGGATCGCCAAGGCCGATTTCACATGGCCAACGTTCGGCGCCGGCGTCAGCTGGGTAGTGAGAAAGCGCTGATACCCATCCCAATCCTCGGCGTAGATTTTCAGGAGAAAATCCGTTTCGCCAGCCAGCATGTGGCATTCGCTGACCTGGGGCCATTGCGCCACCAACGCCTCGAACGCTTCGAGATCCGCCTCCGCCTGGCTGTTCAAACCAACCTGGGCGAAAACGGTAACGCCAAAGCCAAGCGCTTCCGAATCGATGTCCGCATGGTAGCCGCGGATGAAGCCGGCTTTCTCCAAGGCCCGCACCCGGCGAAGACAGGGCGGCGGCGAAATGCCGGCACGGCGCGCCAGTTCGACATTCGTCATGCGCCCATCCGTCTGCAAATCGCGCAGAATTTGACGGTCGATCCGATCCAGCTTGATTCGCGTCACGGTTCGAAGGCTCCCCATTCCCGGCAAAAATTGAAATTATATTACTCGATCTTACCCGATGCTTTCGGATAGGCAAACGGGCAATTGGCGCCTTCCGCCCTACCTCTCGGCAAGGCCCGCCGCTATGCTGGAAAGAGAAGCGATGATGAAAAAAAGCTGCTGGATCCTGACGGAAGGTATGGCGGGGACGGAGAATCAATGTCTCGGTCTTGCCGAAGCCCTCGAATGTTCCCCGCAAGTGAAGCGCCTTCGCCCGCGCCTGCCCTGGCGGTGGCTTCCGGTCGGGCTTTGGCCCGCGCCCCTGGCTGCCCAGGACCCAACGGGCGACCCGATCGCACCGCCCTGGCCGGACCTCTTGATCAGCGCCGGGCGCAAAAGCGTGCCCGTCGCCCTGGCGATCAAGGCCAAAGCCGGCCGACGCGTTTTTGCCATCCATTTGCTGAACCCCTATGGGCGGCGTAAAGGTTTCGACCTGGTCGCCGTGCCGCGCCATGACGGCCTGAAGGCGGCGAACGTCGTCGTTACGGAAGGCGCGCTTAACCGAATCACCCAGGCGCGCCTGGACGACGCGCTGCAACGGCACGGGCCACGGCTGGCGGCGTTGCCCCGGCCCTTGCTTGCCGTTTTTCTAGGCGGCACGAGCAAGCATTTCACCTTCACGGAGCGGGCGGCGGCAAAGCTTGCCGAACGGCTTCGCCGCCTCGCCGCGGAACGGGGCGCCGGCCTCCTGATCACGGCGTCGCGGCGCACCGGCGCCGGTGTGCTCGCCCGCCTTCGCGCCGGCCTCGAAGGCGTGCCGATGGAAATCTGGCAGGGCGAAGGCGAAAACCCCTATTTCGCCTATCTCGCCGCCGCCGACGCAGTTCTGGTAACCAATGATTCCGCCTCCATGGCGTCGGAGGTGGCCACCGCGGGCAAGCCGCTTTACGTCTATGCCCTCGAAGGCGGCAGCAAAAAGTTCACCGCCTTCCACGAAAATTTGCAGGCGCTTGGAATTGCCCGGCCGTTTGACGGCCGTTTGGAAACGTGGCGCTACGCCCCCTTGCAAGATACAAAGCGCGTCGCCGACGCGGTGCGCCATGCCATGGCCGCACCCATGCAAGCAAAGGCCGAATAAGCGCCCTTTGCTTGTCAGCGGCAGGCGGGAAACCTATGTTAGGCGCTGGAGGAAGAAAGACCCGCATGGCAACCTACACAACGAATACCCTCATTATCGGCTCCGGCGCGGCCGGCTACACGGCCGGGATCTACAGCGCCCGGGCCGGGCTGGAACCCCTCCTCGTCCAGGGCCTGCAGCCGGGCGGCCAATTGACGATCACGACGGATGTCGAGAATTACCCCGGCTTTGCCGACGTCATCCAGGGCCCCTGGCTTATGGAACAAATGGCGGCCCAGGCCGCCCATGTCGGCACCAAGATGCGGACGGACACTATCGTCGAGGTGGATTTTTCGAAGCGCCCCTTTACCGGCATCGGCGATTCCGGCGATCGCTATCTGACCCAAAGCGTGATCATCGCCACCGGCGCCCAGGCGCGTTGGCTGGGCCTGCCGAGCGAACAGAAATTCCAGGGCTTCGGCGTTTCCGCCTGCGCCACCTGCGACGGGTTTTTCTTCCGTGACAAAGTCGTCGCCGTCATCGGCGGCGGCAACACGGCGGTCGAAGAAGCGCTTTACCTTACCAACCATGCAAGCAAAGTGTACCTGGTGCACCGCCGCGACACGCTGCGGGCCGAGAAAATCCTTCAGGAACGTCTGTTTCAAAACGAGAAAATCCAGGTCATCTGGAACCATGTCCTGGACGAAGTTCTGGGAACGGAAGCGCCGCTTCTTGGCGTAACCGGCGCGCGGCTTCGCGACGTCGCCTCCGCCGCCACCCAGGACCTTGCCGTCGACGGCGTCTTCATTGCCATCGGCCATACGCCGACGACAGCCATCTTCAAGGGCCAGATCGACATGGACGCGGAAGGCTATATTGTGACGGCGCCGGGGACCACGCGTACGAACGTGCCGGGCGTTTTCGCCGCCGGCGACGTGCAGGACAAGATCTACCGTCAGGCCGTCACCGCCGCCGGCACGGGCTGCATGGCCGCCCTCGAAGCGGAAAAATTTCTTGCCGAGCACGGCGTGGAAGCGCCCGCCGCCGAAGCGGCCAGCCAGGCGACGGCTTAAAAACCGAAGCCTTCTTCCTTACATAAAGAGCGGCTGATCTTTGAGCCCGGCGTAAAGGCCGGCGACGAATTCTTCATAGCCGTTATAGGGAAGCGTGGGCACGGTTTCGTTCGTGCCCAGCACCCGTTCCGACGCCTGGCTCCAACGCGGATGCGGTACCTTCGGATTGACGTTCGCCCAGAACCCGTATTCCTTTGGCGCGATCGTCTCCCAAAAGCTTTCGCTGCGTTGCGCGGCAAAGGTGAAACGCACGATCGACTTGATGGATTTGAAACCATATTTCCATGGCACGGCAAGGCGAAGGGGCGCCCCGTTCTGGGGCAAGGCCGGCTTGCCGTAAACCCCGGTCACGAGAAAGGCGAGTTCGTTTCGCGCCTCTTCCAAGGTCAGCGCTTCCACGTAAGGCCAGGGGTACCAGAATTGTTTTTGGCCGGGCGCCGTTTCCGGATCGAAGAAAGTCTCCATCATCACGAAATGGGCGCCCGCCTTCGGTTTTGCGAAATCGACCAGGGCGCGCATGGGAAAGCCGCTCCACGGCACGACCATCGACCAGGCCTCGACGCAGCGATGCCGATAGACCCGCTCTTCCAAGGGCATCTTCTTCATGAGGTCGTCGATGCCGATCTCGATCGGTTTTTCGACCAGCCCGTCGAGAACGACCGTCCAGGGACGCACGGAAAGCGCCTGGGACGCTTCGCTGATTTGCTTGTGCGAGCCGAACTCGTAAAAATTATTATAGGTCGTTGCGTCTTTTTCAGACGTCAGCGCGCGCGTAACTTTGTAACGCGGGTTGCGAGCAAAGGGATAAAGCGGCGCGCTTGGGTCGTCGGCGGCAAACGCCTCGCGGGAAAGCCCGGGCCATAAAGGCGAGGCCGCGGCCAGGATCGAACCCGCGGCAAGGTTGCGCATCAGCGCACGGCGGTTTTGAAAAACCGCCTCCGGCGTTACGGCCGATTGGCGAAGTTCCCATCCACGGCGACGGCGGTTGCCCATGCGGCTTTTTCCTTCCCTGCAAAAGCGTTACGCGGACGCACGCCCGCTCGCAAGTCAACTTCCCGTGAGGGCGGCGCTAGCTCAGCGCTTCGCATGCGCGGCGGATCCGTGCGCACGCTTCCTTTAAGGTCTCTGTCGCCGTCGCATAGGAAACCCGGAAGAAAGGCGACAGACCGAACGCTTCGCCATGGACAACGGCGACGCCGACTTGTTCCAAAAGATAGGCCGCAAAATCCGCATCCGTCGCGATCGTCTCGCCCTTCGGCGTCGTTTTGCCGATCAGCGCTTCGCAGCTTGGGTAAACGTAAAAGGCGCCTTCCGGGGTGTGGCACGAAAGCCCCGGCGTCGCGTTCAGCTCCGCGACGACCAAATCGCGGCGCTCTTTGAAAACGGCGATATTTTTGGCAAGAAAATCCTGCGGGCCGTTCAAGGCCGCCACGGCCGCCGCCTGGGAGATGGCGCTCGTGTGAGTCGTGCTTTGGGACTGCACCTTGTTCATTGCCTGGATGAGCGTTTTGGGCCCGGCGGCATAACCGACGCGCCAGCCGGTCATGCAATAGGCCTTGGAAACCCCGTTCAGGGTAAGGGTGCGGTCGTAAAGCCCCGGCTCCACCTGGGCCGGCGTCACGAATTTGAAGGCGTCATAGACCAGCAATTCATACATATCGTCCGTCATCACCCAAACATGGGGATGGCGCAGCAACACGTCCGTCAACGCCTTCATTTCCTCGAAACTGTAGGCCGCCCCGGTCGGATTTGAAGGCGAATTCATGATCACCCATTTCGTCTTTGCCGTGATCGCTTTTTCCAAATCCTCCGCCGTCAATTTAAAGGCGTTTTTTTCCGAGCACGGCACAACCACCGGCGTCCCTTCCGCCAGCAGCGTCATGTCCGGATAGGAAACCCAGTAGGGCGCCGGGATGAGGACTTCGTCGCCCGGGTCCAACGTCGCCATCAGGGCGTTGTAGATCGTCTGCTTGCCGCCGCAGCCAACCGTCACCTGATCGGGGGTGTAGGAAAGAGCGTTGTCACGTTTGAGCTTTGCGCAGATTGCTTCACGCAGCGCAAGCGTTCCGGCAACAGCGGTATATTTCGTCTCGCCGCGGTCGATGGCCGCCTTCGCCGCCTCCTTGATGTGCTCCGGCGTGTCAAAATCCGGCTCGCCGGCGCCAAGACCGATAACATCGCGGCCCTCGGCCCGAAGTTCGGCCGCTCGTGCCGTCACCGCGATTGTCGGCGAGGGTTTGATCCGATTTAAGCGTTGCGCAAGGATCGCCATGCGATCGCCTCTCCTTTTTTTCTTAAATACCCTGTGCGTCCAGGCAAGAATGCCCGCCCAATGTTAAATTCCCTTGAACGGGTTCGGCTTTCTTTTCTCGACAAAGGCCCGGACCGCTTCTTGATGGTCTTCCGTCTTATGGCAGATGGATTGCAGAACGGAGGCGCTGTCGAGCAATTCGTCAAGGCCGGCCGAATGGGACTGGCGCATCAGGATTTTCAAGAAACGCACCGCCACCGCCGGGCGCGACGCGATGTGGCGCGCCAGTTCAAGGGCGCGGGGCAGCAGGGCGTCCGGCTCCAGGCATTCCAGGGCGAGACCGATTTCCTCGGCCTCCCTGCCCTCGACCACCCGGCCGGTCAGCATCAGCTCGGCCGCGCGTTGATAGCCAACCATGCGCGGCAGCACCCAGGCGCCGCCATCGCCGGGGATCAACCCCAGATTGACGAACGCCGCTGAAAATTTTGCCGCCGTCGAGGCAAGGGTCAAATCGCAGAAAAGGGCGAAGTCGCACCCGGCGCCGATGGCCGGCCCTTGCACGGCGGCAATCGTCGGCACGTTCAGCAAATGCAGCGCCTTCGGCAGGCGTTGAATGCCATGGACGTATTTCTTCTGGATCTCCGGCGAGGTGCCGCCATAAGGGCCTTCGGGGTCGAGAATCTCGACCAGATTGCCGCCGGCGGAGAACGCCTTGCCCTCGGCCGAAATGACCAGCACCCGCGCGTCCGATCCGGTTTCCACCCGTTCGAACACGTCGAGGACCTCTTCGACGAGGCCGCCGACGGTGAGCGCGTTGCGCGTGGCGTCGCTGGCCAGAATCAAATGGCCGATGCCCTCCTCGATCGAAAATTTCACATGCTCATACGACATTCCGGGCCTCGTTTTGAAAATGGGTTGCGATGACGGCGCCAGTTTAGCGGGCTCGTCCGCCCCTGACCACTGGCGAGCGCACGCCCAAGAAGGCGGAAAGGCCATGGCCGAAGCCTACCCGCAGATAGCCTTTGACAAACACGGCCAGAGACACATCTTTTAAGAAACCGCCAGCCATTTGGCAGCCAGGAGGCCGCATGTCACAGAAAACAAGGACGGACGCCACCCGCGAGGCCGTGGGCGTTTTCGAAAGCGCCGAGACGTTTCAAGAGGCCATTGACGAACTTCTCAGCTCCGGCTTCAACCGGGCCGAATTGAGCCTGCTGGCAAGCCAGCATGCCGTGGAGGAGAAGCTCGGCCATCGCTACGAGAAGGCCTCCGAACTTGAGGACGACGCCTCTGTTCCTCGAACGGCTTACATCTCGACCGAGGCCGTCGGGGATGCCGAAGGCGGCCTGATCGGCGGCTTGGTTTATGTCGGCGCCGTCACCGCGGCGGGCGCGATTGTCGCCTCCGGCGGCACGCTGGCCGCCGCCATCGCCGCCGCAACCTTGGCCGGCGGCACCGGCGGGCTTGTGGGCAGCATCCTTGCCGCATGGGTCGGCGAACATCATGGTCAACATCTCGAAGCACAACTCGATCACGGGGGCCTGCTTCTTTGGGTACGGACGCGAGACGGTGAACACGAGAAGCGCGCCACTGCAATTTTGGCGAAACATTCAGGACGCGACGTGCACATCCATACTCTTGGATAAACGCGCCGTTGGGCCGGCGGGGATATCCCTGGAAGGCGGAAAGGCCATGGCCAGGCGCGGGCGAAGACGCCTAAAGTGGCCCCCATGGAACCGACCCCGAAGGAAAACGCCCCCCTGGCCGCCCCCCTGACGCGCGAAATGGCGAGCCCGTTTCGCGTCGTCTCCGATTTTCAACCGGCCGGCGACCAACCCCGGGCCATCGCCGAATTGGTCGATGGCCTCAAGGGCGGCGAGCGCGAACAGGTACTTCTTGGCGTAACCGGGTCGGGCAAGACGTTCACCATGGCCCAGACGATCGAACGCGTTCAGCGCCCGGCGCTGATCATCGCGCCGAACAAAACCCTTGCCGCCCAGCTCTATGGCGAGATGAAGGCCTTCTTTCCCGATAACGCCGTTGAATATTTCGTTTCCTATTACGACTACTACCAGCCGGAAGCCTATGTGCCGCGCTCGGACACCTATATCGAAAAGGACGCCTCCATCAACGAGGAGATCGACCGCATGCGCCATTCGGCGACGCGGGCCTTTCTCGAACGTCAGGATGTGATTGTCGTCGCCAGCGTTTCCTGCATCTATGGCATCGGCACGGTCGAATCCTATTCGCGCATGGTCATCGACGTGCCCGAAGGTGCCAAGCTGGAACGAAACGAATTGCTGCGCCGTCTGGTCGAATTGCAATACCGGCGCAACGACGTGGATTTTCACCGTGGCACTTTCCGGGCGCGCGGCGACAGCGTGGAAATTTTTCCCGCCCATCTGGAAAACCGGGCCTGGCGCGTTTCGTTTTTCGGAGACGAAATCGAGACTCTGACGGAGTTTGACCCCCTGACCGGCGAGAAAACGGACCGCATGCCCGCCATCCGCGTCTATCCGAACAGCCATTACGTCACGCCGCGCCCGACGCTGCAGCAGGCGATCAAGAAAATCCGCAAAGATTTGAAAATTCGTCTCGAGGAATTCACACGTTCCGGCAAACTCCTGGAAGCGCAACGGCTGGAAGAGCGGACGACCTTCGATCTCGAAATGATGGAAACGACCGGCACCTGTGCCGGAATCGAAAATTACTCGCGTTACCTGACGGGGCGCGAGCCGGGGGCACCGCCGCCGACGCTGTTTGAATATTTGCCCGGGAACGCCTTGTTGATCGTCGACGAAAGCCACGTCACCGTGCCCCAGCTTGGCGGCATGTATCGGGGCGATTTCGCACGGAAAAGCACCCTTGCCGATTTCGGCTTCCGGCTTCCCTCCTGCATCGACAACCGGCCCCTGAAATTCGAAGAATGGGACGCCATGCGGCCCCCGACCCTGTTCGTTTCCGCCACGCCCGGCCCATGGGAGATGGAGCGCACCCATGGCGTTTTCGTCGAGCAGGTCATCCGGCCGACCGGCCTCATGGACCCGCCGGTCGAAATCCGCCCCGTCGAAAGCCAGGTCGACGATCTCATCGCCGAATGCCGAGAATGCGCGCAGAAGGCCCAGCGCGTATTGGTAACAACGCTCACGAAGCGGATGGCGGAAGATCTGACCGAATATTTGCACGACGCCGGGATTCGCGTCCGCTATCTCCATTCGGATATCGACACCTTGGAGCGGATCGAAATCATCCGCGACCTTCGCCTTGGCGCCTTTGACGTTTTGATCGGCATCAATTTGCTGCGCGAAGGTCTGGATATTCCGGAATGCGCGCTGGTGGCCATCCTGGACGCGGACAAGGAAGGCTTTCTCCGTTCAAAAACCTCGCTCATTCAAACGATTGGCCGCGCCGCCCGCCATGTCGACGGGCGCGTTCTTCTCTATGCGGACAAGATCACGGCATCGATGCAGCACGCGATGGACGAAACGAACAGACGGCGCGCGAAACAGGAAAGCTACAATTTGGAACACAACATCACACCGGAAAGCGTTCGCAAATCCATCGGCGACGTACTGCAAAGCGTTTACGAACGCGATCACATGACCGTGCCGCTGGAAGATGCCGAACATTTGGTCGGCGAGAATCTAGAGACCCACCTCGCCCATCTCGAAAAACAGATGCACCAGGCGGCGGCGGATTTGGAGTTTGAGGAAGCGGCGCGCAAACGCGACGAAATCCAGCGTCTGCAGGGGCTCGGCCTCGGCATTCCGGAACAGGCGCTGCCAAGCCACACCACCCCCGGTGGCGCCGGTGCCCCGCCACGCGCGGCGGAACGCAAACGCAAGGCCAAGACGCGCCACCACCCACGGCGCAAAAATCCCTGACGCGGGCGGCTTATCCCTTCGTTTCCCCAAGTGGGCGGATTTCCTCCGAGAAAGAGGCGTAATTGTCGCGGCGCGCCTCTTCCATGATGTCATGGATGCTCTCTTCCGACGTCCCGATGGACCGCAGCACCGTGCCTGCCAGTTGCAGGCTCGCTTCCAGGGTTTCCGAAACGGCGGCGGTGGCGCCGGCCGCCTCGAGATCGCGGCCGTGGCGATAATCGTGGGCGCGCACGACGACGCGAAGATTGGGAAAGTTCTGTCTTAGAACGGCAAGGGTGCGTTCCGTCGCCTGCCGGCTATCGATGGCGATCAACGCCGCCAGCGCACGCGATGCGCCGGCCGCGCGCAGCATGTCCAGGCGGCTGGCGTCCCCGTAATAAACCGGCAGTTTCTGCGACCGCCAAAGGGTCACGTTGTTCGCGTCCATATCTATCGCCACATAAGGAATGCCGCGTTCCGTCAAAAGACGGGCGACGGTTTGCCCCTGACGGCCAAACCCGGCAAGGATGACATGGCCGCGCAGCCGTTCCGTTTCCTCGGTGATCTCTTCGACTTCCGGCTCGACGTTTTGGCCCAGCTTCCGCGCAAGACGGTTGCCGAGAAAAGCCAGCATCGGGGTCAACGCCATCGTCAGCGTCACCGCCGCCAAAAGAAGCTGGCCCGTGCTTTCCGCCAACACCCCCAATTGCATGCCGACACCGAACAGGATGAAGGAAAACTCGCCCCCTTGCGCAAGCAGGAGGCCGATGCGAAGGCTCCGGCTCCATGGATAGCGAAAGACACGGCAAAGCAGCATAACCAGCGCCGCCTTGACGAAAAGAATGCCGAGGATCAGCACGCCCACGATGGCGGCATGTTCGAGAATGTAGGGCAGGTCGATCAGCATGCCGACGGTCATGAAGAAGAGGCCGAGAAAGATGGCGCGAAGGGGCTGAATGTCGGCGGCAACGTGGTGGCGGTATTCCGTTTCGGCCAGCATCATCCCGGCAAGGAAGGCGCCAAGGGCCATGGAAATGCCGATCTGTTCGGTTGCCCAGCCAATGCCCAGCACGATCAACAGCGTCATCGCCGAAAGAATTTCCGGGTTCGCCGTCGAGGCAATCGTCCGATAGATGGGACGCAAAAGCAGGCGGCCGAAGATAAAAATAGCCGCCAGCGCAATGGCGGCCCGCATGGCGGTTAAGCCGAGGGCAAGGGGGATGGACGCCGTGTCCTCGCCAAGCATGCCAACCAGCAAGAGCAAAGGCCCAACCGCCAGATCCTGAAAAAGCAGGATGCCAAGGGACGTGCGCCCAACCCGGCTTGCCAGTTCGCCGCGTTCAACCAGGGTTTGCAGAACCAGTGCCGTCGAGGAAAGCGCCAGGCCGGCACCGATCAGAATTGCCGCCGGCGCACTCTGGCCCAGCCAAAGCGCCAGGCCGCCCAGCGCCAAACCGCATGTCAAAACTTGCACGCTGCCAAGGCCAAAGACGAGCCGGCTCATGACCCGCAGGCGTTCGACGGAAAGCTCGAGCCCGATCATGAAAAGCAGGAAGACGACGCCAAATTCCGCCAGCGTCTTGACCCCCTCGACATCCGCCAGCACGGCGAACCCATAGGGGCCGATCAACGCACCGGCGACGAGGTAACCGAGAATGGGGCTGAGGCGAAGGCGCTGCGCCACCGGAACGATGAGGACGGCGGCGACGAGCAGAAAGAGAACGTCCGTTAAGTAGCTCGATTCCGGCATCTGGCGAAACCTCCCCATCCAGGGCGTGCGGGCATGGAACCCAAGCCCGCCGCGCATAATTGGAATGTACTGGGAGCGCGTAGGAATACCAAGGGGCCCTTTCGCAACTTGCCCTTCTCCCCGCCAAAAGGGGATGGGTTTGTCCGCTGCCCTGCCCGTGGTAAAGAGAAGCGACCCTGCCCGCCACCGAACGGCACCCTTCGATGCTTTTTCTTGAAACCGCGTTTGGCTTTCTTCTCCTTTTTGCCGGAGGCGAGTTTCTGGTGCGAAGCGCCGTCGCTCTTGCCCGCCAATTTCGGGTGCGGCGCGCCCTCATCGGCCTGACCGTCGTCGCCTTTGGCACGTCCCTGCCGGAGATCTTCGTCAGCCTGAAAGCGGCGCTGATCGGGGCGCCCGCCATTGCCATCGGCAACGTCGTCGGCAGCAACATCGCGAATGTGCTGCTGGTTGCGGGCCTGAGCAGCGTTTTGGCCACCATCGCCTTCAAACGCGGCCTGCTGCAGCGGGACGGCATCGCGGTCCTTGTGGCAACGCTTGTCTTTCTGGTAGTGGCTGCCACCGGCAGCATCCCGCCGCTGATTGCCGGCGCTTTTCTGCTCAGCCTCGTGGCTTACGTCGTCACCAGCTACCAGGCCGAGCGGAAAAACAAACAGATCGCCGATCTCCACGCCCGCGAGGCGGAAGAATTTCCCGACAAGCGGCCGGCCTGGCAAAATTTGGCGCTGCTGGCGGCAGGCTTCGCCGGCATTCTTCTCGGTGCGGAACTGCTGATCGGTGGCGCCGTCGAAATTGCGAGGCTTGCCGGCCTTTCAGAAGCGGTGATCGGGCTCACCCTTGTGGCGGTGGGCACATCGCTTCCCGAACTCGCCACGTCTGCCGTCGCCGCCTTGCGCGGCCATGGCGACGTGGCCATTGCGAACATCTTGGGAAGCTGCCTCTTCAACCTTTGCGGAATTCTGGGCGTGGTCGGCATGGTCGCGCCCTTGCCCGTGCCGGACGAGATCATCCGTTTCGACAATTGGGTCCTTTTGGGGGTTACCCTCGGCTTCGTGCTGCTGACGGCCCGCGGCACGCGAATACCGCGGTCCCTGGGCGCGCTGTTTCTTCTTGGTTATGGGGCCTATCTAGCCAGCCAATTCATCGGAATTTCCGGCGTGAACGGGGCTGGCTAGGCGGCGGATGGCTTGCGAAACGCGCCCGCCTCCCGCATCTTTGAACCCATGAGCAACCCAACCCATCCCACCGCCCTGGTCACCGGTGCGAGCCAGCGAATTGGCCGGGCAATCGCCCTCGACCTGGCGCAGCATGGCTGGCGCGTGGGCCTGCATTACCACCGCTCGCCGGAAGCCGCCCAAGGCGTGGCCGAAGAAATCCGCGCCATTGGATCCCAAGCCGTTCTGCTGGAAGCGGACCTCGCCAAGGAGACGGAAACGGCGACGCTTGTTTCCAGGGCAAGCGACGCCCTTGGCCCCATCGGCCTGCTCGTCAACAACGCGTCCCTTTTCGAACTCGACACGATGGAAACGGCGACGCGGCAAAGCTGGGACGATCATCTCGAAGTAAATTTGCGGGCGCCTTTCGTCCTTTCTCAGGCTTTTGCAAAGGCGCTTCCCCCAGACGCCCATGGCAACATCGTGAACCTGATCGACCAGCGGGTCTGGAATCTGACGCCCCATTTCATTTCCTACACGCTCAGCAAGGCCGGACTTTGGACCCTTACCCAGACAATGGCGCTGGCCCTTGCGCCACGCATCCGGGTGAACGCCATCGGCCCCGGTCCGACGCTGCCCTCCCGACGGCAAACGGCCGAGCAATTCTCCCACCAGGCGTCGCGAATGCCCCTAGGCCGCGGCACGACACCGGAAGAGATTTGCGAGGCCTTACGTTTTCTACTTGCAGCCCCAGCCGTGACCGGGCAAATGATTGCCTTGGATGGCGGCCAGCATCTTGGCTGGGCGCCCGCCCCAAGCGAAGCCCCGCCGCCGGAATAAGCCGGAGTCCCCGCAAAGGAGTCGATCAAAGATGTCGCGACTTAATCTTGTGCATCCGATCCCCGGCACGGAGACGGAAAAACCGCTTCGCCGCGTGTTCATTCGCGACTTCGTCCTTCTCTGCCAGATCGGTGTGCACCGTCACGAGCAAGGACGCACCCAACGCGTCCGCGTCAATGTCGATCTTGCCGTCCACGAAAACGGCGCAGCCCACAGCGACAAGCACCAGGAAGTCGTCTGCTATGAGGCGATTGTCACCGGCATACGGGAAATCGCCGATGCCGGCCATCACAACCTCGTCGAGACCTTTGCCGAACGAATCGCCAGTTTTTGCCTGGAGGATGCGCGGACCCTGGAAGCCCGGATACGGGTGGAAAAGCTCGACGTCTTTACAGATGTCGGTTGCGTCGGCGTCGAGATCACGCGCCGGCGCGCGCATCTGGAACGCTAGCAATCCAAAAAAAACCAAGGCCTTACACTATTTGGCTAAGGCTGGAGTTGTACACAGGGGCCGATCGGGCATGGGCCTGCCCGATAATTGTGCAGGCATCACAGGCGCTTAACAAAAAATAAATAGATTTTCTTATTAAAATCAATTGGTTAACGGCCTATCGCCGCCTTTGGCCAAATGGGCCCCGAATCCGGGCGATGGCCCCCTTTGGGCATTTCGGCCGCGTCATCCTCAAGCTTATCCACAGCTTTGGTGGATAATTCGCCCCTCCCCTACTCTATACTGGCTCTAAAGAAACCCGGATCGTATCGAATGCACACGAAATCTTGCCAAGCGCAGGCCCAGCGAGCCGAGGGCGGACGCACCGGCGCCGACGCGATCGCACGCTACCTGCCCACCCTGCCTGCAACGCCCGGCGTCTATCGCATGCTCGCCCGGGACGGCAAGGTGCTCTACGTCGGCAAGGCAAAGGATTTGCGCAAGCGCGTCGCCAGCTACCGCAAGCCGTCGCGCCTTTCGGCCCGCCACGCCCGGATGGTGGCGGAAACGGCCTCGATGGAATTCATCACGACACACACGGAAGCCGAGGCCCTGCTTCTTGAAGCCAACCTGATCAAAAAGCTGAAGCCCTATTACAATGTCCTTCTCCGCGACGACAAATCTTTTCCCTACATCTTGATCAGCGGCGATCACGTCTGGCCGCGAATCATGAAGCACCGTGGATCGCGCAATCGAAAGGGCGAATACTTTGGCCCCTTCGCCTCCGCCGGCGCGGTGAACCGCACCCTCGCCACGCTGGAACGCGCCTTCCCGCTCCGCTCCTGTTCGGACGGTATTTTTGCAGGCCGGACAAGGCCTTGCCTGCAATACCAGATCAAGCGCTGCGCCGCCCCATGCGTGGGCCGCATCGACGAAGAGGAATACGCGGCGATCGTTCAAGAGGCCCGCGATTTTCTTGCCGGTCGGTCGCGCAAGGTTCAGGAAACGCTGGACGAAAAGATGCGGGCGGCCAGCGCCCGGCGCCAATATGAAAAAGCCGCCATCTATCGCGACCGCATCCAGGCGCTCACCCAGATCCAGGCCCATCAGGATATCGCCGTCGACGGGCTCGACGCGGCCGACGTGATCGCCATCCACCAGGCAGGGGGCGCGTGCTGCATTCAGGTCTTCTTCTTTCGTGCCGGTCAGAATTTGGGCAACCGGGCCTACTTTCCCGCCCAGGCAAAACACGAAACAACCGAGGACGTGCTGGCGGCTTTCCTTGGCCAGTTCTACGACAACAAACCGCCGCCGAAGCAAATCCTGCTGAGCCATGCGGTCGCGCGCATGCCGCTGATGGCGGAAGCCCTTGCCCTAAAAGCCGGGCATAAGGTCGCGCTTGCCTGCCCCGCGCGCGGAGCAAAACGGAAACTTATCGAACACGCCCTTGGGAATGCCCGCGAGGCCCTGGGCCGGCGGCTTTCCGAAAGCGCCGCCCAGCGCAAGCTTCTGGACGGCGTGGCCGAGACCTTCGGCCTGGAGCCTCCCCTGGAACGGGTCGAGGTTTACGACAACAGCCACATCTCCGGCACGAACGCCGTCGGCGCCATGATCGTCGCCGGTCCCGCCGGGTTTCTAAAAGGCGCCTATCGGAAATTTACGATCCGTACGGATGGCATCGCGCCGGGAGACGATTACGCCATGCTGCGCGAAGTGCTGATCCGGCGTTTTGGCCGCGCCCTCAAGGAAGACCCTGCCCGCGCCGGCACGGGCTGGCCGGACCTGCTGCTGATCGACGGCGGCGTCGGCCATTTGCACGCGGCCAACGAGACGCTGGCGGATTTGGGCGCAAGCGACCTTGCGGCCGTGGCCATTGCCAAAGGCCCGGACCGCAACGCCGGGCGCGAGCGCTTTTTTCAGGAAGGCAAGGCCCCTTTCCAATTGGAGGCCCGCGACCCGGTGCTCTATTTTCTGCAACGCCTTCGCGACGAGGCCCACCGCTTCGCAATCGGCAGCCACCGTTCGAAACGCACAAAAGCGATTGGCCAATCCGTGCTGGATGCGATTCCTGGCATCGGGGCCAAGCGCAAACGCGCCCTTTTGCACCATTTCGGTTCCGCGCGCGGGGTCGGCGGCGCCGGCCTGAAAGATTTGGAGCAGGTTGAAGGCATCAGCCGGACGGTCGCCAAAAAAATCTATGAGCATTTTCATGGCGGCAGCTAGAATGACGGCACGTATAAACTGGGCGCAGCCATCGCTGGCCGCCTTTTGGGACGAGCGATGCCCTTAAACCTTCCAAACCTGCTGACGCTTTCGCGCATCGTCTTTCTGCCTTTGTTTGTTGCCGCCTTCTATCTGGAGGGGCCCGCATCCAATTGGTGCAGCTTTGCGATCTTTGCCATTGCCGGCGTTACGGATTTCTTCGACGGCTATTTCGCTCGCGCCTGGCAGCAGCAATCCAGCTTTGGCCGCTTTCTCGATCCGATCGCAGACAAGCTTCTGATTGCCGCCGCCATCATTATGCTGGTGGCGTTTGACCGCATTCATGGCCTCGCCGTGCTGCCAGCCTTGATTATTCTGTGCCGGGAGATTCTGGTTTCGGGCCTGCGCGAATTTCTTGCCGAAATCCAAATTGGCGTGCCCGTCAGCCGTTTGGCAAAATGGAAAACGGTCATCCAGATGTTGGCCATCGGCTTTCTGCTGCTTGGTGACGTGGTGCCGGCCCTTCCGCTTGGCGGCATCGGCGTGCTCGGCATTTGGGCGGCGGCGGTGCTGACGCTGGTCACCGGCTACGATTATTTCCGGCGCGGCGTTCGCCATCTTCTGGATGCGCCGAACGTGAAGCAACCGGCCCCGGACGAAGAGGCGAACAGCGAGCGGGATGCGCCGCGGAAACCGGCCCCAGAGGCCTGAACTTTCTTTAAAAGATAGACGGATGGCTAAGAACATTTTCGGCATTACCGGGTCCAGCGGCAGCGGCAAGACGACTCTGATCGCAAAGCTTTTGCCGGAATTGAACGGACGCGGCCTTTCCGTCTCGACCATGAAGCTGTCCCATCACGACATCGATTTGGACGCGCCCGGCAAGGACAGCCACACCCATCGCCTGGCCGGCGCCAGGGAAGTCCTGCTGGATACCAAGAACCGCTGGACGCTGTTTCACGAACAGGCGCCGGACGAGGCGCGCGCGGACGTGCTGACATTGGCCGCACAGATGCAGCCCGTCGATCTTATTCTCGTCGAAGGGCGACGCCCTTGCCCCCTTGGCAAGCTGGAAGTGTACCGACCGGATACAAGCCGGGAATTGTTTTGCGGGAAGGATGCCGAAATCGTTGCCGTGGCCAGCGACCAGCCGATTGCCGGGATCGATTTGCCCCTGCTCGACCTGAACGACATTGCCGCCATCGCCGATTTCGTGATCCAACAAATGGGGCGCAAGCCATGAGCGTCTTTCGCGACGATTGTTTTGAGACGGACGGACGGCGCATGCCCATGGCGGAGGCGCTCGACATCTTAAAAGCCCGCCTTCGGCCCGTGGCGGCCATCGAAACGCTTCCCTTGAACGCGGCAACAGGGCGAACGCTTGCCGAAAACGTCACCTCGCCCATGGACGTGCCGCCCCATGCAAACGCCGCCGTGGACGGCTACGCCCTTGCCTTCGACGACCTTGCAAAAAAAGGCGAAACGCGGCTGCCGGTGACGGGGCGCGTAGCCGCCGGACACCCCCTGGCGCGGCCCGCGAAGAAAGGCGAAGCGGTGCGCATTTTTACCGGCGCGCCGATGCCGGAGGGCATGGATACCGTCTTTATGCAGGAAGATTGCGCCGAAGACGCCGATGGCGTGCGGCTTCCGGCGGGCGCCTCGCGGGGCGCAAACCGCCGCCAGCGCGGCGAGGACATCCAAAAGGGCGCGCAAGTGCTGGATGCCGGGCGCCGGCTCCGTCCCCAGGACATCGGTCTTGCGGCCTCGATCGGGCGCACCCGGCTTGATGTGTTTGCGCCCCTGCGCGTGGCCGTTTTTTCGACCGGCGACGAGATCAAAGAGCCGGGCGAAAATTTACCGGCCGGCGGCATCTACGATACCAATCGCTACACTCTGATGGCGCTGCTCAAGGGCATGGGCTGCGCCGTGACGGATCTCGGCATTTTACCGGACCGTTTGGAAACCATTCGCGACGCCTTGAAGGAAGCCGCCGAAAACCACGACCTTCTTTTCACCTCCGGCGGCATCTCGGTCGGCGAAGAAGACCACATTCGCGCCGCCGTAGGCGCCCAGGGAAGCTTTCATTTTTGGCAATTGGCGATCAAGCCGGGACGGCCCATCGCCCTTGGTCAAATTGGTTCGGTGCCTTTTATCGGCCTCCCCGGCAACCCGGTGGCCGCCGCCGTTACCTTTCTCCGCTTTGCGCGGCCCGCCATTCTGCTTCTGGCCGGGGCAAAAAACACGGACCCGACGATCTACCGGGTGCGGGCCGGTTTTGCCATGCAGAAAAAAGCCGGGCGGCGCGAATGGCTGCGCTGCAAATTGGACCGCGACGCAAGCGGCGAGCTGGTCGCCAAGCGGTTCCCGCGCGAAGGTTCGGGCATATTGTCCTCGATGGTCTGGTCGGATGGCCTCGTCGAGCTGCCCGAAGACCTCACCAATATCGAGGCGGGCATGGCTGTGGATTTCCTGCCCTATGCCGAGGTGATGCCATGAAGATTTTCTATTTCGCCTGGCTCCGGGAAAAGGTCGGTCTAAGAGAAGAAGAGCTGACGCCGCCGGAAGATGTGCGCGACGTGGCGAGCCTGCTGGAATGGCTGAAGGGGCGAAGCCCCGGCCATGCCGAGGCGTTAAAGGACCCACGGATGGTGCGCGTCGCCATCAACCAAGATTACGCGGCCGGCAATCCCCCGGTCGGCCCGGAAGACGAGATCGCTCTTTTCCCGCCGGTAACCGGGGGCTAGGCCATGATCCGCGTGCAAACCGAAGCCTTCGACGTCAATGCCGAGCTTGAAAAGCTTGCCGCCGGCAATCCAAAAATCGGCGGGGTCGCTTCCTTTATCGGCTATGTGCGCGACGAAAGCGAAGGCGCCGGGGTGGCGGCCATGACCCTCGAACATTACCCCGGCATGACCGAAAAGAAGCTGGAGGAAATCGCCGCCGAAGCCCATCGGCGCTGGCCCCTGGAAGCAAGCCTGATCGTCCACCGGGTTGGCCGGCTCGAACCGGGGGCGCCGATCGTGCTGGTCGCCACGGCCTCCGCGCACCGCCAGGCAGCGTTTGAAAGCTGCCAGTTCCTGATCGATTGGCTAAAGACGAAGGCGCCCTTCTGGAAAGAAGAGGAAACGGGGCAGGGCAAGCGCTGGGTCGAGGCCCGCGCCGCGGACGACGCCGCCGCCGAGAATTGGGCCCAAAAAAATCCGGCGGCCGGACCGAAAAAAGCCTAAGCCCCCTCGCCCCGAACCAGACGGTCGTAATCTTCCATCAAATTGCGGGTGATCTCGCCCACGGTAAAGCGAAACGCGCCGATCTCGCTGATCGGCGTTACCTCGGCGGCCGTGCCGGTCAGGAACGCTTCTTCGAACGCCGCCATTTCCTCCGGCTGAATGGCGCGTTCAACGATGTCGATGCCGCGTTTGCGGGCAAGCGCCATCACCGTTCGCCGCGTAATCCCATCAAGGAAACAATCGGGAACCGGCGTATGCAGGACGCCGTCCCGGATAAAGAAAATATTTGCCCCGGTCGCTTCCGCGATGCGCCCGCGCCAATCGAACATCAGCGCATCGTCATAGCCTTCGTTCTCGGCATCGTGCTTCGAAAGCGTACAGATCATGTAAAGGCCGGTGGCTTTCGTCTGGGTGGGTGCCGTGTTCGGCGCCGGACGGGCCCAGGGCGATATTTTCAGGCGCAGGCCTTTGAGCCGCGCCTCTTTCGAAAAATAAGAAGGCCAGGGCCAGACGGCGATGGCGACGTGGATCGCGGTCTCTTGCGCGGCGACGCCCATCATTTCGCTGCCCCGCCAGGCAACCGGACGCACATAGCCGTCCGTAATCTCGAGCGCCTCGACGACCGCGCGGCAGGCGTCGTCGATTTCCGCCACGCTATAGGGAAGGTCGAAACCAAGGGTGCGGGCGGATGTAAACAGCCGTTCCGTATGTTCCGTCAATTTGAAAATCTTGCCGTTATAAACGCGCTCGCCTTCGAACACGCAGCTCGCATAATGCAGGCCATGGCTGAGCACATGCAGCTTGGCGTCGCGCCAGGGAACCAGCGAACCGTCGTACCAGATGACCCCGTCGCGATCATCGAAGGGCAGTACCGACATCGGCAGCGTCTTTCTTGGAGAAAACCCTAGAAATCCCTTACCCCACGGAAAGGGTGTTGATCCGATTACCATTCCCGTCCATATATGTCAACATGGCTGACGTAAAATCCGGTGTAAATCCGCTGTTCCTGCGCGAGGAAGAACTTCGCCAGGGGATCGAGCTGTTGTTCTACGCCTACCGCGATTTCACCGCCGAACCGGACGCGATCCTTGCAAAACACATGCTTGGCCGCGCCCATCACCGGGTGATTTACTTCGTCGGACGCTATCCCATGATTAGCGTTAGCGAATTGCTGGACATCTTGCGGATCACCAAGCAGAGCCTCTCCCGCGTCCTCAGCGAACTTGTCCGTCAGGGGTTCGTCGCCCAGCAGCCCGGCCAGCGCGACCGCCGCCAACGCCTGCTGCAACTCACCCCAAAGGGGTCCGAGCTTGAGCGCACACTCTCCGAATCCCAGCGCCAGCGCCTGGCCCGCGCCTACCGCGCCGCCGGGGCCGAGGCCGTCGAGGGCTACCGTAAAGTGCTGGCCGGCGTCATCGACGACGAAACCCGGGCAAAACGCCTGCGCAACCGCGGCTCCGGAACCTAAACCCTGCCATCCCGATGGCATCCGTTATACTCCGCCCATGACAACGGACTGCACGCATATCCTGGTCGTCGACGACGACACGCGGCTTCGCGATCTTTTAAAAAAATACCTCGCGGAAAATAATTTCCGGGTGACGACGGCCGAAAACGCCGAGGACGCGCGCGACAAGCTGCAAAGCCTCGCCTTCGACCTGATTGTGCTCGACGTCATGATGCCGGGCGAGAGCGGCATTGATCTTACGAATTCGCTTCGGAAAGAAAGCAATATTCCCATCCTGCTTCTAACGGCGATGAGCGAAGCGGACGACCGCATCAAAGGACTGGAAGTCGGCGCCGACGATTACCTTCCAAAGCCGTTCGAACCGAGAGAGCTTGTGCTTCGGATCCAAACGATTCTCCGCCGCACCCAATTGGATGGGGAACCCGTTAAGGAAATTCCACTGGGGGATTTTTCCTTCGACCCGGCGCGGGAAGAATTGCGGAAAAATGGCGAGCTGGTGCGCCTGACAAGCGCGGAAGCGCGCCTGCTTGCCGTCCTGGCGCGCCACCTTGGCAAGGCGCTAAGCCGGGAAGAGCTTGTCGAAGAAAGCCAAATTCATGGCGGCAGCCGCACCGTTGATGTGCAAGTGACACGCCTTCGCCGTAAAATCGAACCGGACCCCAGACTGCCGCGCTATTTGCAAACGGTTCGCGGGCAGGGCTACGTGCTGCGGTCGGACCGCTAGGACAAAAGAGATGATCAAACGTTTTTTGCCGCAAACGCTCCTTGGGCGTTCCCTGATGATCATCGTCATGCCGCTTGTCCTGCTGCAGGTCGCTTCCACCTACATCTTTTATGAACGCCATTGGGACACCGTCACCCGCCACCTTGCCAGCAGCCTGGCAGGCGAAATCAGCGTGATTATCCATTTGATGGAGCGCCACCCGGCCCCGGACGAGAGGGAAGCCCTTCTGGATCAGGCGCTGAGCCTGCTTGAAATTCGCGCCTTTTTAAAGGAAGGAGAAACGCTCCCCGCGGCCTTGCCGCCGCCCTTTTTCGGCTTTCTTGACGCGACACTCCAACGCGAACTCGAACAGCGCCTTCGCCGCCCCTTTCGGATCGACACGCAAAGCTACGATCGGGAAGTAGAGATCCAGATTCAGATGCCGGAAGGCGTCTTGCGTATTCTTGCGTCCCGCAAACGGCTGTTTAGCTCGACCACCTATATCTTCATCATGTGGATGGTCGGGGTTTCGCTGGTCCTGTTTGCGATCGCCACCCTCTTCATGCGCAACCAGGTGCGCCCGATCCGCCGCCTTGCCCTTTCCGCCAACCGCTTCGGTCGCGGCCTCGACGTCCCCGACTTCCGGCCGGCCGGCGCGCTGGAGGTGCGACAGGCCGCCAGCGCCTTTAACCTCATGCGCGAACGTATCCAGCGCCAGATTTCTCAGCGGACAGAGATGCTGGCAGGCGTTTCCCACGATTTGAAAACCCCCCTTACGCGGATCAAATTGCAGCTTGCGCTGCTGCCGGAGAATTCGGACATCGCCAACATCCGGACCGATATTGACGACATGGAAACGATGCTCGAGGGCTACCTTGCCTTTGCCCGGGGCGAAGGCGGCGAGGCGGCGGTGGAGGTGGATTTGGGCGTGCTGCTACGCGAGGTTGCCGACGGCGCGCGCCGGGAAGGCGCGGCAATCGACCTGCATGTCGAGGGCGACATGGTCCTGCCGCTGCGCCGCGATGCCTTCAAGCGCGCCCTTACGAACCTTGTCTCAAACAGCAAACGCCACGCCGATCACATTGCCATCCGCGCCGGCAAACGCCAGGACGGCATCCTCATTACGATCGACGACGATGGGCCTGGCATTCCACCCGACAAGCGCGAAGAAGTCTTTCGCCCCTTTTACCGGCTGGACACGTCGCGCAATCGCGAGACCGGCGGCGTCGGGCCTGGGCTTGCAATCAGCCGCGATGTCATTCGCGGCCATGGCGGCGATATCGCCCTCGATTCCTCCCCGCTGGGGGGGTTGCGCGTCCGCCTTCGCCTGCCGCTTTAGCTTCCCAAAAACCGTGCATGCAAAGAAAAAGCCGCCGGAAAACCGGCGGCTTCTTCGAATGCATCTTGGCCCGGAAGGCTTGCTTACTTGGCAGCCTTGGCAGGGGTCTTTGCGGCCGGGGCTTTCGCTGCCGGCGCTTTGCCGTTCGGTTTTACCGCCGTGCGAAATTCGTCGAGGCCTTCCGTGAAACGCTGCTCAACGACATGGAAGATCGCGTTCGCGGACTTCCTCGTGAGGCTCGCCAACTCATTGAGGTCCGTGACGGTCTCTTCAAAAAGCGATTCGACCAAATCGGCCTGCTTCGTTGCTGTTTCCTCAGGCGACTTGGCCTCGGCGATGGCCTCCGCACCTTTCGTGTAGGATTCGACGCAGCTTTTTGCAAGTTCGGCCTGGCATTTCGTTGCCGACTGGAGCCCTTCAAAGGCGAGCTGGCTAAGCACCGTCGCCGTTTCCAGATTTTTACGCTGGCTGCTCAAAAACCCCTCGACATTCATTTCCGGAAGACGGAAATCGCCAAACGCTTTCGTCGCATCAAGATTCATAAACGGATTGAATTTTTCCATAATCCTAACCTTTGTTTTGTCTCTTGGGCCCTGGCAAAAAGGACGGGGCCCGGTTGCTGTTCCTGAATGCCGCAAATATGTTGCGGTGCACAATACGTCCGTAATATCGCCCAGGCAGCCCTGGGCGTCAAGATTTATTTTGCACTGCACAAAAGTTAGGAAAACCGGGCGTTTCCGGGGAAAAAGGCTAGTCGCCAAGCTCCCGGGAGCGCGCCGCCGCGGCCGCGACCGCCCGATCGAGAAGGGCGCCGAGCCCGCCTTCCCCCATCAGCACCTCCAGCGCCGCCGCCGTTGTGCCGCCGGGGCTGGTGACGTTCTGGCGCAGCACATCCGGCGCTTCGCCGGAGCGGTGCAACAGCTCGCCGCTGCCGCTGACGGTAACCCGGGCAAGCCGCCAGGCCAGCGAAGCCGGCAGCCCCGCCTGAATGCCCGCCTGGGCCAAGCATTCCGTGAATAGGAACACATAGGCCGGACCGCTGCCGGAGACCGCCGTGACGGCGTCCAGCAACCCTTCGTCCCCGACCCAATCCATCTCGCCGACCGCGTCGAGCAAGTGCTGGCATCGCGCGCGTTGTTCTTCGGTGACGGATGCGTTCGCGCAGGCGACCGTGATGCCGCGGCGAATGGCGGCCGGGGTGTTCGGCATCGCCCGCACGATCGCCGCCATGCCCAACGCCGCTTCGAAAGCGGCGATGCGTTTGCCGGCAACGATCGAGAGAAAAACGGTGTCCGATCCGACAAAGCGGCGGCAATCGGGAAGGATTGCTTCGGTTTCCTGCGGCTTTACGGCAAAGACCACGACCGATGGCCGAAAGCCTTCGTCCAGCGCCGCCGCCGATGGCAAGATCCGAAGCCCCGGCCGGCAACGAAACGCTTCGCCTGCCGTCGGCTTTGACTCGATGACGATGGCGCGCTCCGGTGGCAAGCCGCGCGCAAGCCAGCCATCAAGCATGGCGCCACCCATCTTGCCGCAACCAATAAGAAGAACGGGTCCTTCCACCTTACCCTAACCCCGCGCCCGGCGGAGCCTAAGCTTCCCCGATCGTATCGAGCAAAGCCAGGCGCAGCGCCTCATCGGGCTCCTTGTCGCCCCAGAGCACGAACTGCAACGCCGGATAGAAACGGTCGCACTCGACCAACGCCGTCTCCACCAGATCTTCGATCTGCTCGGAACTTGCCCCATGAACGCCGCGAAGCGGCAAGGTGTGGCGGAACATCGGCAGGCCGTCTTCCGACCACATGTCGAAATGGCCAAGCCACAGCCTTTCGTTCGCCGACGTCAGCAATTCGGAAACCGGGCGGCGCTTCGGCGCCGGCACGCGCAAATCCATCGCGCAGGAAAAATGCAGCGCGTCGGCTTCGCGGCGCCAGGCAAAATACAGGTTGAAATCGCACCACCGGCCCGGCGCGTCGGCAGAAAGCTCTTCCTTGCTTGCCCGCTTGAACAGCATGTCCTGCCGGACGAGCAAATCCTCGATGAGGTCGAGCGGGTTCGACGGGCTGTGCCGGATCGAAGTGGAAACCATGGTCATCGTGACGTCCCCCAGCGGATAGCGGGTCCAGATATGGACACGAGATATGGTGTCATACCCTCCAGCAACACACCATACCGGCTAAACTGCCAGAATGTCGCATCGGGCGCAAGATGGGAGAAAGCAAGGCGCGGGGACGGAAAAAGCGGGCTTCAGCGGCGGCTTGGGTGGGCCCGCCCGGCCGGGCTATTGGGCCCCGGTTTTGCCTTGCAGAGCGGCCTCAAGGGCCTGAACGCGCTGTTCCAAGGCTTCCTGCTCGCTTCGCGCCTTGGCCGCCATTGCTTTCACCGCTTCGAATTCCTCGCGGGGAACCAGGTCCTGATCTGCCAACAGGCGATCGATTTGCTGACGCACAAGCTCGCGCAATTCCTGTTTCAGCGCGCCCAGCGCGCCAAGCGCACCCCCGGCAACGCGGGTAAAATCGTCGAAGGGGCGGTTTCCGGAATCCATCATCTTAAATCCTTCGGTTGAAGCGCGGCATTATGGGAGGCGAGGGCGACGCTGACAACCGTTCCTCCTTGGTTGCGACAGCCCGACCCCAGCCCTATAAGGAAAGCGGAGATAAAGGGGAATTCCATGATTTTGGTGACGGGTGGCGCCGGGTTTATCGGCTCGAACCTCCTGGCCGGCCTGGAGGCCAGCGGCCAGAAGGCCCTGGTCGCCTGCGACCAGCTCGACGATGGCGAAAAATGGCAGAACATTGCCAAATGCAGCCTGCTCGACATCGTGCGCCCGGACGATCTGTTCCCCTATCTCGAAGCCCATCGGGGCGAGGTGGAGGCGATTTTTCACCTGGGCGCCATTTCCGACACGACGGTGTTGGACACCGAGCGCCTGCTGGAGACGAATTTTCGCCTCTCCGTTTCCCTATGGGAACATTGCGCCGAGGAAAACATCCGTTTCTTCTATGCCTCCTCGGCGGCCACCTATGGCGACGGGTCGCAAGGGTTCGACGACGACGGATCGCCCGAAGCGCTGGCCAAGTTCCGGCCGCTGAACCCATATGGGTGGAGCAAGCATCTCTTCGATCAGCACGTTGCGAAAGTCGTGCGGGCGGGAGGCGCGGAGCCGCCGCAATGGGTGGGGCTAAAGTTCTTCAACGTCTATGGCCCGAACGAATACCACAAAGGCGCGCAGAAAAGTGTCGCCGCGCAGATTTTTCCGGACGCGAAAGCCGGCAAACCCATACGTCTTTTCCGGTCGCACAACCCGGACTATGCGGATGGCGAGCAGCTTCGGGATTTCCTTTGGGTCGGAGACAGCGTGGACGTCATGTTGTGGCTTTACGAACATCCCGAGGTGAACGGCCTTTTCAATCTTGGCTCCGGCCAGGCGCGCAGCTTTCTCGATCTCGCCAACGCCATGTTTCATGCGCTCGGCAAAGAACCGAACATCGAATTCATCGACACGCCGGAAGAAGTGCGCGAGCGCTATCAATATTTCACCCAAGCCGAGATGTCGCGCCTGCGCCAGGCCGGATGCGATTTGCCGTTTACGTCCCTGGAAGACGGCATCGCGCGCTATGTCCGCAACCATTTGAATGCGGCGGACCCCTACCTCTAGCTGCCCCGCCTGAAACGGCCCAACCGCAACCGGACCGAACCCATGCTGTTCGCACTCCCCTTTCCCGCCATCGACCCCGTCCTGATTGCGTTCGGGCCGGTGGCGATCCGCTGGTATGCGCTCGCTTATGTGGGGGGGCTGCTGCTTGGCTGGCGGTACATGCGCCATCTTGCCGCAAAACCGCCGGCGACGATGACGCCCAACCAGGCAGACGACCTTTTGTTGTGGGCAACCTTCGGCGTGCTGCTGGGCGGACGCCTTGGCTATGTGCTGATTTACAATCCCGGCTTTTACCTGGAACATCCCGTGGAAATTCTTGCCGTCTGGCGGGGCGGCATGGCTTTCCATGGCGGCATGGCCGGCGTTTTGCTGGCCATCGCCCTTTTCGCCTGGCGCCAGAAGCTTTCCTTCCTCGCCGTCGGCGATTTGGTCGCCGCCGCGACGCCCATTGGCCTTTTGCTGGGACGCCTTGCGAATTTTATCAATGGCGAACTTTTTGGCCGGACGACGGACGTTCCCTGGGGGGTCGTCTTTCCAAATGGCGGCCCGAAACCGCGCCACCCAAGCCAGATTTACGAGGCGTTTTTTGAAGGCGCCCTGTTGTTTCTTCTGCTCTACCTGCTTCTACGTTTTACCAACATTCGGCACCGGCCCGGACTTCTTGGCGGCGTCTTTCTCAGCGGGTATGGGATCGCCCGCTTCGGGGTCGAATTTTTTCGTCAACCCGACATGCACATCGGCTTTATCGGGCCGGGCCTCACCATGGGACAGCTTCTTTCGCTTCCCGTCTTGGCGGCCGGCCTCGCGCTTCTTTTCTGGGCATGGAAAAGACCATCCATTTAAACGCCCTTGCCGAACTTCTCCGCCGGCGCATCGCGCGCGGCGGACCCATCTCGCTTGCCGAATATATGGCGCTGGCGCTTGGCCATCCGGAACATGGCTATTACCAGCATGGCGACCCGTTCGGCATGGAAGGCGACTTCGTCACCGCGCCGGAGATCAGCCAGGTTTTTGGCGAACTTCTTGGCGGCTGGTGCGCGGCCCTGTGGGAAGCAATGGGCCAACCGCGGACGTTGCGGCTGATCGAGGCTGGACCGGGGCGCGGCACGCTGATGCAAGACGTGCTTCGCGCCGCAAGTCACAAGTCCGGCTTTCGCGAAGCGCTGCAACTGCATTTGATCGAGACCAGCCCGGGCTTGCGCGACCGGCAGAAACGCGCCTTGCAGGCTTTTCGGCCACGTTTTCACGCCCATCTCGACGACGTACCGGAAGGGCCCAGCCTGCTGCTGGCGAACGAATTTTTCGATTCCCTCCCCATTCGTCAGTTTGCGCGCACGACGGATGGCTGGCGGGAACGCCTGGTGACCTTTTCCGAAACCCCGCCCGCCTTTTGCTTCACCCTTGCCGCCGCCCGGACGCCCAGCCAACAAATTCCGGCAGGCTTGCGCGATGCGCCCATCGGAAGCATCGCCGAGATTTCGCTGCCCGGCCTTTCCCTGGCCCATGCCATCGCCGAACGCGTGTGCCGCCATGGTGGCGCTGCGCTGATTCTCGATTACGGGTCGCCGGTGACGAAAGCGGGCGAAACCTTTCAATCCGTTCGCGGACACCGCTTCCACGATCCCTTCGCGCAGCCGGGCGAAGCCGACCTCACCGCTCATGTCGATTTCGCCGCCCTTGCCGAAGCGGCCCGGGCCGGCGGCGCCCATGTGCCGCCCCCCGTGCCCCAGGGCGTTTTCCTGGACCGTCTCGGAATCAAAGCGCGCACGGACCAGCTCGCGCAAAAAGCCGCCCCAACCGAGGCGGCGGCGCTCCACGCCGCCTGCCGCCGCTTGATCGATCCAGAGGAAATGGGCACCCTCTTTCAGGTGTTGGCGATTGCGCAACCGGATTTGGTCGCCCTGCCTGGCTTCGACACAACGTGATCGGGACCCTTGCTTACGCATCCAACCCTTGAAAGCCTGCCCCGCATTGCCCACGCCTTCTTCACACGCGAAGGCGGAACCAGCGAAGGCATCTACGCGTCCTTAAATTGCGGGCCCGGCTCGAACGACGCACCGGACCGCGTCGCCGAAAACCGCGCGCGCGCCATGGCGATGCTGGAGCTGCCGGCAAACGCCCTGGCAACGGCAAGGCAGGTGCATGGAAAAAACGTGTGCGTCGTCACCCGGCCATGGAAAGCGTCGGCGGCGCCGGAGGCAGACGCCTTGGTGACGAACGTTCCGGGTCTGGCGATTGGCATTCTCACCGCGGATTGCGCGCCGGTGCTTTTGGCGGATCCGGATGGCGGCGTCGTCGGCGCCGCCCATGCCGGCTGGCGGGGCGCGAAAGCTGGCGTGCTGGAGGCCGTCCTGGACGCGATGGTGGCCCTTGGCGCCGATCGGGCCCGCATCCGTGCCGCCGTCGGGCCCTGCATCGGCCAGGCCTCTTACGAAGTCGGGCCGGAATTTCCGGCGCCCTTTCTTGCGGAAAGCGCCAAACATGCGCGCTTCTTCCAGGAGGGCGCGACGGGGCGCTTGCATTTTGATCTTGGCGCCTATGTCGCGGAAAGGCTTTCTGCCGCGGGCGTCGCAAAACCGGCCTGCGTCCCTGCGGACACGTTTCGCGACCCCGCCCGCTTCTTCAGCTATCGCCGCACCTGCATGGAGAGCGCGCCCGATTATGGCCGCACCCTTTCCGCCATCGCCATCCGAAACGGAGCCTAAACGCGATGCCACATTTTTTGCAATTCACGGCCTTTCTTCTGATCGCGCTTTTTTTGGGATTGCTTGCAAGCTGTGTCGGCTAAATCGCAATTGAGCAGGATCTTCGCACGGCTTTTCCTGGGCTGGCTTGCCGTTTGCGGCCTGGCCGCCTGCGGCGCGGTGCCCCAGCCTTTCGCGCCGGAGGCGCGCTCCGACGCCCTCAAAACGTCCCTGCTGCCGCCGCAAGGATCGGGCCTGTGGATGGGCGCTTTCAAAGGCCTGCCCGAAACCCAGGCGGTCCAGGTGGCCGGCACGCTTCTGGCGACGCTGCACGACGAGGGCATTCCGGCAAGCGCCGAAAGGCGCAACGAGGCAAGCCTTCTTCTCGACGGCGAAGCGGCCATCGAGGAAACGCCGGACGGCCTGCGGCGCGTGGCCCTTCATTGGACGCTTCGCGCGGCAGGCGGCGAGCCGATCGGCGAGGTGCGCGTCGGCAAAGCCTTGCCGGCAGAAATTTGGGAACGCGACCCAAGGCCGCTGGAAGAGCTGGCGGTCGCCGCGGCCCGAAAGCTGGCGAAACTGGCCCGCCAGGAAAAAGCCTCCCAGCCGCCACGGCCCGCCCTTGCCATCTGGCCGGTCGACGGCGTGTCCGCCGATGGCCAACGGGCCCTTGCCCGGGCGCTTTATCAGGCCCTGGCCGAGGCCGGGGTCCGCCTCGCCGCGAAGGATCAAGAGCCGGGCCTGATCCTGCTTGGCGACATCCGGCTCGGCCCGGAAGCCCAGGGGCAGCAGCCGATTGCGCTCAGCTGGTCCCTCATCCACCCAAATGGCGAGACGATCGGCACCTTTACCCAGGCGAACGCGATTCCCGCTGGGGAAATGAACGCCGCCTGGGGCAGCCTGGCCCCCGCCATCGCCGCCGGCGCGACCGAGGGCGTCGTCGCGCTGATCCAGGCGATGGGCCGCGCAGAGGCCTCGAAAACGCCCTAATTTTGGGCCTGAAAAGGGCCCGTTTCGTCCCCCTTCGTCATTTACAAACCCCGGGCCGCGCTGTTACATTCCGCCCCCATTCGGCCTTGAAGGCCAAAGGGCCTGAAGGAGCGCAAGCGTCGGCGCCGGGCCTTTGCGACGCGCGAGGAACCCGCATGAAAGTCCTTAGTTGCAACGCGAATCGGCCGCTTGCCGAGGCGATTTCGGCTTGGCTCAAGCTGCCGCTCGCCAATGCCGAAATTCGGCGTTTCGCCGACAACGAGGTTTTCGTCGAAATCCACGAAAACGTCCGCGGCGAGGATGTCTTTGCCATTCAGCCGACCTCCTATCCGGCGAACGACAATTTGATGGAACTTCTGGTGGCGCTGGATGCGCTCCGGCGCGGCTCGGCGCGGCGGATCACCGCCGTCATTCCCTATTTCGGCTATGCGCGCCAGGATCGCAAAACCGGGCCACGGACTCCCATCTCGGCAAAGCTGGTCGCCAATCTGATCGGCGTCGCCGGCGCGAACCGGGTGCTGACCCTCGATCTGCATGCGGCGCAAATTCAAGGCTTCTTCGACATTCCCGTCGACAATCTTTTTGCCGCGCCGGTCTTTACACGCGACATCCGCGAACAATATGACGGCAAGGATTTGACGATCGTTTCGCCGGACGTCGGCGGCGTTCTCCGCGCACGCGCCATTGCGCGCCGCATCGACGCCGACCTCGCCATCATCGACAAACGGCGCGAACGCGCCGGCGTCTCCGAAGTCATGAACGTCATCGGTGAGGTAAAAAACAAGCACTGCCTGCTCATCGACGACATCGTTGATTCGGCCGGCACGCTCTGCAACGCTGCGACCGCCCTTCGGGACGCGGGCGCCGTTTCCGTTTCCGCCTACGCCACCCATAGCGTGCTTTCCGGCGACGCGGCGGCACGGGTTGAGGCCTCGCCGCTCGAGGCCCTTGTCGTCACGGACAGCATTCCGGCAACGGAAGCGATGGCCAAGGCCAAGACCATCCGGCAAATCTCGATTGCCCCATTGCTGGCCGAGGCGATGTTACGCATCAGTGAAGAGAGTTCCGTTTCCTACCTGTTCAATTAGGAATGGAAGCCTGAAGACCAGCACCCCTGGAGGCTGGCATGCGGGCGCGGAACGAAAGCGAAGGAGAAAGTAAGATTATGACCGATATTACGACCATCAGCGCGGAAGTCCGCGAACGGGCCGGAAAGGGGGCCGCCCGGGCCGAACGACGTGCGGGCCGTGTTCCCGCCGTCATCTACGGCAACAAGGAACAGCCCGTCGGCATCACCCTGGCACCCCGCGATCTGCACAAGGAAATGCATCAGCCCGGATTCTTCACGCGTCTTTTCGACGTCAACGTCAACGGCCAGACCCATCGCGTGCTGCCGCGCGACGTGCAGATGCACCCTTTAAAGGACGTGCCAATTCACGTGGATTTCATGCGCGTTTCCGACGACACGACGATCACCGTCGCGGTCCCGGTTGTTTTCCAAAACGAGGAGCTCTCGCCAGGGCTTAAGCGCGGCGGCGTGTTGAACATTGTCCGCCATGAGGTCGATTTGATCTGCCGGGCGATCAGCATTCCGCGCGCGCTCGAGGCGAATCTCGACGGCCTCGAAATCGGCGATTCCATTCACATTAGCCACATCCATCTGCCCGACGACGTCCGCACGGTCATTACCGACCGCGATTTCACGGTGGCCACGGTCGCGGCACCTTCCGCGCTCAAATCTGCCGAGGAAGAAGAGGCCGAAGCCGCCGCCGCCGAGGCTGCGGAAGCCGAAGCCGCCGAAGCCGAGGGTGGCGAGGCAAAGGCCGAAGGCGAGGCAAAGGAAGAGGGCAAGGGCAAGTCCGAATAGGCGGCTCGCATCATGTTGCTTCTGGTTGGCCTGGGGAATCCCGGCTCCGAATCTGCCGACAACCGCCACAATGTCGGCAGCATGGCGGTCGACGCCATCGCCCAGCGTCACGCCTTCGGCACTTTCCGAAAGCGTTTTCAGGGGCGGGCCGCGTCGGGCACCCTTGGCGGCGAAAAGGTGATCGCGCTAAAGCCGGAAACCTTCATGAACCTTTCCGGGGAGGCGGTCGCCGCCGCGCTGCGTTTTTACAAGCTTGCGCCAGAAGACGTGCTGGTCGTCCATGACGACATCGACCTTGCCCCCGGCAAGCTGCGGGGGAAGCTGGGCGGTGGCGATGGCGGCCATAACGGCCTTCGCAGCATCGACCAGCATATCGGGCCGGCCTATCGCCGCCTTCGCATCGGCGTCGGCCACCCCGGCGACAAGGACCGGGTTGCCGATTACGTGTTGGCGAATTTTTCGAAGGCCGAGAAAAGCTGGCTTTCGCCCCTGCTCGACGCGATTGCGGAAACGGCGGACCTGCTCGTTCGCGACGAAGCGCGTTTTCTAAGCCGCGTCGCCCATCTCCTAAATCCGCCCAAGAAAAAAGAACCGCCCGAAGGGGGAACGCATGGGATTTAATTGCGGCATCGTCGGCTTGCCAAATGTCGGAAAATCGACGCTATTCAACGCCCTGAGCGCGACCGCCGCAGCCGAGGTCGCCAATTATCCCTTCTGCACGATTGAGCCGAATGTGGGCCGCGTCGCCGTGCCGGACCCGCGGCTCGATACAATCGCCGAATTGGCGAAATCCGCCAAAATCGTGCCGACCTATCTGGAATTCGTCGACATCGCCGGTCTTGTCCGCGGCGCAAGCAAGGGCGAAGGCCTCGGCAATCAATTCCTCGCCAACATCCGCGAAGTGGATGCCATCCTGCATGTGCTTCGCTGTTTCGAATCCGGGGATGTCACCCATGTCGAGGACAGCATCGATCCGGTGCGCGACGCGGAGACGGTCGATACGGAACTGATGCTGGCCGATCTTGAAAGCCTCGAGCGGCGAACGGTCGCCAATCGGAAAAAAATACGGGGCGGCGACAAGGCGGCCGAAGAAGAACTGAAATTGATGGAGCGCGCCCTTAGCGTCCTGCAAGAGGGAAAGCCCGCGTCGATGACGCCCCTGGAGCCGGACGAAGCGGAGCAGCTGCGCCAGATGCAACTGCTTACGACAAAACCCATTCTTTACATTGCCAATGTCGAAGAGGCCGCCGCCGCCAGCGGCAATGCCCATTCGGAGGCCCTGACGGCCTACGCAAAAGAACGGGGCACGTCCTGCGTCGTGGTCTCTGCCGCCATCGAAGCGGAGGTGGCGGCGCTGGACAGCCCGGAGGAGCGGACCGAATTTCTTGCTGCCATCGGCCTGGAAGAGACCGGCCTCACCCGCGTTATTCAGGCGGGGTATGGCCTGTTGAACCTGATCACCTATTTTACGGCGGGGCCGAAGGAAGCGCGGGCGTGGACCATTCCGCAAGGCCTGACGGCGCCGAACGCCGCCGGTGTCATCCATACGGATTTCACCCGCGGCTTTATCGCGGCGGAAACGGTTGCCTATGCGGATTTTCTCGCCTGCAAGGGCGAGGCCGGTGCAAAGGAAGCGGGGAAAATACGCCTCGAAGGCCGCGATTACGTCGTGAAGGACGGCGACGTCCTGCATTTTCGCTTCAACGTTTAGGCCTGGCCGCACCATAGGTGCGGAACTTTTCCAGCACCTTTGCCATCTCCGCATCCGAAAGGATCGTCGGTTCGCCAAGTTGAAGGGCGGCGCCATATTGCTCGGCCAGCGCCTCCACCTCGATGGCAAGATCGAGCGCAAGATCCAGGTTTTCCCCAAGGACGATCATGCCGTGATTGGCCAGCAGGCAGGCGCGCCGCGCGACAAGCGCCGCCAGGGCATGGTCGGAAAGCTCCTGACTGCCGAAGGTGGCGTAAGGGGCGCAGCGGATCGACGCGCCGCCGGCCGCCGCCACCATGTAATGAAACGCCGGGATGCCCCGGCCAAGGCAGGCAAGCGCCGTCGCAAAAATCGGATGCGCGTGCAGCACCACGTTGATTTCGGGCCGGGCCACCAGAATATCCCGGTGAAACCGCCACTCCGAAGAAGGCGCGCCTTGGCCCCGCACGGCGCCATCGAAATCCATGGCAACGAGCGCGTCCGGCCCCATGGCGTGCGGGTCGGCCCCGGAAGGCGTGATCAGAAAATGGTCTTCGAAACGCGCGCTCAAATTGCCGGAGCGGCCGCGATTCAAACCCAGCGCAACCATGCGCCGGTTTACCGCGATCAACGCCTCGCGAAGATTTGCCTCTTCGTCCGTCATCCGGCCGGCTCCTTCGGATAATGTTCCGGATAAAGCGCCGCCAGGCCTTGGCGGGAGGCCTTGGCAACGCCGCGCTCCGTGATCAAACCGGTGACCAGACGGGCAGGCGTCACATCAAAGGCCAGGTTCCGGACCGGGCTTGCCGCCGGCGTCAGACGGATGGTCGCAAGCGCGCCCTTTTCGTCGAGGCCGGTCATGCTCGCCACTTCCGCGCCGTCGCGCTCTTCGATCGGGATGCGCCCCACGCCATCCCCCATGGCCCAATCGATGGAGGTGCCGGGAACGGCCACGTAAAAAGGCACGCCGTTGTCGGCAGCGGCCAGCGCTTTTAGATAGGTGCCGATCTTGTTGCACACATCGCCATTGGCGGTCGTGCGGTCGCTGCCGACGATGCATACATCCACTTCGCCCGACTGCATCAAATGGCCGCCCGCATTGTCGACGATCACCGTGTGCGGCACCCCATGCTGGCCAAGCTCCCAGGCGGTGAGGCTCGCGCCCTGATTGCGAGGCCGGGTTTCGTCCACCCAGACATGGATGGGAAGGCCGCTCTCATGGGCAAGGTAGATCGGCGCCAGCGCCGTTCCCCAATCGACCGTCGCCAGCCAGCCGGCGTTGCAATGGGTGAGCACGTTTAAGGGCGCGGCCCCGCCCCTTTGCGCGGCTTCGAACAGGCCAAGGCCATGTTTGGCGATCGCTTCGTTCTGGGCAACGTCCGCGTCGGCAATCGCCGCCGCGCGGGCATACGCCGCCGCCGCCCGCTCCGCCTCGGGCACAGCCCGCAGATGGGCCGCCATGTCGTCCAACGCCCAGCGCAAATTGATGGCCGTCGGCCGGGTCGCCAGCAGCACCCGATGGGCTTCCTCAAGGGCCGCCTCCGAAGCGCCCGCCCCCATGGCAAGGGCCACGCCATAGGCCGCCGTCGCCCCGATCAAGGGCGCGCCCCGCACCTGCATCGTCTGAATGGCCTTGGCCGCATCGGCAAGATTGGTCAGCGTCGCCGTCTCGAAACGATGGGGAAGCTGCGTCTGATCGAGGATGCCGACGGACACGCCGTCGTCGTGCAACCAGATCGTCCGCCAATGCTTCCCTTGAACCTTCATGCCACGCTCTCTGCCTTTCGGGCTTTATTTCTTCAGCACGCGCCCGGCGACGGCATCCAGCTTCTGCACCAGTTCCGGATCGCGCGCCTCTTCCGCCGTCACGATGGCAACCTCCAACGCCCGGTCGCACCCTTCCGGGCACGGCCCGTCTTTTCCCATATGCGGCACGGCCTGGCGAACAAGCTCGCGGGCCTTGTCCGCATTGGCAAAAAGCACGCTTAAGATCGCGTCGACCGTAACGTCGTCATGGTGCGGATGCCAGCAATCGTAATCCGTGACCATGCCGACGGACGCGTAACAAATTTCCGCCTCCCGCGCGAGGGCGGCTTCCGGCATGTTCGTCATGCCGATAACGTCCAGCCCGGCGCGCCGGTAAAATTCCGATTCCGCAAGGGTGGAGAATTGCAGCCCTTCCATGACGAGATAGGTGCCGCCCGCCACATGCAAAATGTCGGCGTCCCGGCAGGCCTTGGCAACGGCGCGGCCAAGACGCGCGCATACCGGCCTGGCCATCGCCACATGGGCGACGAGACCTTCTCCGAAAAAACTTTTCTTTCGCGTCGTGCGATCGAGAAACTGATCGACAATGACGAACGTGCCGGGCGCCAATTCTTCGCGCAGACTGCCAACGGCGCTTAACGAAAGAATTTCCGTGACGCCGGCGCGCTTCATCGCATCGATATTGGCGCGGTAATTGATCGCATCGGGCGACAGGCGATGGCCCCGGCCATGGCGCGGCAGGAAAACAAGGGTGCGGCCGTTCAACTCGCCGAAGAAAAATTCATCCGACGGCGCGCCGAAGGGGGATTCGATCCGCTCCCAGCGCGCATGCTCCAAGCCTTCGATCTCGTATAGGCCGCTGCCGCCGATAATGCCGAGCGCACCCTGCGCTTCTGCCTTGTCCATGAATTTCCCTTCCATCCATCCGGGTCGGCCCCATCCTACTCCGATGGCGCGCCCAGAAAAAGCAAGGGCCGCCCCGACGGCGCGTCCAGAAAAAGCAAGGGCCGCCCCAAGGGGCGGCCCGAGATATCTCAAAAAGCAGGGCGATGCTTAGTGCAGCTTCGACCAAATCCGCCGTTTCACCGCATAGAGCAGCGCCGTCAGCAAGAGCACGAAGATCAGCGCCTTGATGCCCAGGCTTTTGCGCTCTTCCAGCTCCGGCTCCGCCGTCCAGGCGAGGAAGGTGGTCACGTCCTTCGACATCTGCGCCACGGTGGCGGGGGTGCCGTCTTCATATTCGACCGAGTCCTCGTAAATCGGCTGCGGCATCGCGATCTGGTGGCCGGGGAAGCTGTGGTTGAAATACATGCCGTCCATCATCTCGACGCCTTCCGGCGCTTCGTCCTCATAGCCGGTGAGAACGCCGTAGAGATAATCCGCCCCTCCCTTTCGGGCCTTGACCATCAAGGAAAGGTCGGGCGGATAGGCGCCATTGTTGGAATAGCGCGCCGCCTGTTCGTTCGGGAAGGGCGCGACAAAGCGATCGGAAAGTTTCGCCGGGCGCGTGAACATTTCGCCCTCGTCGTTCGGGCCGTCCTCGACTTCGTTTTCGGCAGCGATTTCCTTCGCTTCCTCTTCCGAGAAACCGATGTCCATCAAATTGCGGTACGCCACCAGGGAAAGCCCATGGCAGGACGAACAGACCTCTTGATAGACCTGATGCCCGCGGCGAAGCGCGGCGCGGTCAAACCGTCCAAAGATGCCGTTAAACGTCCATTCCTGACGCTCGAAGGCCAGGTCGCCGGAAGCCTTGGCCGAACCAAAATTGCCAAAAAGAAGGCCTGCGGCCATGGCGGCGGCAAAGGCGGCGACAAAAAGGAATCGGTGCATTTTCATGCCGGTCTTCATCCTTTCGATGATGTCACGGACGCCGACGTCACGGACGCAGCGATGCTTTCCGGCAAGGGCCGGGTTTTTTCAAACATGCCAAGCAACGGAAGCAAGACAAGGAAATGCGCGAAATAGTAGATCGTCGCCACCTGGCCAATGGTGACGAACATGCCTTCCGGCGGATTTGCCCCGACCCACCCCAGCACGAAGCAATCCACCAGAAACAACCAGAAGAACTGCTTGTAAATCGGGCGGAAGCGCGCGCTGCGCACTCTTGCACGGTCCAGCCACGGCAGGACGAAAAGGATCAGGATCGAAGCAAACATCGCGATGACGCCGCCAAGCTTGTCCGGTACGGCGCGCAGGATTGCGTAGAAGGGCAGGAAGTACCATTCCGGCACGATATGCGGCGGGGTCGCCATCGGGTTGGCGGGGATGTAATTGTCCGGCTCGCCAAAAAAATTGGGGAAGAAAAAGACAATCGTCAGATAGACGAAGAAAAACACGCCGAGGCCAAAATTGTCTTTCACCGTGTAATAGGGATGGAAGGGGATGCTGTCCTGCGGCCCCTTCATGTCAATGCCGAGCGGGTTGTTCGACTTCACCGTGTGCAGCGCCCAAATATGCATGAGCACGACGCCGACGATGACGAAGGGCAACAGATAGTGAAGCGAGAAGAAACGGTTGAGCGTCGCATTGCCGACGGTAAAGCCGCCCCAAAGCCAGGTGACGATGTCCTCGCCCACCAACGGCACCGCCGAGAACATGTTGGTGATGACCGTCGTTCCCCAGAAGCTCATCTGCCCCCAAGGCAGCACATAGCCCATGAAGGCGGTCGCCATCATCAACAGCAGGATGACGATGCCGAGCCACCACAAAATTTCGCGCGGCGCCTTGTAAGAGCCGTAATAGAGGCCCCGAAAGATATGGATATACACGACAATGAAGAACATCGTCGCGCCGTTCATATGGAGATAGCGAAGCAGCCAACCGTAATTCACGTCGCGCATGATGCGCTCGACACTGTTGAAGGCCATGTCCACATGGGGCGTGTACTGCATGGCAAGCACGATGCCGGTAACGATCATGATCACCAGGGTGATCCCGGCAAGCGAGCCGAAATTCCACCAGTAATTCAGATTACGCGGCGTCGGGTAATCAATGAGCGAATGACGCGCGATGGAGAAGACCGGCAAGCGATCTTCGATCCATTTTCCAATTCCCTTTTCCGGTGACAGCATGGTTCTCCCTACCGATCCGGTCTCTAGCCGATCCGAAGCATCGTTTCGTCAAGGAACGTATAAGGGGGCACGCTAAGATTCTTCGGTGCCGGCCCTTTGCGAATTCGCCCGGAAAGGTCGTAATGGGACCCGTGGCAGGGGCAGAACCAGCCGCCCCAATCGCCGCGGGGCTCGCCAACCTTCTGGCCAAGCGGAATGCAGCCGAGATGGGTGCAGACGCCGACAAGCACCAACCATTGCGGCTTTTCGACGCGGTCCTGATCCGTCTGGGGATCGGGCAATTCATTCAGCTTCGTGTTTTCGGCGCGCGCAATTTCGTCTGCCGTGCGGTGACGGATAAAGACCGGCTTGCCGCGCCATTGAATGGTGATGGCCTGCCCCACCTCGATCGGAGAGATGTCCACTTCCGTTGCGGAAAGGGCCAGCACGTCGGCGGACGGGTTCATGCTGTCGACCAGGGGCCAGGCGGCCAGGGCCGCGCCGGTGGCGCCGACGGCGCTGGTGGCGAGAATCAGGAAATCCCGGCGGCTGCCGCCGTCCTCGCCCATTGCCGCTTTTTCAGCCTTTGCCTTGGTCGCCATGCTTCGCGCTTCCTCTTCTTGCCGCCACGCTTTCGGGGATTGTCAACGTACCGTGACGAAAGAAGATTTCCAGTCTGTTAAACCGTCTAATCTTTATGGGTGGAAAAATCGGGTCGGTGCATTTCCGCTCCAATGGCCAACGGGTATACTAGAATTTCAACGCCTTGCAAAGCCCCACGCGAGCAGATGCGCCTAGCCCTTTTCGAGCCCGATATTCCCCAAAACGTTGGCGCCATGCTGCGCCTATGCGCCTGCCTCGGTATGCCGCTTGACGTGATCGAGCCGTGCGGCTTTGCCTTCGACGACCGCAAGCTTCGCCGCGCCGCGCTCGACTATGCGGACAAGGCCGTTTTTGCCCGCCACGTTTCATGGGATGCCTTCCTGCAAGCCCAGGCGGAAGCGAAAGGCCGGCTGGTGCTGCTTTCCACCAAGGCGGAAATCCTCTATACGGATTTCGCCTTCGCCAAGGACGACACGCTTCTCGTCGGGCGGGAAAGCGCCGGCGTCCCCGAGGACGTCCATGCAAGGGCGGACGCGCGGCTGACCATTCCGATGCAAGCTGGCCTGCGCTCATTGAATGTCGGTCTCGCCGCCGCAATGGTCCTCGGCGAGGCGCTTCGCCAAACGAAAGCTTTCCCGAAAGGAGCCGCGGGATGAATACGGAAGAGCGAAAAGCGCAGGCCAGCGCCTGGTTCGAAGAACTGCGCGACCGCATCTGCAAAAGCTTCGAAGACATCGAAGACGCCCTCGAAGGGCCGGGCTCGGATTTGCCGCCGGGGCGCTTCGAGCACACGCCGTGGCAGCGCGAAGAGGGCGGTGGCGGCGTCATGGCCGTCATGCGCGGGCGGGTCTTTGAAAAGGTCGGCGTCAACGTCTCCACCGTTTTCGGCGCGTTCGGAGAAGAATTTCGCAAAGAAATCCCGGGGGCGGCGGAAAACCCGGCCTTCTGGGCCAGCGGCCTTTCCCTTGTTTCCCATATGCGTTCGCCCAAAGTGCCGGCGGCCCATATGAACACGCGGCACATCGTGACGACGAAAGGCTGGTTCGGCGGCGGCGGCGATCTCACGCCGATCTATCCGGTGGCAAAAGATACGGAAGATTTTCATGCGGCGTACAAATCCGCCTGCGACCGCCACAATCCGGATTACTACCCGCGCTTCAAAGAAGAATGCGATCGCTATTTTTATTTAAAGCACCGCGACGAGCCGCGCGGTGTCGGCGGCATCTTTTACGACTATCTCGATACCGGCGATTGGGAAGAAGATTTTTCCCTCACTCAGGATGTCGGCTGCGCGTTTCTGGAAGGCTATCCGGAAATTGTTCGCCGGCACATGAACGAAAGCTGGACAGAGGAAGAGCGCAGCTATCAATTGATGCGGCGCGGGCGCTATGTCGAGTTCAACCTGCTTTACGACCGCGGCACGCGCTTTGGCCTGATGACGGGCGGCAACACGGAAGCCATCTTGATGTCGATGCCGCCGGTCGTTACCTGGCCCTAAGCCCCTTCGAGCAGCGCCTTCGCTTTTTCCAAACATTGCGCACGCGAAGCGGCGAAGTCGCCTTCGATCCACCAGGCCTCGACGCTTTCCAGCAAAGCGCCCATCTCCGGCCCGGCGCGAAGCCCAAGGGCCAGCATGTCCTTGCCCGTGACCGGAAATGCCTTGGCCTGCCAATTTTTTGCCTCCGCGACAGCCAGGCGGCAAGGCGCCGTTTCCGCCTCGGATGCCTCGGGCCCCAGGCGCGCCCAATGCAAAAGCACCTGATCCGTCACCGCGTCGGGCCCCAGCCCATAGAGCAGGCGGCGCACGCCTTTGGCGTCTTCAAACCCGCCGACGCCGATGGGCGACGTGGCAAGGGCCATCAGGCGGCGTTTCTCGACATTTGAAAGTTTTAGCCGCGCGGCGATTTCGCCCACCTCGCCCCGGCCCGGCGGCAACAGGCTGGCAAGGCGCCGGATCGGCGCCGGCATCGCCATTTCCGTTTCGATCGCCACCAGCCTGGCGAGCACCTCCAAATCCGTTGCTTCCGGCAAGATATGTTCCAGCACGCCATCTTCGGCCATGCGCCGGACCACGTCGGGCGAAGCCGCCGCGCCAAGCAAGCGCAGCAATTCGGCGCGCACGCGTTCGCCGGAAAGCTTCGGCAAATGGGGCGCGAATTTTTTACACGCCGCCAGCGCCGCCGCATCGGGCGGCGCCTTGCCATATTCCGCATAGAAACGAAAAAACCGCAGCAGGCGCAGCACGTCTTCTTCGATGCGCGCCTGCGGATCGCCGACAAAGCGCACCCGGCCCGCGAACAAATCCTCGATTCCGCCGAAGGGGTCGTAAAGCGTGCCGTCCATATCGCAAAAGACGGCGTTCATGGTGAAATCGCGCCGCGCCGCGTCTTCTTTCCAGTCATCCGTATAGGCAACCTTCGCATGCCGCCCATAGGTTTCAACGTCGCGGCGAAGGGTCGTGATCTCGAAGGGTTTGTGATCTAGAACCGCGGTTACGGTTCCATGGGCAATGCCGGTGGGAATCGTGTGAATGCCTTCGCGCTGCAAAAGCGCCAGCACGGTTTCGGGCAAGGCCGTCGTTGCCAGGTCAATGTCGTGAACGTCGCGCTTTAAAAGCGCGTCCCGCACGCACCCTCCGACGAAGCGCGCAAGCGCCCCATCCGCCATCAACGCCTTCATGACGGCCTGGGTTTCCGGCGCCGTCATCCAGGGCTGCACGTCCATGTTTCCGGACGGCTTCATGAAGTGCCCCCGTTTTAATCCCGGAGGGCTTCGCAAAGATTCTTCAGCATCCCCGCCGTTGCCCCCCAGATATACCGATCCCCGTAGGGAACCGCATAGTAGTAGGCGGTCCCGCCATCGTATAGGCGTTCGTGACGCACGTAGTTTTCCGGGTCGAGAAGAAAGGCCAGCGGCACCTCGAACACATCGGCCACTTCAAAGCTGTCCGGCTGCAACGGGAAAGGCGGCGTGATCAGCCCGACGACAGGGATCACCTCGAAACTTGTCCGCGTAATATAGGTGTCGAGGCGGCCCAAAAGCGAAACGCGGGCCGGCGGAATGCCAAGCTCCTCCTCCGTCTCGCGAAGGGCGCCGGCCGCCGCATCGGAATCCGTCGCCTCCAGGTGGCCGCCCGGAAAGCTGATCTGGCCCGCATGGTCCATCAGATGGTCCGTGCGCTGGGTAAGCAGGACCGTCATCCCGTCGGCGCGATCAATGAGCGGCACCAGCACCGCCGCCGGCGTCCAGGGCGGCGACGGTTTCAGATGCGGCGACAATTGGTGATCGCCGCGCGAGGCGTCGTCCCCCTCGCCCGGCTCGTAAGCGGCAATGCGCGTGACGATACGGTCCAGCATCAGATCGGCTCCAATGGCGAGCCAAGCGGAAAAAAGGCGTCCTTGCTCCACACCCCAAGCGCCGTTTCCGGACCCTGGCCCTCCTCGACGCCGAGCGCGACAAGCTCGTAAAAAACGGGCCGCAGGATCAGCGCCTCCAACCCATCGCGCACCAAAAGATAGGGCCGTGGCTGGCGCGTATCCGGGTCTTCGGCAACCCGGAGCGGATGATCGGGTCCCGCCTGCACCCATTCGTCCACATTCGTTCGGAAACGAAGCGTCTGGTGGCGGCCCTCGCCCGAAACGGCCAGCTCCACCGCCGTAAAGGGGGCGTCTTCGACCTCGACCCGGCCCTTCTCGACCGGCGTTTCAAGCCAATAGTCTCCTTGCGCGTCCCGCTTGAGCACGGTGGAAAAAAGCCGGACGAGGGCCTTGCGGGCAATCGGCGAGCCCTCGTAATACCAGGTGCCGTCGCGGGCGATGCGAATCCCGAAATCGCCGCAATCGTTGCGCGCCGGCCGCGGCCGTTCGGCCGGACTTCGCGAAGCCTGTGGCGTGGGCCTTTTCCTGGTCCGTTTGTCCTGGCGTGTCATCGAAATCCTCTTGGGCCCAACCGCCCACGGGGCAAGCCGCTTGTGACGGGGGCCTTCGATAACGGCACTGTACTTGCCGTATGTTACATCCCTATAACGTAGGGCTTCCACGAACAAAGACGAGCGGAAATCGCAAGCAATGGATGCGGACCGCCTTCCAGAAATCCGCCCGGCATCGGCCGGGATTGTACAACGAACCTTGACGGGGCGATGCGACCTGCTTGGGCTGCACGCGCGCGCGCCGGCGCGCTATCCTTTTCTGCTGGAAAGCGCCGCAGGCGGGGGGCCGCGCGGCCGCTACGACATTCTTTTTGCCTTTCCCGGCGAACGCGTGACCCTGGACCGGCCCGGCAGCCTGCCGGGCGGATTTCTGAAGGCCCTCGACGCGCGCTGGCAGGCAGAGCGGGAGCCGCTGGATTGCGCCCTGCCTTTTTCGGGCGGCTGGTTTCTTTATCTCGGCTATGAATTGGCGGGCGAGATTGAGCCGACGCTCCGCCTGCCTCCTGCAAAAGACGGCTTCCCGGTGGCCTGCGCAACGCGGGTGCCGGCCGCCATCCTCTACGACGCCGAGCGCGACGAAACCCACCTCATGGCCGAGGCCGGGCGGGCGGAGCTGCTCGACGCCCTCGCCGCCGATCTTGCGAAAGGGGGGCGGGGCCCTTGCGCCGGCGGGGGGCCGCTGCTGGCCGCCCCTATTTTCGAAGAACCCTCCGCGCGCTATCTCGACGGCGTGCGGCGCATCCAGGACTACATCGCCGCCGGCGACGTCTTTCAGGTCAACCTGTCGCGCCTTTGGCAGGGCCAGGTTCTGGATTCCGCCAGCCCGGCCGAAATCTACGCCCGGCTTCGCAGGCAAAACCCGGCGCCCTTCGCCGGCCTGGTGCGTTTCGGGACGCGCGCGATCCTAAGCTCATCGCCGGAACGCCTGGTCGAACGCCGCGGCGCACTTCTTCAGACGCGCCCGATCGCCGGCACCCGGCCGCGCGGCAAGGACGGCGCCAGCGACCGGGGCCAGACGCAAAACCTGCTTGCCCACCCGAAGGAGCGCGCCGAGCACGTCATGCTGATCGATTTGGAGCGGAACGACCTTGGCCGGGTCGCCATCCCCGGCAGCATCGTCGTCGACGAATTCATGTCGGTCGAATCTTATGCCCATGTGCATCACATCGTCTCGAACGTGCGCGGCGAGATCCGGCCCGAAACAACGCCCGGCGAAATTATCCGCGCCGTCTTTCCCGGCGGCACCATCACCGGATGCCCAAAAGTGCGCTGCATGGAAATCGTCGCCGAACTGGAAGAAACGGGACGCGGGCCATATACGGGCGCCATCGGCTACCTCAACCGCAATGGCGATTTGGACCTCAACATTTTGATCCGTTCGATCCTTTGCGACGGCGCGCAAATTTCCATCCGCGCCGGCGCCGGCATCGTCGCCGATTCGGTGCCCGCCCGCGAGCTGGAGGAAACCCGCGACAAGGCCCGCGGCATGATCCGCGCGCTCACCCAATGACGATGGGCGGCCAGCACCCCACCCTGGTGAACGGCGAACCTGCGGACGGCCTGCCGGTCGAAGACCGCGGCTTTCGTTATGGCGACGGCCTGTTCGAGACGATCAAAGTTTGCGCCGGCGCGCCGGAATTTTGGGCCGCGCATATCGGGCGCCTATGCCGGGATGCCGAACGCCTGAACCTTGCCCAACCGGAAGCCGGTCTGCTGGCGGCGGAAGCGCGGCGCCTTCTTGGGGCGCCCCGGGACGGGGTGCTTCGGATCTGGCTTACCCGCGGGCCGGGCGGCCCGGGCTACCGCCCCGAAAAGACCGCCGTCCCGACCCGCATGCTTCGCTTCGACCCCCATACCGCCGCCACGTCTCCCGACCCCGCCCAGGAGGGGGTTCGCCTCCGCATCTGCCAAACGCGTCTGGGGCAAAACCCGGCCCTGGCCGGCATCAAACATCTGAACCGGCTGGAACAGGTCCTCGCGGCCCAGGAATGGGACGACCCGGCCATCGCCGAAGGCTTGATGCTGGACGGGGCGGGCCATCTGATCGAGGGCACGAAAACGAACGTCTTTTTCGTCTGCGAGGGCCGCTTGATCACGCCGGAGCTGACGGAAGCGGGCGTTGCCGGCGTGCTGCGCGAGGTGGTGCTGGCGGAGGCGAAGCGCGCGAATTTCCCGGTCAAAATCCGGCCGGTCCGCCTTGCCGAGGCCCTTGCGGCAGAGGAATGCTTCCTGACGAACAGCCTTGTTCACCTGTGGCCGGTCCGCGAGATCGACGGCAAAGCCTTTGCCATCGGCCCGGTCACGGACGCCCTTGCCCGCCGCGTCGAGGCGACCGCCAAGGCAGGCCGCGGCCTGCCGGAGCGTGGGGCCTAGGGCTTGCCGAGCGCCCCCGCCAGCCCCATGATGGCCGGCTGGGGACGGCTCAAACCTTAAAGAAAACCGGGAGATCCATCGATGAGTACCCTCTTCGTTCCGGCGCTGGGCAGCATCTATGCAAAGCTAGCCTGCCTCGCCTATCCACTGGTTCGCGTGACGACCGGGCTTTTTCTGATGCCCCATGGGGCCATGAAGCTTTTCGGCTGGTTCGGGGGCAACCCGGAAAACACCGCCGAGTTCTTCAGCAAGATCGGCATCGAGCCGGCCATGCCGATGGTGATCGCCGTCGGCGCCGTCGAATTCTTCGGCGGGCTCCTGCTGGTGCTGGGGCTTTTCACCCGCCCGGCCGCCGCCGCCATCGTCGTGGTTTTGGCGGTCGCCGTCGAACGCGTGCATTTGGCCAATGGCTTCTTTGTCTACAATGGCGGCTACGAGCATGCCATGATGTGGGCCTTCATCGCGCTGGCGGTTTTTTTCCGGGGCGGTGGCGAGTTTTCGGTTGACCGGGCCGTCATCGGCAAGGAATTTTAGGCGAAATTCTGCCCACGTATTCCCGTCCCGACGGGAAGAAAATTTAAAGGCCTCCAGCCCGGCCCGAATCGGGGCCAGGCCAAGGAATGGCCGTATCGCATCACACGGAGAGGAAAACATGGATCTCGATCTTAAAGGCAAATCCGTCATCATCACCGGCGGCGGTTCGAACATTGGCCGCGCCATTACCCTCGGATTTGCGAAAGAAGGCGCGAACATCACGATCGCCGACATCGACCCCGGACAGGCGGAAAAGGTTGCGGAAGAAGCGCGCAAGCTTGGCGCCAGCGGCGCTCAGGTCATCAAGACGGACGTCACGGATTACGACTCCGTCGGCAAGATGGTCAACGCGGCGCGCGAAAAATATGGGCGCATCGACGTGCTGGTAAACAATGTCGGCTGGGACCGTCTGATGTTCTTTACGAAAACGACGCCGGACCTTTGGGAACAAATCATCAAAATCAATTTTGTCGGGGTGCTCAATTGCACGAAGCAGGTCCTCGATACGATGATCGATCAAAACGAAGGGGCGATCATTTCCATCAGCTCCGATGCCAGCCGTCAGGGCGAACCAACGGAAGCCGTCTATGGCGGCATGAAGGCGGCCGTGAACAGCTTCATGAAGACGATCGCCAAGGAAAACGGCCGCTTCGGCATTCGCTGCAACGTCGTCTGCCCAGGGATCACCGTTTCCGAAAGCCCCGAGGAGCTTGGCGAGAAAAGCATGTGGTCGACCAAAGACGTCGATTTCTCGGAGGATCAACTCGCGAAGGTCGCCAAGCTCATGCCGCTGAAGAAGATCGGCCGGCCAGGCGACATCGCCGGCGCCGTTCTGTACTTTGCTTCGAACAAGGTCGCGGGCCATGCCACCGGCCAGATTCTGAGCGTGAGCGGCGGCTACAGCATGATCGGCTAAGGGAAACCGTACGGGCGGGCAGCCCAAAGGGCCGGCGGCAAATCGGGGCCGCGGCCGGCCTGGAAAAACGGGCGCCCGCCCGGTTATCCCATGCAACCCACCCAAAGATATTGCTAAGATCGACCGATACGCCCCAAAACGGGCGCATGAGGGACGAGGGGAAACGGAAAATGTCAGGAACGGCTTCGGCCAAGGCGGCTTCCGCGCGGGCGCCGCGCCAGGAACTGGAAACGGCGGTCGTTCGTTTCGCGGGCGATTCCGGCGATGGCATGCAGCTTACCGGCGGCCAATTCACGCTGACGACCGCCCTTGCCGCAAACGATTTGGCGACCTTCCCGGATTTTCCGGCAGAGATTCGCGCGCCGGCCGGCACGACCTATGGCGTTTCCGCTTTTCAGATCAATTTCGGCGGACGGCGCATCAAAACTGCGGGCGACGCGCCCGACGTGCTGGTTGCCATGAACCCGGCAGCGCTGAAAGTGAATTTAAAAGATATCAAAGAAGGCGGCCTGGTCATTCTCGACACCGGCAGCTTCACCGAGCGCAATTTGCAAAAAGCGGGCTATGAGAAAGACCCGATCGGGGACGGCACGCTGGAAGGCTACCGCACGGTCAAGATCGACATCTCGAAGCTGACCCTCGAGGCGGTAAAAGCCCAGGAGCTTTCCAAGAAAGACGCACTCCGTTGCAAAAACCTGTGGACGCTTGGACTGATCTACTGGATGTACGGGCGCAACCGCGCCGCCACCAAGGCCTGGCTTGAAAAGAAATTCGCCAAACGGCCAGACCTTGCCCAGGCCAACATCGCCGCCATGGACGCCGGCCACGCTTTTGGTGAAACGGCGGAAATGCCAGCTGAAATCGGCGGCTTCACGATCCAGGAAGCCGACATCCAGCCGGGCCTTTACCGCACGGTCACCGGCAGCGAAGCCCTTGCCTGGGGCTTGGTGGCCGGCACGGAGCTGGCCGGTCTCAAGATGACCTTCGCCTCCTATCCGATCACGCCGGCGTCGGGCTTGCTGCACACCCTTGCGCGGCTGAAATCCTTCGGCGTCGTGACGTTCCAGGCCGAAGACGAGATTGCCGCCGTCTGCGCGGCGATCGGCGCGTCCTATGCCGGCACCCTGGGCGTAACGTCCAGTTCGGGCCCCGGCCTCGCCTTGAAGATGGAAGCGATCGGCCTTGGCATCAGCGTTGAACTGCCGCTTGTCATCGTCAATTCCCAGCGCGCCGGACCCTCGACCGGCCTGCCGACGAAAACGGAACAATCGGATTTGTTCCAAGCGGTCTGGGGACGCAACGCCGATAGCCCGCTTGCGGTGATCGCAAGCCGCTCGCCATCGGATTGTTTCGACGCCGCCATCGAGGCCGTGCGGATCGCAACGAAATATATGACGCCGGTCATCTTGCTGACGGATGGCTACATCGCGAACGCATCCGAGCCTTGGCGCATTCCCGATGCCAACAATTTTACGCCGATGCCGGTCACCTTCCGGACGGACCCGGAAGGGTTTAAGCCCTTCCTTCGGGACCCGAAAACCCTTGCACGGCCATGGGCGATTCCGGGAACGCCGGGGCTGGAACACCGCATCGGCGGCATCGAGAAAGATCACGAAAGCGGGCATATTTCCTACGATCCGGCCAACCACCAAAAGATGACAGCAACACGCGCCGCCAAGATTCAAGGGATCGCCAACGACATCCCGGCCCAGACGGTCGAGCTGGGCCCCCCCAAGGGCCGCCTGGCCATCGTCGGCTGGGGATCGACCTATGGGCCGATCGACCGGGCCGTCGCCAATTTGCTGGAAGAAGGGCTCGAAGTTTCCCACATCCATTTGCGCCACATTTGGCCGCTGCCGGCCAATCTAAAGGCCTTGCTGGAAGGCTTCGACCAGGTGCTGGTAGCCGAGATGAACAACGGGCAGCTAAGCACGCTGCTGCGCAGTCAATATTTGCTGCCGATCGAAGGCCTCAACAAGGTTTCGGGCCAGCCGTTCAAGATTGCCGAAATCGAAGCGGCCATCCACGCCCGCCTGGAGAAGTAGGATGAACGTAACCACCCCGCTCGAAAAGCTGACCCCGAAGGATTTTGCAACCGACCAGGAGGTGCGCTGGTGCCCAGGTTGCGGCGATTACGCCATCTTGAAGGCGGTCCAGAAAACGATGCCCGAATTGGACGTGCCGCGCGAAAACATCGTCTTCGTTTCCGGCATCGGCTGCTCGTCCCGCTTTCCTTATTACATGGCCACTTACGGCTTCCATACGATCCATGGCCGCGCGCCCGCCTTCGCGACGGGGGTCAAGCTTGCCAACCCCGATCTAAGCGTGTGGATCGTCACCGGCGATGGCGACGGGCTTTCGATTGGCGGCAACCATTTGCTGCACATCCTGCGGCGCAATGTCGACGTCCAGATTTTGCTGTTCAATAACGAAATATACGGCCTCACGAAGGGGCAATATTCGCCCACTTCCCGGCTTGGAACGCGGTCGCCCTCCACGCCGACGGGCTCCATCGACAACCCCCTTTCACCGACGGAATTCGCCCTTGGGGCCGGCGCCCGTTTCGTCGCCCGCGGCATCGACACCCAGCAGAAATATTTGCCGGATTTGTTCAAGCGCGCCCATGCCCATGCGGGCGCTTCCTTTGTCGAAATTTTTCAGAACTGCATCGTTTACAACGACGGCGTCTTTACCGAGTTCACCGACAAAGCGGCCGCCGAGGACCGCCAGATTCACGTTGAGCATGGCAAGCCTCTCCGCTTCGGCAAGGATGGGGCGAAGGGCCTTCGCGTAAAACCCGGCAGCTTCGACCTGGAAATCGTGACGCCCGGCGAGAACGGCGTCACGGACGCGGACATCCTGCTCCACGACGAAACGAGCCATACCCTCGCCAATTTGCTGGCGGCGATGCAGCCCCCGCATTTCCCCATGGCGATCGGCGTTCTTTATTGCAATCCAACCGAATCCTATACCGCCCGGATCTCCCAGCAGATCGAGGAGGCGAAGGCGAAGGCCCCGCTCGGGGATCTCAACGCCCTGCTGCAGAGCGGCCACACCTGGCGCGTTTCCGACTAACGGCGCGCTGCCCGTAAGCGGGCCACTCTTGACGCCCTCCCCTCGCCTCGCCAAAGTGACGTTGGCATGACGATAAAGGTTGCGATCATCGGGGCCGGGCCGGCGGGTTTCTACACGGCCGATGCGCTAACGGAACGGGACGCGGACGTCGCGATCGACCTCATCGAATATTTACCCGCCCCTTACGGGCTGATCCGCGCCGGTGTCGCCCCGGACCACCAGACGACGAAAAAAGTCCAAAAAACCTACGCCAAGACGGCCCAAAAGCCGCAGCTTCGTTATTACGGCAACGTCAAGGTCGGCCGGGATGTCCGCCTTGACGAACTGCGCGAAATCTATGACGCGGTCGTTCTCGCCATCGGCGCCCCCAGGGACAACCCGGCCCGGATGCCGGGCGCGGACAAGCAGGGCGTCTATGGCTCGGCGGCCTTTGTCGGCTGGTACAACGGGCATCCCGATTTCCGCGACCTCAACCCCGATCTAAACACCCAGACCGCCGCCGTCATCGGCGTCGGCAATGTGGCGATCGACGTTGCCCGCGTGCTGGTGAAAACGCCGGAAGAAATGGCGACGTCCGATTTGCAGGATTACGCCGCCGAGGCCGTCGGCAAATCCCCGATCACGGACGTCTACCTGTTCGGCCGGCGGGGCCCGGTGGACGCAAAATTCACGAATGTCGAACTTCGGGAAATGGGCAGGCTGGAACAATGCGTGCCGATCGTGGACGCCGCCCAGCTGCCCGACGCGGTGACCGGGGATTACGAAGACCGGGACCTTCGCGTGCGGGCGAAAAACCTCGAGACTTTGAAAGAATTTGCCGGCCGCGATCCAAAGGAAAAGCCAAAGCGGGTCCATTTTGCCTTTCACGCTTCGCCTGTCGAAATCCTGGGCGGCGATCGCGTCGAGGGCCTTCGCCTGGAGCGCACCCGTGTCGAGGATGGTCGGGCCGTCGGCACCGGCGAGTATTTCGAGATCCCATGTGGCCTGGTGATCCCGGCCATCGGCTACCGCTCGGAACCGATCGAAGGTGCCCCCTTCGACGAGAAACGCGGTATCGTGCCGAACGAGGCGGGGCGGGTCGCGGACGGGCTTTACGCCGTCGGCTGGATCAAGCGCGGCCCCACCGGCACCATCGCCACCAACAAACCGGACGGTAAGCTTGCCGCCGAGCAGATTCTTGCCGATTGCAAGCCCGGCAAGCCCGGCCGCGCCGCCTTCGAGGCCCTGCTCCGGGAGAAAGGCGTGCGGCCCGTCTCCTTCTCCGAGTGGCAACGCATTGAGGCCGCCGAGGAGGCCGGGGCAACGCCACCGGCGCCACGCAAGAAATTCGACCGCGTCGAAGACATGCTCGACGCGCTTGACGGCGACAAGGCGACGCAGGAGGCCGGATAGCGCGGACGGCGAAAAAAGGACCGAAGAAGATGGGAGCGGCTTTCGAGCCGCTTTTTTTGGTTGGGGCGGCAGGATTCGAACCTGCGATCACGGGATCAAAACCCGGTGCCTTACCGCTTGGCTACGCCCCAATGTTGGCAACGAAATGCGCCGGCCAGAAACTAGGCGTAAAAAGCATGCGCCCGCAAGGGGAAGAGAGACCGCCCGCCCGTCTCCACTCGCCCGCAAGGATGCCGCCTTGTCATCGCCGCTGCCCCTAGGCTAGGATTCCATATGACCGGCTGGAAACTCGAAGGCATCTCGCAAACGGCACGCGAAGCGGCGAAAGCGGCAGCGCGGAAGGAAAAGATCCCCTTGGGCGATTGGCTAAACCAGTTGATCGAAAAGGCCGCCGGGGGCCATCCGAAAGACCCCAAGGGGGCGTCTGAGTCCGACCCGGACTAGCCCTACCCGCACTACCTTGCTTGACTTCGGCATTCCTCCCACCTAGTTTTTCCCTGATTCGCTGGGAATTTGCCTTATGCAACCCAGCGACCGGCAATGGAACAAGGTAGGGCAAATGGTTTCCCAATCTCCCTGGAGCATCAAGGGCATCGACCCTGAGGCCCGCGAAGCGGCAAAGATGGCCGCCCGCAAAGCCGGTATGACTCTTGGCGGCTGGCTGACGCGGACGATCCTCGCCGTCGCCTCCCACGAATTAAAACGCGGCGGCCAGCAGGCGGATGCGGACCTGATGGCCAGCGGCGGGCCCGACCTTTCGGCGCCACGGCCACCGGCCCTGACGGAAGAAGCGATCCTGAAAAGCATCCAGCAACTGATCCAACGCGTCGAGCATATCGAGCACATAACCCAGGAAAGCCTCGCCCCGGTCGTCGAGAAGGTCGATACCCTTGCCGAACGCGTCGAGGAAGTAAGCAGCAAGACCGGCATTGTCGGCGGACCGATGGAACGCGCCATGCAACGGCTGGCGGAACGGGTCGATCAAATCGAGACGGAAGAGGCCTCGCAGCCACAGGAAAGGCATCGGCCGCGCCGCAGCCGTCTGGCCCGCATGTTCAACCTTCCCTGAACGGGCCCTCTTCGTCTTAAGGGGACCCATCCAAACCGGGCCATGTGCTACACTGCCCTTGCCGCATCTCACCGAAAACCGAAGGGCCGATAGACCGACGCCATGACGACAAAAGGGGCCTGGCATCCAAAGGGCGTGAAGCCGAAAGCACGGCAGCTGGCCGAGGCGGCCGCGAAGGACGCGGGCATCCCCGTCGGCAAATGGATCGAGGCGGCAATCCTGGCCCACACGAAAAAAACCGGCACCGCCCCAACGCCCGCATCTGCAAAACTTCGCCTGCTCCCCGAGGCACCCGCCAAGAAAACCCCCCGCCCGGATGGCGAAGGGGAGCCTTACACCGCGCCCGCCAACCCCTTTCAACGAAAGCTCCGCTGGCTGGCGGCAGGGTCCCTTGTCTTTCTGCTTTTCCTCGTCGCCGCATTCGGGCTTTTCTGGGTTGGCGAGCGCAAGGGCCCCGCCCCCCACACCGCCGGCGACGGTGCGGACGTAAAGACCGCCGCCGGGATCTCCGCCAGCTCCCTGAAACAAATTCGCACCGCCGCCAAAACCGGCGACCGCGAGGCCCAGTTCGACCTCGCCATGCGCTATACCGCGGGCGAATGGGTACCGAAAGACGACCTGGCCGCTGCCGATTGGTTCGAGAAAGCCGCCCTCCAGGGCCATGTGGAAGCCCAATATCGCTTAGGACTCGCCTATGAAGCCGGTCAGGGCGTCGCGAAGAATTTGTTCGAGGCCTTCTTCTGGCTCCAAAGCGCGGCCGAACAAGGCCACGTCCAGGCCAAGTTCAAGACGGCGGTCGCCTACGCCGACGGCCTCGGTATCGAGGCGGATCCCGAAAAGGCCGCCGGGCTGTTCGGCACCCTCTCCGAACAGGGCCACCCCCAGGCCATGCGCCGCCTCGCCGATCTGTACGAGACGGGCGGCAAGGGGCTGGCGAAGGACCCGGAGGCGGCCGGCCTTTGGCGCGCCGCGGCGGAGGAAGTCGCCGCCCTGGACGCGCCGGGCCAAAAGAACGCCCAAATCGTCGTTCTTGAAAAAATCGGCACGCCGGCGGCACCCAAAGCGGCCCTCGATCAAGAGGCGCTGGCAATGGTGGAACGGCTGCTCACCCAGCTTGGCTTCGAACCGGGCCCCGCCGATGGGCGCATCACGGACGAAACGGAAGCCGCGATCCGTCTTTACCAGGCCTTTGCCGACCTGCCGGTCGATGGCAAGCCTTCCCAGGCCCTGCTTGAAGACCTTCGCGCGGTTTTTGAAACGGCGGGCATGCCCGCGGCCGAACGCCCCTAACCGGAAACGGCGCCGTCGGCAAGAAGGGCCCCCGGCGCAACCCACCAGCCGGGCCCCCGGCGGATGGAGGCGGCCGCGATCTCTGCGGCGGCCTGATCGCGATAAAGCCCAAAGCATGTCGGGCCGCTTCCGGACATGCGCGCAAGCAAACACCCGTTGCTTTGTCCAATCGCCTCCAGCACCTCGCCGATTGCGGGCAGAAGGCCCATGGCCGCTTCCGTCAAATCGTTTCGCCGCATGGACAAAAATTGGGCCAAGGCCTCCGCATCCGCCGGCACGGCTGCCATCGGCGCGGCGGCCGAATAGCGGCCCCCATGGGCACGAAAGACCGCCGCCGTGGAAAGAGGCAATCCCGGATTGACGAGCAAAAGGCCGGCCGGGGCCAGCCCTGCAGCCGGGGTCAATCGCTCGCCGATGCCACCGACGAAGGTGGTCCGGCCTTCGAGACAAACCGGCACGTCCGCCCCGAGGGCAAGACCCAACCGCGCCATCTCTTCCGTCTCGATGCGAAGCTTCCAAAGACGCGCCAGCCCCAAAAGCGCCGCCGCCGCATCCGCCGAGCCGCCGCCGATGCCGGCAGCCACGGGCAGGTTCTTCGTCAACGCAATCGCCGCCCCTTGCTGCACCGAGGCAAACTCGGCCAGACGGCGCGCCGCGCGCAGGACAATGTTTTCCGCCTCGGGCATTTCGCCAAGAGCCGCGGCAAACGGCCCGGAAACGGAGAGTTGCAGAGGGCGGGCGGGCCGAAAGCAAAGCGTATCGGAAAGGCTCGCAAAGGCGACGAGGCTATCCAGAAAATGGTAACCGTCGCCGCGTTTGCCGAGAACGTGAAGGTAAAGATTAAGCTTCGCCGGTGCCGAAAGGCCGATGTCGGGCGACGCGATGTTGTCCGCCACCGTTTCTCAGTCGTCCTTCTCGATGCCGAGCGGCAGGCCGACCTTCAGCTTTGATTCGATGCTGGCGCGCAGCTCGGCATTCGCATCGAACGCAATGGCGCGCTGCCATTGAAAACGCGCTTCGTAACGCCGGCCAACCTGCCAATAGACGTCGCCCAGATGGTCGTTGATGATCGGATCGTGGGGACGCAGCTGCGCCGCCAGCTCAAGATGCGGCAACGCCTCGGCATATTTTCCGATCCGGTAGAGCGCCCACCCCAGGCTATCGACAATGTAGCCATCCTTTGGGCGAAGCTCGACGGCGCGCTCGATCAGGCGCTGCGCCCGATCCAGCTTCTGGCCCTTCTCCAGCCAGGAATAGCCGAGATAGTTGAGCACATATGGCTGGTTCGGCTGCAATTCCAGCGCCCGCAACAAATCCGCTTCCGCGGCTTCCCAGGCGTCCGATTGCTCGAGCGCAATGCCGCGGGCGTAGAAAAGCGTCCAGTGACGGGGTTCGATTTTCTTCGTGCGCTGGATCGCTTTGTCATAGGCCCGGATCGCCTCGGGGAAGCGCTCGCGCATGCGCAAAAGCGTGCCCAGTTCGACCAATACGTCAATCCGGTCCGGACGCTCTTTCGCCATTTTCTTCAAAAGGCGAACGGCGCGGTCGTCCTCGTCCAGAAGATCGTAATTCCGGGCAATGCGAAGGCGGCCAAGCCACCCCCACGCGGTTTCAGGCGGGATCTGCTCATACATGCGGATCGCGGCCCGATGACGCCCTTGGGTTTCGTAAATCTCGGCCACCAGGACGCGGGCATCGTTAAAATCTTTCCGTAAGCCCATCGCCAGCCGCGCAAAGATCAGCTCGAAGCCATAGCCGTTCTGTTGGTAAAGCGCGCTTTGCTGATGCAGCAGAAGGGAAAGGTTGTAAAAAACTTCCGCCAACCCCTCCTCGGGCGAACGCACCAGAGGCTTTGGCGTTTCCCCCCGGTCAATCCGGTCCCTTCCTTCGCTTAAAATCAGCGAGATGCTATCGTCGGAAATATATTGTTCGTAAAGAGTGCGCGCTTCTTCGCCGCGATTTTCCCGCTCGTAGAAATTCCCCAGCGCCTCAACAATGCGCAAGGCGAGCGAGTGGTTGCCCATCGCCGTTACGTAATTGCCTTCCGCCGAATCGACCTTGCCGCCGAGGTCGTAAAGCAGGGCCAGGTGGTATTTATAGATCGCTTCGAAGCCTTCCGCCTTCGCCAAGCTGCCCATGGTCGCGGCGGCTTGCTCTTCGGCCCCTTGGGCAAACTGCGTCCACGCCAAAAAAAGCGGCCGCAGATAGGCGTTTAATCCGCGCCGCGGGATCTTCCCCAGATAGGCCTCGGCCTCGGCATATTTTCCGGCCCGGAACGCCCGCTCCATCAGATAAAGGCCGGTGATCGGATCGTCCGGATAGCGTTCGAGAACGCGACCGGCAAGGGCATCGGCTTCTTCGAACCGCCCTTCGCCCGCCATCAGATAGAAGGTGCGGCGGAGAAGCTCGTGATTGTCCGGCTGAAATTCCAGGGCGGCCGCCATGAAATCGGCCGCCATGTCCAAATCGCGGAGAACCGCGGCATGCTGACCGGCGAGGTAGCTTCCGGCAAAGCTGGGGTCAAGGATGCCCGGCTGCCCGGCCCGGCGCATGTCGGCATTGCTCCGCTCCTCGTCGCAGGCAGCAAAAACGAAAGCCAGCGCGAGAAATGGCAGCGCGCGAAGAAATTTCCGGGAAAGAAGCGAAAAATACACCATCGTCCGCGATCGAAACCGAAAGGCCGAACCCCTTTCAAAGCAAAGGAAATGCATGAAATTTTGAGCCAGCGTAAGGGTTTTCCCCAAGCCCCGCAAGCCAGAGGGCGGCGGCAAAAGAGGCCGGCGGCCCCAGGGCGTCGCCACTCGCTACATGTTCGGGTAGTTCGGCCCACCCCCGCCTTCCGGCACCGTCCAGCGAATGTTCTGGGTCGGATCCTTGATGTCGCAGGTTTTGCAATGCACGCAGTTTTGGGCGTTGATTTGCAGCCGCGGGTTTGCGCCATCGTCGTCGCGGACGATTTCATAAACGCCGGCCGGGCAATAGCGTTGTTCGGGCGCGTCGAAACGCGCGAGGTTGACATCGATCGGCACCTTGGGGTCCTGCAGCACCAGATGGACCGGCTGATTTTCTTCGTGATTCGTGCTCGAGAGAAACACCGACGACAACCGATCGAAGCTAAGCACGCCATCCGGTTTCGGATAGGTAATAACGCGCGCCTTTTCTTTCGGCTGCAGGCTTTCGTGATCCGCATGGCCGTGGCGCAACGTCCAGGGCGCACGGCCGCGAAAAAGAATCTGGTCAAGACCGGTATAAAGCGTGCCGGCCCAAAGCCCCTTTTGAAAGGCGGGCCGAACGTTCCGCGCGCGATGCAGTTCGTCATACACCCAGGAATTCCGAAACGCTTCCGTGTAGGCAACCAGCTCGTTGCCGGCGGTGGCGCCGGCGCTTAACGCTTCGAACGCGGCCTCCGCCGCCAACATGCCGGATTTCATCGCCGTGTGCGTCCCCTTGATCTTGGGCACGTTCATCGTGCCGGCTTCGCACCCGATCAATGCGCCGCCGGGAAAGGTGAGTTTCGGAAGCGATTGCACCCCCCCTTCGTTTAGCGCCCGCGCCCCATAGGAAATCCGCTTGCCGCCCTCGAAGGTCGAACGGATCTTCGGGTGCGTCTTGAAACGCTGAAATTCCTCATAGGGGTTTAGGTAAGGGTTCGCGTAATCGAGCCCAATGACGAAGCCGACCGCCACCTGATGGTTCTCCAGATGATAGAGGAACGAGCCGCCATAGGTGTCCCCCGTCAAGGGCCAGCCCGCGCTGTGCACCACATGACCCGGCCGGTGTTTTTCCGGCGCCACCTCCCAAAGTTCTTTCAGGCCAATGCCATAGGTCTGCGGCGCCACGCCGTCGCGCAAGCGAAAGCGCGTCATCAGATCCTTGCCGAGGCTTCCCCGGCAGCCTTCGGCAAAGAAGGTATAGCGCGCGTGCAGTTCGATCCCCGGCTGATAGGTGGCAAGCTTCTCGCCGTCCTGGCCAATCCCCATGTCGCCGGTGGCAACGCCCTTCACGCTGCCATCCCCATGGGTAAGAATTTCGGCGGCGGCAAAGCCCGGATAGATTTCCACGCCCAGCGCCTCGGCCTGGCCCGCCAGCCAGCGGCACAGATTGCCAAGGCTGATGATGTAATTGCCGCGGTTGTGCAACGCCGGCGGCAACAGAAATGTCGGAAAGGAAAACCCGCCCTTTTCGGAAAGAAAAAGAAACGCTTCGGAACGCACCGGCGTTTCAAGCGGCGCACCACGCTCTTTCCAGTCCGGAAAGAGTTCGTTCAGCGCCCGCGGGTCCAGCACCGCGCCGGAAAGAATATGCGCACCGACCTCCGAACCTTTTTCAAGCACACAGACGCTGAAATCTTTTCCCGCTTCTGCCGAGAGCTGCTTGATCCGGATGGCCGCCGCAAGGCCGGCCGGACCGGCACCGACGATGACGACGTCGTAAGTCATCGAATCACGTTCCATACCGTTCCTCTTTTCTCCTGGTACAAGGGCGTCCTCGACCCTGCCAGTCTAACAGGATGGGCACGCCCTGGGGCCCATGCTAGGCTTCCCCCATGGAAACCACGGAGACCACACTTTTTCAACTGCGTTGGCTGATCGAAGCGGGCGCCGACGAAACCATCGGCGCCGAGCCGCGAAACCGCTACCAGGAAAGCGCGCAAAAAGCCTCGCCGACTTCGTCGCCCCAGGCGCCTTCCAGGACTGGGCCCCACGCGCCCCCCAAGGCCGAACCACGCCTCGCCGCCCAGCCATCCGCCACTCCGCCTGGCGCGCCTGAAACGGGCAGCGCGCGCAGCCTCGCCGATGCCGCAAAGAATTTGGAGGAACTGCGCGAAGCCCTGCTTCTTTTCGAGGGTTGCCCGTTAAAGGAAACTGCCAACCTCGTCTTCGCCGACGGCAACCCGAAGGCCAAGGTCATGTTGATCGGCGAGGCGCCGGGCGTTGAAGAGGACCGCCAGGGCCTTCCTTTCGTCGGCCCGAGCGGCAAGCTGCTCGACCGGATGCTGGCGGCGATCGGACTGGACCGGCGTTCCGTTTACATTTCGAACGTTCTTTTCTGGCGCCCGCCCGGCAACCGCACGCCGACCCCGGCAGAAATTTCGGCTTGCCTGCCTTTCGTCGAACGCCACATCGAACTCGTGGACCCGGAAATTCTTGTGCTTCTCGGCGGCCCGGCGGCAAAGACGCTGATGGGCCGCAGCGACGGGATCATGAAACTGCGCGGGAAATGGTTCGAATATGAAAGCCGGGGAATGAGCCGCCCGGTCCCCACCATCGCCAGTTTTCACCCCGCCTATCTGTTGCGCTCACCAATCCAAAAACGCGCCGCCTGGGCCGATTTTCTGGCCGTTCAGGCCAAGCTTCGCGGCGACGCGTGAGGCCAGCTGCCCTTGCCGATTGCCATTGATTCCGTTAAGGGAGCCCGCATGTTGAAGCGTCTGTTCGTTTGCCTCGGTTTCGCGGCTTGGTGCGTTCTCGCGAATTTTGAGATTGCCCCAAAAGCCGCGGCCGCCCCTGCTGCCGCCGGCCCAACGGCGCCCATCGCCGCTTCCCAGGCCGTGGTCCAGCCGGTGCTCACGCCCGAAGACCGACAGCGTTACCGGGAAATCTTCGCCCTGCAGGAAAAGGGCGAATGGGCCGCCGCCGACCGGCAAATGAAGAAACTTGAAAACCGATTGCTGGTTGGGCATCTCCTGGCGCAACGCTATCTGCATCCGACCGCGTATCGCTCAAAATTTGCCGAGTTGCGGCGCTGGCTCGACCGTTACGCAGACCATCCGGACGCCAGGCGCATCTACAAGCTGGCGCGACACCGAAAACCGAAAGACGCGCGCGCGCCGAAACGCCCCGTCGGCGTTTACATCACCGGAATGGAAAGACTGGGCGCAAATGCGAAAAGGGAACCGCGCCGTTCGGCAAAGGCGAAACGGGCCGTTCGCAAATTGCGCGCACGGGTAAATTACCGGCTGCGCAAGGGCGCGCCGCAAAGGGCCGAAAGCGCGCTCTATGACAAACAGCAAAACCGCCATTTAACGACGGCCGAATACGACGCCCTGCGGGCCCAGATCGCCGTCGGCTATCTGGGCAAGGGGGAGAACGAAAAATCCTATGCCCTTGCGTTCGCAAGCCTGACGCGTTCCGGCGCCGCCGTGGCGGCGGCCTATTGGACGGCCGGCCAGGCGGCATGGCGGCTCAAATGGTTTGACAAGGCCGCCGCCCATTTCCAGGCCCTGGCCCTCCTTGAAACCGCCGCGCCCGCCCTAAAAACAGCCGGCGCCTTTTGGGCGGCCCGAAACGAATTGATCCACCGCCGGCCGCAAAATGTCAGCCGCTGGCTGGTGCTCGCCGCGGATTACCCGCAGACCTTCTATGGCATCCTTGCCCGCCGGGCGCTTGGCCTGAAAACCGATTATCGCTGGGATGCGCCGCGCCTTACCCATGAAGATGCGGGCCGCATCGAAGCGACGGCCCGTGGCGTCCGCGCCCTTGCCCTGATCGAAATCGGCCAAACCTATCGGGCGGAGCGCGAGCTGCGCGCCGTCGCGGCCGAACCGGAACTTGCACGCCCCGTGCTGGCGCTGGCCACCCATTTCGGCCTGCCCTCCCTCTCCCTTCGCCTTTCGGGCCTGTTGAGCGATGGCGAAGGCCATCCGGGCGTTGCCTATCCGATTCCGCCCTGGGTGCCGGAAGAAGGCTATGTGGTCGACCGCGCCCTCCTTTACGCCATCATGCATCAGGAATCCGCTTTCAATGTTCGGGCAAAAAGCCCTGCCGGCGCGCATGGGCTTATGCAATTGCTGCCGGGCACGGCCAATCTGATGGTGCGCGGCCGTCCCTTTTCCGGCGTGCGGCGCAAAAATCTTTACAAGCCGGAACTGAACCTTTCGATCGGACAGAAATTTATCCAGCACCTTTTGAAGAACGAAAAGGTACAGGGCAATCTGTTCCTGTTGACCGCCTCATATAATGCCGGGCTTCGCCGCGTCACGAATTGGCAAAAGCGCATGCCCCAGGATGACGACGCGCTTCTTTTCATTGAAAGCCTGCCTTCCAGAGAAACGCGGATTTTCGTGAAGCGCGTTTTCCGTAATCTCTGGATCTACCGCGACCGGCTGGATCAAGCCGTGCCTTCGCTCGACGCCATTCTAGGTGGCGCCTGGCCAAGCTACGTTGCGTTGGACCAATGGAAGGAAGGAAACGAGGTAGCAGAATATGGCGATTGATGAATCCAGGACATTTCACCCCGTAAACATTGCGATCCTGACAATTTCGGATTCGCGAAGCGAAGCGGACGACAAATCCGGCAATGCGCTTGTGAAATATGCAAGCGAGGCGGGCCATATATTGGCGAAGCGCGCCATCGTTCGGGACGATCGCGAAACGATCGTTGCCACGTTGCGCGAATGGATCGCCGATTCGGGAATCGATTGCGTCCTTGCCACGGGCGGCACCGGGTTGACCGGCCGCGACGTCACGCCGGAAGCTTTTCGCGACGTCTATGAAAAAGAGATCGAAGGCTTCGGCGAACTTTTTCGCGCGCTTAGCTATGAGAAAATCGGCACCTCGACCATTCAGTCGCGCGCCACGGGCGGCGTTGCCAACGGCACCTTCCTCTTTGCCCTGCCCGGTTCGCCGGGCGCTTGCAAGGATGGCTGGGAAGGCATTTTGCGCTGGCAATTGGACAGCCGGTACCGCCCCTGCAATTTTGTCGAGTTGATGCCCCGCCTTCGGGAACGCTAGTTCCTGCGTTTCTTTTGCTGCCAGCGGCGATAGCTGTCGCCATCGTCCACATCCTCCAGGCTTGCGGCGCGGGCAACGCGAAGAGGGCCCAGATTGCCAAGCGTGTCCGAAAACGCATGGGGCGAGGACCAACGCACCCGCCGAAAGGGATGGAAGGGCGCGACGCGGCGGCGAAACCCGACAAGCCAATAGCCGCCATCGGGGGAAGGCCCGAGAACGGCCGCGTGATTTTCCAAGGCGCGAAAGGCTTGCGCGATTGCATCCGCCGTCGCATCGGGAATGTCCGACCCGATCAGGACAGCCGGGCCGGGCGGAAGCCTGTTAAAAGCCCGCGCCATGCGGCAACCAAGATCGCCAAACCCCTGCCCCATGGGCTCCGCCTGGCGCGCCCGCGGCCAAACATGGGCAATGCCGCGAACATCGTCCGGCGTCACCGCAAGCCAAAGCCGCCAACGCGGATCCGAAAGCCTTTCCAACATGGCCGCCGTCGTCTGACGATGAAATTGCCATGCCGGCACGGCACCGATTTCGGCGGCCAGACGCCGCTTCACCCGGCCAAGACGCGGCGCCTTCGCAAAAAGAATCAGATGGCGGCCAGGCGCCGGACGCCGATGGCAAAAAAATTTTGTTTTCGTCTTCATCCATAGAGACGGCGAAGCTGCCGTGGCGGCACGCCAAGAAAATAAAGGGCAAGGCAAAGAAGGTTGCGAAACGGCCGGCGCCAATAGCCGTCCTGTTCATAGCGTTCCGCCGAGGTTGCCAGGGGTTGGGCGAGCAGGCAAAGCCGCGCGCGACCCAAACGGCGCACGAATTCGACGTCCTCCATGATCGGAAGCGACCCATAGCCGCCCATTGCCTGGTAAAGCGCGCGGGAAAGCAGCAATCCCTGATCCCCATAAGGAAGCCCGAAAAGGCGGCAGCGCCAGGCAACGATTTTTTCAAGCCTTCGCGCCGATGGCGCCGCGCTGGCGAGGGCAAAACGAAAAGCCGCGGCCTTGCGGGTGTTTTCCGGCGCGCCCATGAAAGCGTCAACCGCCGCCGCCCATTGCGGCGTCGGCGCGCTATCCGCATGTAGAAAAAAAAGCCACTGCCCGCGCGCCGCATGGGCGCCGGCGCGAAGCTGACTGCCGCGGCCGGGCGGGCGGGCGGCGGTTTGCGTTCCGGCGGGTGCGGGCAGGATTTCGGCGCCGAAGCTTTTTGCGATGGCTTGGGTCCCATCCGTCGAGCCGCCATCGGCAACCAGGATTTCGTACTCGGCGCCAAGCCCGCTTTCCCGGATCGCTGCAAGGGTGCGCGCAAGATGGGCGGCCGCATTCCAGGTGGGCAGGACAATGCTGAGAAGAGGGTTTTGCGGCATAAAAAATTGCCCGGTTTTTTCCCTGTTTAACACAGAAGCCCCCGGGCGCCACGCAAGCCCTGGCACATCCCGCGGCGGATCGGGGTTCTGGCGCCAAGGATCCGTGCTAGAATCGCCGCGTCGCGGCCACCGCATGGCTGAAAAGCGTGGAGCGAGAAAGCGTGCCGGATTTTTCTTTAGAGATGGATGCCCCCGGCCAGGTCGCCGGGATCGACGAAGTGGGCCGCGGACCGTTGGCCGGCCCCGTCGTCGCCGCCGCCGTCGTTCTCGACCCCGCCACCTTTCCGGAAGACCTTTGCCCGTTCATAAAAGATTCGAAAGCGTTGACGGCAAAGCGCCGCGAGCAGCTTTTGGAAAGGCTCCTCCCCCTGGGCCGGATCGGGCTTGGCGCGGCAAGCGTTCGGGAGATCGACCGCATCAACATCTTGAACGCGACGATGCTGGCCATGGCCCGCGCCGTCGCGGCGCTGAAAACGACGCCGGCGCTGGCGCTGGTGGACGGCAACCGGGCGCCGAACCTTGCCTGCCCGGTGCGCACCGTGGTCCGCGGCGAAAGCGTGAGCCTTTCCATTGCCGCCGCGTCGATCGTCGCCAAGGTGACACGCGACCGGCTGATGGCGCGGCTGGCGGCGCGCCACCCGGCCTATGGCTGGGAGCGCAACGCGGGCTATGGCACCACGGCCCACCGTGACGCCCTTTTTGCCCATGGGGTGACCCCACATCACCGGCTTAGCTTCCGCCCCATCCCCTATATCTTGAGTCAGGTGGCCGGGGCGGCGTAACATATTGATTCAATGACGATTCTTTTGTTTTTCCTTTGACCTCGCCGACCCCTTTCCCCATCCTCCAGCCCATGGCAAAGGCAACCCCGCGCAACGACATCCGCATCGGCGATTGCATCCAGGAGATGAACGCGCTTTCGCCCGGCTCGGTCGACATGGTGTTCGCCGACCCTCCCTACAATCTGCAGCTCGGCGGGGATTTGCGCCGGCCAAACGACAGCCGCGTCGATGGCGTCGACGACGCCTGGGACAAGTTCGGAAGTTTTGCCGACTACGATGCCTTCACGAAGAAGTGGCTTGCGGCGGCCGGAAGGGCCTTGAAGAAGGACGGCACGCTTTGGGTCATCGGCAGCTATCACAACATCTTTCGCATCGGCGCCGAACTTCAGAACCTTGGCTTTTGGATCCTGAACGACATCGTTTGGCGCAAGACGAACCCGATGCCGAATTTCCGTGGGCGGCGTTTCACGAACGCTCATGAAACCCTGATCTGGTGCGCCCGCGAAAAGGCGAGCCGGTACCGCTTCAACTACGATGCCATGAAGGCGTTGAACGAAGGCCTGCAAATGCGAAGCGACTGGCTGCTTCCCATCTGCAACGGCCAGGAACGCCTGCGCGAGGATGGGCACAAAGTGCACCCAACCCAAAAACCGGAAGCGCTTCTTTACCGCGTCCTCCTGGCCGCGACCCAGCCCGGCGATCTTGTCCTCGATCCCTTCTTCGGAACGGGCACGACCGGCGCGGTTGCAAAAAAACTGGGACGCGATTTTATCGGCATCGAGGAAAATTCGGCCTATGCCGATGCCGCCCGCAAGCGCATTGATGCGGTAACGCCGGTAAGCGAAGCCGAATTGCTGCAAACGCCCTCGAAGCGGGACGCGCCGAGAATTCCTTTCGGTTCGCTTGTCGAACGCGGCCTGCTGGCACCGGGGGAATTGCTGTTCGACGCCCAGCGGCGCTTTCATGCCCAGATCCGTTCGGACGGCGATCTCGCTTTCATGAACCAGCGCGGCTCGATCCATCAGATCGGCGCCCTCGCCCAAGGCAGCCAGTCTTGCAATGGCTGGACGTTCTGGCATTACGAATCAAACCAGGGCCCCGCCCCCATCGACGCGCTGCGCCAGCGCCTGCGCTCGGAACCCCGCTAGGCCAGGATGGCCCGAAGCCGGTTTTCCACAAACTTTCCCCGGATGTAAAAAAAAATAATCTTTACTTTTCAGGCATTTGGTGGCTTATCCACAGTTTAAATCTTTGTTAACCATTTATTCGTCTAATAGTTGCGCAAAATGAAAGCCACCTATCTTAATGCGTGTGCATTAAGCCATAGGAACCAGGAATGTCCCGGGATACGCGGCGTGAAACGCCAGGGGGGTAAAGCGATCCCGAGAGACGGAGGCCGGGCCAAGGAGCCGAGCCATGCGAAATGCGAAACCGACCCCCCAAGGCCCATGCGCGGAGCTTGCACGCCCGGCGCATCGGCGCACGCAACGCCCGGCCTGGGCGGCCCCAACTTTTTCGAAAGGCAGTGCGCGCGCGCCTCATTGGCGCTCGGAGAGCAGCGTGAACAGCGATAGCACATCCCATGTCCTGATCGCCGATGACAACGTCGCGATGAAAGACGTCGTCATGACGATCCTGCGCGTCGCCGGCTTCGACACCCGCGGTGTCGACAATGGGGCGGACGCCATCGAAGCCGTGCAGCATGGCGATTATGACCTTGTTCTGATGGACATCGAAATGCCGAAATTGAACGGCATCGATGCGACCCGGGCCATTCGCGCACTTCCCAATGCAAAAAGCCGGGTGCCCATCGTGGCGTTTACCGGAAACGTCACCCTGGAAGATCAGGAAAGCTTTTACCAGGCCGGCATGAACGATTTTGCGCCCAAGCCGATCGCCGCGGACGAATTGGTCGCGCTGGTGGAACAATGGACCGGCGACACACCGCCCGATGCAGAGGAACGCGCCTATTCGCCCCCCCTGCTGGAGCCGATGACCCTTGCCGATCTCGAGGCGGTGATCGGACGCGAATCGATGACCGATCTTCTCGTGCTTTTTGACGAAACCGCCGGCACCCACGCCGATGCCATGCGCCGCGCGGGCGAAAACCAGGACCCGGACATGCTGGCCAAAAACGCCCACGACCTTAAAAGCGTTGCTGGCAATTGCGGCTTTTCCAGGCTAAGCCGCCACGCCGCCGCCATCGAGACGGCCTGCAAGGAGGGCGATGCAACCCGCGCCTTCGCCCTTGCCCGTCACGTGGATAAAATCCTCGCCGAATCGCGCGTCCTCTTGAAGGCGACCTACCCGGACATGCGCGCAAGGCTGCAAGCCTCCGCTTAAAACATCACGTCTTGTCCGCCGCGCGCACATGGGCAATCACTTTGCGCATGGCCGACGGCAATGCGTGATCGCCAAAGCCTTCCGGCGGGCACCAAAGCGTATTTTCCGGCGTCCGCATGCGGGCCTGGGTTTCCGCCACCAGGACGGAAAGCTCCAGCCGAAAATGGGAAAAGTCGTGGCGCACGGAGCCCGGCAATGGCCGCTTGGCTTTGAGCTTCGCCGCCGGCACGGGCGCGGCGCCCCAGGCCTCGGCCGTGGTCCACGCCCCCGCCCGCCAATCGGTTGAGGGGATTTCCATCATGCCACCGAGAAGCCCCGTTTCCGGGCGGCGGCGCAGCAGGACGGCGCCATCGCCGCGGCGAAGCCAAAAGGCAACGCCATGGCGCACCGGCCGACGCGGACGCCGAAGGCGTTTCGGCAAATCCTCCACAAGGCCGGCGGCCAGGGCGTCGCAGGCGAACGCCCAGGGGCAATGGGAACAATCCGGGCGCGAAGGCCGGCAAATGGCGCCCCCCAATTCCATGATCGCATGGGCGTAATCGCCCGGCCGCCGTTTTGGGGTCAACGACGCGGCCGCGGCGCGAATTTCTTTTTTCGCCTTCGATACCGGTTTGGCAATGGCAAAGAGACGGGCGATGACCCGTTCGACATTGCCGTCCACCACCGTCGCTGGCTTTTCGAACGCGATCGCCGCGATGGCGGCGGCGCTATAGGGGCCAATGCCGGGGAGCGCCAGCAACCCCGCTTCGTCCTCGGGAAACCGGCCCCCCAGCTCCTCGGCAACGATCCGCGCCGTGCGATGCAGATTGCGGGCCCGGCTGTAATAGCCAAGCCCCTGCCAGGCATGGAGCAACGCATCGCGATCGGCCCCGGCCAAGGCCTGCAGCGTCGGCCAACGATCAAGAAATTTGCGGTAATAGCTTTCGACGGTCGCGGCCTGGGTCTGCTGCAGCATGATTTCGCTCAACCACACCCGATAGGGGTCCGCCTTTTCTCCCTTCTCCGCCCGCCACACGAAAGACCGGTGCCCCCGGTCGTACCAGCGAAGCAGCGCGGACGCGAGACGGCGCGCCTCCTTGGCGTCTTTTTGCAGCGCCGTTTGCCTGGTTTTCATCCTTATGCACCGCTTCCCACTTCGCCGCTTCCGGCTTAGCATAGGGGCCAAGCCCGGAGAAAAGGAAGGACAAGGCCACCATGTCCCTGAAACGATTTGGGACGCGCACCCTTGCCCAGCTTGTCCCGCCGATCACGGCGCGGGCGCTGGGGCATCGCGGCAGCGCCGTCGCCGGGCTGATTACGAAATGGCCGGAAATCGTCGGACCGGCCATCGGCCGGGCAAGCCTGCCGAGAAAGCTGGTCTTTCCGAAAGGCGCGCGCAGCGACGGCACCCTTTACGTCGCCGTCGCCAGCCATCTGGCGACAGAGCTGCAGCATCTGGAACCCATGGTGCTGGAGCGGATCAACGGTTTTCTTGGTTATGGGGGCGTCAAACGGCTGCGGCTGGTGCAGGACATGACGTTGCAAGCGCCCAAACCCTTAAAAGAAGCCGCTGCAAACGAAAAGCCGGAACCCGCAGCCGGGGCTGGCCCCGCAGAAGCTGGTCCCGCCGGGGAGACCCTGCACGCGGCGCTGGACCGCCTTGGCAAAGCCGTCGCTGCCCATGCCAAGGACCAAGAACCCCTTAAAAAATAGCGGCGTAGCGCCAATATGCGCGGCTTGCCGCCTTCCGCCCTCGCCCCTATACTGCCCCTCGATATGCCATATCTTGTAGGTTGCCGGCGGGCTCTCCGCCATATCCTGTTTCTTGGGCTCCTCGTTCTGCCGATTTATGGCTGCGATACGGAGGAGACGTCTTCCGGCGCGGCCATGGACGCGGCGCCTGGGCCGGTGCGCGCCATGGGCTCGGCCTCGGCCCCGGTGACGATCATCGATTATTCGTCCCTCACCTGTCCCCATTGTGCAAAATTCCACATCGAGACGCTGCCGGTGCTGAAGGCAAATTATATCGACACCGGCAAAGTCCGGTTTCTTTTCCGCAACTTCCCGCTCGACGGCGTCGCCCACAAGGCGGCCATGCTTGCAAGCTGCACGTCCGACGATAAATATTTTCAATTTCTCGACGTCTTGTTTGCGCGGCAGCGGAAATGGGCGGGATCGAACGACCCGCGAACGGAACTCATGAACCTTGGCAAGATGGCCGGCATCGACGAAAAAAGTTTCGATGCCTGCATGAAAAATTCCGAGCTTGCCGATTCCATTTTGGAAGAACGCCTCTATGGCGAAAAGACCTATGAGATCACCTCGACGCCGACCCTTATCATCCAGGGCAAAAAACATGTCGGCGCGTTGGCTCCGGAAGGGATCGATGCGCTCCTCGGCCCTATCTTGAAGGAAGCGGAGGGAAGCTGACTTGCAGTTTCTAAAACTCTCTTTGCTGGGGTTTAAATCTTTCGTCGATGCGACGGAGTTGCCGATCGCGCCTGGGCTTACCGGCATCGTCGGACCAAATGGGTGCGGCAAATCCAACCTTGTCGAAGCGCTGCGCTGGTCCATGGGGGAAACCTCGGCAAAGCAGATGCGCGGCAGCGAAATGGACGACGTCATCTTCAACGGAACAACGAACCGGCCCGGGCGCAATCTGGCGGAAGTAACGTTGCTGCTCGACAATCAAGAACGCGGCGCGCCGGCAATGTTCAACGATCATGACGAGCTGCAGGTTTCCCGCCGGATCGAACGCGGCGAAGGATCGCTTTACCGTGTCAACGGCCGCGACGTCCGGGCAAAGGACGTCCAGCTTCTGTTCGCCGACGCGACGACCGGCGCACGCTCTACCGCGCTGGTCAGCCAAGGCAAGATCGGCGCCATTATCAATGCGAAGCCCCAGGACCGCCGCGGCCTGCTCGAAGCGGCAGCGGGCATCGCCGGCCTGCACAGCCGCCGACACGAAGCCGAGCTGCGCTTGCGCGCCGCGGAGACGAATCTCGGGCGCGTCGACGACGTCATCGAAACCCTTAAAGTCCAATTGCAGGGCCTAAAACGGCAGTCGCGGCAAGCCACTCGCTATCGCCGCCTCAGCGAGCGCATCCGCGAGGTCGAAGCGCTTTTGCTGCATTTGAAATGGATTGCCGCCCGCGCCGAAGTTGAAGCGGCCGAAGGGCATCTCGCCCAGGGGGAAACGGCCGTGGCCGAAAGCACCCGCCAAGCCGCCGTTGCGGCGACGGCCCAGGCCGAGATAGCGGAAACGCTTCCAGAACTTCGCAAAAGAGAGGCCGAAGCCGCCGCCGAATTGCAGCGCTTTCTTCTTGCCCGCGATGGGCTGGATGCGGAAGAGGCGCGCGTGCAATCGGCCCATAAGGAATGCATCGAACGCATCTCCCAGATCGAGAACGACCTGTTGCGCGAAGCGGCCCTTGCCAACGACGCCATGGCGGCGTTGGAGCGTTTGAAAGAAGAGCAAAAAATCCTGCGTGCCGCCCGCGAAGGCGAAGACGAGGCGCAAACCCAAGCGGCCGAAAACCTGGCCGTGGCGACCACCGAGGTTGAAACCCTGGAGGCGGAACTAAACGCGCTGACCGAGCGCGTCGCCGCCGACGAAGCGCGCAAGGTAAAGCTTTCGGAAGAATTGCACGATTTGGAATCGCGGCTGACCCGAATCGATGCCCATCAAAAAGACCTGGCCGAACGGCGCGAAAGGCTGACCGCCGAAGCCGTTGAGCCGGAAATCCACCGCGAAGCGCAAGCCGCGCTTGCCGCGGCCGAGGCATGCGCGGAAGAAGCCCGTGAAGCGATGGAGACGGCGGACCGCATGCGCGACGCCCTCCACGAAGAGGCAAATTTGGCGCGAAGCCATCTCCACGAGGTGGAAGCCGCCCTGGCGCGGCTGCGCGCCGAGGAAGCGGCGTTGACCGAATTGTCAAGCGAAGCGGCGCTTCAGGACTGGACACCGCTGGTCGATGCGGTCGCCATCGAGCCCGGCTATGAGGCCGCCATAGGGGCAGCCCTTGGCGACGACCTGAACGCGGCAACGGATGCCAGCGCACCCGTTCATTGGCGCGGCGCCACCACCGCCGCCGAACGCCCCCCCTTGCCGGAAGGCGCGACGCCGCTTAGCGCCTATGTGCGCGCCCCCGACCTCCTCGACCGCCGGCTTTCCCAAATCGGGGTTGTGCCCGATGCCGAGACCGGCGCGCGCTTGGCCGCCACCCTTTGCCAAGGCCAGCGGCTGGTTAGCCGCGAGGGTGCCCTTTGGCGTTGGGACGGGTTTGAAGCCAGCGCCCAAGCCCCCTCCACAGCGGCGACCCGGCTTCGCCAACGCGCCCGGCTGCAAACGCTTCGCGACGAATTGGTTGCGGCCGAAAGCCGGGTCACGGAACAAACAGAAACCTATCAACGCCGCGCGGCGGCGGCGGAAGAAGCGGCGGAAGGCGCGCGGGAATCACGCCGCACCTTGGCAACAGCCGAAGCGGCCCTTGTCGAGGCGCGCGAGGCCCATGCCGCGTTCGCGCAAAAAAGCGCCGAAACGAATTCGCAGCTTTCGGCCCTTGAAGAGGGCAGCCAGCGCGCCGCCACCGACCGCGAGGAAGCCGCCGCGCGCATGCACTCCGTACAGGCGGCGCTGGCGGACTTTGGCGATTTGCAAGAAGCAAGAGGCCGCGTCGAAACAAAACGCCAGGCGCTATCGCAGCGGCGCATCGGCATGTTCGAATGCCAAGCCATCCATGACCGCCTGCGTCAGGAAGGCGCGGCGCGCACGGCCCGGCTCCATGCGATCGAGGCCGAGGCCATTTCCTGGCAAAAGCAGGCCGAGGGCGCCGAAGAGCAGCAAAGCCAGTTGAAAGAGCGCCGCCAGGCCGCCGACGAAGAGCAACACCGCCTGGCCGCAATGCCGGCGGAAATCGCGGCCAAGCGGGAAGACCTCGTCGCCCGGATCGATGCCGCCGAGAACGTCCGCAAGGAAGCGGCCGACCGCCTCGCCGAAGGCGAAAGCCGGCTGGCGGAAAAAGACAAAGCCCTAAGATCGGCGGAACGCGAGCTTGCCGACGCCCGGGAGAACCGCATCCGCCTGGAGGCGCAGGTTGCCCAGGCGACCCAGGCCCTTGCCGTCATCGTCGAACGGATCCGTGAGCGCCTTGAATGCGCGGCGGAAGAAGCGGCGGAGGTCGCCGGCCTTCAAGAAGGCGACGCCCTTCCCGACCTGACGGAAATTGAGGAAAAATTCGAGCGCTACACCCGCGAGCGCGAGCGCATGGGCCCGGTCAATCTGCGCGCCGAGGCGGAAGCCGAAGAGCTGGAGGAGCGCATCGCCGGCATGACGGCGGAGCGCGAGGATCTGGTAGAAGCCATTGCCCGGCTTCGCAAAGGGATCGCCGAGCTGAACCGCGAAGGGGAGGCCCGCCTGATGGCCGCCTTTACCCAGGTCGACACCCATTTCCGCGATCTGTTCACCCGCCTGTTTGGCGGCGGCCAGGCCTATCTGAAACTCACCGAATCGGACGACCCGCTTGAGGCGGGCCTCGAAATCATGGCCAGCCCGCCGGGCAAGCGCCTGCAGATCATGTCCCTTCTTTCCGGCGGCGAGCAGGCGCTGACGGCCATCGCGCTGCTGTTTGCCGTCTTTATGACCAATCCGGCACCGATCTGTGTCCTGGACGAAGTCGATGCGCCCCTCGACGACGCGAATGTCGACCGTTTTTGCACCCTGGTCGAGGAAATTGGCCGCAGTTCCAAGACGCGCTTTCTTGTCATTACCCACCACCGGATGACGATGGCCAGGATGGATCGCCTGTTCGGGGTCACCATGAGCGAGAGGGGCGTTTCGCAGCTCGTCTCGGTTGACCTGCAAGATGCGGAGCGGATCCGCGCCACCGCCTGAACCGTCCCGGCAAGCCCCTTGTAACCTTATGAGGAAAAAGCCTTTTTTTGGCTTCCCCCGCGCCACTTGGCATGCTTGACAGCCCGAAACCGCGCACCTATGTTGCCCCGAACTTGGCGCTGACGCCTTGTGGAAACGCAAGCGCAATCCGTCGATGACCGAAGACCAACGGCCTCCTTCAATCAAGGATCTGGACAAGAAAATCCAGAAGGCCCGTGACGCGCAGGCTGCACCCGATTCCGGCCCCCCGCAGCCGTCGCCCGTAGGGCAAGCGCTCCGCCTGGCTGTCGAGATGGCATCGACGCTTTTCGTCGGCGCCGGGCTGGGCTGGCTTTTGGATCGGTGGTTGGATACCCGGCCCTGGTTCTTGTTGGTGTTTTTGCTCCTCGGAGGTGTCGGGGGCCTGTTAAACGTGTACCGGACCGGAAAACGCTTCAACGGCCCGGCGGAAAAAGAAAAGCGAAGCGAAGATTAAGACCCACCCTTAAGCGGCGAGAGGAAACCGAGTGGCGGCCGAGCATAGCCCACTAGACCAATTTGCGATCAAACGCTTTGCCGATTTGCAGCTGGGCGGGATCGACGTTTCCTTCACGAACTCTTCGGCAATGATGGTTGCCGTTATC
>Ga0209273_10000096_pt1 | contig 179407 bp, 140 predicted proteins | sample tdAd471_FD_187126 | JGI IMG/M metagenome (GOLD analysis project Ga0209273, IMG submission 187126) | Marine sediment microbial communities from the Atlantic coast under amendment with organic carbon and nitrate - tdAd47.1 (SPAdes)... | ecosystem: Environmental > Aquatic > Marine > Coastal >... | reverse complement strand
GCCACTCACCAAGAACCTGTTTATCGATTCCAAGCGAGAAACCAGTGAATTTATCGTGCAGGGAAATTACAGCTTCTCACTGACCGACGATCAATCCCTGCGAGTCGGATTAGAACGTGCCGATACCCAGCTGGACTCCAGCCTGTCTATCGGCAGCATATTCGGCAGCGAACCGCCGTCACCGGATTTTGGTGGACTGTCTCCCGTGCCGTCTTCTTCAAATCCGGGAACCACCGTGCAGGAAATTCGCTATGAGGGATTTGCCTTCCATAACTGGAGCCTGAATGACAAAAGTTCACTGGAAAGCAGTATCGTCTACGAAACTTCAGAAATATCCCAGAGCGGAGTAGTCAGAAAGGTGCGGGATTTCCAATTCTGGCGCCCCTCGTTCGACTATCGCTATAATTTCACAGACAATTTTCGGTTCCGCGGCACTGTCCAACGGCAGGTATCGCAATTGAGTTTCTCGGCATTCGCCGCCACCTCTAACGAAGAAGACCGGGATATCGATGCGCTGGCCGGCAATCCTGAGCTCGAACCGGAAACAAGCTGGAACTACGAAGGCGAGCTGGAATACCGGCTTCCCAATGATGCGGGCGTCCTGTCCAGCAGCATCTTTTACGCCGATATAGACAACTATATCGGCAGGATTAATGCGACTGTTGATCCTGATGAGCCAGTTTCAGCGACAGGCAACGTTGCTCCTTCAAAACGCTGGGGCATGTTCAACCGTGCCAGCCTGCGGTTGAATAACTTCAACCTCCCTAACGCCATCGTTTCCGCAACTTTAGGCCTGTTTGATTCAGAAATTGACAATCCTTTCACTCAGACCGAAGAGCGAACCGGTAGTCGAGGCTTCGGCAATATCAGCTTCCGGCACGACATCACCAACCTCGGACTAAGTTACGGTGTGGAATACAGTCATTCAATCTGGGGCGGGTTCTACGACATCGACATAGTCACAATCACCCGTAACGACCGAGAGCGATCGCTGAATCTGTTCATACAGAAGGTAGCGTTCGACGACTGGACCTTTCGACTGGAATCCGACAACACTCTGGATGCTTCACGATGCCGTTTCCGGCAGCGCTTTGATGGCACCACCATCGATGGGACAGTAGCACTGATACAGGACTCCTGCAGCAGTCGTTATCGTCGCCTGACGCTGACTGTGCAAACCACATTCTGACCGGTAGTCGAACTTTCCCCTATCTTATAGAGCTCAGAACAGAAGCAATGGTATGGATTCCTCGTCACCTGAACGGCTTCTGCATTCTTCGCATTTTCGACTCGTGGACACGTTGAATGAGCGTGTATATTTCTGCGAGCTCTTCATGCTTGGTCCCGGGGTGGGCTGTTCAATTGCTTGCCCGGTTGACCTACTATTAGTGATTCTCGCATTGAATAGCTGACCCACTGCGTACTACTGGTTTCACGGTCCGCTGCCAATTTTGACAATCAAAGTTAAGTGCAATCACTAGATCTTGATTCGCTGAAATTCAGTACTCAGCGACTCACGATGAGGGAATAGAAATCGAATTTTTTCCCATAGTGGCTGGAGCCGCTAGTAGATAAATGCCCATGATCTCGATAAATAAACGTAAAATCATCATGCGCAAGGCAAATTTGTTCCGGACAAATCAGCTCATCGAGAAAAATGACATTATATTCATTACTGAGACTGCGTAACCAGGCGAAAACTTTCTTGAGGCTGTTGCTGTTGCGTGACAGTGCAAAATTACAACGATTCAGATCGTTGCCGAAGTACTCTGCCCGTCTCAGGCAGTTCCCGATATCAGCATAACCATTGCTCGGCGGTGGCGAAAACACCACAGGTGTAATGCCAAGATTTTCAAGGTAGATTAAAGTATTTCGGAACTCTCGATCCATAATCTCTAGCGAGGAGCTAGTAACGACACCACTGTCTAGAACAATAGATTTTCCATCTTCAACATAGAAAGTGAACGGGGACGATAGAACCGCGTATTTGACACCGGTATCTCTCGATACCCAATCTTGAACCTGGTCGTTAAAAGCAAGACAACCCTCAGCTGTATGGTTCCTGATGACCGGAGCGATGTTAAAAAATGGCCCACAAACACTCTTGGTTAACTGGATAATTTTCGCCCTCGGGTTTGAGGCTAAAATCCCTGGCACAAGATGCATCGCATAGGAGTCCCCCCAAATAAGTATCTCGGGCTCCTCGCTAGTCTGACAGTTGATAATGTGTACTGAAAACCCTTCACAAGCCAGGTCTAATCCAAAGTTATTACGGTTTTTTTGTCGCAACGCACTATACGAAATTTCACTTTTTGACCGATCCACAAATCCATAAGTTTTTTGACCTGCAATCCCGACTGCCACAAAGGCAAGAGAACATGCGAGCGCAGACTTGAATACAACCTCTCTACCAAAGCAAGCGCCACTCTTGAAAGGCTTCTCGACGAATCGCCAACTGAGGTAGGCAATAATGAATGTCGCTAGAATCAGACACCAAAGCTGCCCGGGACCAAGTGCTTCCGAGCTAATGTGACGACTGAAAGCAAACAGCGGCTGATGCCAGAGATAGCTGCTGTAACTAACCAGGCCGATTCCGACCAGCACTTTACTACTCAAAATTCTACCTACCAGGGTACCCCCTGTGGCAGCAAAAAGTATAAGCGCTGTTCCTATAGTAGGTATCAGTGTTATCACACCTGGGAAAAGGCTATTTTCGTCGAAGGCGAAAATCGAATAAATGATCATGACCAGACCAGTACTTGCAAGAATTTCTCTAACTGGGCGAGAACAAAGTGCCTCGACATAACCTCTATGACTGGAAAAATGTAGGTGCGCGATACAAGCGCCGATCAACAGCTCCCAAGCTCTGGTATGCACTAAAAAATAGTTTGCTATGGGTGCGTTTTTCGCACTCCACTCGGCCAGCATCAAACTGGTGGCCCCAATTAGAGCCAGAACACGGAAAGAGGTTACTCGGCCCCTTCCCCAAAGAAACATAAGCAGCAATGGGAACAGTAGATAGAACTGTTCTTCTACGGCCAGGCTCCAGGTGTGCACTAAGGGATTTAACTCGTTGGATGAATCCCAGTAATCTGTTCGCTGCCAAAAAAGGATATTGGACGCAAATAGGGTTATTGTCGCCAGGCTCAGCGTGAATTCTTTCAAGTCAGCAGGCAACAATAGCCTATAAGCCGCCGGGATAGAAACCAATAAAACCAGGAATAGGGCCGGCAAGATCCGGCGCGCTCGTGCTTCGTAAAACTTAATCAGCGAAAAAGTTCCCTGCTCGAGCTCATTTATAATGATTGTCGTGATCAGATAACCGCTTATTACAAAGAAAACGTCTACTCCGACGAAACCACCGCTGAACGGTGAAAATCCGGCATGAAAGAAAATAACGGGAAGAACTGCCAGGGCTCTTAAGCCGTCGATTTCAGCGCGGTATTTCATAAGGTATTTTCATAGAACTGCGAATATCTACCATGTAGATCCAGGGCAGGATTCCCTGGTTTGCGAAGAAGAGCGTTAAGGGTAGCTTCCCAGACTTCAGAGACAAACACCATGAACTGAATTCACCAACGCCTTTTTTATTGTGAAAACTTGTTGCCCATCACAATAAGCGAGGCTATAAGTGTAATTACTGTTGAAGAGTGGGTGAACTATTGAGACTTACCAGCATCAATACAGCAGACCGATTTTCAACTTCTAAGCGGTTGAGAAAACTAAAACTATCGCCTGCTCAAGGTCTTTGTCCAACGATTCTCTACGAAGTAGGATAAGTCGCTGCTGGCTAGCTCGCAGCATTATTGACTACGAAATTGCAGCCTTTCGTCCTCCGGGTAGCGAATACTGTAGTAATGAAGAATCTCAATCGGCTCACTGGACTGTGCTCTCCGTTGCCACATCAGCACACCTCGGTTGCCCTCTACATCTTCTTCATCGAATGGTGTTGCCTCGTCACTGATCTCAACTTCGATGTCTTCGTTCTGGGCAACCGGAATGCGACCCAGCACTTCCAGGTCGATAGCCTGGCTATGAAAACTGGTCACCTGGTAGCGCACCCGCCGGTCTTCCACGGCAGTGCGCCTGAAAGTTCCGCCACCCCGTGACTCTTCCTGCTCAGGAAACACTTCCACGCGAACCCGCTCGTCCTGGCCAAAAGGTAGATTGATTTCATCCTGGGGTTGAAAGCCTGGCACCTGTCGGCGTCCGATAAATGCGCCGTCGCGATAGAATTGCATAACTCCCGCCTGCAGGGGTTCGGCACTATCGAGAGTAAAACGTGCTTCCAGGTAGGCATTGGTGTCCATTTCCGGCACGGCCCGGGTCACCAGGATTACTTCGCCCTGTCGCTGATCGATTGGCAATATTTGCGGTTGCCGATCGGCGGGAACAGTTACTCGTCCTGGAATTTCGAAATTGACCAGGTACTGTGTGGCTTCGATCTGAACAACTGGGCTGGAAGCTGCAAATCCTTCGCTTCTTCGGATAAAACTACCTGTTACTGCAACCTCCTCCACGTCCGCTGATGATGAGCGGGATTCCAACATGACTGGAGGCGGCCGGTAAAAATCGACCAACACGCTGCTGAGTTGGGGTGTCTGGGTATTCTGATTGGGACGTGCGGTGGTAATAGTGACTTCGACATCAGTCCAATCTTCGCCGCTCCCTTGGGTGACCGATACCTTACGCTCCAGGTCCAGGCTGCGTCCTTCAGTATCAAGACGTGCTTCGTAGAGCCAACTCCAGCGGGCCTGGTTGACAGGGTAAACCACATCGACTGCAGTAGTCGTGGAGGATTCCGCAGTAACGGCGACGGTTAAAACCTGCTCCGTTCGCCGCCGGGTGGCGACCTGGGACAACTCAAAGCGCTTTTGTTCAATTTCCTGATCTTTGGCAGCCAGCTGCCGATTTGCTTCGCGAATGACCTCGCGCGCCTGGATCGATGAAGACGACAGGGTCTGCAACAGAACTGATAACTCACTGATATCAAGCGATGTCTGTTGACCGCCAACCGACCCATCCGCCAGAGAACTCAACAACTGCAATTGGGTATTGGCTGCCTCGATACGATCAGCGATCTCCTGTCTTTCATACAGCAACTGATCAAGCTCCGCTTGAATCCGTCGCTCTTCCTCGCTGACCAGCTCACCCTCATGACGTTCCTCCAACTGGAGAGCACCAAGTCGGACATCTTCATCGGCGACGTTTAATCGCAACCTGGCCGGATCGATCCCAGCAGGCAGATCCTGGATGATAAGACGGTGATCGCCGGAGGGAATTGAAATGGTACCGGTACGCGTGATCTCAGCACCATTCAAAAAAACAGTAACGCGATCGATGGTGGATGCCACTTCCAGATCATCAGCATGGCTGCCCGATGAGAACATCAATGTGGAAACAGTCAATGTCGCCAGGGTAAATTTTCTTGAAGTGAAGAACAGGTCAATATTGCCCATCGGCAGGTCCCTTGTCAGAGTATTACAGGATTATAGTAAATGACTGGCCAGACCAGGAAAAAGTTCCCATAAGACGAACCTGGCCAGTATTACGCTGCCCGAGCTGTGTATACGAACAGAAACTGGCACAAAAATCGTATGATTTAATTTATATATATCTGATAGTTATAATGCATTTCCAGAAATTACAGGAAGTAAGAATCGATTCAGCTCTTGCGTAGCTCCTTTGGCATACTGAATACGATGTGCTCTTCTACACCCTGAACTTCCAGCGGCCTATTGCCACTGTATTGCTGAAGGAAGTTCACGACCTGCTGGACCAGAATTTCTGGCGCGGATGCGCCTGCTGTCACGCCGAACCTGTGCTTGCCACCCAGCCACTCCCTTTTGATTTCATCGACACTGTCAATCAGATACGAATCGCAACCCATTCGTTCGGCAAGTTCTTTAAGTCGGTTGGAATTTGAACTATTGGGAGATCCCACCACCAGTAGGAGATCGCATTCCAGTGCCAGCTGCTTAACAGCGTCCTGGCGGTTCTGCGTCGCATAGCAGATATCCTTTTTACGAGGACCCTGGATGTTGGGAAATTTCTCTCTCAAGGCATCGATAACCCGGGACGTATCATCCATGGAAAGAGTTGTCTGAGTTACGTAAGACAGACTATCCGGATCGTTCACGTCCAGTGTTGCGACATCTTTTTCCGACTCGACGAGATAGATACTGCCTCCCGCACTCCCATCATACTGCCCCATAGTCCCCTCCACTTCCGGGTGGTTCTGGTGGCCGATGAGTACGCACTCCTTGCCGGCCTGGCTGAACTTGGCCACTTCCAGATGTACTTTAGTGACCAACGGGCAAGTGGCATCAAAAATTTTATAGCCCTTTTCTTCTGCCTCCTGTTTGACAGCCTGAGACACCCCATGAGCACTGAATATAACTATGGAGGCACGCCCACGCTGATCCTGTTCGGGAATATCGCTTAATTCATGGACAAATACGGCGCCACGCTTGCGAAGCCCATCAACAACGAACTTGTTATGCACAACTTCATGCCGCACGTAGATGGGGGCGCCAAACAGATCCAGTGCGCGATTGACAATATCGATCGCGCGATCGACGCCGGCACAAAACCCCCTTGGATTAGCCAGTTTAATCGTTACGGATTCTGGTTTCTGTAAGACTGTGTTCACAACGATCCTTACAACTTTATTTCGACCGAGTCAGTATCCGGGGGTATGACACTCATTATTCTTGCTTTAAAAACAATCTCTTTCCCAGCCAGGGGATGGTTAAAATCCACCAGCACCTCGTTCTCGGATTTCCCTTTCACCACACCGGGCAGGTCGAATCCCCCTGGATCTTTAAAAGAGACAACTGTCCCAATCTGCAGTTCTTCGTATTCATCATCCAGGAATCGGTTAAACCTGCTGCGCGGAAGACGATGCACATTTTCTTCGTTGATCAGCCCAAATGCCTGGTCCGGGTTAAGGAATTTTTCTACCTCATCCCCTTCAGCCAGCCCTAGCAGCTGTGACTCAAAACCTGGCAGCATATTGCCATCGCCCACTCTGAAACTGGCCGGGACAGCATCAAAATTGCTGTCTACCACATGACCATCCGCTAAAGCTACCGAAAAATGGAGGGTAACCTGACTTCCTTGTTTTATCGATTTATCGTCATACATAAGTCGCTCGCTTTAGGCATAGAGTCTTCTTTTCCCTGCGGCCCGATTGTCACTGGGTGCCAATCCTAAGCATAGAGTCTTTTCTCACCCATACCATCAATATTATCGATGCAACGCTCACAGAGAGTTGGGTGCTGCTCACTGGAGCCAACAGTTTCATTGTGATGCCAGCAGCGCTCACATTTCTTGTACTTCGAAGGCTCGATGCTTAGCTTCAGGCCTGGCAGCTCAGTATCGGCCACCTCGTCCCCGGCCTTGCTCAGGGACAGAACCTGAACCTTCGATACTATTAATGCGAAGCGCAGCTCCTGACCAAGCTTTCCTAATTCATCAGCCAACTGATCATCACAAAACAGGGTTACCTCGGCGCTTAATCCGGAGCCCACGATCTTTTGAGCGCGCTTGTTCTCCAGCTCTTTGTTAACCGCAGCCCTCACGTCCATGACCTGCTGCCAGAAACTGTCCGGGAACTGTTCATTCTGTGCAACCTGCAGATCTCCTTCGGCAAAGTCGCTGAGAAAAACCGACTCGACCCGATCACCCGGAATGTTCCGCCAGATCTCATCCGCAGTGAAGCTGAGAATCGGTGCGATGATCCTGGCAAGCTGCTGCACCAGATAGTACATCGCAGTCTGGGTAGATCGCCTGGCCAGACTGTCGGGTTTACAGGTGTACTGGCGATCCTTGACGATATCCAGATAAAAGCCACCTAGCTCGATCACACAGAAATTATGCACCTTCTGATAGACATTGAGGAAATTGTAGTCTGAATAATGCTGCACCACTTCATTCTGGAGCTCCTGGCACGCTCGCATGATCCAGCTGTCCAGTGCCAGCATTTCCTCAGCTCCAACTTTATCGCTGACCGGATCAAAACCGTTCAGGTTTGCCAGCATAAATCGCGCAGTGTTACGTATTCGTCGATAGGCATCAGTGACCCGCTTGAATATTTCATCTGATACTGTCATCTCTCCGCGGTAGTCGGTGGCAGCCACCCACAGGCGCAAAATATCAGCTCCGTAATCCTGGTAGATCTTTTTCGGTGCCACAGTGTTACCGAGAGATTTCGACATCTTACGTCCTTCGGCATCGACGTAGAAACCATGGGTCAACACCTGCCGATACGGTGCGGTTCCATTCATAGCGACCGCGGTCTTCAGCGATGACTGAAACCAGCCACGATGCTGATCGGAACCTTCCAGGTACAGGTCTGCCGGATAGCTCAATTCGTCACGCTGCCCCATGACAGTAAAATGCGTGACCCCGGAGTCAAACCAGACATCCAGCGTATCGGTCACTTTGCTGTAGCTTGCCGCTTCATCTCCCAATAACTCTTCTGTTTCCAGTGTGAACCAGGCTTCGATACCTTCCTGTTCAACCCGTTGCGCAACCTGCTCGAATAGTTCGCCAGTTCGAGGATGGAGCTCCTGGGTTTCCTTGTGGACAAACAAGGTGATCGGCGTGCCCCAGGTACGCTGGCGCGAGACACACCAGTCCGGACTCCCTTTCAGCATCAGTTCGATGCGGGCCTGACCCCAATCAGGGATCCATTTGACGTCCTGCACCTCTCTTAACGCATCACCAAGCAGGTTCTGCTCCGACATGCTGATAAACCACTGGGGGGTCGCCCGGTAGATAAGAGGTGTCTTGGTTCGCCAGCAGTGGGCGTAACTGTGCGTAATCTTGTCCTCCGCTACCAAGGCACCACGATCCTTCAGCACGCCGATCACTTTCTCATCCACTTTGTAGACATGATCACCGGCAAATTGTCCAGCAGCTTCACTGAATACACCGTGCTCATCGAGTAGATTGAGGGTGCCTATGCCATAGGCCTGGCCGACGTAGAAATCATCAAGTCCGTGATCGGGAGCAGTGTGCACAGCACCAGTACCCGCCTCAGTGGTTACATGCTCACCGAGAATCAGTGGCACCTGGCGCTCCATAAAGGGATGTTGCAGGCTCAAGTTCTCCAGGCTGGCGCCCGAAGTGGTGGCAAGCACTTCATAGTCGTTTGCCTCATAGCGGGACATTATCTGCTCCGCCATGTCACTGGCCAGCAGGATCAGCTCGGCATTGTCATTCAACTGGGTTTTGACCAATGCATATTCCAGTTGCGCATTAAGACAGACAGCCTGATTGGCGGGCAGTGTCCAGGGGGTAGTGGTCCAGATAACGACAGACATCGGCATGGCTGCTTCTGACGGATCCAGACCGAAGATCGTTGCAAATTTTTTCGGGTCAACTACCGGGAATCGGACATCGATCGCAAAAGAGGTCTTGTCCTGATATTCCACCTCGGCTTCCGCCAGCGCCGATGCACCGACCACGCTCCAGTAAACCGGCTTGAATCCCTTGATCAGGTGACCATTGGCAACAATCTTGCCCAATGCCCGCACGATATTCGCTTCATTCTGGAAGTTCATGGTCAGGTAGGGATTTTCCCAGTCACCAAGCACACCCAACCTGATAAAATCCTGTTTCTGATTTTCTACCTGTTGAGTGGCATAGTCCCGACAAGCCTGCCGAAACTCGGCATAGCTTATTTTCTGGCCCGCCTTGCCCTTCTTCTTTTCAACATTGTGTTCGATTGGAAGCCCATGACAATCCCATCCCGGTACATAGGGCGCGTCGAAACCATTCATCTGCTTCGACTTGACCACAATATCCTTCAGGGTTTTGTTGATCGCATGGCCCAGGTGCAGGTCACCATTGGCATACGGAGGTCCATCGTGAAGTATGAAGGTTGGTTTGCCTGCATTTTTCTCACAAATCTTCCGGTACAGATCCATCTCCTGCCACCGTTTCAGCATATCGGGTTCGCGTTGCGCCAGACTGGCCTTCATGGGAAATGCCGTGCTGGGAAGATTGAGAGTGTCTTTGTAATCGCTCATCGGAAGATCAATTCATGCCTAAAAGTTAATCAAACTGGCCTGTAATCCGGCCGGGTAGTTGCGGGTCGCTGACGGCTGGTTGCTGTAAGCACCGGATAAACAGGCGATTATACACCGTTTGAGCGAGAGAAATATTCCCTGACGTTCTGCACATCGAGGGCAATCTGCCGCTTCAGAATATCGAGAGAATCGTACTTCTCCTCGCCCCTGATTTTGCAGCGAAACACGACTTCCAGCTGACGACCATAAAGATCACCATTGAAGTCCAACAGGTGCGCCTCCAGCAGTGCTTCGCCCTGGTCTGTGACTGTTGGGCGATAGCCGATATTAACTGCCGCGGCGTAGCACTTTCCATCCACTTCTATCTCACAGGCATAGATCCCGTGTAATGGAATACGCTGGCGATGCAGATTGACGTTGCAGGTGGGAAATCCCAGCTCGGAACCCAGTTTCTGCCCTTCCACCACCTCGCCGGAAATGGAATAGGGACGCCCCAAGAGACGCTCTGCTAAAGGAAATTCCGCTGCCTCCAGTTGCTGTCTGACGAGTGTGCTGGATACTCTAAATCCATCAACTTCACAGGTGGCTGTTTCGATAACCTCGAAATCAAACTTTGCCCCAGAGTTCTGCAACAGTTGAAAATCGCCTTTCCGCTGATGCCCATAGCGGAAATCGTTTCCTACTATAAAAGCTGCGATACCAAGCCCGTCGACCAGAATTGACCTGATATAGTCTTCTGCCGTCAACTGACTGAGTGCCAGGTCGAATTTCAACAGGTAAACAAACTCAACCTCCATGGTTTCCAGCAGCGCAAGTTTTTCCGCCAAGGTTGTCAGCCTGGCGGGACATTGGTCGGCGCCAGTGGCGAAAAACTCTTCAGGATGAGGTTCGATCAGTATAACGAGGGACGGTAATCCCAGCTGGGAGGCCTTGCCTTTTAGCTGACCCAGAATCGCCTGGTGGCCAAGATGCACGCCATCGAATTTGCCGATAGTCGCTACACAACGGGAGTATTGTTCCTGGAATCCCTGATGCCGTTCAATAACTTTCATGCTGCAGCTCAGGCGTCATTGACGTCTTGTCCAGCCGCCGCGTTTTCTCGCCCTTGGGACAGGTTTCGCAGTTCGGAGTTGCCTTTTCGCCACAGAATTCTACCCAGTGCCACCAGGCAGACGATCATCACCGTTTGGCCAATGATGGTATTTACTACCGAAATTGTTTCCGGGCGCATAGCGATCAACACCATGTTCGCAAGCGTTGCCGTGGCAATGACAAAAAGTAAAACAGCCAGTCCTACCTGCAGGACTGCCAGGAATCGGTTCATAGCGCTAAATCCTTAGGGAACCTCTGGTTAATTGTGGATATGCTCTGCGGGAGGCCCGGGCATTTCCACAATTAACCAGAGGTTCCCTAACTATGCTGATTTTTTCAGGCAATGGGTATCGAGGAAACGATTGTACCCTTCTTCGCCCATGAAGCGAATTGCGGTCTTGCTATCGCACAGACGCATGTCGACGATAATCAGCCCTTCCAGCGAGTTATTGAAGTGGGGGTGGACATTGAAACACACCAGCCGTCCGTTCAGAGAAAGATAATGCCTTAACAGCACGGGAACAGCCTTGCCGGGATTACAGCGACCCACCAGCTTGCTCAAAATCTTGATGTTGGCCAACGCCTTGAGTGTCTCCACAGTCCAGACGCGGTTTTTCACCTTGTGCGGCGTGATGGGTTGCACCAGATCCTGAAATCCCTCTGCCTGGTAGTTGGTCAGCAGCGTATCGGCTATCAATGCTCGCGCCAGATCCGTATATTCACGGGATATACTGACCGAACCAAACAGCGTGTGATAGCCGGAATTGTCATTTATGAAAGCTCCAATACCGCGCCACAGTAAATTCAGCGCAACGGGTCGGCGCTGATAATCCGGATGAATAAAGGAGCGCCCCATCTCTACAGCAGCTCCCAACTGGTCAATAAACGCCTGGTTGTAACGGTACAGCGAACGGGTATAGAGCCCCTTCACTCCGTGCCGCTGCACGATCTGATCGACCAGACCGATGCGATAGGCGCCCGCCACTTTTCGAGCCTCCCGGTCCCATAAAAACAGGTGTAGATAATTCGGATCAAACTGATCAGAATCTTTGTCGAGGCCGGTGCCCTCACCCACCATGCGGAATGTCGCCTCCCGGGAGATGGCAATCTGCTCCATGACAACTCCCAGGCGCTCATAAGGTGCACAGTACACGTCGAAATCCTTGTGTTCGACCAGTAGGCAATTCTGCAAATCATCGATAGCATGCTGCAGTTTTTCCCGCTGCACATCGGCGGCCAGTTGTTGACCGCTCTGCTGCGGCTGCGTTTCGTTTGTTCTGTCAGCCGGCGCCAGCGCTTCGGTACTGATCCGCAGATATTCGGTAATAGCCCGCGGATTTTCAATTTTGGCCAGCTCCATTTTGGGGATGGTAGTACCGACAGTCAGCGGCAATAGATAGCCACGCTTGTTGGTGAGCTGGCGAGGCAACATGGCAGTTCCAAGCCGGGGATGGAGCAATCCAGCCAGGTAGAATGCCCTGCTGTTTCGGCCACTCACATGAATCGGCAAACAGGGGCATTTATGACGCCTTACCAATTGTCCGACCAGCCGGTCCCAGGTCCGATCGGCTATTACTCCCTCCTTTACCTGGTAGCGGGAAACCACGCCTGCCGGAAAAATCAGTATCGCCCCATCTTGTTTAAGATGGGAATGAACCTGCTTGATGCCGGAAACATTACTCCTGGCAGCATCTTTCGACAGTACGTCGACACCGATGAAAATCTCAGCAAGCTCTGGAATACGCCGCAGCAACTGGTTGGTCAATACTCGAAGATCCGGTCGCAATTCCACCAGCATCCGGGCAATGGCAACACCCTCGAGACCTCCAAGGGGGTGGTTTGCCACGATCAATAGTGGACCTTCACGAGGTATATTTTGCAGATTTTCCTGGTTATTTACCTGCAGAGACACCCCAACAACATCAAGCGCATACTGCAGAAATCCCTGGGAATCCAAGCCAGACGGCCGATCTTGGTACATTCTGGACATAACATCCAGACCGAGAGTGCGCCTGACCAGGCTTTCCAGTAGGGGTGAATTCAGATTCAGTTTGAAAGGATCTGTCATAACAATGAGTTACGTGTTGTTAGTTGTTAGTTGTTAGTTGTTAGTTGTTAGTTGTTAGTTGTTAGTTGTTAGTTGTTAGCTGTTATCCATTAGTCATTTACCGGATATAATTTTACCAGCTTGCTTTCGTGGCGCCAGGCATCCCACAAGGCCCGTAATCCAGGCGGTCGATGTCCTCGCTGGCGATTGGCATGTCCAAGAGTAAACAGAGTCTGGTATTGCCGCAACAGGGTCTTCACCGCCTCGCTGAAACCCGTATTGCGGTCCCAGATATGGATGGATTCGGAACTCGCGCCATTAATTTCAATAATCGAGAAGTCCTCACCGCCCATTAAGCTGTCAAGATCACGAAACTTGATATCAAGCCGCCCGTAATGGAACCCTGGTATGTCATCGAAAATGCTATCCAGGGTTTTTGACAGTTTTTCGGTGATGTAATCATTCCCATCTCGAAATACTGCGCCGCGGCAGTGGCTGGCGGAAAATACCAGCCGGTAAGGCTGGTCGGTCTCGATTACCTTGTCCCAGTTGTGGGCATGACGATCCCGGTAAAGATGCTGGAGTTGTCCAGCTCGAGGATCTCGCGCTACCAGCTGAGCCAATGTGGCCTCCCCGTCCCCGATGACATAGGGCATGTATTTCAGGGTAAGCGAGGTAATTTCGCCAGCCTGCTGATCGGGGTGGCGCACGTAAAATACTCCGGCTTCAGCTTCCCAGTCGGCCAGCTCCTGAAATTGAATGGTAGCGGCGACCGGGAAAGTGTCCAGATACTCATGCAGCTCAGCATCCGTCTGCAACAGTTTCACTCCGGCTCCGCGACATCCGAGATTTGGCTTGCCGACAATCGGTAAACCGAGGCTCTTACCGTTTAACAACTGTTTAACCCGGTCTTCCTGAACTTCAGTCCGTTCATGGGTCACCTCATATTCCAGCCAGGGAAGTATCCAGTTTCGCGCCTGTTCTCCAGCCCGGTCAAAAACCGCAGTCTTTGGTACCCCTACCATACCCGACAATGGTATTGCCGGATTGGCGATCAGCGGAAGCGAAAGGCTGCGGTAGCGAAGGGACAGAAAGCCCCATTGCAGTACCACGGGCAGATACATTAGCCAGGTTGGCCAGAACTCGAAAAACGACGTGGTCCTGCCTGAGGTATCCATATCCGGCATACCTTCGGGGACGAACACTTGCTGCTGACTATTTCCTGTCATTCCTGATCGACCAGTTCACGTCCGCAGGCGTGGTAAGTTGAGTGACGGCGCAATTCGATCCTGCAAGGTAGTAGAAAGGCAACCTCATGATTTCGTTTCATCCAGTACCTGTCCAAGGCACTCGATATGGCGCCAGGCGCTATCGTAGCGCCTGGCGCAGTCCTCAACAAGCTGCACTTCTGGCGTTCACGCGACACACGTTGCTATTATCGGTTTTCACTTTCAACGAGAGAGTTCACCGATGCTGGGTAAAGCTGTTCTAACCCTGGTCGTGATAGTCATCGCCGTTCTGGTAGTCAAACAGCGTAACGATCAGGAAGCCGGCAAGTCACAATCTGTGAAGCGCCAGGCAAGCAAAACGGAAAACACGATGAGCTCGGATCTTCGATTTGCCGCCTATCTGTTCCTGCTGCTGATGTTCGGAACCGGGGCATTTATCTACTATCAGAACTGGCAGGACGATCATACGGTGCTTTCCGTGAATCTATACCGCGACGGACAATCAGAACCGGTGAGCTACGAAGTGTACAAGTTCCAATTGGAAACCCGGTCGTTTACCACCGTCGAGGGCGTTCGCATAACAGTAGCAGACAACGAGCGCATGGAAGTCACCGGCCTGGAATAGCATGACCGGATTGAAGGTGAGCGTTATTGATAGACATGAATGCGATGCAATGACCTACTCCGCGGAAGGCAACATCCTGACTCCCCGGCAAGCCGGCACGCGAAGCTGTAGCCCGGTATTCAGGTCGAAAAGTCTGCCTGACTGAGAGTGAAAGCGCCCCGTTCGCCGCGAACCGGATCGAAAGCAAACTCGATCATGTGTTCCAGTTCGCCGTCCACATGAATCAGGACCATTTCACCTTGCTCCATGTTGAGCACAGAAACCGCCTCAATACTCTGGCGCTGTTCGTTAATACCTACCAGCACCCAGGTCCGCTCCCACGACTTCTTGACCTTAACGACGGTTTCCCAGGTTAAAGACCGATCCCTGGCCCGCAGCGAATCTTCTACATCTACCTTACTCAAGTCGGAGTCGAACGGAATTTCGTAAACCGCCACCTGTACCTTGTCCACATCGGAGAAATCAAAGTCAGATCTGAAGGCCAGCAGATCCACTGTATTGATGAGAGCGGAGCCAATGGAGATAGCAAATTCCTTGCGCATTTGAAGCTGCGGTGCCTGCCTGGCTATCTCACTAGTTACCGGGCTAAAGTCACGATCGGAAAATGACATACACCCGGTAGAAAGCCCGATTGCCATCACCGCAACCCAGGCAAACGGATACTTAATTGCCATTGTGAGCCTCGATTTCTGCCAGTTCATCAATATCGAAACGCTCTCCGATGGCGCTGATGTCGTCCGGACTGATATCACCAACTATGTTGACCAACACCGTCTCATCCGGCTCGGCGACCATGATGGCGATACCGTGGATCAACTCAGCATCGTCCGACAGGCGGAAATAGACGTCAACATGATCCGTACCCTCCCTGACCCTGACCACCCGCTCCCAACTGTCGGCATCCAGGCGCTGGGCGACTGCCGACATGGTTTCCGCCATGCGGTCGGTATCAATTTGACTACTGTCAAACACTCGAACGTTAACTCTGATCAAAGTGGAAATAAACTGGGCAGCTTCCTCTTCGTTGTTCTTGAGTATATTGGTTATCAATCTCAACAGAGGCTCCTTCAGGCTGACCTCGACATTCGGCTCACTGCCGGCAATTTCGTTAAGCTCGCTGAAGTTCACATAGCCCGGATGGTCCAGCACATCCTCCTGTTGCGCCACCGCCGGCTGTAACAGTGCCATCCCAAGTACTGCGATCATCATCAATTTACTGTATTTCATAACTCAACCTCTCTATTGCCACGTACGGTGGCAGCAACTAAATAGGACCATCACTGGTGTTGTCCTCAGGCTCATCAAGGGGATCGGTGGTAAACGAGGCATTGATCGAATCCTCGAGTTGTCGCAACAGAAAACGGTCCTGAATCATCACTTCGGTTCGTTCGCTGATCCGTCCCAGATAGTCCATGGCCAGCTCCAGGTCCTGGAATGCCTGCCTGATCTCGGCGGGTGAATATTCAATCTCGGGAGTTTCACTCACCGGCTGTACAGCCAGCTCCGCTCCAGGGCTACCCATAGGAACCAGCAGTTCGCGGCCCAGTCCGACCACCAGCAGGACGCTTGCGGCTACCGGAATCCCGAGTCGCACAGAAGCTGGCAGGGCACCGATCACTCTTCCCAGGCCCGACCAGAACCCGCCTGTGAACTTTTCATCATCACGCTGGCCACTTGCAGTGAACAGTCGATCGACAGGCTCCAGGGCATGATCGGAGCAGTCCAGTATGGGCAGGCTGACTACCGCCCGATGCAATCGCTCTGCATAAGCCAGCTCCTGGCTGCAGGCCTGACACTGCTGTAGGTGGTTGCGCAACTCCGTGGTCCTGGCAGTTTCCAGCTCATCATCAAGATAGGCATCAATATGCAGCTGGAACAGCTGGCATTGCGAACTGGTATTACTCTGCATGGCTTAGTCCCTCGTCATTTGCTGATGTGCCATCTTCTGAATGCACTTTATCCTTTGTCCTGCTCTCGATTGGCGGCAACAGGTTCTGGTCTGCAGCGAACTGTCTCAATACTTTGTTCTCCCGCAACTGGCGCCTGGCCCGATGCAGATACACCTTTACCTGACTCTGGTTGAGGTTCAGTGACTGTTCTATCTCCTGATAGCTGAGTCCCTGTATGTCACGCATGATCAAAATGCTCCGGTAAGGATCGTTCAGCGTGCTGATCGCAGATTCCAGATAGCGCTGGAATTCCTGGGATTCCAGTTCAGAATCCTCCACCGACACCGCGTCTTCCAGGGTGTCCGGCAAATCCACCCGTTGCTTTTCGTTCTTGTGACGCCTGACGTGGTCTATCACCGAGTTGTGAGCAACCCGCATCAGCCAGGCACCCATCCGGTCGTGATCGATCTTACGCCAGTGCTGCCACAGCCTGATAAACACATCCTGCGTAATATCTTCAGCATCTTCGCGGGTGCGCAGGCTATAGTAGGCAAACGAGAATACCCGCTGCCGGTACTGGTCGATTGCCTGTTGATATTGCGTCAGCATATGTTTTCAGAGACGGCAGGGTTGCAGAAAAGTTACAGGTCCATTGTCGCAGCCACGAACGAACAACGTCCACCTGCCTGGATTGGCCTGTGGAAGTGGAATCCCAACCGTTCAAAGTGTTGTTCTATCTCATCACATTGCTAGATAAACCATGATAATTGTTATACTAATTTCATAGCTCACGGACTCGCGGTAACTGTTCGCGATAAATGCTCGCGGGAAATACAAAAACATGGCTTCCACACGACTTTTCGCAATCGCCCTGCTGGCATTGGGCCCGATATTGGCGCTTGGTGCCGAACGTATGGTTTCCCTTGAGGGGCAGGCCGATCTGCGCGTCTGGGTCTTTTCCCCTCGGGACGCTGGTGTCGGTCCCTGGCCACTGGCCGTGATGATCCCGGCCGGCAGTGGTCAGGAACCCGCCAAAGCCCAATTCTGGCTGGGTCGCGAAATGACCAAACGCGGCTGGGTAGTAGCGGTGCCTGGCTCACCTGAAGGGCTCTCGTTCGTGGGAGATAGTGAGAACAACATTAGCCAGGTCATAGCAGAGCTGCAGAAGGAGCAGTCTATCAAGGCGGGAAAAACCCTGTTATTGGGAGTTTCCAGCGGTGGCAGTTCGGCACTCGAAATTGCGAGCAAGAATCCCACCGGATACTACGGCGTTGTTGCGGTACCTGGTCTCATCAAGCAGTCCGGTCCGCTTCCCGCCCTGGAGGGTTTACCAATATTCCTGCGGGTTGCACAGAAAGATTTTTTGCGCTGGCACAGACAGATGCCAGATATGACTCAGCGCCTGGAATCCGCAGGGGCAAGGCTCGACGCCGCCCTGGTACCGGATGCCAGACACATCATCAAGGTCGATTTAAACGAACTGGACCGCTGGCTGAACACTCTCGACCAGTAACAATCCACTCCTTAGCTTCTTAGAACTGGTCTTCCTCGATCCAGTAATTGCTGACTACACCCTGATCAAACTCAATGGACAGGGTTTCAATTCGCTCCTGCTCCAAATCCACGGAGAACACCAGAAACAGGCCAACCTCGGTGTCTTTTTCCGACCGGTTGCGGTATTTCCAGATTTCCGTACCGTCAGCGTAGGAAAGCCGGGTCGTGGGATCACCAAAGGTGGTCCTCACCCACTGGGTATCGGTATTACCAACTTCCAGACGATTGACATCGCCCTCGTCCCAGGAACTATCCAGCACGCGGCCGTCAGAATTCACCGTTAACAGGCACCCGTTAAGTGCCACCCCTAATAAAACAAGAAGTGCAAACCTAGTCATACTCAACCCCTTTGTAGTTATCCAGATACATAGAAGGTATCTCCTGGCTCGTATTCGGTCGAATTGAATTCGACCTGGCCAGAAGTTCCCTGCCCTTATATGACGCTACCATCGGTGAGATGGTTACATTGACACTATCAATCAGCCTGCCTGAACCAGGGCTTAAGGAAATTCTGCTTAGCCGACTGAGGCAGAATACGCATGTATTGGCAGTATCGCCTGGTGCTGTTATGTTTACCCACCTCGAATTAAACGCCAAACGGGGACTGTTGTGTCTCTCTATGTGATTATCAGAATCATCCACTCCAGCTGCGCGCTGTTGTCAGTTCTCGGATTTGCCGGTCGTGGTTACCTGAAAGTCAGCAAGGACGAAGTACCACAGAAGTTTGTATTCAAAGTCCTTCCGCACATAGTGGACACCGTATTGCTGGTAAGCGCCATTGTCCTGGTAGTCATGTCCGGACAATATCCTTTTGTCAGTCCCTGGGTTACCGCCAAGGTCCTTACCCTGCTTGTCTACATCACTCTCGGCATTCTGTTGATGCGGTTGAAACTGGAGAAAGCAGCGCGTGTCGCAATCTATGCACTTTCCCTGCTATGTGGTGGGTACATGATTATGGTGGCAGTCTCCAAGAATCCGATCCCGTTTTAAACACATACTGGTTACCGCCAATTGCAGCAGTTAGCATATTTCAACCGTCTGTTTCCATTGTGGGCGATACTGATATCGGTTCTGGCGTTGCTGGGCCCCGGTTTGTTCAGTCCCTGGCAGGACATGATCGTACCGCTATTGGCGACGGTGATGTTTCTGATGGGTATCACCCTGACTTCAGACGATTTCAAACGGGTGCTGGTATTTCCCAAGCCAATTCTGATTGGCGTCTTTCTTCAATTCCTGATCATGCCGCTGGCTGCTTTCCTGCTGTCTCGATTACTGCAACTTTCACCAGAGCTGACCGTCGGAATGGTGCTGGTGGGAAGCTGTGCCGGCGGGACCGCATCAAATGTCATTTGCTATCTGTCCAGGGGAGATGTTGCCCTGTCTATCAGCATGACCCTCGCTTCCACACTGCTTGGAGTTATCGCCACACCGCTGCTCTGTACAGTTTATCTGGCTACTACCGTGTCGGTAGACTCAGTTGGGATGCTGTTGAATATCATACAGGTAGTATTGGTACCTGTTTCGCTGGGCGTCATAACCAACCGTTTGCTTGGTCCAACAGTTGCCAGGCTGGAACCTGTGCTTCCCAGTCTATCCGTACTGGCAATTCTGCTAATCATCGCCATCATAGTTGCCTTGAACGCTGATCGACTTGGTGAGGTAGGCCTGATTACAGTCGTTGCGGTGATTCTCCACAATACGTTGGGACTTGGTGGCGGTTATTCCCTGGCTCGGCTGCTGGGGTGCAACCGGCGGCAATGTCGCACTATCGCTATCGAGGTCGGCATGCAGAACTCTGGGCTCGGCGTCGCCCTGGCGCTGGAATTCTTTTCGGCCACGGCCGCCCTCCCCGGGGCGCTGTTCAGCATCTGGCACAACGTCAGCGGTTCACTTCTGGCCTCCTGGTGGAGCACTGCCGGTAAAAAAACCGACGCTCAAATCAGCCTCGAATAGTTATGTGCGCCACGCGCAAGTGATCAGGCTCACACCGAAAGTAGATTTTCCAAATTTATACGTTGTCAGCAGTTGACTTGGCAAATAAAAGGCATACAATTCGCGGCCTGTGTTATTTCGTTTTTCAGATTTTAGACTAATCAACCCAAATCGCGTGAGCAAAGTGAATATTTATTTGCAACAAATGATTAACTGCCTGTCGGCAACGATGCCCCTAAAAGGTCATCTGTTCTGCTCGCGCGTGGTGGAAACCTGGAGGTCAAGCTTGGAGTGAATTTATCAGTAACACACTGAATTCTGAGTCAACGAAAAGACCTCTAAGCATCCAAACCGCCTAGAGGTCTTTTTTTTTGCGCTTTTATAAGCATTAATGCCCGAGCCAAGGCTCGGGTACTGGGGAACTATTGTGGTTAGAAAACTGCAAAGAAACATCAAGCTGGTTTATGGTCTGGCATTTTTCCACTGCTTCATGATCATCGTGCCGGTCATCGTACCTTTCTTTATGTCGAAAGGTCTTGGTCTTGCAGAGATTTTTTATCTGCAAACCATCTATGCCGCCACGATAGTGTTACTCGAGGCACCTTCCGGATTGTTTGCCGACCTGTTCGGGCGTCGAATGGCACTTCTTGCCGGAAGTCTGGTGCATGGCTTTGGCTATTTCCTGCTGAACTTTGCCGACGACTTTACCAGCCTGGTACTTTTTGAAATCACGGTAGGTGTCGCGGGCAGCCTGTTGTCCGGCGCTGATCTGGCCTTACTGTATGACTCTCAGAAAGCGCTGGACAAAGAAGAAGATTCTCGCCACAGCAGGGGCATAGCTCAGTTGGGTTTCATCAAATCCTGTGCCGAGGGCCTGGGGGCTTTACTGGGAGGCGTGCTGGCCTTGTGGTCATTCGAAGTCATGGTGATAGGACAATCAGTTGCAGCATGGATCTGCCTGCTGCTGGCACTGCTGGTGGTCGACCCCCCCTATAAAACCGCAGATCACGAGCAGAACAGGGTCAGGTTTGCCAATGTCCTGCGGCATATGTGGCGCAGCGACCAGGTATTGCGCAACGTGTTCGTCGCGATACCAGTTTACAACCTGGCCACCATTCACGTGGCCTGGCTGGTTCAACCTTACTGGGAGTCTCGAGGCATCTCACTGGCAGCATTCGGTGTGTTGTGGTTCACCCAAAGCCTGACTGTAGGCATGGCCAGCAAGTGGAGTTTCAATATCGAGCGCAGGCATGGCGCGATAGCCGCTCTGTGCCTGATCGGTGCCTTGCCAGTCCTGGGGTTTTTCGGGATGGCGTGGCTGCAGGGTTGGGCAGGTATCGCCATCTGCCTGGTGTTGTTCTTTGGCCGGGGATTGGTACAGGTGATTCTGGTTAATGCACTAAATCGCCGCGTTCCAAGTAGCTTCCGTGCTACCGCGAACTCGTTGACCAGTTTTGCGTTCCGTCTTGGCTTTATTACTACCGGCCCTCTGATCGGTTTCATTGCTGAAAGCAGAGGATTGCCAGTAGCGCTGAACCTGTTGGGTGTATCTTTCATGATTGCGTTTGTCTCATCATGCTGCCGCTCATCAAGTCAGTGCGATTACTTCAAGGTCAGGTAACGGCCGAGAGTATCGCCAGCTAACGGGCGATACCCAAGATTCCCTCCCCCTTGGGTGGCTATCCAAACTCCCCCCCATGGATAGTCACCCTTTTTTATTCCAGTTTCAGCTACGGTATTTTTTGCTCCGTAATCAGCGCAACTTCGAATTAAAAAATTGCACCATCTTGGTGCCCGCAGTGGAGCGAGTTCCTGAAAATTTTGCACCATGAAATGGCGTCAATAGACACACACCGATTCCAAAACAGAAATCCGCATGTGCAGTCCGCACTTCATTGGTGCTTTCTGAAATGACATGGTAAAGTCAAATCCTTTGCAAAAGTCATGAAGATTTCACCCAGTCTGCTATCGACTTGCAAATGGTGAAGCCGCGTACTAACTACAGCATTCGGAAAAACGGCTCACAAGGAAAACAACAACACCAAACGGCGGGAGACACACCATGAAGTTAATCACGGCGATTATAAAACCGTTCAAGTCAGATGATGTCCGAGAAGCATTGTCAGAGTTGGGCGTCAACGGAATGACAGTAACCGAAGTGAAAGGATTCGGGCGTCAGAAAGGCCACACCGAATTGTACCGCGGCGCCGAGTATGTCATCGACTTTTTACCGAAAGCCAAGATTGAAGTTGCAATCGAAGACGACCTGGTAGACCAGGCAATCGAAGCCATTTGCAAGGCTGCGCAAACTGGCCAGATTGGCGATGGCAAAATTTTCGTCAGCAATCTGGAGCAGGCAATCCGTATTCGAACCGGTGAAACCGGTAATGAAGCCTTATAAAAAAGAAGGGGAGAACAATGCCAACAACAAAAAGCCTGAGCATCACACTATTATTGTCGGCCCTGCTGGCACCCTCACTTGCTTTTGCACAGGGTAGTGAAATCAGCGGTGCAAACACCGCATGGATTCTGACAGCCACAGCCTTGGTTCTGTTTATGACCATACCCGGACTGTCACTCTTTTACGGCGGACTGGTCAGAACCAAAAATGTCCTCTCAATACTTATGCAATGTTTTGCCATCACCATAATGATTTCCATTTTGTGGCTGCTGGTTGGCTACAGCATTGCATTCGGACCTTCCGAATCTGCCTTTTGGGGCGGATTGAGCAAAGCATTATTTAATGGTGTCGAAGTCGATTCCGTTTCCGGAGATATTCCTGAAACTGTGTTCGCTGCGTTTCAGATGACTTTTGCCATCATCACTCCAGCACTTATCGTTGGTGCTTTTGCCGAACGTATGAAGTTCTCCGCCATGATGATGTTCAGCGGACTGTGGGCGCTACTGGTTTACTTCCCGGTCGCCAATTGGGTATGGGGCGGAGGCTGGCTCGGCCAGATGGGACTAATCGACTTTGCCGGGGGCACAGTAGTTCACGTAACCGCAGGTGTTGCCGCGGTAGTCGCTGCCTTGATGCTGGGACAGCGTAAAGGCTTTCTGTCTTCCGCCATGGTACCGCATAACATGACCATGACTGTCACCGGCGCCGGCATGCTATGGGTCGGCTGGTTTGGTTTTAATGCTGGCAGCGCTCTTGCTGCGGATGGCAGTGCAGGTATGGCTCTGATCGCCACGCATTTGTCAGCCTCTGCCGGCGCCCTGACCTGGATGAGCATCGAATGGATCAAATACGGTAAACCCAGCGCTCTGGGTGCCGTAACAGGTATGGTTGCAGGCCTGGCCACTATTACACCCGCATCCGGTTCAGTGGGTCCTGCCGGCGCGATGCTGGTAGGTATTGCCGGTGGCGCAGTGTGCTATTTCGCCACTACTTATATGAAAACCAAGCTTAGAATCGACGACTCGCTGGACGTATTCCCGGTGCATGGCGTCGGGGGCATGCTCGGCACTGTGCTGGCTGGCATACTGATCTCCCAGAATCTGGGGGTGTTCAGCGGCAATGGCTACGCTGAAGGTATGGCCATGGGCTCACAGGTGATCGTGCAGATTACCGGTATCCTGGCAATAGGAATCTACACTGGCGTACTCACTATTATTATCCTTAAACTGGTAGGTGCCCTGACTTCCGGCATTCGAGTCAGTGACGAAGAAGAACAGATGGGCTGTGACATTACAGACCATGACGAAAAAGGCTATTCCATGTAATGGATTGCCACTGGTAGCTGGCCGCTATAACCAGGTATAACCACCTGGTTATTATCGGTCGGCAATCAGGTCACCTGCGCGTATTTGCGTAGTGTGGTGATCGCATAGACCAGCTTATTGCCCTCCTCGTCCAGAAAGTACGTCGCCACCAGACAGGTGGTACGCCCGTCGCTTATCACTTCTCCAAGTAGCCTGAACCTTGGCCCGACCACCGGTTGCAGGTAGTCGATTCGCATGTTTACCGTCGATGCCCAGGTGAATCCCGGTTTGTCTATAAACAGGGTGCGTACCGTGTAGATCGCGACCAAGTCGATATAAGTGCCGGTGAATCCGCCGAATAGTTGTCCCCGTGGATTCAGCAAGTGCCGCGGAAGATGCACATCCAGTTCTACCACTCCCGGTTCTTCCTTCAGAACCTTCCAGTCGAAGGCTTCAACCAGGTCCCCAGCGCAATGACCAGGCTTCATAAAAATAGGCTTTTCCTGATTATCCAGTTGCTGCTCTAGTGCTTCGAGCTCAAAGGGTTCCATTTATTTTTCTCAAAATGTGTGTGCTCTCCAGTTGCATCGCATGAGCCAGCTGGACTGGCAAACAATCTAAACTGTCACTTATACTTGGGCAACCTCTGATCAATTATGAAAGTATTCTGGAGTCCCCAACAGAGCATTATCATAATTGATCAGAGCTTCCCTAGATAATAACAAGGAGACCGGCCATGCTCTATGCCAAACTTAGAGGCTCAATAGCTCAATATCAGGCCCTTAATGCGATTTTCCTGATCATTGCACTTTCCTTCAGCGGAATCGCACTGGCTGATTCTCTGCCCTTGGATAAGCCAGACAATGTCGGTGTGTCCGCTGATAGATTGCAGCGCCTTAATACCGCTATGCAACGCTATATCGATAAGGACTTGCTGGCCGGAACCGTCACCCTGGTGGCTCGAAAAGGCAAAGTCGTCCACCTGGAATCTCAGGGCTGGAAGAACAAGGAAACCGGTGAAGCCATGAACAATGACACGATTTTCGTGATCATGTCCATGACCAAGCCCATCGTATCGGCAGCCTTGATGATGCTGTATGAGGAAGGTCACTTCCTGTTAACCGACCCTATCAGCGACTGGATCCCTGAGCTGGCAGGCAAGGAAGTACTGATGAATAATGACGCGGGCAGTTACCGGGTTCCGGCTCGCAGCCCGATCACGTTCCGACATGTGCTATCCCACACAGCCGGTGTTGATCCAGACCGGGAAGCACTGAGCCAAGACGAGCTCATGTTACTAGCGCGGGCAGACACACTGGAAGAAACCATCCTAAAGAGAGCGTCACTGCCCTTGAATTTCCAACCAGGAGATGCCTGGCAATACGGTAGTTCCACCGACTACGTAGCGTTGCTGGTTGAAAGGATTTCCGGTCAGCCTTTGCGTGAGTTCCTGCAAGAAAGAATTTTTGATCCACTGCAGATGCATGACACACACTACAACGTGCCCCGAGACAAAGTTGACCGAGTCGCTGCGGTTTACAGTCCCAGCGGACCGGACAACACCATCGAACTGTTCAGGTCACCGGAGTATCGCGAGACTACGTATTTTGGCGGCGTAGCCGGCTTGTCCTCCACCATCTCCGATTACTGGCGATTCAGTCAGATGTTATTAAACGGTGGCGAACTGGATGGAGTTAGACTGCTCAGTCCAAAAACCATCAATCTGATGATCAGCAACCATAGTGGCGATTACAATGTCTACGTTCGCGGACCAGGCTACGGTTTCGGGCTTGGGTTCGGCGTTTTAAACGAACCAGGTAAAGCCAGAGATCCACTGACCCCTGGATCTTTCACCTGGGGTGGCGCCTGGGGCACTGTTTTCTGGATAGACCCGGTCGAAGAAATGATAGGCATCATGATGACTCAGATAACCTCATACAGTCATCTGAGCGTTCGGCAGGAACTGGGAGTAACTGCCATGCAGGCTATCATCGACAGCAACAGCAACAAGCCGTATTCGGTGATGGGTTATCAGCCACTGCAGTAAATTGGGAGTATGAGATAAGGCTGGCAGACCCGATCATGCGCAAGAGCTGATCGGGTGGCCACTACGCCAACTGTTACCGCTGCGGATCGCGGTTGATTCGATGACAGTTCACACAACCGCCGGCAACCTGGCCTGCCAGATAATAGTTAGGCGGATTGGACATCGCAGCGAGCCGTGCACGCCCAACCTGGACCGCGAAATCACTCATGTGATCTTCCAGAAAGGGATGATTCGAGCCCGCATCCCCGGCTCGCAGATTGGTAGCAATCCTTTCGATGTCACCGAGCACACTGACAACCTCGCGTTGCGGCACTTGCTGTCCGCCCTCATTCGGAATCAGGACCTCGTCCAGCCGCTGGAGGTTGTAGCCGAGCCGATCCATACTATCCCGCAACTGTTGACCAGTCACATAATTGAAATCCGGCGGATAGGTCGCACTTCGAATTAATTCCATTGGAGAAGTGTCGCGACATCCTGCAACACCAAACAATAACAACAGCACTGGAACAATCGACCGATTTAAGGATCCCACAAACGCACCACTCCTAATCAACAACAACTCGGGCCTGATTGTCGATTATTGATTATCCAGCAGTTGATAGATACGCCGAATAGCCCGTGGATCAGCCCCTGGACCACGAATCTGACCATAATTGGCGCTGTGGTTTGTCATGTCCACCTGTTCCGCTGTCTGCTGTGCACTCAGGCCCCGATCCTTGAGACGAGCCACCTTAGGCCACAGGTCTTCAAGATACGCCTGGAAGTTGTCGATAACCGCCCGATCACTGAACGGCTGTCCATGCCCTGGCAGGACCCACTCGAAGTCCAGTCCCTTCAACGCTTCAAGCGTTTCTGGCCACTCATCGACATGGGCATCTCCCATGTACGCCAATCCTGGCAGCATCATATCGCCGGTAAAGACAATGCGCTCCTGGGGCAGATAGATAACCACATCCCCACCAGTATGCGCTCTGCCCAGATGTAACAACTGAATTTCCCTGCTACCGCGATTCACCACCTGGAACAGGGTCATCTTCTCTTCCAGTGTGATGTTAGGGGGTGTCGGTGAAACTTCCGGGATCGCGTTCATGTAGCCCCGCTGCACACGAGCACGCTCTTCCAGCTGGGCGCGGCGAACCGGATCCTGCTCTGCAGAGGCTTGTCGCTCCAGATTTGCAACTGTGGTGGGCACACCATCGGAGAAACTGCGAAAGGTGCTTTCTTCCAGTACGTTACCGATTTCGCCATTGAGTTTTTGACGGGTAAAGCTGTGACCGATAATTTCTACTTCCCTTGGAAAAGCCTGATTACCATGAGCATGATCAAAGTGGTAGTGGCTGTTGACCAGGTAGCGAACCGGTTTATCGGTAATCACCGACAACGAGTCCAGCAAGGATCTGGCAGCAGCTGGCGTCACATGGGAATCAACCACCAGGGTGTCGAATTCCCCAACCAGCACCATGACATTGCTCATGACATGAACACTTCCTGTGCCGACACCATGCCATACGCCTTCCGCCAGCTCAGTGAAGCGATGGCTTGCAGATTCCACCACCCGGCCTTGAGCCTGCGCGTTGACCGCAATACCGGCAGCTAGTACCAGGAGAGTTGTAACAGCAATGATAATTTTAATGAGGGACGGAGCACTTCTTCTTCGGGTCATAAGCTAAAGATATCCTTTAATTTTTATTGGTGCTGCTAATTGTTATTGTTTTGGCTCGCTTCACAAAAGCAATTAAATTGCCCAGCAATCATCCGAATCCTACCTAATATATCCGAACGAGAGAAGGGAAAATATTCCCATAACAAACAGCCAAGCATTTCCGTGATTTAGCACCGAAGTCGTATTGCGCAGGTGGCGAATTTCGCCAGCCTGATAGTCAATTAGCCTAGCCCGACAGCATACCAAGCCAGCAATTTTCTGCTATCTCATTGTTATTTAATAGCTTTTAATTCTGGCAAGACTTTTGCACATGCTATGCTGTATTAGCTTTTTCCTAGTCTTTTTAATAATGTAACCCAATCAGGTTTTTCTGCGTCTAACCAGATAAATCCCTAGAGGAGAAACGAAAATGCGGGAACTCAATCACAGCGCCAGACTGACCGCAGCCACCCTGTTGGCTCTACTGCTCGGTGCTTACCTTTTCAGTTCCGATGCCAATGCGGAAGATGGGTACCAGGACATCTCGCGAATCAACGGTCGCATTGAAATACAACAAGGCCAACTGGTGGGCGACGTCTCTACCGTTAATGGTCGCATCCACGTCGAAGATGGCGCCAGCGCGGGTTCAGTCACAACCGTCAATGGCGGCATAGAACTCGCCCGGGAAGCTTCGGTCGGTGCGGTTGAAACGGTCAATGGTGACATTCGCGTCGGGTCTGGCGTAATAGTTGACGGCGACCTTAATACGGTCAATGGCGGAATCAGAATTCGCGAAAATGTCATTGTGGAGAAATCAGTCAGAACCGTGAACGGTGCAATCAATCTCGACAATGGCACTACAGTAGCCGATCAGGTTCGCACCGCCAATGGTGACATCAGCCTGGTTGGCAGCAACGTAAGCGGTGATCTGATCACCCGAAATGGTGATATCAGTCTACGGGAATCCAGCCAGGTAGAAGGTGACATCATCATTCGCGATGACCACAACTGGTGGAACCGTTTTTTTCGCTTCGGACATCGTCGCGAGCCACGCCTTCATATCGATTCCAGTTCGGTAGTGCTTGGCAATATTCACTTACACCGCAAAGTTGATCTAGATATCGACGACGGTGCCCGTATTGGCGAAATATTTCGACACTACTAGGCAGAAACAGCTCCAGGGTGTTGCACTAGGTAAACGGCCGATCGCGGTAACGACCGGCCGTTTTATTTCGGACCAAGGGTAACTAACTTTACTGGGTGCGCTGAAAGTAACCCATTAGAACACCGGTAGCTAGGACATGCCCTTCTATGGCTTCCAGCAGTTCCACCTTGTTCAGACCTTCAGGAAGATCCAGATCAGCATCAAGGGCATAGACGCGAAAGTGGTACTCGTGGGCCAAACCGTCGAATGGAGGTCGGGGACCGAAATAGCCAGGACGCCCCACTCCGCTTAAACCGTTAGTCAAACTGCGAAGCCCAGGCAGGTTGGGCAAGGAATCACCTGGCATGCCTGCCGGTATACCCGGTGCCGATGCTGGAATGTTATAAACAACCCAATGTACAAAAGGCTGAGACATGCCGACAACAGGATCATCACAAATCAGTGCCAGCTCCATTGTGCCCGCTGGCAAATTACTCCATTCGATATCGACCGACCTATTGTCACCGTAATTGGAATAGGCGTGAGGAACTGCACCTTCATGCGCAAATGCACTACTGGTTACTTCGATGATCTGCGGAGCATCTGCCCCTCTGGCCAACGTTGCTATCAGTATCAGACAAAAGCCCGATAGAATCCCGACAGTTGTTTTCATTGTCTGCATATCCTCTTAAGGAACCTCTGATTAATTTTACCCTACTGCCAGTGCCTAGCTATTCAACGATGGCGGCCCGCTCCCGCAGCTTGTATTTCTGCACCTTGCCGGTGGAAGTTTTGTCAATGGGACCAAACACTACCTTTTTGGGTATCTTGAATCCAGCCAGTTCTTCGCGGCAATAGGAGATCAATTCTTCGCGGGACATTTCCTCGCCTTGCTTCACAGTAACAAAGGCACATGGCACCTCACCCCATTTTTCATCCGGTGATGCGACCACCGCTGCTTCAAGAATTTTGGGGTGCTTGAACAACACCGACTCCAACTCCAGCGAAGAAATGTTTTCCCCTCCAGAGATAATTATATCCTTCGAGCGATCCTTAATCTGCACATAACCGTCTTGATGCCAGACTGCCAGGTCACCGGAGTGGAACCAGCCGCCGGCAAACGATGCTTCCGTTGTCGGCTGATTCTTCAGGTATCCCTTCATCACCAGGTTGCCTCGCATAAAGATCTCGCCCATGGTTTCCCCATCTTTTGGTACCGGTTGCAGGGTATCCGGATCCGCCACCATCAGCTCATCCTGCAGTGGAGCCCGTACGCCCTGCCGCGCCAGCAGCTCGGCACGATCAGCTATCGACAGGTCCGCCCAATTTTCCTGTGGCGCACAAACCACACAGGGACCATAAGTCTCGGTTAATCCGTAGACATGAGACACTCTAAAACCCATTTCCTCCATACCTGCGATAACTGCCGCCGGTGGCGCAGCCCCGGCTGTCATGACGCGCACTTTATGGTCAATGCCCTGCTTGAACTCATCATTTGCATTGATCAGTGTATTCAGAACAACCGGAGCACCACAAAAATGGCTGACCTTGTGCTCCCTGATAGCATTGAAGATAGCTTTGTCGCGGACATGCCGAAGACAGATACTGGTACCGCTTACAACAGCCAGGGTCCAGGGAAAACACCAGCCATTGCAGTGAAACATGGGAAGGGTCCAGAGGTAGACGGGATGGCTGACCATATCCCAGCTCAAGGCATTGGAAACCGCATTGAGATAAGCGCCGCGATGGTGAAACACAACGCCTTTCGGATCACCCGTGGTGCCCGAAGTGTAATTGAGTGAACAGGCCGCCCATTCATCAGCAATCTGAAAACAGGAATAGTCCGGGTCGCCGCCGGCAATGAATTCATCGTAAGTCATTTTGCCCAGCAGTTCGCCACCTTCAAACTGCGGATCATCGATATCGATCACCAGTGGCCTGGTGGATAAAAGCTCCAAAGCAGCCTTGATCGTGGCACTGAATTCCCGGTCGGTAAACAGAATCTTGGTTTCCGCATGTTCAAGAATAAACGCGATGGCCTTGGCATCCAGCCTCGTATTGAGAGCATTCAATATTGCCCCCGGCATCAGTACGCCGAAATGAGCTTCGAACATCTCTGGTGTATTAGCCGCCATGAAGGAAACCGTATCCCCTTCCCCGACCCCGCGTTTTATAAGCGCCGATGCCAGCAAGCAGCTTCGCTGGTAGGTTTCTGCCCAGGTTCGCCTCAGGTCACCATGGATGATCGCTGGCCGATCCGGATACACGCTGGCTGCCCGCTCGATAAATGTCAGCGGAGTCAATGGCGCATAGTTTGCCGAATTCTGATCCAGAGATTGTTGATAGATGTTTTCGTTACTCATAGAGATTTTCCATAGTCTAAAAAGCCCAGCTCCCAGGCCGCTCTTTCAATGCCTGCCTGCGTCTGACAGCATGTGCAATGGCGACCTCCAGGCTCCTTTCGGAGCAATAATAATGACACGCTTTAATTCTGCCTGAACAGAGATAATACTCATGTAGAAACAATTCGCCACTGCTTAAGGAACCTCTTATTGATTATGGCCATGCTCTGCGGGAGCCTGTCGGGCGCTGTTGCCAGGTGTCGTACGCAGGCAGCAGGCAATGACCGAGTACTTGCCACGTACGACAATAACGCGGCGGCGCTCAACAGGCCCCGCCCGAAAAGGCCTCCAGACGAGCCCACTGCCTTCATTGCCTTATGTTAACAGCCGGCGGCAATGCTCCTTGCCAGCAACCTGGTCTGGATGCCAGAGTACTTCCATAGTCAGTAAGAGGTTCCTCAATCAACATTGGCGGTCCGATTCAGGTAAAATAGATCGATGTCAACAGAACTTTACAATAGCGGATTAAAAGGTTTATTCGCTTCTTTCTCCCTCGGAGACAGCACCAGTACAGCGCGTCAGGCTCTATCACTGCTGTTACTGATTCGCACCTTCGTCACAGGCCTGGGTGCGCTCGGTTTGTTTATCTACCAGAGCTATTCTGGCAACACCGTCCCGGCCACGCCCATGGCGCTGGTGTTTATCGGAATCTTCATTTCTGTCTCGCTGGGCGCGTGGCGTCTGTCGTCAGTTAGAGTAGTCAGCACTACGGAGCTGTTTGCTCACCTGATGATCGATGTGATGTTCCTGGCACTGGTTCTGATCACTGTTGGCGGCGCAAGCAATCCACTGATTTCCTATTTGCTCGTATTGCTTGCGGTAGGAGCTACTTTTCTTACCCGAACCCAGGCCAATCTGTTTGCTCTGGGTTGTATCGTTGTCTATACCGTGTTTATTCTGGCCGATCTACGCACTGAAAACGAAGACAGCGATGCCATGATGAGCTTTCAGCTGCATCTCGTAGGTATGTGGGCAATCTTTGTCGTGTGCGCCATACTGATCTCGGTATTCGTCACTCGTATGGCAAGCCAGATCAGGGAGCGGGAGCTGACCCTGGCACAGTCCAGGGAGAATGAAATGCGGAACGAGCAATTAGTGGCAATAGGCACCTTGGCTGCGGGTACAGCTCATGCCCTTGGTACACCTTTGTCCACGATGTCTGTTCTACTGATGGAAATGGACAAGCTAAGCGCTGAAGAAGTTGGCAGCAAACAGCTGAAGGAAGATATCTCTATCCTCAGGCAGCAGGTCCAGCGTTGCAAGCATTCTCTCAACCAGCTTACCAACCATTACAACAAGGAGTTTGATGCAGCGGATGAAAATATCACCCTGCAGGAATTTGTCGAAAGCATAAAAGATTACATTACCAACATACATCCTTCGGCAAACATTAGCTTCGCAATCAATGACGCAGACCACGGATTCACCATACCCAGGGACCCCAATATCAATCATGCCCTTATCAACATCATAGAAAACGGTATCAAGGCAGCCAGGTCTGAGACACGGGTAATGTTCCGGATTCTCAGCGAGCCAGAAAATGCCGTGGAGATTGCCGTGCAGGACGATGGGCCAGGAGTTCCAGACGAGGTAATGGAAAGAATGGGTGAACCCTTTATATCTACAAGAGAAGAAAGCATGGGACTGGGAATCTACCTGGCAAATGCGACATTGCAGAAAGCCGGCGGAAGTATAGAGATGTTCAACAGAAAAACTGGTGGCGCACAGACTGTCATCCACCTGCCAGTCATTTCGGTTCCCGCCTCGAACGCAGGATCCTGAGCCATGGAGCAACAGTTACTGCTGGTAGAAGATGACCCGGTTTTTGCAAGTGTCGTGTGTCGCGCACTGGCTCAAAGAGGCTATACAGTCTCTCATGCCGAGTCACTGGCTGCGGCACATGAGCTTATTAGTGGCCAGTCATTCCATTATGCAATTCTCGACCTTAACCTCGGTGGTCATACATCCCTTGAACTGATACCGTTGCTGACGGAGAAGAATTCCGGGATACGGACACTAATACTGACAGGCTATGCCAGCATTGCCACAGCCGTCGAAGCAATCAAGCTTGGAGCCACCAATTATCTGGCCAAACCAGCTGACACCGAAGAAATTCTGGCAGCATTACTGGAGCAATCCACTAAAACATCCAGCATCGAATCAGCCCAGGAACCGATGTCTGTTCGCCGCCTGGAATGGGAACATATCCAGAAAGTGCTTAAAGAAAACGACGGGAATATTTCTGAGACTGCCCGACAGCTAAAAATGCATCGCCGCACTCTGCAACGCAAATTGCAGAAAAAGCCGGTTGCAAAGTAACCACTCTGAACTAATCAGCCATCTGCTGAAAACAAGAAATATCTTGCAACCACCTTTCCGATGACCTGGCGTTTACAAGTAGGGGTTTCTCCATTGTCGCCTGACCAGGTACAGGCAATAGAGCGCCAGTACTCCTGCCAGCAGATCGACCATTTCGATAATCAATAGCTGAAAAATCAGCTCATTGTAAGCCTGATCCTGGAAGATTTCCCAGCCTCGAACAGCCGCCAGGCCAGCATAGCTGATGACCGCAAGAGATACTCCCGGAAGCCTCCATGTTTCAAGCAACGCGGCGGATAGGAAAAAAATGCCCAGCGCACCCATGACTCCGACGTACATGGTCTTCAACTCGGCATATCCTGACGCGTCTAGAAGATTTACCCGCAGTCGATCGAACCACACCAACGGCTCTACCAGAAACAGCCAGGCCAGCACGCAGTAAAGCGTGCCGTTGAAAAACAAATAAATCCCGGGATAGATTCGTGAAAGTGTGATCACTCGTACTATTTCCGCAGCTTCTGCGACGAAGTGCTGGTATACCCTACTAACGTCGCAGCTTTTCTATCGGCGTGTCAATGGCACCTGATTTAAGTGACGACCGCCATCTACGATCAGCGTTTCGCCTGTTACCACCTGCGGTCCTACAATGAAATGGTGGATTGCATCTGCGACGGTTTCAGCGGTTGCGGTCACGCCCAGCGGTGCGCTATCGCGGTTACTTTTCATTAGCGCCTGATATCTTTCTTCACCCATACCATTGCGCAGCCAGTCACCCTCGATAAAGCCGGGACACACGGCATTGACCCTTATTTTCGGCCCCAGTACCCTCGCCAGCGAAAGGGTCATCGTGACCATGGCGCCTTTGGAAGCGGCATAAGCAATACAGCTGCCGATACCGTTGACCGCCGCTGTAGACGCTACGTTTACAATACTGCCACCCTGTCCCTGCTGCTGCATCGCGTCGCTCACTGCTCTGGTCATCTGATAGGCGCCAACCACATTGACCGAATAAATTCGCTGGAAGTCTTCGCTGCTTAAACCCTCAAGGTTGCTGTGCTCGACAAATTTGGTAGTACCGGCATTGTTGACCAGAATATCCACACGCCCCCAGCGATCGCGGACCTGCTGCACCAAGGCACGACAGTCTTCATCAACCGCCACATTGGCCCCGGAGATCATCACATCAGCACCGGCCCGGCGACATTCATCCGCTACTGCCTCAGCCGCCTGTTTTTTTGAACTGTAGTTTATAACCACGTTACAGCCAACGGAGGCCAGCAGCCTGGCAGTAGCTGCCCCAACTCCGCTGCTGGAACCGGTGATGATAGCCACGTGATCTTTCAAATCTTTCATAGAGTTACCGCCTTTTGATTTTGCTCCGATGCAGAGAATTCCGGCCCTGCCCAAATCCCGGACTGTACCAGAATTGTCATAAAAAACACATGGTTAGCCTGCCGGCGTTGGAACTGATCTATTTGCAATCGATAGATTGCAATTTGCAGCTTGAAGGTTACAATAGGTAACACTTTTGCTGAAGCCGGAACGGGGAAGAAAGAGCCGCAACTCAAGGATAAGAACCAACAAACCCGATACAGCGGGTCCAGCCAACAACAGGGATGCACAACAAGACCGAATTCGAAAACAGCGCCAAACGGTGCCAGGCGGATGTATGCGCACACCTAGCGTTTGTGCGCCGGACAGCATTACTTTTGGCACAATCGCATTAATTTGCGACGGATTACAATTGATCCCAAGAGCATGGACCTGCGTACCTGACACATTAAGCATAAGAAGATCCAGGAGAGAGAATTGAAGACACAGAAACTGGTTGCCCTGGGCATTGCCGTCCTGGTCGTCGTATGGATGGTCTTCGGGCGCCCCTCCACCAGCCTCAATACAAGCTCCGAGGCGGAAATCCCCGCCGTCATAACCGCGCTGTCTGAAGAACTTCCTGCAACCACCGAAAACGGTGGCTTTACCGTCAGGGCTGCACGACTAAGCGCTCAAGACTATGTAGAGTACATTAGGGTCCGGGGACGCACCGAAGCCTTCCGAAGTGTCGATGTTCGCGCCGAACAATCCGGACGCGTGGTGGCTACGCCTGTACTTGAAGGCACTCGGGTTGCTACCGGTGACGTGCTGTGTGAAATCGCCGTCGATACGCGACAGAGTGATCTGCAGGAAGCATTAAGCCGCGCCGAGCAAACCAAGGTCGAATTTGACGCGGCCCAGGATCTGCAGCGACAGGGACTTGCTTCTGAAGTTTCTGTTGCCCAGGCGAAAGCCGCCTACGATTCCGCAAACGCAGCGGTTGCCAGGGCACAACTGGCGCTGGACAATATCAAAGTCCGGGCACCATTCGACGGTATCGTGGAAGCACGACCGGCAGAAATAGGTGACTTGCTGGATCGCGGCAATGTGTGCGCGACTATTCTGGACAACGATCCCATGCTGGTAGTCGGGCTGGTTCCCGAGCAACAAATCGGCAAACTAAAGGTCGGTGCTTCGGTAAACGCGGAATTGCTCACTGGCGAAAAAATATCCGCCACCGTGACTTACCTTTCCCATAGCGCCGACGAGATGTCACGCAGCTATCGCATCGAGGCGACTGTCGAGCAGAAAGGAAACGAAATCCTGGATGGCATTACTGCGGAGATGTTCATTGCTGCGGCTGATTCCCGAGCCCATCTTATTCCACCTTCCGCCCTGACTCTGGACGATAATGGAATAGTTGGTGTCAAAATACTGGACAGAGGCAATGTGGTCGTCTTCAATCCGGTGACAGTGGTCGGCGATCAGACGTCACAAATGGATCCTGGCGTCTGGGTAACTGGATTACCGGACCAGGTCACACTCATTACCCATGGTCAGGAAATCGTTTTTCCCGGACAGCAGGTCGAAACTGACTTCAGCTGGGCCAGTAACAATTATTAGGGAACTCCCTCCATGCATTATCTAGACGCTGCAGTTTCCCGGTCACGTACTACCATCAGTGTATTTATAGTGATTATGCTGGCAGGAATGGCTGCCTACCGTTCCATTCCGGTAGAACTTAATCCCGATGTGACTGTACCTGTCATCGTCAGCACCATCATCCATGAAGGCATATCACCAGAAGATGCCGAACGACTACTATCCAAGCCTGCGGAAGTAGAGCTGAAGACCATCGATGGCATCACCCAGGTTTCTTCGTTCTCCAGCGAAGGAGCGGCCACTATCATTGCCGAATTTGATGTGAGCTTCGATTCCAGTACTGCGCTGATCGAAGTTCGCGAAGCTATCAACCGGGCACAGGCCAAATTTCCTCAGAACACCGAAGAACCGTTTATTCAGGAAATCGCGGCTGCAACATTACCGATCGTGCAGATTGCCATCGGTGGCGAAAACGTCCCGGAAAGAGTACTCCTGAAAGTCGCCCAGAACCTGCAGCGGGAGATAGAAACGCTGCCAGGCGTGCTGTCCGCTGACATGGTCGGCAATCGAGAAGAGCTGCTGGAAGCGGTCATTGATCCCAGCCAGCTGGAAACCTACGGTATTACCAACAATCAGATAGTCCAGGCGGTGGCCAGCAATAATCGTCTGATACCAGCTGGCGCCGTAGATACCGGGCGCGGCAGCTTCTCTGTAAAAGTGCCAGGTCTCATTGAAACCAGTGACGATCTTTTCAATTTACCCATCGCATCCAACAGCATGGGCGTATTGACGATCAGCGATCTGGCTGAAGTTCGTCGCACATTCAAGGATGCGACCAGGTATTCCTACGCCAATGGCTATCAATCCATATCGCTTAACGTGAACAAGCGTAAAGGCGCAAACCTGATCGAGGCCATGGATCAGATCGAAGCTATCGTGGAAGACATGAGTCCTTCGTTGCCGCCTGCCGTGGAAATCGATTACCTCAACAATACTGCACCGCAGGTCATCGATCAGAACATGGGTCTGCAGGGCAACATGGCCACTGCGATGGTGCTGGTACTTATCGTGGTCATCGCTACAGTAGGAATCAGATCAGGCATCCTGGTCACCCTGGCCGTCCCATTTTCTTTCTTTTTCGCGTTCATAATCATTTCTGGACTGGGTTTTACCTACAACTTCATGGTCATATTTGGGCTGTTGCTTGGACTGGGCATGCTGATTGATGGCGCTATCGTCATGGTGGAGTTTGCCGACCGCAAGATGGCGGAAGGTCTGGACAGCCGTACTGCCTATCGGGAGGCAGTCAAGCGCATGTTCTGGCCGATCGTTGCGTCCACCTCAACGACGCTGGCAGCGTTCCTGCCCCTGATGTTCTGGCCGGGCGTGTCGGGCGAATTCATGCGCTACCTGCCAATAACCGTGTTCGCCGTACTGGTAGGCTCACTGTTTTATGCACTGCTGTTTGCACCTGCCCTGGGTGCATTGATTGGTAAATCACAAAGCTCCGAAGAAGCAGCCAAGCGACTGCGGCAACTGGAAGAAGGTGACCCCGATCAGGTTGGTGGCATAACCGGGGTATACGCTCGCCTGTTGCGTGGCGCGGTCAAGAGCCCAATCCTGGTATTTTTCGGATCGATAATCGGTCTTGTTGTCATTGTCATCAGCTATGGAATGTTTGGCAAAGGCATAGAATTCTTTACCAATGTCGAACCCAATATGACCCAGGTGCAGGTATTCGCCCGAGGCAATTATTCACCTGTCGAGATTCGCGACATCATGCTCGATGTTGAAAACCGCATCATCGAAATCGGCAACTATAAAAATATCGTTACCCAGTCCGGCGCTGGCCAGCAAATAGGCGGTGACATGCAGACTGCACCAGATCTGGTGGGAACTATATTCATTGAATTTACCGACCGGCGCGATCGCGACGTTGACGGATTTGAACTGGAAAACCTGTACCGGGATGCAATCAGCGAGCTACCCGGCCTTAAAGCGGAAGTCTCCACCATCGAAATGGGGCCTCCCGTAGGTAAGGAAATACAAATTGAGCTGAGCGGTGAAGATCTCGAACTGCTGTTCGCAGAAGGTAGTCGCGTTCGCGATTTCATGGCCAACCAGATGACTGGACTGATTGATATTGACGATACCATGCCGGTTCCTGGTATCGAATGGGAAATTGAAGTCGACCGGGCACGGGCTGCCATGATGGGAGCCAGCATCACGGAAATAGGCACCGCCATTCAACTGATTACCAACGGTGTGATGATGGGTGAATACCGACCCGATGACACCGAAGAAGAAGTGGATATTCGTATTCGCTATCCCGCCGAATACCGCGGCCTTGAACAATTGGACACGGTCCGCATCAGCACCGCGAATGGTCCGGTTCCGATATCGAGCTTCATCAACAGAGTTCCAAAACCAAAAGTGGGATCGATACAGCGGGTCGACAGCAACAGGGTCGTTTATGTCCGCGCCAACCCGATACCCGGTGAGCTGGCTTCCAACAAAGTAGCCGAACTGCAAAGCTACCTGAATGAAAACCCGATTGATCCCGCGATAAATTTTCAATTCCGAGGTGCCAACGAAGAACAGGAAGAGTCTGCTGCGTTTCTTGGTCAGGCTTTTACCCTGGCCCTGGCATTGATGGCAATCCTGTTAGTAACGCAATTCAACAGCTACTACCAGGCACTATTGATCCTTTCTTCGGTGCTTCTATCAACATCCGGAGTACTGCTCGGCTTACTGATTACCAATCAGGCCTTCAGTGTAATCCTCACCGGGGTTGGAGTAGTCGCGCTGGCAGGCATCATTGTGAACAACAATATCGTGTTGATCGACACCTATAACTACCTGCGAAAAGCGCATCCGCAATGGCCGCTGGTGGATGTCATAGTCCATACCGGTGTGCAGCGTCTGCGGCCGGTATTTCTTACTACCTTCACCACCGGGTTCGGCCTGTTGCCCCTGGCAATGCATGTTTCCATCGACTTGATCGGAGCGGAAATAGAGGTTGGCGGACCGATTACTTCCCAGTGGGTAAGCCTGGCCAGTGCCATTGTGTTTGGCCTGACATTCGGCACCTTGCTGACATTGATAGTTACTCCAGCGCTGCTGGCGCTGCCGGATCGGCTGCGACAAGTGTTCAAACGCCAGTCCAGGTCTGAAGGCTTCGCAATTGAAGCTGGCGTTACCAGCAACTAAGCCGGGCAAGAGGAAACGGAGCTACATAAAGAGCGCTTGCTCTATTGATGTGACATTTTGTAACCCACAGCAGTGGCTCTAAATCGCTGTGGTAATATTTTGTCACTTTTTAGTGTGATCCCTTAAGGGATAAGGCGGTCTGCTAGAAAGAGCCGACCGTGGGACTTGGGAGTTTTTCTTTGTTCCCCCCTTTCAATAGCATTGAGCGGCTTTCAAGCTACCACGTCGGCGCTCCCCCCCCTTTTTTATTCAGGTTTCAGGGCGACAGAATCAGTCCAGAGTGACTAAATAACGGTCTCGCGCATAGCGGCGACGCTCTCGTGATATCTCCTGATAGATATCGGAAGACAGGTACAGATAATACTCACTTTGGGCAATGTTGCGTTTCAGGGAATCCAGCAGCGGATCTTCTCCACTTCGCGTTAACTCCGCGACTTCCAGTCTCAGCTTGAGCAGGCCATGCGCCTTGCGAAGGTGTTCTACGCGCCTACCGTTCAAATTAAAATTGGATGCGTCAAAATGCCACGCGACTACTTTGCGCAATCCTTGTTCCAGGCGGGGATCATCTTTCTGGTACAGCTTTTTATAGAGGTGTTCGAGATAGCCGTAATGGTTATTGACCTGTTCCCATCTGGCCATTTGCTGGTCGACGTCAATCAATCGTTCCACAATTGTCAGTTGTGATTCGTTGAAAAGTCCCTCGTTAATGCGGGAGATATGGAGAGCTCGCTTATAGGCTTCGCTGGCAGCCATCAGATCACCAGCTTTTTTCGATTGAAAAGCCAACCCCCTTAGCGCCTCTTTCAACCTGATATCGTAAGGTCCGAACTGCTGTTCCAGCTCAGTGACCAGCTGCAATTGTTTATCCACCAGCTCTTCTCTGCTGGGCTGAATATCATTGAGATGAATTTCACTTTGCGGGGATGCTAAACCAAGGGCAGTGTCGTCGGCAAACGACGGCACGGGAAACGCAATCACCGCGGTAGCGGCGGCTATTCTGGAAAGAACTTTTGTGTATTCTAGACCCCGGCTTGACATGGCGGGCGCACTCCTGTTGCCCTTGAATATCGCTCAAACGACGGCGTTTTACAACCAAAATCGAGCGCAAAATCCCAGTAATATTTCAGAAATATTACAATAATGTGCCTTTCTCGATTTTTTTCTATATAAATATCAAGCAGTTATTTTTCGGACTTTGATAATTCCTACCGATACGTTCTATTGGCAATTTTCGCTTCTGCCAACATGAGCACGATAATCAGACACATAATCCACCACCAGACACGTTGTGGCTGCTCCAACTCTGCAGCCATTTGTGCTGTTCTCACCTCTCGAGACTGCACTGGGCTGGTTTCCGGATTGATAATCATATCGTTCACCGTACCTACACTGGTTGCCAGCAGGTTGGATTCCTCCGGAGAAAGGTTTACGGCAAAGAAACGGGTACTGTCAGCAGACTGAACTTCTATAAACCCAGGCTGATCCGCTTCCAGCACATCGGACCCAACAGTCACCTCTCGACTTTCGCCATCTGGATACGTGACATCCAGCTCCCTAGCTTCATCAGCCAGCGGTTCAAGGCTGATAGTCTCTCCTATCGTGTAAGCCCGTCGACTGGTCTCCGGCTCTACCAGATGACGGAGGGTTTCATGTACGAAAGGCAGATACATGCCCTGCAAAGCCAGGTTGTTCCACTCCAGGTCCATGGTTGATGCAAACAGGATAACTTTGCCTTCGCCAACCTGCCGCTCTACCAGCGCCGGAAGTGTATTGTCGAACCGCATCAGTACATCTGCATCATCGCTGGGTAACAACTGCCAATGGCGTTGAAATCTGGCAGTCCAATCTATATCCAATGGCTGGAGAATCGGATGGCGCCTGTCAAAATCCGCAATCACCAGATAGTCATCAAGGAAATCGCCAGCAGCATCCTGCAGTTGGGCTGGACTTACTTCACCCAACTGGCGGTTGAATTGCTCCGACTGCACCCGGTCTCCTGGGGCTATCAGTAAGCTGCCACCACCGCGCGTATACTGGATAAGATCCTGCGCCTGTCCGTTGGTAAGATCACCCACATTCAGTAAAACCGCCACATCATGTTGCGACAGCAACTGGGCGCTAAGTCGATCTGACTCCACGGTGTCGAGACTGAAAGGGGATATCTCTGTGCTGCTCACCGCCAGCCCAAACCAGTGCCCCTCGTCGTCAAACCAGTTTGGCGACGATTCACCGTTCACCAGCAGGACACGAATTTTACGCGCCACGTCTACGGTAAAGTAAAAATCATTGTCTGCCCTGAAGTTGTCGCCATTGACTGTTACCCGCCCTCTTCGCACACCGGTCGAATCGAAATTACCAGTCAAGTTGACTACTGCTTCCGAAGCTTCCGACAAGTCTACCCGCTGCCGGTCCACCACACTGTCATCGATGCTGAGAGTAACCTCGGCTTCATTCAGATAAACCGAACCAGTGCTCCGCACACGCGCAAGAATCGACTGCTCGACACCTGCACCTTCCAGCAGCCGCTCAGGCGATCTGACATCGGTCAGCACCAGATTGCTGCTTTCTTCATCGGCTACGTTAATACCAGTAAAGGTGACGCCAGGAGCCAGTTTCCAGTCTGTATCGTTCTCGTCCAGCCCTGCCTGCTGATAGTCCGAAATCAGGTAAACACGCTTGTTGTCGTAATTCGAGGTGCTGAGCAGTTGATCAGCCAGTCTCAGGTTAGGCATGAACCGGGTACCTCCGTAACCGGCTTCCGTCATATTCTGTAATGAACCACGGACACTATCCAGGTCGGTAGTCAGTTCCTGGACCGTATCCACACCACTGGAAAACACCACCAGTGCCACTTCATCTCCGGCACTCAGATCATTGACGATGTCCACTGCCTCGCGCCTGGCAGACTCAAAGCGGTCGCCATAGCGCATGCTCATGGAATTATCCAGCAACAGTACGACCGACGCCGGATCCGCATCCAGCAGTCGCGCCATGGTCTGGTTGATCAGCGGTCGGGCAAAGGCAAACACCAGAAGAGCAATTAGAGCGGCTCGCAGCAGCAGTAAAAGCCATTGCTGGATCTGCTGAAACAAAACCAGTTTTTTCGAAGTCTTCTTAAGGAAGCGAATGGTGCCAAACATCAGCTTGGGCGGCTTCTCCTTTCGAATCAGGTGGATAGCCACCGGAATCAGCGCGGCAAACAGACCAAACAGGAACAGCGGCGACAGGAAAACCATCAGTAACTCCTTCCTCGCTTGGAAATGTAGGTTGAAAGCGCTTCATCAAGAGGATCTTTGGTGTTGAGCAGGCAGTAATCCACACCACTTGTTTGACATTTCTTACGGCAGTATTCAAGAAACTCGTTAAGATTCTTCAGGTAGGCATCCCGGATGGCAGCCGGTGAGGTGATAAACGATTCGTTACTTTCCAGATCGATAAACTCAGAAGGCTCGTTGAACGGAAAATTCAATTCAGCATTATCCATGATCTGGAAGGTGATTACATCGTTCCCCATGCTGCGTAGATTCTGCAATGCGCTGATCACCCGGGATTCATCGTCCAGCAAATCGGTTATCAGGATTACCAGGCTCTTCTTGCGCAGATGGGAAGCAAGATCGGCTAGTGGTTTGACCACATTTGTATGAGTCCCGGACTCCAGTCGAGACAAAGATCGCAGGATCCTAATAAGATGAGGCTGACGGCACTTGGCAGGAATAAATTCCCGCACTTCGTCATCGAAGGTAATCAATCCAACCGCATCACGCTGCCGCATAATGAAATAGGCCAGCGCGGACGCCAGGGTACGTGCATACTCCAGCTTGCTGATGCCACCCGAGGTGTAATCCATTGAAGCACTGGTATCCAGGGCAATGAAACAGCGCAGGTTGGTTTCATCTTCGTACTGCTTGATATAAAACTTTTCGCTGCGCGCATACAGTTTCCAGTCCACGTGCCGCATGTCATCGCCCGGATAGTAATTGCGATAGTCATTGAATTCGACACTGAACCCACGCTTGGGACTCTTGTGCATCCCCGACAGAAACCCCTCCACGACAACACGTGCCCGCAGTTCCAGGTTGTCCAGGCTTGCCAGTACGGTTGGATCCAGAAAGTTCAGTGACTCTGCCATGAACCCTGCCTAAATTGCGGCGGCTGGTTCAGGCACCGCTTCCAGCAACTTCTTCACAATATCATCCGTGGTTACCCGTTCGGCCTCGGCATGGAAATTCAGCAGCACCCTATGCCGCAGCACCGAAGGCGCGAGGGCACGGATATCACCGTAAGAAACATTGTAGCGACCCAGCAACAGCGCTCTGACTTTGCCTGCCAACACCAGGTTCTGGGAGGCTCGAATACCAGCACCCCAGCTCACCCAGTCCTTAATAAAGTCCGGTGCCAATTCAGATTGTGGTCGGCTGGCATGTACCAGTCGAACGGCATATTGTATGACCGCCTCAGCAGCGGGAACCTGCCTCGCAATGCGTTGAAACTCAAGAATATCTTCACCGCCCAGCGGATGGGAAAGTGCTGTGTCGCGAACCTGGGTAGTATTGCTGACCACCTGCACTTCGTCAGCCTCAGAAAGATAGCCCAGCTCAATCTTGAACATGAATCGATCTAACTGCGCTTCTGGCAAGGGATAGGTTCCCTCCAGTTCGATCGGATTCTGCGTGGCCAGCACGAAAAACGGTTGCGCCATAGGCCAAGTAGTACCACCTGCTGTCACCTGGCGCTCTTCCATGGCTTCAAGCAATGCTGACTGAGTCTTTGGCGGGGTTCGGTTAATCTCGTCCGCCAGCAGGATATTGGTAAAGATAGGACCCTTAACAAAGCGAAGTTCCCGCCTGCCATCCTCTTCGGTAACGATTTCCGATCCAACTACGTCGGACGGCATCAGGTCCGGCGTAAATTGAATCCTGCTGAAATCCACCTGCAGTATATCTGCAACGGTTTTAATCAACAGGGTTTTGGCCAGACCGGGGACCCCGGTAACCAGGCAGTGACCACCGGCAAACAGGGCAATCAACAGCTCGTCGATAATATCCTGCTGTCCTACAATGACCTTCTTTATCTCATTAACGATCTGTTCGCGGCCATCCTGCATTTTCCTGACCAGCGCCAGGTCATCCTGATTCTCAATCCCTTCAGTATTTTCTTCTGGTTCTGCCATGAGTGAGTCCTGTTGTTTAATGGCTAAAAGCGTATATCAAAAAGTTAATGCCTATTTTATAGGCTTCGTTGGTGTACTTGGTTGGATAAGGTTCATAGAACGTGTGTTCCCAACCGTCACCCAGATCAGTATTGTAGTTGGCAACCATCATTACCCGACCATCATCATCAAGAATGGCATATACGGTCGGTGGATAATTGGGATCATCAAGATTGAAATAACCTCCCCGGTCCCAGGTCACCATGCGGCCAGGTACCTGAGCCACTTCGTCAATATCGAAAAAGATGTGAAATATCTCGTGACTGGTATCCAGCTGGACCAGTTCGCGGTCTGGAAATATCTTGCCGATTTCCATGTGCATGTCATCCAGATGGGCATCACCCCAGAAATCATCCACCAGAACAAATCCGCCGCGAAACATGAACTCACGCAGCGCTTCTATCTCTTCGGGAGTAAAATTGGGACCACTGAAAGTGGAACCTATTGGCACCCGCTTCCAGTTCATATACAGGAACATGTGTTCGAATAAACGGGGATCGGTCAATTCGAGCCAGTCATGGTTGCGGGGATTGGTATCAACATTGGTATAACGCTGAACGCCACGCAGGAAATTCTCGTCGGAGTCCGGATAATCAGTATCCCACCAGCCCCCACGCCGGCCGAAACCAAACCCACCGCCGCCGCGGCCACCGCCATAGTTGCTGTAGCGGCCACGCACCCAGGTGAATTCAGTGATATCGGTTCCATAAAGTGATAGATCTTCGCCATCCCTGAGCATCAGCGGGTCGACTTGTGCCTGGCTGTTTCCAGCCCCCAGCATAACCACCAGCACCGCCGTGCATAGCAGGAAACAAACTTTTTTGCTGGCAGGTAAAAACACTCGCGATATTTCCCGTTAGTTTGCGCCATCTACAGACTGCAACAGGATTTGCTGCGCCCGCTGGTAACTGGGAGCCGCTTCCAATGCCGTGAGCACATTGCGCTTTGCTTCTTCCAGTTGGCCATTGTTCAAGTATGCCTCAGCGAGGTTGGTTTGCGCCTCAACGGGATCGGTAATATCAAGCCTGGCCAGCACTTCATACTCGGTCACGGCAAGAGCCGGGTCCCCAACCAGATCAGCATAGCTGGCCTTGAGCTGATGAACATCAATTCTGTAGGGATCAATTTGTAACGCCCGATCAATATAATAATCGGCACCTGCAATATCGCCAGCCTCAATGGCAGCTCCAGCTAAAAGCATGGCAGAAGCGTAATCATGTTGCTGATTGTCTAACAGGATCTTCAGTTGCTCCAGTTGCGCTACACGATCACCTTCCTGCTCATAGATTTGCGATAGTACCAGCGGCGGACTGGGATAGCCGGCATAATTTGGAAGCAGCTCATGTGCCTTCTGCAGATGCTGTTTTGCTTCAGTGAAATTTTCTTCCTTGAACAGTACGATCCCGAGTTGCAGATGCGCCTGGAAGTCCCGTGGCTGTTCCTCGATTCGCCTTCGCATATGCTGTTTTAACGAGGCATTGTTGTAGAGCTCAGCAAGAACGGCACTGGAGTTCTCGCGAATACCGTGGCCATGCCCTTCGCCTTCATCAGGATTGTCTTCAGAATGTACGTAGACGTTAATCTCCTCAACCCGGCCAACGATCCAGTCGATAAATCCGTCATTGAATGTATCGAGATCCTGATCGAACACTTCCTGGAACATCTCGTTTTCTTCCTTGATGAAGGCATACTGTTTGACCAGATCCACCAGTTTCGCAAAGCCAAAAGCCTCGGTAATGTAATCCACCACCAGGTAAGACTGAAAATACGCAAACCCCAGGTCGGCATTGCTCTGCGCTCCACTGAAACCGGCGTTAAGGTTGCTGACCGGCAGCAGTTTGTTGTCTTCCACAGCACGCACCAGATCCAGACCCTGGCGGCGTCCCCAATAAGATCTGCCTTCACTCTCCTCCCATACCGAGATTCCCTCAGATAGCCATCGAGGCATGCGGTTATCAGTCATTTGCAAGGTAATTACATGCATAAACTCATGCCAGGCAATCTCCTGCCAGTTGGCAGTCAACGCATCAGGAGAAATCAGAGTGACAACCTTACCGAAACAGATACCTACCAGCGGACCAATATCTGGCAGCCCGACCGACCGTACCGCAAAGTCTTCACTGTTTTCGAAAACTTCGATTAGCACCGGCGACTCCGGTTCGAATCCGTATTTTGCAGTCAGGGTATCCCAGGCTTCCTCAAGCAGGGGCTCCATGTAAGGCCACAGAATGTCTGCATCATTCTCACTCATGTGCACCTTGAAGTGTTCGCTTTCAAGCGTTGCGTAGTCCGCCAGCGTGTCGAACACCTTCAGCATATTGGAGGTCATGACGTTGAAGGGATCGTTTTCGAAGCCGATCTCCAGATTTGCCTTACCTTCGTCTTCTTCGCCAAGCCGAACAAGATTAGAGCCCAGTAAGGTGTATGCCTGCCAATAAGTCGGGTCGGACTCAATGGCCGCCCGGGCAAATTCAACTGCTTCGGTAAATCGATAGGAATTGCCAAAAGCATCTGCGATATTACTTAAGAAAACCGGATTGCCGGGACTGAAACTTTCAACTCTAGCCAGCAATTCCTGGTACTCATCTTCCCGTTCCATCAACATGGCTTCAGCGGCCAGGGTGCTAAGTACCGCCAGTGATTCAGGATTGATCGCCAGAGCCTCTTGCAGGACCTCCCGAGCTTCTTCCGTGCGGTTGCTACGCATCATGCCAGTGGCGTAAGTCTGCAGAGCTTCGACTGAATTAGGGTTCAACGCCATGGCACGCTGCAGTGAACGCTGATCGCCCACCGCCCTTGCCACACCAACCAAGGCCGGGATATAACGGTTATTGATTTCCAGGGCATCCCGATAGGATTGTTCAGCATCGGCGGCGTTGTATTTCTCCAGGAACAGATCGCCCCACAGTACGTGAGCTTCCAGGTTGTTAGGGTTGGCTCTTACCGCTTCGTTAAAGAGGCTGTTTGCTTCGTGAAAGCGGTCGAGTTGCCAACTTGCCAGCGCTACCATGGCAACATCTTCCGAAGCGAACACCAGACCATCGTTATAACGCTGGATTGCTGCTTCCAGGATAGCCGCAGCACGAGACTTCTGGCCGACAAATTTAAGCAGACCACCATACTGGACCAGAGCGCGGACCGGTGCCATCTGCAGATCTTCGTCTACCACCGCCGCAAGAATTTCCAGCGCTTCGGCTGAGCGGCCTACCGTGCGCAACATTTCTGCTAGCTGGGTACTGACTAACGGATAATCCACGTAGTCACCACCATCAATCAGCTCTTCGCAGATGGCGATTGCTTCATCGTACCGACCCAGCATGGCGTAAGATCGGCTGGCTCCGACCACGCCTTCATTGCGATCCAGTCCATCCGCCGTTTTAAATACATCAATCGCTGCTACGAAGGAGCCTGACTGAAAAAGCTGTTCACCACGAAACAGCGGCGCATCGCCTGCATCAACAGCAACATCCTGGGCTTGCGCGAACGAACCCAATAACAGCAAAACTGCCAGGGCTGCACACTGACGTAGCTTTCCTCGTTGCTTAGTTCTGAAGTAGTTCATTGTATTGTCCTGTAGTTCGAGCCAAGTCAATCAGCAATTCTTCCATCTGCGCCCAATAGTCATCCTCAAGGAAATCCGCCTTGCGGCCACGCAGGATAAATACTGCTCGTTCCAGTTCTTGGACACGCGCCTTGAGAACCAGTTGCTGAGGCGACAAATCCTCGTTGTCCGCCATCAGCACATCGATGTAGGCGATTTCTGCCAACCTTCCGTCGGCTTCGAAAGCAGTAGGATTGATGGTAAATAGCGCATCGCCGTTGTCGTCCAGACTGGCGTGTTCCGAGGCGAGGCGGCCTTGATCCTCATACCACTTGTCCACGCTCTGCCTGGCATAGTTGAATGCCTCAAGCATGGAGACACGATTATTCTTGTCACTGTCACCATTACGCTGATCCAGCGCCTCGATGAAGTAACCGGAAAAAATGGGATCAAATTTCTCCGCCGGTGAGCGGGTGGCCGAAATTACCACCCTGCCTTCGCTGGAAAGTGATGTTGAAAAACCGTAGCTGGCGCTGGTGGTATTGACAATGACGATATCCTGCTCATCGAAGTCATCCAGCACTGCGGCAAAATCATCGCCGGTGATATCCGGCCCGACAATATTGAACTTGGATTCGTCGTCGCGTCCGCTGCCGTGCCCCATCAGGAAGATTGTGATCTGGTCACCGTCCCTGACTCGCTCCCTGAGACTGGCCATTTGAGAAAAAATTGTGTCCTGATCGCAAGCTCCATCAATACGGTCATTATCCGGGCTCGAACCCTTACCTTTGTCCAGCAGCAGAGTAATCGTGTCGGAACTGTAACCGTAATCGCGAATCAGGATATCGTGCAGCGAAAACGACCACTGCCTGAAGCGGCTTATGGTTTCATCGCCGACCGATGGGCCGGTCAGTATTACGGCATGCTTGGTTGCATCCGGACGCTCGACAAAGAAATTGACAGGATCGACTGGCCGCCCTGCGCCCGGTGCCTGCGCCGTTGCTTGCGCGATCCAGCCAAACGACAGAATACCAATCAGAGCAGCTATCGCAGCTGAACGGACGCCTGCCAAACCGTACCTGATACTAAGTTTCTTCATTACGATAACCCCTTTAACCGCCTGGCTATCCAATCTGTACACATCAACGAAATCAGCAGAGCCAGCAACCAGGGCCGATCCCAGAGATCTTCCTGGATTTCCCGAGAATAGGCATTGGGCACGTATTCGATTTCATCGAGCAGATTGCGGGCCTGAGCAAAGCCGTAGTAACCACCACCGCTCGCTGCTGCTATGCGCTCCAGTAAACCGGCATCCATGCTGGCATTGGAGTACTCTCGCAATGATGGGGTGACAACAAATGCCGAGCGTTTTTCGGAACTGTCTGCAGCTGCATCGGCAGCAGCACTGGCAACATCTACCAGCAGCTCATGGACGCCTTCGTTTTCGACCACGAAGTTCACCCGGTAGACTCCATCTTCCTCGATATCCCATTCCATGGGAATGTCCTGAACCTGACCTTGGGGGTCAGTCACCTGCATCCAAAGCGTAGCGTCGTTGTCAGGCTCGTATTCGTCACCCAGCACCGTCGCGGATATATTGACTTCGTCACCGATATTGTAGAATTCTCGATCAAAATCGATGGTAATTCGTTCCGGGGCAGACGCAGTCAGCCAACGCAGGATCTGCCGCCACATCGTTTCATGGGATTGATCTTCGGAATGCATCATCATCTGCCAGCGCCAGGTGCTGGCGGTATTGAGCGATATACTCCGGCCACTTCCGTATCGCTGGGAAGCGATTATCGGCAATGGCTGATTTTGAAACTGCAGGATAGGATGCTCCAACAGGACAGTTGCCCCAGGCTTGGCGCGTCCGGTCACATGGACGCCTTGCAGTTCCGGTAACTCCTGCCATAGACTGCGATTGATCGCATCTTCACTGGAAAGCCGCAACAACGGCGAAAACTCGCCATTTCTGGTCAGACGTGGGAAATATAATTCTCCGGTAGGGTGATCTCCACGACGGATACCGCCACGCAGGTGAGACGGCAGGAAATTCTCTTCAACTATAGTAACCGGCAATATATCTGCCACCGGTGTTTCCAGGTAATCCTCATCGACCATGCCGCTGATCAGGAAGCCACCGCCTCGCTGGGCGACAAAATCATCGATCATCTGCAACTGGTCAACATTGAAAAAACTGGCCTCGATATCTCCCAGGATAATCGCCTCGTATCGATAGAGATCTTCCTTGCTGGCAGGAAAGCCGGAACTCAATTCTGTGGGGGATTCTATTCCCTGCCGGTAAAATTTTTCCGGTCCAGTCTGCAGATAAGTCGCCATCCGCAGTGAATTGTCGCCCTGTACTGCGCGACGAATAAATTTGTATTCATTGCGTGGATGCCCCTCGATGTAAAGGATGTCCAGCGGTGGCCTCTCGCTGTTATCGACCAGGAATCTGTAGCTGTTGTTTTCGGCGATAATCTCGCCATCCTGCAGGGCCACCTGAAGCTCATACACGATTTCTTCGCGACGCTCAGGAGTCAATTGCAGATCATAACGCCTGGTTATCCCTTCTTCCCCAAGGGTGAAAGTCTCATTAACGACCGCCACGTCGCCGTCAAGTATCGAAACTTCAACAGGTACACCTTGATACCCTTGATGATTCAGCGCCAGCTGGACATCAAATACCGAGCCTTCCAGTACTGTCTTGGCACTGCTGACATCTACGATGCCAATATCCTGAGGGATGTTCTCCTGGCCAACACCGATGGTAAAGACCGGAATTTCTCTTGTCCCCAGGGACTCCGCGATAGCCAATGGATTGGAGTCAGTATTGTCCGCTCCGTCAGAAATCAACACGATGCCGCCCAAGGGCAGCCCGTTCAGTTGATCGTCTACGTATTGCAGCGCCTGCTCCACAGACGAAGACGTGCCACTACCCTGCAATTCTGCAGCACCGGCAATGCGGCTGGTCTCCTTGTCAAAACGGAACGTTCGAACCTGAAAAGTCTCGGCCAGAGTGTCCAGGTAACCGTCTTCGAACAGCAGATCACTTACCGCATTGCCTCTCGCCTGTCCGTCGACATCCTCTACCTGCATACTTTCCGAATCATCGATTAACACGCCAAGGTACGTCTCCTGGGGAGTCACCTGAGTGGTGGTGATAATCGGCCTGAGCAAACAGACCAGCAATAAAATCAGCACAGCAGAACGCAAGCCGATAAAGAATGCTTTCCAGCCAGTGGAAATTGGTCGAGTAGTCTTTCTGTAGGTAAACCAGACAACAGCCACCAGGACTGCGACGATCAACACGAATACAAACGGGCTTACCCCGTAAGCAAAGGTGAATCGTCCTTCCTCTATGGCTTGAAGCAGGTTTTGATCTATGAACTGCATCGCTACGGAGCCTAGTTCGCCGCCCCCTGGTTCTCCGATAACACCCGATAGTACTCTTCGACTAAGTCGCGGTATTCATCGGGGATATCTTCATCCATGACCGCATACAATTTATTGTTAATGTTATCCAGCTCAGCTTGCGCTCGCAGTTGCCCTTCCAGCTCCAGAATCGGCTGCAGCAACTGCCTGAACAATTCCGGCTGGTTGAGAAAATCCTCAATGTCCTGCTGAGTCAGTTGTTGCCGAATCGACCTGGCATTGCCGAACGGTGAGTTGTTGCCATTGGTATCGATGACTCCCCCACCAATGCGATTGCTATTGGCGTCACCACCGGCACCACCGGCCTGTTGGGAACCTGGTTGTCCTGGGGCCTGTCCACCCTGCTGGTTACTGGCCTGTTGATTACCGCCAGGTTGTTGGCCTGATTGTTGGCCTGGCTGTTGACCAGCTTGCTGTCCTGGTTGCCGTCCAGCCTGTTGTCCTGGCTGTCTGCCACCCGGCTGCTGACCTCCGGCTTGATTCTGGCGCTGCAGCTGTTGGCTCAACTGCTGAGCCAGCTGTTGACTGCGCTCGAGTTGCTCTCTCATGTCGCGGATTGACGGTACACCCTGCCGCGGGTCACCTTCGTTAAATGCCAGGGCCTGCTGTTCGAGTTCCCTGACCTGTTCCGCGAGCTGCGCTGCATCGCGGGCTGCCCGCTGAATCTGATCGGATTCAGTACCTTCCTGACCCGGATTGAGCGCCATCAGGGTATTGCTCAGGTCACTGATCTGATCTTCGATCTCGCTCTCGATATCCACCGCCAGGTTGACCATTCCATTGCGCAACACCCGGTTGCTGGTCTGCATCTGCTCCCGGATTGGACGCAGTTCCCGACTGGCTTCCTGGGCCTGAGACATCAACCGCTGATCTTCATTATCGCCACGGGCGATAATAGCTCGCAACATATCCTCGATTTCTTCCAGATCGCGCTGCTGGCGTTGCTGACTTTCTACCAGCGACTGCAGGTCTTCATTGTTGCGTACCGACTGCCTGCTCTGGCCCAGACCCTGCTGCCTGCTGGTTTCCTGCAGCTCGTCCTGCAATTGTTGTTGCTGTTGCAGCAACTGCTGGCCACGACGACCAATATTCTGTGCCAGCTGATTCACTGACCGTTCCGACTGTTCGTTAAGCGCCTGCTGTTGCTCGCGCAAATTCTCCAGCGCTTTCTGACTTAGGGCTGATGCGATCGAAGCATCATCGCTTTCGGCGGCCTGCCGCATCTGTTCTGCAGCACGCTGCAGCGGTGTCTGTGACTGCTGTTGCTGGCTGCCACCACTGGAACTGGAGGAAGAACCACCCTGTGACTGCTGTTGAGATTGCTGCTGGGACTGAGGAGAACCCGACTGCGACTGCTGAGAGCGAGATAACTGCTGAGAAAGCTGAGCCACTTCCCGACTCAACTGTTCCTGCTGACGCATCAGGCGCTCCAGTTCGCGACGCTTTTGTTCCTCGGTCATCTGATCTTCACGGCGCGCCAGGTTACGCTGCGCCCGCGTGAGACCTTCCTGGCGTCGCGCCAGTTCTTCCAGTTTGTCGGCTTCCTCGCTGTTCTGACCTCCGCCACCGCCAGCACTCTGCGGCGTTTCGTAGCGATTTTCCAGACGCCCCAGTTCCATCTCAAACAGTTCGCGCAGGTCTTCACGTTCCTGCTGGGCACCGCCGCCACCACCGCCACCGCCACCCTGCTGCATGCTGATCTGGGTGCGGTTGATATTGGCCTCGGCCTTCAGGATATATTGCAGAGCTGCCTGTTCTGGAGTCAGTGCACTGGTAATCTGTTGCTGATCCAGCTCGACGGCAGCGACATTCATCTGTTCGATGGCCAGTGACAGATTTTGCACTGCCTGGTCATAGGAATCATCGGAGAAATTCAATCGCTCGGACAGCCGATCGATGGACATGCGTGCCCGTTCAGTGGCATCACGCTGGGATTCAGCAATGATTTCTGCGTCAGCCTGAAACTCGTCGGCAGAAACCTGCTCCTGACGATTGCGCAGCTTCCAGGTGGCGGCAATGATATCTTTCTGTACCCGCACCAGCGCGCTGCTGTCACCGCCCTGCTGGCCACCGCCTCCGCCGCCGCCACCGCCACCGCCGCCACCACGGCGAAATTCCTGGTCAGTTGGGACAATTTCCAGGAAGTAAATATCGGAGATGACCTTGGCTGGACCCTCCAGCCCGTTGTTGTCGGCCATGGTCAGGTAATAACTGACGAAATCGCCGGGCTCCACCTGCAGGTCTTCCAGATAGATCAGCTCAGCGCCGGTCACGGTTCGAACATTTGGGGTTTCAAGAAACTCGACACTCCGTTCATCCTGGCCCACTACGCTGTAATACAGGTTGAACTCACTGATGCCGTAATCGTCATTGGCATCGACCTCGATAACAACTTCTTCCAGCGGCATAACCGCCTGGTCATTACCTGGTCGTTTTAAAACCAGCTCTGGTGGTGTGTCTTCGATAGCTCGAATGTAGTAGTCCAGTGGATCCTGGGATTCCAGTTGCTCAAAATCTCGTGCTACCACCCGGTACACGCCGTCCGCAGAAACCGTGAAATCTGCCGTGCCGACGTTACCGTCCAGATCCAGAGGCAAATTCTCGTAGATGACCACTTCCTCACCTTCCTCATTATAGGATGGCTGAAACTCCAGGGTTGCCTCGGCGATCGGTTTGTTAAACGTAAATGTCAGGCCTACCTCGGTGCCTTCAGGCACCACCATATCGCCACTGTCTTCTTCCAAGTTGTCTTCATAGCCGGTGTAGTCCGGGTAATCGAAGGCCACGTCGATCTGCTCGACTTGCGGCAGGTCGAACAAGTCGATCTGGTATTGCGTGGAATTGTGTTCATCGGCCTCGGTAAAGGTCACGTAGTAGGTGGTGTCTTCATCCAGCATCGGCACGTAGTAGCTGTACGTGGCACTGTCGCTGCCACTGCCATCCCTGGACATGGTGTAATCGCGCCAGTTAACGTTATCGTCCTGCAGTCTGAGAGTAACGGTTGCAGGAATGGCATTGGTAACCTGCGCAATGATCGTGACACTGCTGCCACGCTGCAATTCCAGATTACCTGGTTCGATGGCTATCTCAATTGGAACCGGCGGCGTGACGATCTCGGGTTCCGGCTCGGAAATGGCAAACGGCCAGGCCAGTTTACTGCCGGCCGTCAATAAAGATTCCGATACGCTGAACAGTACTGCTATGACTGCAACAACGGCCGCTGCACCAACAAATGATATCCAGGACTGACGGGCAGGAATTACTGTTTCTACATGGCGCTCCTGCTGTTGTACGTGCTCCTGAGCATCCAGCCACAACTGCTGGATGAACTGGTACGACACACCGCGACGACCATGAATCAATTCGTCATCAGTAAATTCCAGGGAAGTAAGCAGCCGCTGTTCGAGGTCTGGGATCCGGGCTTCGACATACTGTGCCAGATTGCGGTCGTCTGCCTGCTTGAGAAACAGCGTCCGAACCAGCAACGTGAGGATCGCAATGATCCCCAACACCGTCACTGCAAATAAAATAATGCTGCCGTCGCGACCAGGTTCCAGCCACGCTTCCACTCCGGTCATGGCCAGTACCAGAGCGGCCACTGCGATTACAGCCAGGCTCAGAAACTTGAGTACAAAGAGCCGACTGTGCCGGCGGCGAATTTTTCTGAGTGTCTGTCGTAACGTAGAGAATGTTGGGGACGACATAGTAAATTCTTCCGTCGACGGTGATTCGAACGTCCCGGACAATGAAGCGAGCCACAGCTTTGCTTAAATACTGGTTTACCGGTTTAGCGATTCACCAATTTCCCGGTTCACCAATTTCCCAGTTCACCAATTTATTGGATTGCCGGTTTGCCTGTGGCTGGTTCACTGACCGCATGCAGTGACATTTACTTACAATTTAGCTGTCATAACTATCCCACTATCTCGCCCTGAAAAGCAAGCTAATATCCAGGCCCTTGAGGACAAACCGGGGTATATTTCGGATAACCGGCAAACTTGTGGCAAGCGCCTCAGAATGCTCCTGAATTTGCCCTGATCCAGCACCTCAGGGCCAGATAATTGCCACTTTCCGATGACTATTGGTAGAACGGCAGACAGGGTTACAAATCAGATACGTCGCTGACACCCATTTCGGATGGGCGATAGTAAGGGGAATTTTCGGGAAAAATCCGAATTTCCTGTTTGCCGATCCCGCTCAGGACCTGATCGAGAGTGGAATAACCCAGCAGATCCCGCAGCGTCACGCGGGTCGGATGGGGAACCTGTAATTGCTGTGACTCAATTTCCCGCATGGCTTTGGCCGGGCTAATCCAGCGATAGTCGCGGATCTCGCAATCGTCTACCACCACCTCTACCTGCCGGTAGATCGGACATAAGAAGAACCAGGTACTGTAACGGAGCGGCAAGTGCTCCGGCGTGGTCCAGTGGGCAGTGTGAATCAGGTGCTCGTGAACCAGTTCGATGCCGGCCTCCTCCCGAGTCTCGCGCACCGCTGCCCTAAGTGCTGCATGGTATTCGAGCGCCATGTTATCAGGCAGGTAGTCATGGGGATCTATTTTGCCACCAGGGAAAACCCAGCTATTGGCATTAAACGCCAGGTTGCGATCTCGCAAAAGCATCAATACTTCGATATCGTCGCTTTTTTCGCGCACCAGTACTACGGTAGCAGCAGGTTTAGGTTCAATGACAGTCATAAATTAGTGATCGTCTGCTAACAGGAAACTTGTAGTCGCAATCACGAAATAGAAAAATTGACTCCTGAGGTTCCTTAATGAAAAAAAGCATTCTTGTCCTGTCTGCTTATGACGCAATAAGTCATAGGCAATGGCGGTGCACACTGGCACAGCTTTTCCCTCAGTTCCAGTGGACTCAGCTTACCTTGCCGCCGCGACATTTTAGCTGGCGGGTACGAGGCAACAGCCTAAGCTGGGGCTTTGGCGATTCACCGGCATTCAAACAGCACTATGATTTGCTGATTGCCACCTCCATGGTTGACCTGGCCAGCCTGCGTGGATTCATACCTATGCTGGCTGAGTTGCCTACTCTGGTGTACTTTCATGAGAATCAGTTCGCCTACCCCGTGAACCCGCGACAAACCAGGCAAAACCAGTTCAACAACCTGGATGCTGCAATGGTGTCATTGTACACCGCGCTTTGTGCCCAACAGCTGGTCTTTAACAGCGAATACAACCGACACAGCTTTCTGGCCGGCGTTTCCAATCTGCTGCACACACTGCCTGATCAGGTGCCGAAAGGAATCGAAGACAGACTCGCCAGGTCCAGCGTCGTACCCGTTCCCGTTGAGCTAGATCTGCAAGTAGCTCCAGGGCCACAGCCACACGATCCACAAGTACTTGATGTAGCCTGGAATCACCGCTGGGAATATGACAAGGGCATCGATCTTTTACTGCAAGTGGTACAGACCGTGGTCAGTCGCAGACTTCCCGTGCGTTTTCACATTCTGGGCCAGCAGTTTCGCCAGCAACCTGCAGAATTTGAACTGATCAGACAGCTTCTGCAGGAACTCGAAAATCAAAATTCAAAACTGCGGCCACGTCTGGGTTACATTCCAGATCGAAGCGAATACCTTGCCGAGCTGGCCAACTGCGACGTAGTGCTGTCAACAGCCCGTCATGATTTTCAGGGACTGGCAGTCATCGAAGCCAGCGCCTTGGGATGCACACCACTGTGCCCTGCAGACCTGGCCTATCCTGAATACCTTGACAGCCAGTTCCTGTTCGAACTGTGTAGCGATAATGCGCAGGATAAGTGCGCCGAAAGAATAGTCGACCAATTAGTTGAGTGGCATTCGCGCAAGTCACAAGGGCAGACTTTGCCGAAATTCGATCCACAACAATTTTCGCCAACAGCCTTGAAAGAAAGCTACCTGACGCTTATAAAAGAACTGACAGACCAGGGAACCTAGTCAACTGGTTCCAGCAGCGGGAAAATAACTTCCTGGCCAATTCGCACGCGATTGAAGTCCAGACCTGGATTGTACTGGCGCAACAGCCAGATGGGCGTGGAATACCGGCGACGCGCTATCGACCCGATATTGTCATTGGCTGCTACCTGATAATTATCAACGTCCTGGATCCGGTAGCGGCCAAAAAATTCCTGTTGCAGGTCTACGTGAAATTCTCGTCGCTTTGCTTCAAACTCAGCAACGCCGACGTCTCCGAATTCCAGTGTCAGGCGATTCCCGATAATGACCGGCGTTCGGTAGGCCATATTGTTCACCCTGCGAATATCACGCGCCCGAATTCCCAGCCACTCGGCATAGTGCCCCAGCGTCTCGGATGCCTGTATTTCAATGGTTCCATCTGCCGCGACCGAGTAATCAGACGGATCGTCCTGTAAGGCTTCTGCCAACTGCTCATTGGCTTCGGCAACACTCACGCTGGCGACAGCAAGCGCCTGGCCAGCCGCTTCTGTGACCGGCGCTTCCAGCTCCTGATTATCAGGCAATACTGCAGCAGGCGGCAACAGTTCGTCCGCCTGAGCCAGTTCTAGCGTTGTCGACTCAACAACTGGATCAGTCGCTTCGGCAATTGCAACGGCAGGTGGTGCTTGAGTCCTGCTCGACTCTTGCACCTCTTGTATCTCTTGTGCCTCTTGCACCTGTACCGCCACAGAGCTGGCTACCGGCTCAGACTGATCCGCATGCTCTTGTGGCTCGCCGCTACCGGGCAGATTCAATTCCTGCCCCGGAAAAATTCGATGCGGGTCATCTATATTGTTAAGGCGCATCAGATCCACCTCGCCGATATCGAAGCGGGCTGCAATCAATGACAGGGTATCCCCTCGCCGAACACTGTAAATCCCATCAACGGGGATCGGCATCTCTGCTGCGGCAATCAGTTGCTGCGCGTCGACATTATCCTGCGGCAACAACAACCGTTGGCCAATCTGGATACGGTTTCGACTTGCCAGCTGATTGAGAGACACCAGCTTGGACACAGTAGTATTGAAACGGCTGGCGATCACCGACAGGCTGTCTCCCCGCTCCACCACGTAAGATACGTCCGGAGTCTGCACAGCGAATTTAAAATCAGTTGGAATCTGCGCTAATACCCGACCGGGATCGCTGGAGATAGTGCGCCTTATCTTTACCGCATATTCCCTGGGAATACGCTTGGTGCCGTCCCAGACGATTGGCAACAGTGAGGGATTATCAGCACGCAGCTGTTCCAGGGTAATGCCCAGTGAGTCGGCAAACACTTCGGCATCAATAAAGGCGTCGGTCACGACCTCGGTAAACGTCGGTGCTTCGTCAAGTCGGAAATCACCAAAATACTGGCGGGCATTATTTTCCACATCCAGCACAGCGAGAAACTGGGGATAAAAATTTCGTGAAGCGAAACCGAAGGCTCTCCCATTGTAGTTCGCGATTACTTCTTCGATCCGGTCGCTACCCACTTGTCGTTTGGCGCGTGCCATGCCGCCAGCACCATGATTATAGGCAGTGAGAGCCAATGGCCAGGTGCCCAGGATACTGTAGTTATATTCCAGCAGGCTCATGGCAGCAGACGTTGCCGTGTACGGATCCATTCGCTCATCGACGATATGGTCAATCCGCATGAAGCGCTGACCAGTGGCACGCCCAAACTGCCACATACCCGCTGCCGAGGCACTGGAATAGGCGCGGGGGTTAAAAGAAGACTCGACGTGTGGCAGCACACCAAGTTCCAGCGGCAGGTTTTTCTCACGAATCACCTGGTTGATATGGGCACGGTAAGCGCCCGATCGCACCAGGCCACCGAGGAATCGATCTGACTGCCCCAGCTGCCAGCGGACGTTGGAAGCAGCTCCTGCCAGCGTCTCGTTATCGACATTCGGACCCCAGAGCTCCAGGATTTCCCGTTGGCTACTGGTCAGATCGGACCGTTTGCCCGAAGCCAGTACTTCCAGGTCGGAACGGATCTGGCGACGAGTCTGCTCGATTCCACTTCGGTCCAGCGGCAGGCGCCGGTATATGACTGACAGATTTCGGGAATCATGCAGATAGCCACTTTGGGTATCTACCTCGGTGTAGACTTTGATCCAGAATTGAATGGCAGATTCCAGCTCAGCAGGCCGGGGAAACAGATCCCGATCTTGCGCCAGGCTCACGGTTACGCCGGCAAAGTAAATGAGCAGCAACAGGAGCGAGCTTATTGGTTTTGGTAGACGCATTGGAAACCGCTGGATTATCGTTTGTTTGCCTGCCTGTTATGGTCGCCAGATTTGGTAGGATCTAGTGCTTCTTATTTTCGCTATGAGGCAACTGAGCCACAATACCCTAACAACACCCTTAAGTTTCTATCGCCCTACTGAATTCTATCTTTACCTGCGATACTCGCCGCGGATCCGGTACGACGGCTGACCCGCACGAGAAGGCTATCCAGGGACAGGCCAAGTGTAAAAACCAGCATGCAGTCTGTAAAGGGTCGCGAGGGAACCTTTGATTGGTTTCAGAGGTTCCCTAGGGCATACCATCCAGTTCGGCACCCTCTTTAACCGGTATCATCAGGTCTTCCCGGGTTACGTTCATATAAAGAATGGTGCTACTGGCTACATAAATCGACGAATAGGTTCCCACAAGCACACCGATAGTCAGGGCAATGGCAAAGCCCCGAATGGACTCTCCGCCGATTATCAGCATGGTGATCAATACCAGGAGAGTGGTAAAAGAAGTAATCAAGGTTCGGCTGAGGGTTTGATTGAGCGAGACATTGACCATTTCAACCGGCGTACCCTTGCGCATGCGGCGGAAATTTTCCCGAATCCTGTCAGCCACCACGATAGTGTCATTCAAGGAGTAACCAATAACTGCCAACAAAGCCGCCAGCACGGTAAGATCAAATTCCAGCCTGAATACCGAAAATACGCCCAACACAACGATCACATCGTGTGCCAGTGCGGCTACAGCACCTACCGCGAATTTGAACTGAAAGCGCACCGAGATGTAGATCATGATGATGAAAAGTGCCACCAGCATGCCCAGACCGCCATCTTCGGCGAGCTCTTCGCCCACCTTGGCGCTCACGTAGTCAGAGCCCAACAACACAATTTCAGCATCCGAAGCCGCACGCAGCACGTTAGCTATCTCCTCGCCCTGCTGGAGAGCCGCGGCAGACTGTTCGGCTTCTTCGATCTCCTCATCTACCGGCAGAATGATGCGAATGTCCCGGTCCGAGCCGAACGAGACCACGAGCGCGTCGTCATAGCCACCTTGTTCCAAGGTGTCATTGACCTGCGGGATATTGACGGTCTGATCGTAAGACAGGCGGACCGAAGTGCCGCTGGTAAAGTCCAGGCCGAACTGCAAGGAATTAAGCAGCAATGACAGCAACGAGATGACTATCAACACACCGGAGCACAACGCGGCAATCCGGCGCTTGCCCATGAAATCTATTTGGTTTTTTAAAATCACGTCAGACTGATTCCTTGCTGCTGCCAGCTATTAACTTGCTTCTGGCTGGATCGCCGCTTTCTTTCCCGGACCCTGACCACCAATGGACAGGGATTTCAGGCTGCGACGCCCTCCATAAATCATATTGATCAGCGCCCTGGTACCAACAATGGCAGTGAACATGGACGTCACGATACCGATCATCAAAGTCACAGAGAAACCTTTTACCGGACCGGTACCAATGGTAAACAACACCACCGCCACCAGGAAAGTGGTCAGATTGGCGTCCAGGATAGTACTGAATGCGCGATCGTAACCCGCATCAATCGCCTGTTGCGGAGGCATACCATTAGCCAGTTCTTCGCGGATTCTGGTAAAGATCAATACGTTGGCATCCACCGCCATACCCACAGTCAACACGATCCCAAAAATACCAGGCAGGGTCAGTGTTGCTGGTATCACCGAGGACATCACAGCGAAAATAAGCAGGATATTCATGATCAGCGCCACATTGGCGGAAATACCGAACACCCGGTAGTACAGCAACATAAAAACAACCACCAGCAGCGAAGAAATGACCACGGCGTTAAGCCCCTGCTGCAAATTCTCCGCACCCATGGTCGGGCCGATAACCGATTGTTCCACAATCATCATAGGCGCCGCCAAGGCACCAGAACGGATCAACTCTCCCAGATCATTAGCTTCTCGCAACGTCAAACCTGTGATGCGAAATTCACGCCCCAACGCAGACTGAATTGTGGCATGACTGATCAGTCGGCTCTCTTCGTAAAACTCAATTTCATCAACCTGCTGACCGTTTTCATCGAACACGGTATTAGTCCGGGATTTGGTTTCAATCAACAGAATATCCATGTTGCGACCCACGTTGTCGCGGGTCACCCGGTTGAGCTGCTGGCCGCCCTGGGCATCGAGACTGATCGACACCTGGGGCAGCCCGTTTTCGTCAAGTGCAGCACGCACATTACTGATGCGATCCCCTTGCAAAATGACGTCGTTGTTCACATTGATGAGCTGCCCCTGGTATTCATAGGTTTCATAGGAGAGCGACGGCGCTCCGAGGGACGCTTCCAGATGGAATTGCAGTGTCGCGATACGCTGCAGAATTCGAATCGCCTGAGCCGGATCTTGAACTCCAGGAAGTTCCACGACGATTCGATTAGCGCCCTGCTGCTGCACAGTAGGCTCAGCAACACCCAGGGCATCGACACGATTCAACAAGGTGATGCGATTGGTCTGAATGGTGTCCCGCTGAATTTCCAGAATAGTCTGTTCGGTCATGCGAAGATCAAGTACCGGCCGACCGCCAACTTCGCTGTTCTGGAACAATAGTTCGGGAAAACCATCGCGTAACTCGGACCTGGCTAGCGAACGGATATCTTCGTCGGCAAAACCGAGCTGAATATGTGAATTGCTGACCAGCTCCATGCCGGTGGACCTTATCCTGGCAGTCCGGAGCTGATTCCGGATATTGCTGAGATTGTCTTCCATGCGCCGTTGCAACGCAGCTTCCAGATCTACTTCCATCAGGAAATGCACACCGCCCTGCAGGTCAAGCCCCAGGTTCATCTTGCCCGCGCCGATGCGCTGCATCCATTCCGGTGTGGTGGGAGCCAGGTTGAGCGCCACGATGTACTGATCAGACAGTGAATCTTCGATTACTGTCTTGGCACGCAATTGCGCATCCAGACTGTTAAGCCGTACCAGCCCGCTTTCGTTTTCCACCACTTCCCCGAAAAAATCAATCTGGGCAGCTTCGAGCGCGGTCGTCACCGTCGCCATATCGGCCTCGGTGACTGGCAGGCTTTCATGGGAGATCTGTAGTGCGGGATCGTCGGGAAACAGGTTGGGCGAGGAATAGAGAAAGCCCAGGACGATCACCAGTAAGACCAGAATGTTTTTCCATGCCGGATATTTGTTCAACATGCCATATCAGCCCCGTCGAATGCCAGCCGGTTTGTTACCGACCAAAAATTGTTTACTTGATACCGCCGATTGTTCCTTTGGGCAAGGCTGCTGCAACAGAAGATTTCTGTATTTTCAACTCAACACCGTCGGCAACCTGGATGCTTAAGTAATCGTCATTTACCAGAGTAACTTTCCCGAGTATGCCGCCCGAAGTCATCACTTCGTCACCCTTGGAAATACTGCCGATCAGTTCGCGATGTTCCTTGGCACGCTTGGACTGCGGACGCCACAGGATAAAGTAGAACAAAACAAACATGCCACCAATAAACAGCAGATTGAAAGTAGCACTAGGGGCAGCAGGTTCCTGTGCGTAGGCGGTAGGAAATAGAAAGTCCATGGTTATTCTCACAGATTACGCCCTGCCCCAAACTCCGGGTAGAGCTGATTATTGGTTATATGAATTAGGGGGTTTATCGGTTTTTCAAGGTCTTTATGTCAATTTACCAGCACTATTCAGCGCTAAGCTGTTGTTGTGACTTGGCAAACTCCCGCGCAAAGGCGCCCAATCTACCCTGTTCTATAGCGTGACGCAAATTCTCCATCAGGGTCTGATAATAACGTAAATTGTGCAGTGTATTGAGCTGCGCACCCAGCATTTCCTTACATTTATCAAGGTGATGCAGATAGGCCCTGCTGAAATGGCCGCACGTATAACAGTCGCAATCCGGGTCCAGCGGACCGGTATCGCCCCGGTAACGGGAATTGCGCAATTTCAGCAGCCCCTGGGAAGTGAACAAATAGCCGTTCCTGGCATTGCGTGTCGGCATCACGCAGTCAAACATATCGATCCCCTGCAGCACTGCATCGACAATATCCTGTGGCGTACCCACTCCCATCAGGTAACGGGGCTTTGTTTCTGGCATTCGAGGCGCAATAAACGAAATAACCTCGGCCATTTGTTGTTTCGGCTCCCCCACCGAGAGGCCACCAATGGCATAACCGTCAAAGCCGATTGCCTGCAATTGCTCGAGCGATTGCTGTCGCAACTCCTCATACATACCACCCTGGATAATTCCGAACAACGAGCCGGGATGATCGCCATGCGCTTCCTTGCAGCGTTGCGCCCAACGCAACGACAGCTGCATGGATTGAGCGGCAATGTCCTGCTCCACCGGGTAGGGTGTGCACTCGTCAAATATCATGATGATATCCGAACCCAGTTGCTGCTGTACTTCAATGGCAGATTCCGGCCCGAGGAAAACCGCACTACCGTCAACCGGCGACTGAAAACTAACGCCTTCTTCACTGATCTTGCGCATACTGCCCAGGCTGAAAACCTGAAAGCCGCCGGAATCGGTGAGTATCGGTTTGTCCCAGCCCATAAAGTCGTGGAGGTCGCCGTGTGCTTTGATGATCTCGGTGCCAGGGCGCAGCATCAAATGAAAAGTGTTACCCAGTAAAATTTCGGCACCGGTCCCGGCGATCTGTTCGGGATTGAGGCCTTTGACGCTGCCATAAGTCCCTACCGGCATGAATGCCGGCGTGTGAACCTGACCGCGAGGAAAGTTCAAGACCCCGCTGCGCGCCAGACCGTCAGTAGCCCTGAGAGTAAACTCCATGAAATCTACTTACCGACCAATACCAGGAATTAAAGGAAAAAATAAAAATTTTTTCATGCTTCTAATGAGCTAGTGTTCCCTTGTTGCGTGAAACTCAATTTCAGGCCATCGCTCTTCCATCAGCGACAGATTGACACGCGTAGGAGCCAGGTAAGTCAGGCAGCCTCCCGCATCAAGCGCCAGGTTGTCATGGGCTTTTTTCTTGAATTCCCCAAGCTTGACCGGATCGTCGCAGGTCACCCAGCGAGCGGTAAAAATACTGCTGGGTTCGTAGATGCAATCGACTTTGTATTCATCCTGCAGCCTGAAAGCTACAACTTCAAATTGCAGGGTGCCGACGGCCCCGACAATCAGATCGTTGTTTCTCAGCGGCATAAAAACCTGCGTTGATCCTTCTTCCGACAGCTGGGTCAGACCCTTCTGTAACTGTTTCAGCTTAAGCGGATCTTTCAATCGAATTCGCCTGAACAACTCGGGCGCGAAATGCGGGATACCGGTGAATTTTAAATCTTCGCCGGACGTAAACGTGTCTCCCAGTTGAATGGTGCCATGATTGTGGAGTCCGATGATATCGCCGGACACGGCGTCTTCTGCCTGTTCCCGCTCTCCAGCCCGAAACGTGACTGCATCGTTAACCTTGATATCCCGCTCGATACGCACGTGGCGTAATTTCATGCCCTTCTGGTAAACGCCGGAACAGATGCGCAGGAAGGCAATGCGATCCCGATGCTTGGGATCCATATTGGCCTGTATCTTGAAAACAAAACCGCTGAAATCTGCCTCATCGGCCGCCACTTCACGAGACGCTGTTGCCCTGGCAGCAGGCTCCGGCGCCCATTGCACAAAATCGTCCAGCAATTCCCGTACCCCAAAATTACCCAGTGCAGTACCAAAGTACACTGGCGTCAAATGACCTGCCAGGTAGGCATTCAGATCGAACTCATGACTGGCACCACGTACCAGCTCGATCGCATCCACTGCCTCTTCGTACTCGTCACCCAGCAGTTGCTTCGCGGCATCGCTATCCAAACCTTCGATCCGTTCGTCCTCGGGTAACTGGCTACCCTGGCCAGGGCGGTAAACATGAATAGTATCGGTATACAGGTTATACACGCCCTTGAAAGACTTACCCATGCCAAGTGGCCAGTTGATCGGCGCGCAGGAAATCTTAAGTACTGTCTCAATCTCGTCGAGAATTTCCACCGGATCCAGAGTGTCCCGGTCCAGCTTGTTGACGAAGGTAAAAATTGGCGTGTCCCGCAACCGGCAGACGTCCATCAACTTGATCGTACGTTCCTCTACACCCTTGGCTCCGTCCACCACCATTAACGCCGAATCAACGGCAGTGAGAACACGATAGGTGTCTTCCGAGAAATCCTCGTGCCCCGGTGTATCCAGCAGGTTTACCATGCGATCCCGATACGGAAATTGCATGACCGACGAGGTAACGGAGATGCCCCGCTGCTGTTCCATTGTCATCCAGTCCGATGTGGCATGACGATCTGATTTCTTGCCTTTGACCGTGCCCGCCACCTGAATCAGCTTGCCAAGCAGCAACAGCTTCTCGGTGATTGTGGTCTTGCCCGCGTCGGGGTGGGAGATGATTGCCAGCACGCGCCGCCGTTGAATTTCATCGTGCAATTCCTGTTGATTCATTGGTATTGCGGCCCCGGCGCGTAAAAAAGGGCGCAAGTATAGCAACTGGCAGGTAGCCGGCAAACCGATTCACAGGAAAGCCTATAAAAGATTTTTGCCAACTCGTTCCCTACACAAAATCTTCAGGCGCGCGCCTGGAATTGGAGCTGGGTCCGTTCGTTTGCGTTCCTCAACTTCAATTCCAAGCATGCGACTTACCTTCCTGGCTTGCTGAGTAACTTACAAAACACCACTGAAAGCAAATTCCTGTGATGCTGTTGCCCTGCACCGTATAATTCCACGGAATACGAATACAGGCTTGTCGGCACTGGCCTTAGCGGAAAACACAAATTCACAGGAGCACAATTCAATGGACTTTCAACTAACCCACGAACAACAGCTGCTGCAGGAAACTGCCAGGAAGTTTGCCCAATCAGAACTTCTTGAGCTGGCCAGGCAGGTGGAAGAAAGCGATGAGCCACCAGGCATCGAACTACGCAAACGGTTTGCAGAGATGGGTTTTCTGGGTGCCAATTTACCTGAACAGTACGGCGGCGCCGGCATGTCGCATCTGGACGCGGTCCTGGTGCTGGAAGAAATTGCCAAGGCATCCATTGCCGTTGCTTTTCCAATTTTCGAGAGCTGTTTTGGTCCCTGCCTGGCTATCGCCCATTTCGGCAGTGAAGAACTCAAACAACGGATTCTCCCCAAGGTCTGCAGTGGCGAGGTTGTCGTTGCAGTTTCCATGTCCGAAGCGGACGCAGGTTCTGCGCTGACCGACCTGACCACGCGGGGCACACTGGAAGGCGATCAGGTCATACTCAATGGCCAGAAGCGCTGGTGTTCCGGTGCTGGTCATTCGGAAGCCTATGTTGTCTATTGCCGCCTGTCAGATGCACCAGGTGCCAGAGGCATTGGCGCAGTGCTGGTTGAGAAAGGAACACCAGGTTTCAGCTTCGGTAAGCGCGACCATCACATGGGTTTTCGTGGTGTTTACAGCGCCGACATGTACTTCGACCAGGTTGCCGTTCCCAAGGAAAACATCATCGTTCCTGCTGGTGGCTTCAGCAAGCTGATGGAAGCCTTCGACCTGGAGCGCTGCGGCAACACCACCATGTCACTTGCAGTGGCGCAATCCGCTTTCGATTACGCCCTCGACTATGTGCAGGAACGCAAGCAGTTCGGTAAACCGGTTGTGGACTTCCAGGCTGTGCAGCTGCAACTGGCGGAGATGAAGATGCGGCTTGATGCATCACGACTGCTGCTCTACCGGGCAGTGGTCAATGCCCAGCAGGGACTACCCTCGATCAACGACAGCTCGATCGCCAAGTGCTTCGCCAATGAAACGGCCAGGGAAGTTAGCGGCAAGGCGATGCAGCTGATGGGCGGCTACGGTTACTCCAAAGAGTTCCCCGTGGAGCAGAAATTGCGCGACGGTTGGGGCTGGGGCATCGCCGGTGGCACGATCGACATCCAGAAGGTCAATATTGCGGCATCCCTGGTAGGACGGCGCTTCGACCAGCGTCGATAGATTAAAGCCAGTCAGTGGAGCACGTGACTACCGTCAGGCATCTGCTCACAGGTAAAACCCGGGTGCAATAAATCCTTGTATTTCACCATCAGCAGATCGTGCCGATGCAGGTAGTCATGTCCATCCGGGTAACCCAGTTCGACATCTTCGAGCAAAACGCAGATCACGTCATCGTCGTCTATATCGACTACAGCACAAGGCTTTAGCCCTCGCACAGTATCTATAGAGGCGAAGCCACCGACCTGACAATGAAACGAGGCGAACTTGCCTCGCTTTTTGCGCAGCAGTCCAGGCACCATGTAGGCAGAACCGAATCCGGCAGCTGCTACGATGTTGATGATCTCGACAATCGCCGGGTCCGCGAGGTCAATACGCAAGCTGTCGGCAATGGGCAGGTTCAGGCACAAGCGACGATAGTTAACCATCTTAAGAAACAGCTCAACATCCTCGTCGTTCCATTCCAACATTTCACCATGGGTAGAACGGGAGCTGTCAGATGAAAGGCTCAGAACCGAAGTTTCAATAGTCAGATTCTTATGGTCATGGTCTTCCAGATAAGGAATCACCATGGAAACAGCACAAAAGCCTTCACTGGATTCGGCGCTTAAGCACCAGAGGAAGGGAAGATCACCATCTAACTCAATCATTGGCGCCTCCGTGGAGCTGATCAAAAGGTCGGCTATACACTTTAAGGTGTCGTATACCAGGACGTATTCTGAAGGCGCGGTGCGATAATTTGTCCGAACGATATTTTGCCTGCACCCACCACCCTCTAAAACGAAATTGAAAACTGCAAGTTAGCTCTAGTTGCTAACGTTTGATGGAAATAACCTCCATTAACTTGTTGTTAACAAGGCTAAAACTCTTTACACCCGGTCCGGCTCCGCTTTTCCACAGAATCTGTGGATAACTCCGTGAATAAAATATTTATTTCGTCTCGAAAGCGAGAAAATCTGGTAGTCCCAGTCAAATTGGTCATTTTTTGATCAATCCAATATCTCTATATATTTCAATAGGATATGGGTTTTTGACGGTTCGAAATAAAAAAAGAGCCGTAAAATACTGCGGTTTTATGACCCCCCCGTAACTTTTGTGCATAAATTAGCGGGGAAAACTGAACTTGAGATTTTTCGTAAAAGTTTTCTTACTGTTTTTATTGGAGTTTTCGGTGAATCATTTACCGCTCATTCTGGATGCTTTTTTGATACCGACAGGAGAAACAGATTCAGTAGAAAACTCGCCGGTGCAGGATCAGGCTAGAAACAAATCGTAAAGTGTGGGAACCAAAATAAAACTGCAGACCGATGCCAGCAACAAATCCCGATCGATCATGTAAGTCTCCATGAACGATTCTGGCAAATTGATAGCCAGCACACCAACCAGCACGCAAAGTACCAGCAGGCGTCTCTTGCCAAGTAGCAGCACTGAAAAGAGCATACCCAAGGTCACTATGTAGACATAGCTATCCCCCAGGCCAATTCTGGACAAGGTCTCACTGGCCAGGCTGATGCCAATCAGTGAGAAAAACACCAGGGCAAAAAGTACACCCTTTACGGGCTTTCCTTCCCTTTGCAAGGTTACACTCCTTTCGCCAATTCGTTTTACAATCAAAACACTATAGTTGATCAATGTCAGTGCGCAGGCAAGCCGGAAAGGCTCTTTTAACTGATCTGTGCCGAGAAAGTGCGAATGCCTTCACACTCCTGACTGTCATGTACGCCGCTAAACTACTGATTGCCACGAGCCAGCTTACGGCTACTCCGCAACAACCCTCAACAACTGCTGATAATCGGATAGTCCAGCCAGGATCTTTTCGATTGCGTCCTGTTTCATGGTACGCATGCCGTCCCGCTTGGCCTGCTCGCGAACCTCACCAAGACTGGCTTTGTGATAAATCATGGACTGCAATTCATTGGTGCCTACCAGCAGCTCTTGAATGGCAGTTCTACCCCGATAACCGCTATCCCCGCATTCGCTGCATCCCACTGGTCGAAAAAGCGTCAGCTTTTGCGGATCAGTATCGAGGCCCTGGAAATCTTCGTCGCCATAAACACTGATCAGATGTTCAAGCTCGCGCTGATCTGGCTGATAAGCTTCCTTACAGCTCGAGCACAAGGTCCGCATCAATCGTTGCGCCAACACCCCAAGCAAGGCATCAGAAAAGTTGACCGGGTCAAGACCCAGATCCAGCAAGCGGGTAATGGTTTCCGGCGCCGAGTTGGTATGCAGCGTTGACAGCACCAGGTGACCTGTCAACGACGCCTCGACACCGATATTGGCCGTTTCCTGGTCTCGCATCTCACCGATCAGAATGACATCTGGGTCGGCACGGAGAAACGCACGCATGGCAGTGGCAAACGTAAAATTGATTTTCGGCAGCATTTGTACCTGCTGCAGCCCCTGCTGAGTTATTTCCACCGGGTCTTCGGCGGTCCATATCTTGCGGTCCGGAGTATTGATATGACCCAGTACCGCATGCAAGGTGGTCGTTTTACCTGAACCGGTCGGACCGACCACCAGGAACAACCCATGGGGACGGCTGGAAAGGTCGATGATCTTATCGTAATTGTCCTTGGAAAGATTCAGATTGTTCAGTGGCATGGCTGCACCGGCTGCCAGCAATCGCAGCACCGCGCTCTCACCATGCACAGTTGGCAAAGTTGCTACCCGCAACTCCAGCTTCCTGTTCTGTATCTTGAGCTTACATTTGCCATCCTGGGGCAGTCTTCGTTCGGCAATGTCTAATCGTGCGATAACCTTGATGCGTGAAATCAGCGCAGCGGTATGTTCCCTCGGTACTTTCAAGAGTTCTCGGCAAACACCATCAACGCGGATGCGTACTACGCCTGATGAACCATCTTTTCCGGGTTCGATATGGATATCCGAAGCGCCCTGTCGGGCAGATTCGGTAATGATTTTGTTTACCATCTGGATAACAGCGGAGGTCGCAGCCAGTTCTTCGTCGGCCTTGTCCTCTTCTTCTTCGAACTCGACACCCACCTGTTCATCAAGCGCCGAGAATACGTCGTCGAAGTTGGCATCCGGCTCGCCATCCATAGAACCATCATTCAGATATTGCAGGATGTGTTCGGGCAGACCGACGCGGAACGAATAATTGCGAGCGGCAACGACACCCTGAATTTCCATGATCCGACGGTAGTCGCTGGGGTCATCGATTAATATGACGGCTTCCTGCTTATCACCACCTATAGGCAGCCAAAGATTGCTGCGCAGGTAACTCATGCCAATGTTCTGCAGCAGATCCATCGGTAAATCGAGACTGGCGTCATAACCCATGTAAGGGACCCGGTAGAAACACTCCAGTGACTTACCGATATCGTCAGCTTCGATCTTGTAGTCTTCCATCAGGGCCTTGGTGGCAGTGCCCCCATAAGAAGATGTTTTCTTCAATATCGCTGTCAGATCCGACGAGGAGATCTTGCGCTGCTGCACCAGGTAGTCGTAGGGTCCCTGGGTGGCCTGCAAAGCAGACCGGAAGCGCTTGGCCAGAACCTGGGCGACCATTAAGGCATGTTTGAGATCCAACCGGGTAAATTCTGGATCTCCTTCAAACCTGATCAGCTGCAGAACACCCAATAGCACTTCGTCTTTGATGGGTACGACAATTTGCGATTTGACGTTCCAGCCCTTGGAATCACTGAAACTCTTGTTGAAATGCAGTCGCGAATGGACCTGAGACAATTCGGCGGCATCGTTGACGTCTTTGACCAGCAGCGATCGCTGACTCAGAGCAACATAACCGGCGATCGAACTGGGGCTGATCGGCACGCATATTTCTGCATCTTCACCTCGTGGATCACCCGCTTTCACCACCGCTGCCAGAACACTGCAATGGGAGACGCACTGATAAACAGTGATCAGCTTGACATTGAGCAGATCGATAAGATCTTGCTCGGTCTCGCGCATGGCGACCGGAAGTTTCTTGGTAAATTTGAACCGCTGGTAGATTTTGGCAAGATCCTGGACAAAAGCGTCCTCTGACTCGCCGCCCTTTAAAGGGGTGCGGGGCTCATTGACTTCTGCTGGTGCGAATGGTCCAGACATCAATTTACTCTGTGTATAGCCGATAATTAAAGTCAGTCGTTTCCAGGGTTCAGATGATCAATCTAACTATAGTCAAACTTCCATCTGGTTGGCTTGTTAATTCGAAAAATCCCAATGGTTTAACCAACTTGCATGCCAAACTGCCAGTAAAGTCCCGCAAATTCAACGCTGTGATTGCAGTTTTGGGATTTGGGTCTCTTTTCTGCACTACTTTATACGCACAGCCCCCGGAATTAAGTGGGTCGGACAGCCAATGGATCGCCGAGCAGATTTTTGCAAACGAGTGCAGCAGCGAGATTAGCTGCCTGACCAGCTGGAATAACGGTGAGGATTTCCCCTCTTTCGGCCTCGGCCATTTCATCTGGTATCGACAAGACCAGCAGGAAATTTACCAGGAGACTTTCCCCGACCTCATCGATTTTTACCACTCACAGGGAATCGATACTCCAAACTGGATCACAGAGCTGCCTGAACAGGACTCCCCGTGGCAGGATCGCAGCCAGTTTTATGCCGAATTCGACGATTACCGGCTGACCGAGCTCCGGGAGTTTTTGCAGCAGACCCTGGCAAGTCAGGCACGCTTTATCGTTCAGCGCCAGGAACGGGCCCTGACCAAAATACTCGCCCAGTCCCCGCCGCAACAGCGCCAGGCAATTGGCAAACTGTACCGGGCGATCGCTGCCGCCGAACCACCGCTGGGACGCTACGCTCTTATCGATTATGTAAATTTTAAAGGTGAAGGAATCGCTGCCAGTGAACGCTACCAGGGCCAGGGCTGGGGACTTCTGCAGGTGCTGCAGACCATGCTGGCATATCCCAGTGATCAGCCGTTGATGAGCCGATTCAGCGACGCAGCCGCCGAGGTGTTGCGTCGTCGTGTTGGCAACGCGCCGGTGGAACGCAACGAACAGCGCTGGCTTACGGGCTGGCTGAACCGAGTGGACACCTACAGGCCAACTGGCCGGCATTGAACTGTCCAACAGTTAAATTCCACGTTGTTATGCTGACCCCAGCGAAACGGCGAAACTTGCCGAAAGCCAGGGCAAGCATTAACCTTGCCTGCTTCATCACTTTCCAGCGGGTCGAGATACCGTGAGTTACGAACGCGCCAATATTGAATCAATGGCCGGTTACGTGCCTGGCGAACAGCCAACCAGCACCGGCGTCATCAAACTCAATACCAACGAAAACCCCTACCCCGCCAGCTCCCAGGTGGCCGCCGCGCTGGCTCGGATCCAGGTGGAGGAGCTGCGACGCTACCCCTCGCCTACAGCACAGCAATTCAGGGAAACAGCGGCACGCTACCATCAAGTGAGCAGCGATAACATTCTACCCACCAATGGCGGCGACGAATTGCTGCGATTGGCGATCACGACGTTCGCAGGGCCGGGCGATGTGGTCGGGATCGCCGAACCCGGCTATTCACTGTATCCGGTGCTGACCGAAGTTCAGGACTGCAGACTGCTTCCAGTTCCGCTGCTGGACAACTGGTCTCTGCCATCCAACTTCGTTGCGATCCTCAACGATGCCGGCGCGCGGCTTGCCCTGCTGGTAAATCCGCATGCGCCCACCGGTATGCTGTTGTCAGCACAACAGCTGATCGAGATCGCCAGCTCGTTTCACGGCGTCCTGGTGGTGGACGAAGCCTACGTGGACTTCGTGGATCCCGACCAACAGTACGACCTGACCTCCGCGATAAAGGAACACGACAACCTGCTCATTCTGCGCACATTGAGTAAAGGTTATTCACTGGCGGGACTGCGTTTTGGTTATGGTATTGGTGCAAAAGAACTGCTGGCACCGATGATGTTTAAAACCAGGGACAGTTACAACACCGATTACATCTCCCAGCAGCTTGCCTGTGCCGCCATCGATGCGGTAGATGACGCGCGAGAAAGCTGGCAGAAAGTAAGAAGCGAACGAGCCAGGCTGACCAAAGAACTGGATCAGCTTGGTCTGCCCAGCCTGCCAAGCCAGACAAACTTTATCCTGACTCAGTGTCCGAACGCGGACTCCGCCAGAGAGATCTACCACGGCCTGAAAGAATCGGGCATCCTGGTGAGATATTTCGACCAGGACCGTCTGCAGGATAAACTGAGAATCACCGTAGGGACTCCGGAACAGAATCAGCGACTGCTGCAGAGCCTTAAATTGCTGGTAAGTTGAGGTGGCAGCAGTCGGGTCGACTGACGGACACGCAATGACAGAACAACGGAAATCAGCATCGCAGAGCAGTAAGTTTGGTGTCAGCAAGGTGCATTTTTGCCCCGACTGCAAAAAACCCCTGCAACGCAAGGATGGCAAGATGGGGCCGTTCTGGAGTTGCACGGGATTCCCGCGCTGCCACACTACCCTGGACGACGTAGACGGAAAACCATCCACCGAACCGGACGAGCATTATTGTTGCCCGGTCTGCACCCGGAGGATGTTAAGAATTCAAAATGAAAGCGGCAGTATCTTCTGGATCTGCACCGGAGCAAGCAGAGGTTGCAAAGTCAGGCTGAAGGATGACCAGGGCAGACCAGAGATTGCCCACCGCTGCGGCAGCTGCGGACACCTGCTGGTGAGACGAAATGGTAAACATGGCGCCTTCTGGGGTTGCAGCGGCTACCCGGAATGCATCCAGACTTATAGCGACGACAACGGCAAACCTAACATCAAATAATTTTGCAGATCGCGACGGCTATGCAAAGGTACCTGACAGAATCCACCAGAGCGCACCCCCTATTATTCAGAGGTTCCCTTGATCTTTTCACTCCTTAAAATTCGTAAAAAAACCAGTGCAGTAATCGCTGGCGTATTGATCGGTGTCGCTTGCCTCTGGGGTATTGCCATGTGGCAGGACATTAGCCCCCGGCAACTCTTTACCCTGTTTCTTGCCAGCATTGCGCTAATCTTCGGCATTATACTGTTGGCGTTCTGCCTGATCACGATCGCAAAGCTGCTGCAGAGGCTGATCAAGCGTAACAAGCCTGAAAATCCTGATGAGTCTGACTAGAGAGATCAGTCAGTCGACTGACTGCCTGGTGGAATTTTCTGGCACACGTGATGCCAGGCAAAGACTACATAGGAAGGGATCGGGACATTATGACAGCATCTTCTCTGCCATGCGCCGACGGATAATAGTTCTTCCGCTCACCGATCGGCAAAAATCCCATTGACCGATAAAGACTCTTAGCCACTTCGTTAGAATGTCGGACTTCCAGGAAGCATACTTCTGCCTCTTCACGATGGGCCTGTTCAAGCAGGAATTGCAATATTCGCCGCCCGTGCCCGGCACGCTGAAATTCCGGATTCACGCAGAGCGTTAACAGATGGCTCTCGCCAATGGCCACTGACAGCACGCCATGGCCTATCAGTGTGTCGCTGTTACCGAGGACCCAGCACTGATATCCCGCCCTTAGACAATCAATAAATACTCGCTTGTTCCAAGGGTGTTCATCAGCAGCGAGGGTTTCATTCTGAACCACGATATCCAAGTCGCTGGCCCGCATCCGGCGCAATGCGAACTCGGTCTGTAAATCTGTAACTGATAACACTGACGTTGTCCTGTCTCTAACTTTCCAAAGCCCCACATCATTTAAGCAGCTTGGGTACTACGCGAATTGCCTCCCACACGGATCGCTTCAGAACCGGGACTTTCAGCAGGGCATCAAGACTGTGCGTAAATATTACTCTATTGCTGGATTCGGCAAGCAGCTGACCGACGCCACTACTGGCAAACAAATCCTCGCATTGACTGCCGAACACAACAATTACATCATAAAAATTCGCATCCAGCCTCTTCCCCAGGAAACCTTGCAGTGCCTGGTACGCTTCCGGTGCGCGCAGTCCTGACGCATCGTCGTCAGCGCTGAGGGGCCAGTTGAACCTGGCAGCATTTGCCAGGTCGGTGACTTCCTGTCCCAGTGCCCGTAGGATCGCCCCCAGCAGGGTGTTTACTTCTTTTTCGGTGCGGGATAATCCGAAATAAGGAACCTCATTGATTACTATGAATTTTTCTGAGATCCGGTAAAACTGCAAACTGAAACGCAACTGTTCCCCTCCGGTTTCCAGCGCCGGTTCCTGGGCCAGCAATGGAGGAGTCTCAATCGGTTCTGGCTGCAACTGCACGTCGCTCTGAGGTTCCGGCTGGGCTTCCAATGTTTCCGTCAGGCGAGTCTTCAGCTTCGACACCGTGATTACTTCGTCAGCAACGACTGATTCCTGTTTGACACTGTCGGGCAACTGGTCGGCATCCGGAATCGGCGCCAATGGTTGAAACTCACGACGCACATAGCAATCTATTCCCATTGCGCTCAGATAAGCCAGGCGGCGTACTTCATCCATAATGTGGAAAACTTGCGAATTGGTGGACACTGCAGAACACTGACTATACGCCTTTACTATTGGTGCAACAACCGCGACTGGAGAACCTCAAGTTGTGATTCTGCGACAATCATGATTGAATCCCGCTTCGTTGAAAAAGAGGCAGGCAAATGAAAGCGATTGTTTGTAATTCTTACGGCCCCCCCGACAATCTTGCATTGACAGAAGTAGACGACCCGGTTGCTGGTGAGAACCAGGCTGTGGTTGAAGTCCATGCTGCTTCCCTGAACTTTCCAGACACTCTGCAAATCCAGGGCAAATACCAGTTCCAACCGCCAATGCCATTTACACCAGGTTCCGAGGTTGGCGGCGTCGTTCGTTCAACTGGCCCAGGCCTACAGGATTTCCAGCCCGGAGATCGTGTTATGGCGACCCCCTCCATCGGGGGCATGGCAGAGCAGGTCATAGTAGATGCGCCCGGGTTGCGAAAAATACCAGATAACATGGACTTCAAGACCGCCGCCAGCTTTGCCATGGTTTACACCACGTCTTACCACGCGCTGAAACAACGAGCGAACCTGCAGGCAGGTGAAACATTACTGGTACTGGGTGCCAGCGGTGGTGTCGGTCTTACGGCCGTCGAACTGGGTAAGCTGATGGGTGCCAAGGTTATTGCTGCCGCCAGTTCCGATGAAAAGCTGGAATTTGTCCAACGCTTTAACCCAGACCACACCATCAACTACGGCGACGGTGAATTGAAGGAAAAAGTGAAAGCCCTGACTGATGGTCGCGGTGCCGATGTTATCTACGATCCGGTAGGTGGCGATCTGTTTGATCAGTGCACTCGCTGTATTAACTGGAACGGCAGGCTGCTGGTAGTTGGCTTCACCAGTGGCAGAATTCCGGAGTACAAGGCCAATCTCGCTTTGCTGAAAGGCTCAGCCATGGTAGGCGTTTTCCTGGGCCGCTTTCGTAAGGAAGAGCCGGAAGCCTATGAGCAAAACTTTCAGGAATTGCTGGCAATGTTCGCCGACGGAAAACTCAAACCCGTTGTGACCCAGTCGTTCCCTATGGAAGAATATGTTGCAGCGTTCAATGTATTTTCTGAACGTCGGGTAATGGGCAAGGTGGTACTGGAAATCAAACAGGATAGTTAGGAGCTGGGGTTCATAGCGATGCTGAGCCGCGAAGAAGTAAAAAGAGACCTGGAACGTCTGCGAGATATAGTTATTCAGCACAAGGCAGACGGCAACCCTATGGCTATCCATAGGGAAGTCATCCACGGTATCGAGCTGGATGTTTTCAGCAACATTCCCCAGACCTTACCGGACATATATCGTCTCGCCCTGGAAATCGCCGACCGCGACTTCCTGGTTTACCTGGATGAACGCTATACCTTCGGTGAAACACACCGCCTGGCGGAGCGCCTGGCGCGCATCATGGTCGATCGATACGGCATCAACAAAGGCGATCGGGTTGCCATCTGCTCGCGCAACAATCCAGAATGGTGTCTGACTTACCTGGCAGCCACCATGATTGGCGCGATTATCGTACCAATGAATTCCTGGTGGACTGGCGCAGAAATGGAGTACGGACTGGAAGACAGTGGCGCCAGGCTGCTGTTTGCAGACCAGGAGCGTATAAACCGAATCCAGCCTTACCTGCAACCGCTCAACTTGCAGGTCGTGGCTATCAAGCCTGAGCAGGAACTGCCCTTTCCCGAATTTCATCAGCTACTTAATGACAGCAGCAGCGATCATACCGACTTGAATCAGCACCAGGTAGCGGCCGACGACGACGCCTCCATCATGTATACGTCCGGCTCCACCGGTCACCCGAAAGGTGTGCTTTCCACCCATCGCAACATCACCAATGCGCTTTACACCTGGCTGTTCGTCAAGGAAGTCAACGAAATCCTGCGCCCGGAGCTGGCGGAAGAGAACGCCAAGTACGAACCGGCACTGCTTTGCAATGTTCCGCTGTTTCATGTCACCGGCAGCCATGCCCAGTTTCTCAACTGCTTCGTCACGCAGCGTAAATTCGTCATGATGTATAAATGGGATCCCGAGGTAGCTCTTGATCTCATTGAGAAAGAGCGGATCTCAGTCTTTCATGGAGTGCCCACCATGACCTGGGAACTCATGGAGTCACCTAATTTTGACAATACCGACCTCAGCAGCCTGCGTAATGTACAAAGTGGAGGCGCCGCAAGGCCACCGGAACACCTCGCCCTGATGCTGCAGAAATTTCCCGAGCAGGCTATCCCGGGGCTGGGTTACGGCCTGACTGAAACCAATGCGATCGGGGGCATCATTTCCGGTAAATTTTACGAGGCAAACCCTCAAAGCACCGGTAGACCGACACCACCTGTCACCAGCGTCAAGGTTGTCGATTCTGAAGGTCACACTCTTGAGGCCGGGGAAGTCGGAGAGATCTGTATAAAGGGGCCGACCGTCATGCGCGGCTACTGGAATAAACCCGATGACACCAAAGCAGTGATTAAAGATGGCTGGTTTCACAGCGGGGACATCGGCATGCTCGATGACCTCGGTTTCATTGTCATCATGGACCGGGCCAAGGACATTGTTATCCGCGGTGGCGAGAATATCGGCTGCGCTGAGGTGGAATATGCGATCGTGGAACACCCCTCCATCAGTGAAGTTTCAGTCTATGGCATACCTGACAATCGGCTGGGAGAAATACTCTGCGCCACGGTTATGCTGAAACCGGGAGAGGTTCTGTCGCGCGACGAACTGAAAGGCTTTCTAAGTAAAAAGCTCGCCCGATTCAAGATTCCTGAACACATCTTTTTCCAACACGAACAGCTGCCGCGCATAGCCAGTGGCAAGATTGCCAAGAAACAGCTGCGGGAAGAAGCCATTGCGCTGCTTTCCTGACCTCCAGCTCTAAGTAGGAATTTTCTTAACCAAAACTATTGCCTTTTTTCTGCACCAGCTTTATATAGGGCCCATGTAGCGATGAGGTGATCATCACAGTTTCAGCAAAATTTTGTTGAAGATTCTTCGATCACGCTCCGATAATGTGTTTAAGGAACTACTGACTAAATCGCAGCTAAGCATTTGTATATAGGCTGTTGTTCTGAACGGTTTTGTATTCAACCGACACTGCTTGCTATCCCTAGCCGGCAGTACCACGAGGGTTGTCCACATGGCAGATATCACCGAAACCAGGGACGATGATTGGGAAGACGGTGGGGATACCGTAGAAGAGCTGGAAACTGTCGAGTCCGACAATGTCATGCAGTTCAGCGATTTCGTTGAGCCAGACGAGAAAAAACTGCAGAAGCAGCGGATGACAGAGTTGCGCCGGCGAGCAGAGGAACGTCAGGACTGGAGGCGTATCAGTGACGAATTCGACTGGGATTTCGACCAGGGCGACATCCTCGAAGAAGCCTGAGCTTTAACTGCCAGTCCGCCTCTGGCAGCTAACATAACCCTTCGGGTCGACCCGAGGTTTTCGGTTCGGCCTTAAATTGTCTCAATCTGGTTAGTCCAGCTGGATGGTAATTTCGTCTAATCCGGCAATCTTTGCCTGTAACCTGTCGCCAGATTGCACCTTTCCCACACCAGCCGGTGTACCGGTGAATATCAAATCCCCGGGACGCAGTACAAAGTAGGTCGACAACTCAGCTATTATCTCCGGCACGCTCCAGATCATGTCGGCAATATCACCTCGTTGTCTCAACTCGCCATTCACCGCCAGGCTGATCTCACCATGATCGAGCATCCCGGTTTGTGAAACTGGATGTATTGTAGAAACCGGTGCAGAATTATCAAATCCTTTGGCAACGTCCCATGGCCGCCCTGCCGCCCGAGCATCCGCCTGCAAATCTCGCCGGGTGAAATCGATGCCAACGCCGTACCCGAACACCAGGTCTACGGCCTGATCCTGTTTTACGTTGCTGCCCTCCATGCCTAACGCCACCACCAACTCCACTTCGTAGTGAAGATTATCAGTTCTTCCCGGGAACGGGATACGGTCCTCGCCATGCACCAGTGCGTCAGCCGGTTTGGAAAAGAAAAATGGCGGATCCCGGGTTGGGTCCCCACCCATTTCTCGAGCATGGTCCGCATAATTTTTCCCGACACAGTAAATACGATGCACAGCCAGGAATTTTTCGCTTCCGGCTACCGTGACACTTGGCAAACTGACAGGAAAAAGAGTTTCCATAGAATACGATCCTATAACGTTGAAACTAGCAGCCGAGCCGATCAGCCAGTGAACCAGTTGGCCAGTCCTCTGCCGCAGGAAACAGCTGAAGTCCTGTTCGGTTCTGAACTGTAGCCAGATCTGACAACTGATCGCAATGATGGGCATGTACCGGCAGGTCCTGGTCGAAAAGGAACGCTGCCAGCCTACCCTGGTCATTCGCCACCACCTTGAAAAAGGCCACCGGCAAAACTTCGCCACTCACTCTTCCACCAGCAAGTTCGTAAACTGGCCCGGCGATCACCGTGAGCTCGCCACCCTGCGCAACCTGCTCGTTGATGGCCTGATCCAGTCGCGCCCATGACTCCAGACGCAGATCACTTTTCATAAGGGACATGATTGACAGCAGGTTCAAATCCGACCAGTAGCTGGTGGCTGCGAAGCTGGTCATGGGAACCAGCCTGCCCCGATCCTCAGCATTCAGCGTAAATTCTGAAATTCGATAGACACTCTCTAACTGATTCCCCAGGCTGGGCTGTATCAGCGTGTCGCCTGCGTCACTGACCTCCTCAAGCTGGACGCTGTTGCGAGCCAGCTGATCGGCCTGCCATTCACGGGGCAACAGCGAAGCGACCCCAATACTGCCGGGAAGCACCCTGTAAGAAACCCAATCGGCCAGGCGTGAGTCGGCATTGAGGGAGACTGCATAGAGGTGCCTGACAATAATCTCATTGCTGTTTGACGTTCCAGTTGGACAGTCGCGCAGGCAATGGGCAATATGCAGGTTATCCAGCGATTCAGCGCTGTGAACGGATGCCGGCACGGTCAACAAGGTGATCAGAAAGAGAAGGTTACGTGTCATTTTATTCTTGCCAGTGCAGATCGCAGCTAACTCTAATACAGGCTGAACCGGCTGACAATACACGATCCAATCTCGGCTTAGCAGCGAACTGATCAGAGATTCCTAAAAATCGAAAAACAGCATTTCCAGATTTACCAGCAGCCTTGGTTGCGGACGCCAGTTTTCATCTCTCGACACCAGCACCTGGGGCGTTACTTCAAGGAACAGCCAGTCTTCATAAACCGCGCGACGGTAAAGCATCTGCACATAATAATCGTTCACCCGGATACTCGGCTTGTTAATCCCTAGCAAACCCAGCTCATAGCCAAGAGTCTCATCTGGCCCCAGCGTACGAAAAATCGCTGCTGTCTGGCTGAATTGCGTCGCGTCACGTTCATCCTGGAAATTAGCTTTTGACGTAATCCTGACAAAGCGGTCTACACCCAGCTCCCGGGTAAAGGACACCTCGGTGTCGAATCCCCAGCCACGTGAGTCGTAATACCAAAATCTCTGATCAAGACCGACAGACCAGAGATCACTGACAGGGAATGTTTGCCTGGCCCTGAACCGATAAAAGGGATCAATTGGCACAACAGATCGAATACCCAGATCATGACTCAGATTCCAGCCGGAATCTGTTTCATCCTGATAGCGGATGCCGCCTATGGAGTCACCGGAATTAGGCTCGTCCAGGATATTCTCCTGCAATGTGTTAAATTCTTGAACGTCTGATTCAAAAATTAGCTTCCAGCGTTCCGAAACCGTAGGCAGGTCGAGTCTGCCGCCAATCTTTATTTTTGAATTGTAATGATCAAACTTGCCATACAGCTGATTAAAGCGAACACTGAGATAGGTTTCATTGAGCTGCTCCCCCACTCCTTCACCAGCGAGCCACTCATCCAGGTTGCGCCCCAACTGGGTCACCTGGCGCGAAACCTGTTGACGCCTTTCCAGCAACCATTCCCAGGTGGTGCTTTGACTACCGGGATCAAGCCATGGCTCAGCCGCGTGAACTTTAGTGGCAGCAAGCGACAGGAATAATGATACCAGTACTGCGCCTATAGTCGACGGAACTGTATTAGCGCCTGTGGCTTTGGAAGTCACCCTTAGTTCATTTCGTAGCAGCAAAGCGAATCCTACAATTACTCAACCACGTCGATTCTTTACGCTTTATTAGGCTATCTGAAAATGAGATCCAGGCAGCCGATGCAGATCAATAACTGGCCAGAATGTATAGATTATTGGCGCTACATGAGTAGTTTGTTGGTGCTAAATGAGTAGTTTGTTGGTGTTTTTTCGAGCAGAGAGGGGGGTTTAGGGAAAACACTGTAAGTGAGTTGTAGATCGTACAAGTTCCCTTCTACGGTGTTTTCCCCAGGCTCTATCCCATCGGATATAGATACTGTTTATGCACTTCGTCGCAGGCCTGCATGATGTCAGGTGTCAAATTCACATCCAGTGCTGCCAGCGATTCAGCCAGCTGATCTGCAGTGCGTGCACCGATAATGGTTGAAGCGACGAAGTCGAAATTCATACTCCAGGCAGTTGCCAGAGTCACGGGCGACATACCTGCTTCCTTGGCAATCTCCATGTAACGTTCGGTGGAAGCCAGTGTGCCTTCATTGACGAAACGCTCCCCCATAGCCCGCTGACGAGGATTTTCCTGATCGAAGTAGCTGCTGAACCTGGCATCTTCTGGAAAGTTGCCACCATTGTATTTACCACTCAATACCCCACCGCCAATAGGAGAGTACGGCAACAGCGACACATTTTCGCGTCGGCACACATCGGCCAGCTCGTCCAGGAAGCGACGATTCAGCAGTGAGAAATTGTTTTGAATTGACTGAAAGCGGGCAAGCCCTTCGTAGTCAGCGATTGTATTCGACTTGGTCAATCCGTAGGCAGATTCATTAGACGTGCCAATGTAACGCACCTTTCCTGATTGCACCAGACGGTCGAGCGCCTCCATGGATTCGTCCATCGGCACAATTGGGTCTGGCCAGTGCACCTGATACAGGTCGATGTAGTCGATATCCATGCGGCGCAGGCTGCCTTCCACTGCGGTTTCAATATGATGACGGTCGATGGCGGTCAAACCGTTACGAATGGGTGGCACGAACCAGCCGGATGCAGCACCGGCAACTTTTGTGGCAACGATAACCGAATCCCTTGGCTTGGTCTTCAGCCATTCGCCGAAAATTTCTTCGGTCCGACCGGCGGTCTCTGCGGTTGGCGGAACCGGATACACCTCTGCCGTGTCGAAAAAATTAATGCCGCGATCATAGCTCGTCTCGCAGATCTTGAAAGACTCTTCCTTGTCACTCCAGGATCCAAAGCTCATGGTTCCCATACAAATGGGGCTGACTCGCAGACCGCTCTTGCCTATATATCGGTGTTTCATGCTACTCCCTATTACCTTGCTTCAACTCGAATTAATGTTGATGGGCGGACTATCAGGCACTGCAATCATTTCCCAGGTAACCGGTACCACCACAATAAGCCGGGTCCTGTAACTGAATGCGAATACCGTCCGGATCGCTGAAATAGAGCTCCGGTGTTCCACCTTCGGCTCCGCCACGATTGGGCATCCGCATGCTGATCCAGTGCATCAGTGGCTGCGTGTCAGCCGGGTCCTGCCGGGCGCTGAGCCCGTAATCGGTGAGCATTGTCAGCACTCCGTCCACGTCGAAGTCGTCCATACCCATGCAAACGTGATCGATGCGCCCTGGCTGCGTGGGTGCGCCAGGATTGCTGCCCCCTACATACATGAGAAATTGCAAACCATCACCCACACCAATGACTGGTGCGTTCGGCCCCTGATAGGCTTGAAAATCCAGCCCGAACAACTGCCGATGAAACTGGTTTGCGTCTTCGCGATTATGAACAAAATTGGTGAAATGGCTTAACTCGCGCAGACCAATCAGGCCCGGTGAAGGACTCTCTTCCAGCTGTCCGCAGCTGTCACCAGTGGGACCGCCACCACCACAATAGTTCTGGCCATTGAGCTGGTAAAAAATACCATCCCGATCGGCGAAAAACAGTTCGTGAGTGCCGCCAGTGGCGCCGCCCGCATCGGGACCGCGCACTCGATGCCAGCTTGTGCCCGCGACACTGACACTCGGTCCAGCTTGTGTTGGCGCCGAACCAGGGGTAACACCATTAGCAGCCAAAGCGCGCTCTATCCGCTGCAGATTAAAATCGCTGACTGATAACCCCACATGGGTGATACCAGGGCTCTCGCCCGCAGCTGCCGGCGTCAGGGAATAGAAATACGGGCCATCACCCATGCGCAGGACGACAGTATCCCCTTGCCTAGCCAGGACTGGTGATCCGAACAGCCCCTGGTAGAATTCCTGGGAACGCTGAACATCCCTGACACGCAGCCCGAAATTGTGCAATTTAATAACCGGTATTGGTGCTGCGGAACCCTGCGCCAGCAGGCTCGGAGAAATCGCCAAAGCTGGCAGGGTTTTCAATAAAGACCTTCGGGTAAAACCAGAGCCTCGACCGGACTCTCTCAGTTTGCTTTGTAGTTTCATGATATCTGGCTCGTAGCAATTATAGTTGTTCGATTTCGCCGCCTTCTTCGAGCCATGACTCGAGTCCACCGGACATATGGGAAACTCCTTCGCAGCCCATGGTTAACAAGGATTCCGCAGCCAAAGCTGAGCGCCAGCCCTTGTTGCAATAAAGAATTACCTGGGTCGCTGATTCAAACACTGGTTTGTAATAGGGACTATCTGGATCTATCCAGAATTCCAGCATTCCCCGCGGCACGTGAAAGGCACCGGGAATTTTACCTTCGCGTTTTAATTCCCGAATATCACGCAGATCCACCAGTATCACGCCATCCTGATTCCGCCTCTCGCTTACCTCTTGCGGGGTAAGGGAGGCCACTTTTTCCTCGGCGCGGGCGACCAGTGCCAAATAACCAGTTGTCGGTTTCATGTTGCTCCAGAATTAAACCTAATCAGGGTCTTATATAACCTACATCGCCCTGAATTGAAATCACTGTGTCGTAAGGCGCAGAAAGTGCCTGCAGGCGCTCCAGGATACGTCTTGCAGTAGCGGAATCTGCCACTCTTGGCACCCCACGATGTGCCATACGGGCGCTGGCGTAACCTAGCTCAACGGGATGAAGCCTGACTTCAGCCAGGCGGCCTCCCTCATATTCGCTGACAGCGACAACGCTTTCATACTTTACGGGGAAGGGACAACCCGCGCACTGATCCCTGGTGGGATCACCCCGACCAGCCAGACCACCAATATCCCGTTGCCTGATGAACTCACCAAGCCCGTAGAAGATGGGCTTGCCCTGGTAAATTTCGATACCTCGCAGGACATGCACACCGGTACCCTGAAACAGATCGGCACCGTTATCGATAGCGGAGCGCGCGAAGTCTTCCAGGTAATTGGCAATACTGGGATTGGTATCCAGGTGCTCGGCCTCTGGAATGTTGTCACCCCGATAGCCGCCTTCGGCATCCTTGAAATGATGGGAATGCAGTGCCACTGTTATGAAATCGGATCGCATCTTTCCTTCCCGTACGGAAGCCAGAATATCCTGCAAGTCCTGTTGGTCCAGTTCGAAGGAGTAGAATGCCTCCAGCACATCAGGCGGTGCCTTGCGAAACTGATTGCCCAGCACAGTGATCTGTTGATCGTTGTTGGCACCCCGCGCATAAAACCCGGTGCCGTTGGGAAAATGATCGCGAATGGTTTGCACCGCATCCCAGTCGCGGGCCGGTATCATCAGGAAACGCTCCACATCCAGATTGCTCAGCCCACCACGCCCCGGCCATTCACCCCTGGCAGGTATTGCTGCAAAACTGGTGCCGGCGGTGGTCGCCACCATACCAACTCGCCCTCGCGCCGTGGTAAAGAAACGGGCAGCCCGGGCCGACCAGTAGTTGTCGCCATAGCCACTGTACTGCAATCCAGCACGATCAAGATGTCGGCTTGTTTCGGCCAGGCCCTCCGGGCCGTAATCGTTAGCATGATTGTTAGGTCGCGCCAGCAGATCGAAACCGATGGCTTTCAGAAACTCAGCTGATTCCGGCTCGGCGCCATGTCTCCCGCCTCCATTGCTGCCCACAAAGGAACGGGGATCGACTATTTGCGTTTCCAGGTTTCCGGTAGCCACATCGGCGTTGCCGATCAGCTCGATAACCGCTGCAAAATCAGGCTCATCCGCGAGATGCTCCAGGGAGTGAGCAATAATCACATCCCCCACCACAGCAATGGAAAATCCGTCGTCTACCGTGCTGGGCAAGTTCCGCTGAGGCGGGTTGTGCCTGCGCAGAGATACTGGCAAATCCGATCAGCAGACCGAAAGCCAGCAAACAGTTAGGAAATAATATTTTCATAGAGCACCCCAATCAGCTTACCCCCCCGGTACATCTGAAGCTTCGCCAGTCAGACTTCCGGATCCACGCCACGCTCCAGCATGGCCTCCTGTTTCCTGACAATTATTGCAACCGCCAGTCCTGCTGCCAGCAACACCATGCTACCCAGCACCAAGGTCCAGTGCCCGATATTGAGCATACCACCGGCTGGTGCCGCCAGAGTCAAACCTGCAAGCCCGATCAGGATGCGGGAAACCAGTGACAGGTTATGTCTCCCGAGGTTGCCGAAAAACACCAGGTAGCCCTGCAGCGCCCCGGATACAAGTGCCACTCCGATCAGGGCAGTAACCAGCACCGCCAGGATTTCGTCGATTGATCCTTGCAAGAGTAATGCTGGATTAAAGACAAAGAAAAACGGGATGAAATAAATAATCGCCCCTAGACGCATGGCCTCGAAGCCGGCACGCATGGCGGAAACCTTGGCTACCGAAGCGGCCGCAAACGCTGCCAGGGCAACCGGTGGCGTAATAAAACTGAGCATGCCCCAGTACATGATAAACATGTGGGTTGCCAGCGGATTCAGGCCAGCATTAATCAGTGCCGGCGCCAGTACGATAGCAAGAAATATATAAGCAGCTGTTACTGTCATGCCGATGCCCAGCATGAAGCTGGTGAGAGCCCCCATGATCAGCAGGACCAGCACATTGTCGCCAGCAAGGTAAACCAGGTCATTGGCCAGGGTACCGGCCATGCCGGTCACCGCCAGCGCACCGATAATCAAGCCGATAGCTGCCAGGATACCCGCCAGCTCCGCCATCAGTTTACCGGTGGCGGCAATCATTAAAAGAAATTTCTCAAGTGACATGCGGTGCGAGGTGAAGTGGTTGATGACCAACAGCAAGGCGGTGGCATAAAACGGCGCGGTGGCTTCCCGCTGCATGTACACCAATAGCCAGATCAGGGTGACGAACACAGCGATAAAATACCAGCCTTCCTTGAACACGTCCTTGAGCTTTGGCAGCTCCTCTCTCGGCAATCCCTCCAGTTTGTTGCGTGCAGCATAGGCATCGATCTGCATGAACAGCCCAAAGAAATACAACACCGACGGTACTATCGCAGCCACTGCCACCGTCACATAACTGACGTTCAAAAAACTGGCCATGACGAAAGCAGTCGCCCCCATAATCGGCGGCATCAACACACCGCCGGTAGAGGCGCAGGCTTCCACACCGGCAGCATACTGACGACTAAAACCAATTCGCTGCATGGCGGGAATCGACAATGGCCCGGTTGTCAACACATTGGTGACCGGACCTCCACTCATGGAACCCATCAAGCCGCTGGAAAAAATTGCCACCTTGGCCGGGCCGCCCCGTAGATGTCCAAGCAAGGCAAAGGCAAAATGAATGAAAAACGGTCCGCCCCCGGTAAACTGCAGGGCAACACCGAATAACAGAAAGCCGAACACCAGCTGGGCAAATGCCTGCATCGGAATGCCAAACAGACTCTCCGCACCAAGAATATGAAATATCGCCACATCTTGAACCGGCATTCCAATACCAGCAATTACATCTGGCAGGCGATCGGAATACATAGGGTACAGTGACAGCACTGTAACAATCACGAAAATCGGCCAGCCACCTGCCCGGCGCCCTGCCTCCAGAACAACTGCCCAGGAAATCATCGCCAGCCAGACACCCACCGGCGGTGCAGCATATTCCCAGGCCTCCAGCACGATACGCTCGGCATAGAAAGCGTAATAACCGAATACTGCCGCAATCACAGCAATAATGGCGATGTCGTACCAGGGAACATGATTAAGACTTTTCTGCGTGGCCGGAAAGGTAATGAACACCATCGACAGCATGGTACCGGTTATCAGGTACATATAGCGGCTGTCCAGCATGACGTAATTGACGAAGAAGCCCAGATTGAAAATCTGATTGACGGCAAGCAAAGTGGCCGATGCGGTTAGCACTGCCATTGTGATGCGCCAGGTCCTGTTCAGCTCCCGATAGCGGCCAATATCGATCGCATCATTCTCATCGTGGGTCTGGGCGGGATCTTCAGCGAAACTCTCGTGACTCATACTGCTATTACTTTTTGTTGTTAAATGTCGACGTACTGCTTGTGGATTCTCATGGCTACTGTGTGTCAGCCAGAGTGATCAGCTTCTCCGCTTCCAATGCCCGGGTCCGGTACACCAGCCAGGCCTGTTCGAATTCCTCAAAGCCTTGCGGGGCCGAGGGCAGGAATGTCTCCCAGGCCTGCATCAACACCTGCTGCCGGTACAGATTTTCCTGTTGCTTGTTTTCAGCCTCCGGCGTCCATACACCGACTTCCTTGAAATACTTTATTGCGCCTTCGTGAAAAGGGATAAACGCCTGTTCCAGCTTCTGGCGATCCATGGTCCAGCCGGCGGCGCCCGGCGCGTTGTCACGATACTCTTCGAAGTGGCGGTGCATGATTTTCACCAGGCTGTACACCATCGCTTCATCAGCGTCAGCCATACCCACCAGCAGGGGATAGGCCGAGGTGAATACTTCCAGTCCCTCGGGTGGCAAGGTTGGTCCCTCTGTTGCGATATGTGGAACGTACCAGGGAAGACGATTGCGCACCCGGGTAATTGCCTCCGGGTCATCATGAGGAAAAGCCACAAACCTGAGACCTCGCGGCGATGCTTCGACACGCAGAAACGGTGGTGAATTACAGGCTCCCCCGGCCACATCGGCCCGATCATTCAATACAGCATCGATAGAGGCGTTGTAGCCTCCCACTTCAACTGCGATGACATCGTCCCAGGTCAAATTGGCATAGGATAGCAGCGCGGCCGTGGCGTTATTCAGCGATGGTGCTCCCTGAACAAATGTGACCCGTTTACCTGCCATATCAGCCGGCGAGATGATATTGGCGTCCGCAGCCGTGGCAAAGTTAAAGGAACAGCTGTCTGAATAGTTGGAAAGAAGCGCACGAATGGGCTGAGGTCCCCAGATTCTGGAGGCGAAATTTAGAATTCCTTCCTGGGCGTAGACCGCCTCCGAACCACCGGCGGAAAAATTCACCCGGCCCGCCCTCAGGGTGGCCAGACGCGACACGTCGTTACGTCCCGGCACCACGCGCAAATTGACCTGGTATTGCCGCTGCATGATATTACCAATAGCTACTGCCTGGCTGTAGCCACCAGTGCCGGTGGGGTAAGCGGACCAGGCGAGCGTGCGAGGCAGCTCAATCCCTTCCGGGCTATAGTTTTCTGTGGTTTGTGGCACCTGTTCCCCACAGGAGACAAGAACCAATGCTGGCAACATGATGAATGCCACCAACAAACGCTTTACGGTTTTTGTTGTCGTTATATGCATAGGTTCAAATCAGGCTGAATATGCGATAATTAATAGGTTCAACCAAGATCCGAGCAAGAATAGCGCAGCCTCTGTAACAAAGCCACACGCCAGAGCTAAAGCCTTGAGATCAACTGGCAGTGTGCTGTCGGTCACATGGATTTCGCCATCTGTCGCAAATATGTTGACTTGCTTCTTATTAACCTTAATACTGCCCGCAGCTTGAAACTAAGCGTTATATATTTATGCAATACCATTTCGAAGTCCCTTCTAGCAATACATCGTCCTGAGTTTCATAAGTTGTAATAGCAATATTTCCAGCACCATCGCCTGGTGACGGGCAACATTTAACTTTTGAACATACAGGAATACATTATGTCTGATACATCCACAGGAACTGTCAAATGGTTTAACGAATCAAAAGGTTTTGGTTTTATTGAGCGAGAATCGGGTCCCGATTTGTTTGCTCATTTCAGCGCCATCAGCGGTTCTGGATTCAAGACCCTTCATGAAGGACAAAAAGTACAGTTCTCTATCTCCCAGGGCCAGAAAGGCCCACAAGCCGACAATATCGTCGCCTTGTAAGAGACTCTTATAGCAAGAAGCTCTTGTTAAAAGAAACTCTGGTAAAAATCTCTGATAAAGAGAAGCTTTATAAAAAGCAACCTGTAGAAATGGCTTTGTAAGCCACCTTGTTATCACAGCCGCTCATGCTTGTCGTGTGCGGCTGTTTTTATTTCAGAAACCTTTTGATTTAAAACACGGCTGGCGACTAGACTGGCGACTAGAGAGTCAGCAGCAGATTATCCCCAGCCGTATCAGTATCAAGATACCCCCACCGTTCATTTCTTTCCTGACTGTAACCATTAACAGTCAATCTCGTCTTGTAATTTGAACCACGACTAACTGGACACTGATTCGGGAGAAGATATCAATGACGAACGCAGCATTGCCCGAAACCATCTATTCCGACAGATGGGTAATAGCTTCTCCGCTACTGCTGTTTTTTGGCCTGGCCTATCTGCTTGCCTGGAGCCCGATACCACTTTTGGCCTGGTTGGCTGCGGAGGCGGACCTGGAATCCTGGATAGAGTTGAGTCGCCTGGCGGAGAGTGGCGCCCTCACCGGCCACGAACTGCCTGTTCCTGACTGGTTGATTTATGCCATCACCAGACTGCAGGATTTTGCATTCAGCCTCAGCGGCCTGCTGATGATCACCCGACTGCAGGGCTGGCAAGGATTGCGAGCGCTGGGCTCCCGACTGTTGCAGTGGCGAATGACTGGCTCTTGTTGGCTGCTAACCATACTGCCACTGGCCCTGTACCTGTCAGCAACTGTAACCAGTAACGCACTGGATTCCTTCCAATGGTCTCCCGGGCACCTCTGGCGAGCACTGTTCAGCATTGAAGCGGGCCTGTTGGTAACCTTGTTACTGAGAGGCCCCATGGGAGAAGAGTTGGGATTACGTGGCTTTGCCCTGCCCTACCTGCAGACTTTCACAACGCCATTCAGGGCCAGCCTGGTAATTGGGTTCTTTTGGGCCAGCTGGCATCTCCCTGTGTTGCTGGATCAAGATCCGGTTTCGGTGATAATTTTTCTGGTCGCAGCCTTTCTGTTGAGTTTCATTTTTACCTGGTTGTTCAACAACAGTGGTGGATCACTGGTTGGCGTACTGTTTTTTCACGCATTTCAAAACAACGAAGAAATGTTTGAAGTTTTCTTTCTGGCACTGTCGGGGACAGACTGGGAGACGCTGCCCACACTCGGATTACTAGCAGTCGGTACTGGATTCGCTATTGTCTTGTGGCGCAACAACAGCAGATCATCAGTCCAACTAGCGCAGCACGTTACGTAGCTGCTCCCGGTGAAAACGCCCCACTTCTTCGAGTTGCTGAGCAAAGTAACAGCGCCGCTGCGGAATGTTGGTACCCACAGGAATTTCTTCTCGACAGACAATCCGCTCTTCCGGGGCAACCTGGGCGTTGTGCTGTTCCACTTCCGCATCAGTTGGCAGCCTTTGAGTGACAGAGGCTTCGTCTGACGGCGACGCAGCGCAGGAGGCGCACAACAACAAGAGCGGAACAAAAAAAACACTTCGATCTCGAATGAACAGGGCTATTAACTTTTCGAGACACGGAAACTGTCTATCTATGATATCCATAACCTTAAGCCTCCAGGGGCCTTTGTGGGTCCACTCGAACTGCGTTTCTGTCAATCTCTTGCGAACCGGTAGTTGACAAGGAAGGGTCGGTGAGCAGCCAGTTCACCAGCTTCCAGCCGGGGCCGAAACTTCAGCAGGGGCACTTCGGCGAACACTCGGTTTGCCACTGATTCAGCGTCGAGAGTTGCGGTTACTATGTTAAGACCGGTTACCCCGTAGTCGAAACTCCCTGACTCCGGATTACCACTTACCTCCAACTTGACCTCCAACTGTACACGGCTCGAATCGTCACTGTATGGTTGGAACGGGGGCTGTAAAAATTTCGCAGGAGTCTCTACACCAGGATAGAGAGTGGACCAGACATAGAACTCCAAAACCAATTCGTTGTCCGGCACTTCCGGTTCCAGCCAATCCGTTTGCAGAACCTGAGCCGGTAGCTTTATCAACTGGTTGAAAAAGCCTTCAACCTCCGACTCCCCGATACCTGCTGCCAACAATTCAAAATAGGCGTCCTGATAAAGTTCCAGAGCCAACCGGTTGTTGCCATGCAGAAACTCCCAGTCCGCCTGGTAAATCTGCAGCAACGCATCCGTGGATCTGGCTACTCCCGGTGCCACACTGTACAGGTCACGAATGCGCTGCAGGTTTTCTCGACCAATGCGATAGCTGCGTCGCACCGACTCATTCCGGGATAACATCCAGCCATTGGCAATGGACTTATCGTCACTTTTAAATTCGTAGCTGGTCGTGCCACGACGTTCATTCAGTACCGACTGGTAATAGTGCTCCAGCACGATCTGATAAAGAACAGGCGCCAGCCTCGTGTCCTGCTTGCCATACTGATTTTCCAGTATGCTGACCGCCTGCCAATTGAGATACTTGCCCTGAATCAGGTACCAGGCACTCTGAGATCGCTGGATCACGCCAGCCGCCGCCCGGTGCCAGTCACTCTGACGTAACAATCCGTTCGCCAGCTGATCAGGATTGTCAGCATTGATGCGGCCATTCAACCAGCTGATGTAGTCCAGTTTCTGATCGAACTCTTCCCACTTCCCCTGTAACAGCAAGGTTTCCAGCAACTGATCTACCAGTGCCAGCTGTGCGGGATTATGCAGGCCCTGGCTTACCCGGATGATCTGCAACGCCTGATCCAACTGCAGCTCCGCTTCTGGATACCGACCGTCCATCATCGCCTGGCGCGCTCTATCTGCCAGTATCTCGGCCTGCTCCGACTGATAGTAGTCGCTCCATGTAATATCCGGTTGTTGCGCCATGCACAGCATTGACGCAAACGAAAGCAACAGAGCAGAAACCGTTGCTGAAATCCCGTTGTCGATGGTCAATGTACGCGAATCATTCATACTATTTTGAATAAAAGCTGTGTGGCAATACAGAATGTGAAGACGCCTCGACAATCCTTTGTCTCAGTAACTGGAATCATAGAGAATAAGAACCCTTCTCCGCAAAGACTATTTCATTCGTTTGAGAAATGTAATGTTGATTTCACGATTCTTTTCGCCTATTTACAGTAACTTGGCTGCTCCGGTTGAACCGATAGTTCGCCCCGTAAACGTTTCTAGTGCAGGAGCAGTGGCGGTGGTAGTGGCAATGCTTGGCCTCTTGCTCACCCCTTTTGCTGAAACCACTGCCGCAACCGCGCAGCAAACCGGAATGGACAACTGCCTGCTCGACCTGTTGTACCAACCGGGAAATGATCATCTGACCGTGTCCGAGCTCAAGCAATTTTGTCTCTCTGAACGCGAAGACGACGAACCAACGGCAGTCTCGCCTCTCAATACTCCCATGGCATCAGGGCGACGGGAAAACGCTCTCAGTCCTGACCAGGCACGTTTCAGTGGCTTTTTCGAACCTTACAAAGAAACCTATTTTATTGCCGGGCAAATGAATGGTGATGATGGCTACCAGGCTTTCAGTGGTGAAACCGCCGATATCAAGTTTGCGCTGGGGCTGAAATTCCGCCTGTTCCCAAATCTTCCTGCCTTTGAAAAACTGGCACCGCTCTACTTTGGCTATTCCCAGAAATCCTGGTGGGATATCGCAGAATCTTCAGGACCTTTCAGAGAGCACAATTACAATCCTGAATTATTCTGGGACTACTCCAGAACATCGAATCGAAACGGCTTCAACTTTATCGGCCAGCTTGTTGATCAACTGGGATTTGAGCACCAGTCGAATGGCCTGGACGGGAGCGATTCGCGAAGTTGGGACCGACTCTACCTGCAACGGGAGTTTCAGGTGACAGACCGGTTCAATTTCGGAATCAAAGCCTGGAAAGACGTGAACAATGAGGAGTTCAACAAAGACATTACTGACTTCCTTGGCAATTTCAGGCTCAGCGCCAGGTACCAGGCTAACGAGCGACTGGCTGTAAACATCAATGCCCGGCAAGGCTGGGAGACCAGTAAACTCAGCTACCAGCTGGACTTTATCTATCAAATCCCCGAATGGGTGAACAGTCAGTTCATGCTAAGCTATTACGAAGGTTACGGTGAGGGGTTAATCAGCTACAACCAGAAAACCTCCAGCTTGCGGGCCGGACTGTTTTTCCCTATTTCGTTTAATGGTATATAGCGCGTTATAAAGACTCATTGAGCCAGCTAAGCTGAGCGTAAGGAATAAAGAAATAGCTAAATAAATAAAAAAATAAAGGCACAAAGGAACAAAGGAATCACAGTGGAATTAAGCCTAGTACAAACTTTTCTGGCTTCCGTAGTCAAACGCCAGAGACTTTTCGGGACGGACGAATATTCAACCCTGGAGGAACTGCTGGAAAAACTGATGAGCAGCTCCGGGGAAATTTCTGCCATGGTAACTGCTCGTGAAATCTTCGACCGCTACAAGAATCTCAACGATGAAGAAAAGCTGAAATTCTTTAGCCACCTGGAAAGCAACTTCAACGCCGAAACTGATGAGGTCAGGCTGGCCTTCAGCGAGTACGAAAAGAACCCTTCCAGCCTCAATCTAAGACATCTTTCTGACGCCAGCGAACCCCGACGCCGGGAATTGTTACGGCGCCTCAACCAGACCGCCGGAGCAACCCACGATCTGGTCGCGATGCGCAGCGATTTACTCAAGCTTCTCAAGGAACACCCCCAACTGGCTGCGGTCGACAGTGATTTCATCCACCTGTTTGCGTCCTGGTTCGCCCGCGGCTTTCTGGTTCTGCAGACCATAGACTGGACCACGCCAGCCGACATTCTCGAGCGCATCATTCGCTATGAAGCGGTGCACGAGATTCAGGACTGGGATGACCTGCGAAGTCGAATTCAGCCAGACAATCGCCGTTGTTTCGCATTTTTCCACCCTGCTCTGATCGACGAACCATTGATATTCGTGGAAATTGCCTTGAGCAACCAGGTTCCTGAGTCGATCAATGAGATTCTTGCCGGAGAGCCAGAACAGGACTTTTCCGGCGACTATGACACGGCAACCTTTTACAGCATCAGCAACTGCCAGCCGGGTCTGAAGAATATTTCATTCGGCAATTTTCTGATTAAACAGGTGGTGCAGGAACTGCAGAGTGAAGTACCGACGATCAAGCATTTTGTCACCCTGTCACCAATACCTGGATTCAACCACTGGCTCGCAGGACGCGGCAGAGAAACCTCGAAACCCCTGTCCGACCTGGCCGAAGAGATTGCTACGTCTCCACATGATGCGGACACGGTGAATGAACAAGCGGACGCATTGAAAAAGCTTTGTGCCGAGTACCTGCTGAATGCCAAGCGAGGCATTCTGCCCATGGACTCTGTTGCCCGCTTTCACCTGGGCAATGGCGCGCTGATTCACAAGATCAGAACCGGGGCTGATTTAAGCGACAAAGGCCTGCGCCAAAGCCGCGGGATGATGGTGAATTATCTTTACGATACGCGCCACATTGAACGTAACCATGAGCAGTTCATGACCGAAGGCAAGATTGACAGCAGCTCGGATATACAGAAGCTGCTCGTGAAGGTGAAAACGGCAGCGAAAAAAAGCGCATAAACAAACAAGACCAAAACAGTTGAAAGTCTCAGGTTACCGAAGTGATTTCGATAGCTTGTGAAAACAATTACCGCTCTGTATAGGTCTTGATGCCGTTGCGTTGATCTAGCCTTGCTTTATTCCCGTATAGAGCACTGTAAAGAACGCTTACCATGTAAATAATAAGAATAACAAAACTGATCGGGGACTCACATTGAAAACCAGCCAAGCCGTTCTGGCAATTTGCTTCTGTATCGCGTTAGGTGCGCTTATTGCGCTGGCTGGTAGCCAGGGTAGCGTACCCTTGACGCAAAATATCTCACTGTTTGCTGCCTGTGGCGCTATCGGTTTTCTGCTGCACTGGCTGGTGTTTCTGCCCTCTTACGCTTTCCAGACCGAGCACTACTTTGATCTGACCGGCTCTGTGTCATTCCTGGTGGCTGTCTCGGTTGCCTATATCTTCAACCCGGCGGCGGACACCCGAACCTTGATTATGACCCTGTTGATTGTCATCTGGGCCCTGCGCCTGGGCAGCTTCCTATTTGTGCGCGTCAAGCGTGCCGGACAGGACAGCCGCTTCATAGAGTTGAAAACTCGTTTCTGGCGCTTCTGTTTTACCTGGACCATGGGTGGACTTTGGGTGTTCCTGACCATGGCTGCACCTTTGGCGGCGATTACCTCGGCAACCAAGCTACCCCTTGGATTGATTGGTTACCTGGGAATTGCACTCTGGGTAGTCGGATTTACCATCGAGGTAATTGCAGATCGACAGAAAACAGCCTTTCGCGCAGATCCCGCCAACCAGGAAAGATTCATCAGTAAAGGATTGTGGGCATGGTCCAGGCACCCCAATTATTTCGGCGAAATCATCTTGTGGATCGGCCTGGCCCTGATGGCTCTACCGGTACTCCAGGGCTGGCAGCTGGTAACCCTCATTTCGCCAGTCTTCGTTGTTCTGCTATTGACCCGGGTGAGCGGCGTTCCGCTGCTCGAGAAGAAAGCCGATGCCAAGTGGGGGCGAGACCTGGACTATCAGGCCTACAAGCAAAATACCCCCATCCTGATACCAAGACCACCAAATCAGGGAATCTCTAATTAACTATGGATATGCTCTGCGGAAGTCAGGCAGACTTCTCCAGACTGGACGCGCGCACCGGATTTCAGATTTAATGCTCCCCGTTATGCCTGACGAATACCAGCCACACCAAGGCTTGGATCTGGTCGTCGCTGTCTGCCCAGGGGAACCTGCCGGCACGGTAGAGAATTAATGATAATAAACAAGAAGTTGGGAGAGTTTTATGTCTGAACTACTATCCATATCCAAAGCACTATCAAAGTGCAGCAAACGACTGCGCCAGCTGGCGGTGGTCGCTATCTTAGGCGCCTTCAGTAATCCACTTTATGCTGACAGCGAGTGGCCAGTTCGGGAAGACGGTGCCGCAGCGGCTGGATTTTCCGCTGGCGCTATCGCCGAGCTGGACGCTGCTATGGAACAGATCGTCGCGGATCAGGATGTAGCCGGCATAATCTGGCTGCTGGCCAAAGACGGCAAGATTGCTACCTACAAGAGCACCGGCATGGCGTCCATCGAAGACGGGCGGCCTATGACACAAGATTCCCTGTTTCGCATCTATTCCATGACTAAACCTATCACCGGTGTCGCTCTTATGATTTTGTGGGAACAAGGTTTGTGGGATTTTGACGATCCCGTCAGCAAGCACATTCCCGAGTTTACTGACCTCAAAGTAATGAGCAGCTATGACGAAGACGGCAACATGACGCTTGAGCCGTTGAAGCGCCAGCCCACCATGCGCGAGCTGGTCAGTCACTCGGCCGGTTTCGGCTACGGGCTCGGCGGCGACGATCCGGTCAACCAGGCTTTCAGGGATCTGGAAGTGCTGAGCTCTGCAGACTTGGACGAACTGGTGGCGAAAGTGGCACAGATTCCCCTGCTTTATCAGCCAGGTGAGCAATGGGTGTATTCCATCGCTGTAGACCTGCAGGGATATATTGTCGAAAAACTGTCGGGACAAAAGTTCGGCGAATTTCTGGATCAGCATATTTTTCAGCCGCTGGCCATGAACGACACCCGCTTCTACGTCAAGCCTGAAGATCGTAAACGATTTGCAGATGTTTATCGCTGGGATCGCGAGCTGAACCGTCTGGCCCGTAATCCACCACGATCTGACCGACCAAGCTACCATGACGTTGAAAAACTGGAATCCGGTGGCGGTGGACTGGTTTCATCCACCCATGACTACGCCCGTTTTCTGCAAATGCTGGTAAATGCTGGAGAACTTGACGGTGTACGCATCCTGTCACCGGAGTCTATCGACGTTATGCGCACCAACCGACTGCGGGATGAGCTGAATATCTATGAAACCGATACCAGCCCCGGCCGCCCTGGCCAGGTGTTCGGCGTGGACTTTGCCATCATCGACGATCCGGCTGCGGCGAATTCACCGCAGAATGCTGGAACCTATTACTGGAGCGGTGCCGCCGGCACCTGGTTCTACATTGATCCGGTAGAGGATATGTATTTTATCGGCATGATCCAGAGCCGGCTCGGCCGTCGACCGGGGGCCGCCAACATGCGTAACATTGCCAGGGACATTATTTACGCGGATCTGGCGGACAAGGAGTAAGCCGGCTGAAATCCGGGTTTGCGGTAGTCAACTAAAGAGGCGCCTGAAGCCGGCGTCCCTGCTTGGACCATTGCCTCTCTCACTCTAAGTTCAAAAGGAAGCAATGATGTCCTGGGAAAAGGAAATCGAAGAACTCAAGAAGCGAGAGGCGCTGGCTAGAAAGATGGGTGGCGAAGAGCGAATTCAGCGCCAGCATGACAATGGCAGGCTTACGGTTCGCGAACGCATCGACCAGTTGGTTGATGAAGATACCTTTCATGAGATTGGTGCACTTGCCGGAAAAGCTGAATACGATGAGGAAGGCAATCTCCAAGAATTCACACCGTCAAATTTTGTGTTGGGCACCGCCGACATCAACGGCCGACGCGTTGTTATCGGTGGCGACGACTTTACCGTGCGCGGCGGCGCGGCGGACGCCAAGGTGGGCAACAAATCCCAATACGGCGAGCAGTACGCCCTGGAAATGCGCCTGCCTTTGATCAGACTGGTGGACGGCAGTGGTGGTGGCGGTAGCGTAAAAACCTTGGAAATGGTCGGCTATTCTTACGTCCCTGCCCTGCGCGGTTTTGAAACCACCATGAAGCTGATGGGCTACGTACCAGTGATATGTGCCTGCATGGGCTCCGTGGCAGGCCTGGGCGCGGTGCGGGTAACCATTTCTCATTTCTCCCTGATGATCGAAGGCACCAGCCAGCTGTTTGTCGCCGGTCCGCCAGTGGTGGAGCGTGGCTTCGGCAAGCCAGTGGACAAGAATACCCTGGGTGGTTCGCATATTCATGCTCATGGTAGTGGGGCTGTGGATAATGAGGTGCCTTCGGAAGAAGAGGCTTTCGAACGCATCAAGCAGTTTCTATCGTATTTACCCCAAAATGTGTGGCAGGTGCCCCCTCGACATAGTATTGATGATCCCATAGATCGACGAGACGACAATCTTCTAAGCGTCATCCCCCGCGATCGCCGCACTCCCTACCAGGTAAGAGACATCATCGATTCTGTCGTGGATCGGGAATCTTTTTTCGAGATCAGTCCGGGCTACGGGCGCTCACTGGTGGTTGGACTGGCCCGACTGGACGGCTTTTCAGCAGGCATCATGGCCAATGACTGTCACCATCATGGCGGTGCTGTTGACGCCACTGCTTCCGAGAAAATGATGCGCTTCATCGACCTGTGCGATACCTTTCATATACCGATCATCAACCTGGTAGATAATCCGGGATTCCTGATCGGCACCCAGGCAGAACAGGAAGGAACCGTGCGCCTCGGCAGCCGCGCCCTGATGGCCTGTTACCAGGCAACTGTGCCCTGGGTATCGGTCATTATCCGTCGCTGTTACGGGGTCGCTGGCGCAGGACATGGCAATTCGGACCGACTTAACCTGCGCTATGCGTGGCCCTCTGCCGACTGGGGTTCACTACCTATTGAAGGGGGTGTCCAGGCAGCTTATCGACGGGACATTGAAGCCGCGGAGGATCCAGATGCACGACGGCGGGAGCTGGAAGAGGCTTTAGAACAATACCGTTCGCCATTTCGCACTGCAGAGGCATTTGGAATTGAGGAGATAATTGATCCTCGGGATACCCGCCCGTTGTTGTGTGATTGGGTGAAGCTGGCATATGAGATTATTCCGACCCAGTTGGGGCCAAAGACGCGGATTCCTAGGCCATAATGCCAGACCAAGCCCTCCTGATCTTCGACTTGGCAACGCTTGATTTACGCAGTTTTAAGCATGCAAATACCACTTATGCAAGCAGTGTATTGTGGAAAAATTCACTTGACTCAAAACGCTTTTAACGAAAAAACCAGTATGGAAATAATCATCGTATCCCTTGCTGCCTTCGTTGCTGCCTCGCTCACATTCTTTTCCGGCTTTGGGCTGGGAACCCTGCTGATGCCAGTAGTGGCCATATTCGTCTCACTGGAAGTCGCCATAGCGATTACTGCCGTGGTTCATCTGTCCAACAATCTATTCAAACTGGCGCTGGTAGGCAAGCAGGCAGCTCGTTCGGTTTTGATCAGTTTTGGGATTCCCGCGATCCTGTTCGCCTTCTTTGGTGCGGTTCTGCTCGGCTGGCTTTCTGTTGTCCCAGCGCTCACGAGCTATACTCTGGGTGAGCGTGAACTATTCATTTCACCGGTGAAACTGACTATAGGTATTCTGATACTGGCGTTCCTGTTTCTGGAGCTCACGCCTGCGCTTTCCAAAGTAACCATTAAACGCAGTTATCTGCCCTTGGGCGGTATGATAAGCGGGTTCTTCGGTGGACTGTCAGGACACCAAGGCGCCTTCCGCAGCATGTTTCTCATAAAGGCGGGACTTGATAAGACACAATTTATCGCCACCGGTATCACCTTGGCAGTCATGGTGGACCTGGCCCGCCTGCTTGTTTACGGCTCCAGCCTGGCTGGGCAGAACCTGGGCGGCCAATGGCCGCTAATTCTTACCGCCTGTGGAGCTGCTTTTCTAGGAAGTTTTATGGGGAACAGGTTATTGACCAAGCTGACTTATCGATCTGTGCAGATGGTGGTGTCGATCCTACTAGCAGTGGTAGCAGTGGGACTGATCGCTGGAGTTGTTTAGTTTGGCTATTCAAGGGTATTAACGAAATACCTGATTGGTTAAACTTTTCGAGTTCCGGATAGCTATCGAATCCAGTTGCCTAGTCCCCAATGGTGATCCACAAAATATGACTGACTGTGTAGTTACGCTGATAAATTCACCTGCGGGTAAATATGAATGGTACTTGGATTTCCCAGCCCGCCTTTCTGAAGAACTCAAAAAACATAGAATAGAACATATCATTGGATTCAGGCATCACGGACCTGAATCTCCGGTACCGGAACAAGAACAATTGTCAGTTCATGATGTTTTCGATGCCCCCGACCTTTCGCGACTCAGGAAAATACTAGAACCCAGGCTGGGAAAATTCGAACGTGTAATTCTGCATACCCATTCCTATTCTTTTGGTGATTCGAAATTCAGAAAGTTGGTGAATGAAAATCCAAACTGGAAATGGTGGTCTACAGTTCACCGAACCCCAAGGTCCGGCAAGAGGTTCAAGAAAGCAATTAGATTGATTATGAGCCGTAGAAAAATCGTGTATCCAGATCAAATCTTTGGTTGCTCTGAAACTTGCACATCAGTTCTAAAAACCCTGTTTCCAGCCGACATGATTGGAGCGCTAGTCAATGGTCGACTCTCAGAAACACAGTTAAATAATTTCGAAAAACGAGAAGAACCAAACACAGCTATTTTCGTTGGGAGGCTTGTGAATGGCAAAGGCATCTGGATCGCTCTCGAAGCGGCAAAACTTATATTCAAAAGACGAAATGATTTCAAACTTATTGTTGTCGGTGATGGACCCGAGTGGGAACATGTAAAGGACTGGGTTCGAAGGGAATCTCTCGAAAAAGAGGTCACATTGTGTGGGTACCAATTTGATGTAGAACCCTATTATAGGGCGGCTGACTTAATCTGGATTCCGACAATTCCTGAACAACTATCTGAGGGCATGGGCCTCGTCGCGCTTGAAGCCCAGGGGCATGCTATACCTTCAATTTACACATCTAGCGGCGGTTTACCTGAAACACAGGTAGAAAACGAAACAGGTCTGTTGATGGACCCTGTGAACGCCCAAACCTTAGCGAACCATACTTTAGAGCTTTTCGAAAATCCGCAACTCTATAACGATATGAGAGCAAAAATCTGCCTCCATCGTAATCAGTGGTCCGTCGATCGAATGGTGCGTGAATATATCAACGCGTATATCACTGCTCTTACCTCCGAGACCTGGTAAGTCAGATTTACGCTTAGCACGATGACTCGATCATGCACTTTGATTTGGCGTCAATCTCCACCGTTTTCCGGCAGCGCATAGATCACAATACTGCCATCACGCCTCGGCTCAATGCTGGATGGGAAGAAGCTGGAAGACTCGCCTGTATTTGTGGCAATGTACTGACGCCCATCTACCTCATAGGAAACAATACCACCACCGATTGGTGCTCCGGTCCAGATGGAATTAAGAATGTCACCCGACGTCGCGTCCATAAACAAAAGGTTACCATTCAAGTCACCAGTAACGACCAGGCCGCCAGCCGTAGTGGTCACCGCTGCAATCATGGGCATCGGCGCGTGATACTTCCAACGTACCGCACCACTTTCCACGTCCACGGCAGTCACCCATCCTGACCATTCCTGATCCCGCTCCCAGGCGCCTCCCATGTAAAGCTGCCCGGGAACAAACCTGGCCTCTTCCGCCGCGATGAATACATTGCAATAGTCAATTGCCGGCGTAACGATGATGTTCTCACCGGGATGATAAGCTGGCCCACTCCATAGTACGCCGCCGTTGACACCGGGACAGGCGCGAACGCCTTCCGGCGTCACTGGCACATCGACATTCAACTGCGTAGTGATGGGCACCTCATAGAGCGCCTCACGCGTCTCTTTATCCAGGGTGCGAAGAACACCATCCTTGCCAACTGTTGCCACCAGGTCGCGAGACACATCATCGACACCGGCCTTCAACACCGGACTGACCTGGGTCAGGTCCCAGTCGTGGTCATCGTTAGGCACGATGGATTTGTACCAGTTCAAGTCGCCGGACCTGACATCCAACGCCACAATACTGTTGGTATACAGATTCTCCCCGGGGCGCAGAAAGGCCGGGAAATCCGGGGCAGGATTGGTCACTGCCACGTACAACTCTTCTTTGTCCAGATCCATACTTAAGGGCGTCCATACCGCTCCGCCTCCCAGCGGAATGCCTGTGGGATTGCCCCAGGTAGGCCCACCTTCGAGGGTGGCACCCGGCACTGTCATGAATTTCCAGATCAGGTCACCATCAGCCAGGCTGAACGCTCCAACCCATCCGGAAATAGCGTTTTCACTGCCTGCCGGCCCAATCAGAATTGTGTCCTCGAAAATCAGAGGTGGCATGGTAAATGTCTCACCCAGCCAGGGGTCTGCCACCTGCCTGGCCCACAATAGTTCGCCATTTGCTGAGTCCAGTGCAAACAGATAACCATCGTTGGTGCCACGAACGACGTAACCATCCTTAATTGCAACACCGCGATTGTTTCCCCATACCATGCGATCGCGAGGCTGCCAGTCGTAAGTCCAGATTTTTTCGCAAGTAGCGGCATTGATGGCGGCGGTATGAGTTTCGTTAGTAACGTACATAACACCCTGGTAAACAATCGGCCCTGTTTGCATGGATGCACGGCTGTTCAACTGGTAGGCACAGACCTGCGCCAGACCAGTCACATTTCCGGTATTGATTTGATCGAGATCGGAATAGCGCGTGCCCTGATAATTATGATTGTGATATAGCCAGTCACTGGCATTGTCCGCGGCGGCTTTCAGATCATCAAAACTGGGCCCGGTACCGGTTGGCTCGATGCCGTAGAGCCCCTCGATGTAGTTGGCGGCGATATCCAGTACTCCATCGCCACGATCAAATGGAATGGCGCTGAGATAATTGTAATCGGCTTGTAACTCCTCGGTACCGACCAGAACATTGTTGCGGCCCAGGACATAAGCAAGGATTTCCAGATTCTGGGTGTCATCCAGCAAGCCCAGTTGCCCCGGAGGCATGGTGGTGGCTATTCGATTGTACAGCTCACCCACGTTAGCGCCAATTCTCGACCAGGCCTTGCGGAAGGTAGGCCCCAACAGAGACGGCGCCACTCCGCCGCCCAGGTTATCGCCATGACAGAGGGCACACTCGTCGAGGTAGAGCTGTTCACCACGCTCGTATTGCGCTTCAGTAAAGGTGCCGGTGGCTGGAGTGGTGTCTTCGGCGGCCCAAACGGGTGGTATGGTAATCAGGCCTGCCATCGCCAGAACAGTCAGAAGTAGTGACTTAAGGGAGTTCGGGAGGTTGTTTCGCATTGTTGTTGCCCCTTCTGAAGATTTGGTTGACTGCCATATTATGCAATTGACGCTTATCTGCCCAGCCTTGATGCACAAGAAGACAAATAGCAATGCTGATAGCCAGGCGCTTCCCAGTAGACGAGGTGAGCTGTCGCCGAATTTTGCACTGGGAAAATCACTTCTACGTACGCCGCCTCTGATTGGGAGAGCTCACCCAAGAGTCTCGCACATTGATAAGTTAAGACTGACAGGCGAATTCCAGAAAACAAGGAACGGGCAGGGGCAGCTATTAAGCAGCAGATGTGAAACGTGGCGGCTGTTGCACTTGATGAACAAAAAAAAACAGAATTCGACCACTTTTGTCCAGGTATCTGTCAAGCTCGACAGTCCTGTGCTGGACAGGCTGAACTGGCTCAGCTGACCGCCACCGGCTGCCAGTCCTTCACTCGAGCCTTCACGTCCTCAATATTGTGCTTGCAGACCCCGGACCTGGCGATCAGTTTTATCTCACACAAGTCACAGCGAACACATTCCTTGAAATCGATGTTCGGCCCACGTATCGCTCCTGTCGGACAGGCATGCTCGCAGACTTTACACACATCGCATTGCTCCACCCGCTTGATGCGGTTTGGAGATATGAGAGATATGACACCGAGCGACGCGCCCAGCGGGCAGACATAGCGGCAGTAGAAGCGCGGAATAAATGCCGCACCCAGCAGGAACACCAGCAGAATAGACCACAACACCGTCGACCGACTGAAGAAAAAGATTGTGCCGAAGGGCTCAAAATACTGAAAGATGACCACATCAGCCGCCACGAAGGTCAATACCAGAATCAACGAAAGAATGCCGTACTTGATGTAAATCGCCTTGTCGTGAATGTTCTGCGACACTTTAACCTGGAATCGTTTCGGCACAACACGGGTGATAAAGTCCTGCAACGCCCCGAACGGACACAGAGACGAGCAGAATATTCGTCCCCAGAGCAATGTAGTGACCAGGGTAAAGACAACCAGAAGAAGCACAGGTGCATCGTTAAGATACATCGACGGACCAATCTTGAGGCCACTGGTGATATGGGAAATGGAGAGGAAACCACCGTCGTACCAGCCCAAATAACCCAGAGTGCAGGCCAGTGCCACCCAGCGAACAGTCGCACTCTTACGCAAGAACGCAGTCATCACCAGTGCAAACAGACCTAACATGGCGAACACCTGTCCCAGGCGCGCCTCGTTAATTAACCTGGAAAATCCTGATTCGCTTTCAAAACTGCCAAAATCCATACCGTCATCGGCATTGGGATCTTCCCAGGGCACCCCGGTAACAAGCGACACCCCAATAGGTGGCAAAATATACTCAGCGGCCGCGACATTCTCAAAAGCACCCATATCCTCACTGGTGTCATATTGCACATTAAGGGGCTGAGTTACGTCTATGGACGGATCCAGCACAATGGCACCAGCGAAATTCACCTTTCCATCGATTTTGCCGCTGGTACCACTCCCTGCATAAACGAACTGTCGGCGCGGCAGCGGGAAAAAACTCTCCCCCTGTTGGATTGCCAGCCGCTCTGGCCGAAACGGATTCCCTGTGCTGTTGGAGTTGCCGCTGATTCCTACCAGCATAAGAGTTCCGGCACTGGTCCGGTTACTTGCTTCCCTTTCGGCACCCGAATAGTCAGTCGCGCCAACCATCATCTCGCCCAGCTCTTCGTTTCCTAAATACATGATGCTTAGACGCAGTTCAGAGCCTTCGGGATAGGATACGGTCAGCTCAGTGATCATGCCATTACCCAGCATGTCCTCCCAGCTCATGGCCTCGAGTGCCGCAAGCGCCCCGCCCCCTTCCAGACCAATGCCTTCCAGGTCGCTCATATAGGCCTGTGCTACCCGACGTGCTGCATTCCTGATACCCCGGGATACTGCCCAGCTGCTGATAGTGGCTCGTGAAACGCCATCAATGTCGCGCCCCACCCTGAATTCCTCGGATAGATGCTTGTCGAAAAATTGGTTGGGAAAGCGCTCGGAATTGAGGAAATCGCCGCGAATGCTGCGATATGCCTCTCGATATTGGATGATTTCGATCCCGGTGACCGTTCCTTCGAGGTCCAGCGCAACCAGCGAATGGACAGTTGATGAATACCCCATCTCTTCGGGGGGCAGATCTGGGGTTTCGAACAGGTAGCCAACCAGCTCCTGCTCACCGCTTTCAGCAGTCCTGTAGGCCCGGCGGACAGGTGGATCGCCGGATTTTTCAGAGAAAGTTTCGGCTCCGGGGAGAAGTTCCTGCATCAGCCCGTGGGTGATGGGAATGGCACTCTGGGCGTGCACAGTTAAATTAAAGGCAGAAAACGCAGCGAGGAGAATCGCAGCCAAAATTTTCAACGTGCCAGGAATCTGTGGCTCCCGGTTATGGAAAGCACTGTCGGACATAGTATTATTGTTTTCGAGGACTTAGGGATGAGCATATTATCTGAAAAGTAGGGGCTTGAGCTAGAGTGATTCAGCGATTTCCTACACTTGAAATAGCCAGCAGAAGATCAGAATCAGCTAGTGATAGTAAAGTGCGAAGTTGTACCATTGAGTGAACGTGCCAGATTGACTAAACACTGGCAGACTTGCGCTTATTACTGTGATCATCCGATAATTTTGACGGATCTTCTTTTGGAGACTAACTAGTGTATTTCTTATGTTAAATGTCGGTGCCGCAGCAGTCGCGAAGTTTCTGCCTAATCGCGTGATTACAACCAAGGGTAATCGTCATTCACGATTCCTGTATCTAACGTTTGATGATGGGCCAGATGCGGCAATTACTCCAAAAATTTTGAAGTTACTCACCAGATACAATGCTAAAGCCAGCTTTTTTTGGATCGGTGAAAATATTCGTAAGAATCCTGAAATTGTTCTTCAAGCTATTTCAGAAGGTCATATGGTTGCTAATCATTCAAATAAGCATGAATCTTATGCAAATTTAAAACTCGAAAACCAAATTGAAGACATAGATAAGTGTCAGCGCGAACTAACTGCCCTAAATTCCGCAGCTCGCAAGATTTTTAGAGCCCCCCGTGGACAGCTTGGATTACTGTCACTATACAATTTGAAACGTAACGGCTGGTCTATAGTACACTGGTCATACGACTCTCTTGACCATAGACAACGCACACTCGAACACCATATCGAGTATGTAAGAAAAAATCCTGTTCAGAACGGGGACATCGTCCTGTTTCATGACGATAACGAGCTTGCCCATCATATGTTGTCGATACTTTTGCCAGAGTGGATCGAACTGGGATTCAACTTTCCAACAATTGAAGAATTATTGTAGATTGCACCTGAAATAAGAGCGATAACACGCGATAATTATTAGCCAGGACGTTTACTTATCCATTCAAAATATGCAGCAAGAGTTTCAATCTGTTTAGAGAGCACGAAATTGTTAATAACACGATCATAAGCCTCTTTTCCCATGTTCATCGATTTTTCCGGTGATCGCAGCAATTCCAGTAGTTTTTCTCCAATTTGAGTCGGGCTATTTATATCCACTAGATAGCCAGTTACCCCATTGTGTATTATTTCGGGAATACCACCTACATTAGTTGCAATAGTGGGCCGTTTGCAGAGACCAGCTTCGACAAATACAAGCCCAAACGCTTCTTCCCGGGAGGGCTGCAGAAAAACATCGCAGGCCTGCAGCCAATCAATGACATTAGTCACCTGTCCCAGCAATTTGACAACTCCTTTAACGTCTAACTCTTCTATCAAGTCATTCAACCGATCATAATCAGACTTGGCACCATCACCACCAATATAGAGTCTAACATCGGGCTGGACCTTATACAGCGTCGCAACAGCCCTGATACTATCTTCATGCCCCTTAATTTCTCCAAGATGTCCCAGTGAAAGGATTATTTTTCCGTCAGCCAGGTTAAGTCTGGACCTGGCTGCCTTTCTATCTGGTTCGCCTGGTATAAGCCCTGGATCAATACCCCAGTGAACTACCCTGATTTTATCTTCCGGCAATCCGAGCTGATTACACATCCGTTTTTTTCTTTCGTTGGAAACGGCTATAAACCCGTCAAGAAATCGATTGTATAACCGACGTTTCCAATTGGACTGGTAGTAATGCAACTTGGATCTGTGCACAGTTGCAACGCATTTGGTATTTGTCAGCTTCCCAACCAAGGCAGCATAAAGTGACGATGATTCGCAGTGTGCGTCAATTACGTCTGGTTTATATTCAATAACAAGCTTTAACATATTCCAGAGAAGTATCAGGTCGAACCTGGCACTGTTCTTGTTAAAAACTACCCAGTTGTCACTTTCATCATAGTGCTCCCTAACCCAGGAGGGTGGCATTGAAAAGGTCACCAGCTTGACCTGGTGACCAAGATCTTTGAGCCCCATGTACTCCTCGGAGATGCGCTTGGTACGCCCTCCTTTTTCCATGGAATTGACCACTATTAGAATATTGATCGCCCGACCTCCGATGACTCTGACAGTCTAGCTCAAAGCGTGATCGAGTTGCTTAGGCACGCCATCAGGCAACTGATCATAAAGTGAAAACGATTCGGCAAATGGATCCTTTAGCGGATCCCAAATTGGAAGTAACTTACGGCGAATCGCAAAGAATAACCTGTCGATCTTATTTGCCAGGGGGATGGGAATATACAGCCACCGCAAGACCAGGAATATCCTCCTACGTATCGCCCAATTGTAAATAGCCTGTTCCGAATAAAATTTGTAGCCCCAGCGCTTTTCGAAAAGTCGACTTGAGTCCTCGGTTATCCGGCCATTCCAGCGCAAATTGAAATATTTTAAATCCGACAATCTTGCACGGGTGCCCAAATTGTCAAACACAATCCGGCTACGAGGCTCCACAATCAGCTTTTTCCCGCTCGCTCGTAATTGCATGCCAATATCCAGATGTTCCCTGATAGTCATACGTGGAAGCTCAAGGGATTTAAGCACTTCAGTATTGAACATCACACAGTGCAGTTCAAAGGATTGAGTCTCAGAAATTTCCCGAGGAATTTCGTCAGGAGTCGATCGTCTGAAAGTTTTGTGTTCAATCAGGTACGGCGTTCCATCAACACTGACAACCCTCAATTCGTTCGTATACAAATGGTTTCTTACTTCTGCTCCCTCATCCACACCGGATCGCTCAAGAGTAACGGGATTGACGACTGCAGCACCTGTATTCTCGCCTGCTTCGATAAGAGGCGGGAGCCACCCTTCAAGTGCTCTGGAGTCATTGTCCATAAACACGCAATACTTGGTTGTTATCTCGCCTCTGATCCTGCTCATTGCTTCCATGGGAATAATTCTTCCGTACTCCACGATCCTGTAGTTGGTTTTGTCCTGAAGATATAGCTTTGCTTCTTCCAGATCATTGGACGGGTACCCGAGATCAAGGATGACCAGATCAAACAATTCTTCATGAGTGTGCTCATATAAATCGTGGATACATTGTGACAGCTTTGAATAACGATCACGTGGAGTGATTATTACTGTAACCGGCTTAACCATTCCCTTTAACTCCTGGACTCAACATGAATTACCTGGCCTTGTAGCTTTCAAGATATTTCTCATGGGTACTTTCGAGTGAGAACTCTGCCCCAACTATCGACCGGGCGTTTTTCCCATAGATTTCAATCATCGCCGGGTTCTTTAGAAACCAGACAATTGCATCGCTAATTGACCGACTGTCTTGTTCCTTGAGCAAAATGCCGGTTTCTTTATTTCGGACAAGGGTGGGATTTCCACCTACGTCGGTAGCGATTACCGGTATCCCCCTTGACATTGCTTCCAGGATAGCCATAGATAGCCCTTCGCTTTCAGACACTACTACCAGCACGTCAATTTCCCGGTATAGCTTTTCCAAATCCGGTTGCTGACCACAAAACTCTATTTTGGTGTCCTTTATCTCACCAGATTTTGCTTTCAGTTCGCTTTCCAGGGGTCCTTCTCCAAAGAATCTCAAGACTAATGGCGCTTTCTCGTCTGCTGGTATCTCATCCAATAATTTCACCGCGTCCAGTAACGATAACTGACTTTTTACTCGCTCCATCCTTCCTACCGAGCCAAATCTGATCGGGCGGCTACCGGCCTTCTCGCTCGCGTTCACCGGTAACTCTATACCATTGTGAACAACCAGGAGCTTTTCGGGATTCCAACTATGATTCAGCGAAAACACTTCCTTGCCACGCTCTGTCACAAAGGTTACGTAACTGATAAATGGTCTCAAAAGTCGATAAAGAATTTTAAGATCCAAAGTCTTGTCAGCCAGCAATCCATGGCGTGTGTAGATAATCCTGACACCCGACATTCGCAATAACAAAAATAACGGGCCAATGAACTTGAACGCTCCCCTGCTATGGATATGTAGCACATCAAACTTTCGAATAAGCCTGAGTAGACGCATGTAGCGACGAATACGAATCGTATCATCAGAATCAATATGAAAAGGAACTTTGCTGAATCTAACCGATTCAACAAGAAAATCGTCTTCGTGACCGAAACTGAGGATTTGTGCATCAATGTTTTGTTTTCTTTGGAAACGAGCCAGATCAAGTGCAACTCTTTCTGCACCACCCAAAGACAAACTTGAAAGAACGTGTAAGACTGAAAGCATGATCTATATTTGAGCTACCTAGATAACCAATATATGTACGAGTGTAACTTAGCCATAGGAAAGGATACTCAGCAGTTTACAATAGCACTCGAACTGTCATGTACATCCCGAAAATCGATGCAAATCCAGACGCGACAGTGTATTTAAACAATTGATCAAATTTCGTGAATTTTAGCGCAGGATCGATTCTGGTAATTCGCATGTAAGACGCTGCCGCGAACGCGCAAAGCATATACGGGAACACTGTGTAACTTCGGCTAAGGAAAAACGCACTGATAAAAAATCCAATCATGGAGAAGAATATCACCGAATTCAAAGCCAGCGATTCAGTCAGCGAATTCTGCTCAAGCCTCCTGAACTCATTGTCTCTGAGCAATTTCCTGTAGTGAAGAACCAGGTGTAAAGACAGAACTCCGGAAACCAGAATCAGTCCAAACCACAGAAGATAACCAACCGTTCCCAGCTCACTCATGACCAGCAAGAAAGAGTTATGTGCCGTTAATCCTGCGTTGTCGTAAAAATTGTGCATGCCCACACCGAAAATGGGATTCTGCTCCCAAAGCTGGAGTCCTTCATACCAGATATCTACTCTATCGTTGGCACTGGAATCTAACTCCAAGCTACGGAATCCGGAAATGACGAATGCTGCCACTGGTAACAGTGCCAATGCCACGAATATTGCCTTACGCAGTCCATAACGGTAGTAAATATAGGCACCTGCCAACCCAAAAGCTGCCAATAATGCACCCCGGGAATTGGTCAGGTAAATGCCATAAGCGAGGGCAGCAAGGCAGAAAAGTCCGAAAAGTTTCGTGAAGATCACATTGCCGTGTCGAAAAAAATAGGCTGCAAAGGGTAAACACATGACAAAGTAACCACCCAGGTCATTGGGATCTTCCAGCCTCCCCACAAACGTAATCCGGGTTCCCTGAAAGCTCCTGGATCCAGCCCAGCCAACACCATCAAAAGATTCAAGTTGAGAGATACCGTTGCTAACCATAAACAAGCTGAACAGCAGCAGGCTAAAAAGCAGAACTTTCAGCTTGATAACAGAACCGCTGTGAGCTGCATAGAGAAAAAAAGGTAACAAGGCTGTTAGCAGGAAATCCCGAACATACAGGTAGCCTCCGAAAAGCCAGCCATTCAGGAAAGCAGACAGGACAATAGACACTGTAAAAGCGAAAAGCAGGTAGAGCTGCGCATTCATAAATTTAGGAGTTTCAGTTCTCTGGAAAAAAAACAACAGCCCAATCGCAATGACCAGCGATAGTGGCGTAACAGGTAAATCCAGTTGCAGCCCAAAAACTGGCCAATCCAGAGGATTCAAAATAAACAGGCTTTGCCAGATAAGCAAAAAGAAGAATGACATGCGTAAATCCCTAAGAGTTACAAAAACCTTTCAAGACGTTATGGAAGACAACACAACTGTTTCGATCAATTCCCATTTCGACCATTCCCTCATGACAAATTGCAATTACGGTGATGCTGTTGGCGTAGTCAAGGCAACTCAAATATCCCAGCCAGTTCTGCGTGACTTTCAGTGGCAAACACTCTCAATCTTTCCTCGGCCAATAGACATTCGGAACGGCAGTCAGCTGCAACGGCTACGAGGCTGGCATCTCTTCTTCCAGTCATCAAGGACATGAGCTGAAACAACTTGGCAGCAACGTTACTGGTCGTATTGCGCCCTGCGATATTATTCCAGTACCAGACTATTTTTCGATTATTAAGCGCATCCCGTATCTGAATGGAGTTTACCTGCAGCACTGTTTCTCCATCCTCTACTATTTGTAATTGTGATCGGGTTCCATCCAGAGTCACCCAGGTCTCCTGGTTGGCCAGTGCGTTATTGACATTAACAAGTTCGGCACCCCGCGACTGATCTGCGTAGTACACCAGATAGACATCAACAGCTCCATGCTCTGATGAATAACGCGAAACCAGCCTTTCGCTGTATCCACCATACTGAGGAAACCAGAAATCCCGGCTCGCAGAAAAGTCTATTCCCCTTTTACTCCAGGAATTAATAGATTCAGGTAAAACCAGATCTTTGCCGGGGGCCGGGATGTTGACAAGTACGGCACTTAACACAGGCCCTGTCAACAGCAGAGCACAAGCAAATACCAGGTATTTCGGGCTCGGATCAAGTTCCGGTTTGCTATTGTCAATCGCCTGCACGGATTGTTCGGGCTTCGACAGATAATTGTTAGCAATAAAAAACGGGATTAGCACTACAACACCATAGATAACCCAACCCAGATCCGCATGATCTTCCACCAACCTGCTTTCCATTGATGTATAGTCACCCACCATGATTATGGCAATCACGCGTATCCAGTTGGCAACCAGCGAAAGCAAAACGCCGCTGGAAATGAGAATCGCGGTCTGTTTATAAGAATGCCCGAATACATCGTGACTTACACAGCTTAACAGTAAGGTTACCAGGAGAAACCGCAAGCCCGAACAACTCGCGTCTATCAGAAACGAACCGCCGGGAAGATGAAGGACATAGCCCTGGACAAATACCGGCCTTCCCAGCAGGTCAAGCCCTGAATGCGCCGCATAGGTAGTTAAATCTCGGAGCACTGGTACGACAAATGACCAGATTGGCAGGACAAAGAACAGTATAAAAATCGGGATGAAGATCTGCCCTAAGATTCTATTACCCAGCCAGAATGCCACAACCGCCATCAGAATAAGTGGCAACAATACATATTGAATGACCTGAACGCTGATGGCAGCAGACGCAAGCCAGAACACGCTCAGAATCAGCAAAGCAAGACCGGCCAACCGATTCGGTTCGGGCGTAATTGATGCAATTCTGTGTCTCTTCAAGTAGATCAGGTAACAGCTGCATGCCAAGGCAAGCAAGCCCGAATTGTCACTCACCTCATCCAAGCCAAGCCATAGCGCGAACAATGGCTGAAGCGAGGTAACGTATGCGACGCAAAAAAGTGAAAAAAGGAGTAACCCACCGAACCACAGCCGGTATATGAATCCTGTATGCATTATTCGACGAAATGTTCCGTTCATTTCTGTATGGTTCAATCTGGTTACTTACGCTTACTGTTATAATCTTTTTTTTATCGCGTAATAAGTATAAAAAATCATGAACATCGCACTACTTAATAATCCAAGCGATTCTGCCTCTCGGTAAATTCGCCATTGCCAGGTTGCCGCCTTCAGTTTGTTAGACGACGTAGATCCGGAATATACCCGATAGTCACCCAGGATGCCTCCGACAGCGCTTGCGCTTTTTGTTCTTTTTAATATCTTTAACCAGGCAACGTAGTCTTCATGCTTAACAGCGGAAAAGTACTGCTTCCCCAATTCTTGCGCATTGTACATGCCTGTTAAATTACCGATGAAGTTGCTTTTCAAGAGGTCCTTATAGCCGATTACATCCGGAGGCAAAACAATGCCAATTTCACGGCCAGACTCGTCTACTCGCCGATAGGCACCATAAGTAATCAGCGCCCCGTTTGATTCCATGTAGTTCACTTGCTTGCTCAGCTTGTCATTTGCCCACTGATCATCACTATCAAGGAACGCGATATATTTTCCTATCGCCGCTTCCAAGCCTCTGTTTCTGGCTGCAGCCACGCCAACATTTTCAGCCAGGTCGATTACCTTAATGCGAGAATCCGATTCACTGTGACTGGTTACTTTCGCAAGCGTATCGTCCGTCGAAGCATCGTTTATGATAATCAATTCCCAATCGGGATAAGTCTGTTTCAGCACTGAACGAATAGAGCTTTCGACATAAATTGCTGCATTGAATGCCGGCATAATAATGCTAACCATGTCTGGAGCATTTTCTGAACTGCCTTTTCCTAACATTTACTTGTAGTTACTCTAATATTTTGAACACGATTATCAGCATTACATCTATAAACGCAATGAGTATTGCCAATGACTTTCAAATTTTGGAAGGCAGGTCACTATTTATAGGATAAGTAGTCGAATTATATGATTAGTAGTCGAAAAATGCTCATGATTATCATATAGTTGTGATAGCTGGCTTAACTTGGTGCTAGAATTTGGACCATGACGGTTGGTACCAACTCATTACCGTTGGTAATTCGCTTTCAGTGCATCAAGGGCCAGTAGCTTGTTACTTGCGCCATAATCAATAACAGTTGGATACATCGTATTTTTTGGAGCGACTCCATGATTCTGCAGAAAAGCCAAAATCTAGACATCCGAGGATTCTTGCTTTCATTGTTAACTGTCTTCCTTGTAGCTGGATGCAGTCAGGACAATCTGGGCGATACTGATACAGACTTGCTGCAAGCAGATGCATACATCGATGTTGCAGAGATCTATCGTAATCAAGGTCAATTTAGAGCTGCAGTAATTGAAATACAAAATGCACTCCAACTGGTGCCTAATTATGACCGGGCGCTGGTTGCATTAGCTCAAGCCAACCTGGACATTGGGGATTCCAGCGGAGCAATAAATATACTCTCAACCATACAGGTGCAGGACCCCACTGATCTGGAAGTCACCCTGTTGCTTGGCGAAGCATACGCTGGTGCCAACAACCCACGCCAGGCAATCGACTTGCTGGAAGCTGTTGAGCCGGAAAGCAATACCTTACAGATCAGGCGACATTTGATCCTCGGAAATGCTTATACACGCCTGGGAGAAGGCGAATCAGCCGAAGCTGCTTTTCAGGAAGCCCTGGCGATCGGCCCGGAACATGTGCCTGCGTTGACAGGATTGTCTCAACTTGCGTTTTTCTCGGGCGAATTGGATGAAGCCAGGCAATACATGGATCAGGCGGCATCAGTCTCGCCTGGCGATCTCGATCTTTTGATATGGCAAGGATCTTATGCATTCCTTAATGCCCAGTACCCGGAAGCAGAGCAGGCATACCTGAGTGCTCTGGATATCATGGGATCCTGGGACATGGTCACGGCCAAGCGCTTTAACGTGTTGCGAGATATTCAGACTGTACTTCAATTGCAGCAAAAAGACCTGGAAGCCGTTCGTTATGCAGAAATTCTCGCCGAAACTCCACAAGGCCAGGTGTTAAATTCCTTGAATACGGCAGTAGCACTGTTCCAGCAGGGAGACTATGAAAGCGTCGAAGATGCACTGAGGAATAGCCTTGAAGTCGCGCCCAATAATCTACAATCCAATCTTTTACTGGGCATGACGAGCTATGCAATGGGCGACTACGGCGCAGCACAGGAAATCCTTTCTACCTTTTCCAACATGGAAAGCACCTCACCCCAGCTTATCAGGACGCTGGCTGCCAGCCACCTGCAATTAAATGATCCAGATGCTGCGCTAAGTTTACTGACAGATTCCCTGGAAAGATTTCCGGATGATGCTTCGCTACTGGGACTGATCGGGGCTGCCCAGCAAATAAAGGGAGAATACAATGCATCCATCGAGACCTTTCGCAACGCCATAGCCTTACAACCAGATTCAGCTGAGTTATCGGTGGCGTTAGCTGAAAGTCTTACGCTTCTTGGTTCCGTCGAGGAAGCACAAGAGGAACTTGGAAATGCCATAGCGTTAAATCCTGAACTCACGGTAGCCAAAACACGATTGGCAAGCCTGCTTATGTCAAACGGAGAAATAGATACCGCCATTGAACTAACTGACCAGTGGTTATTAGAAAACCCCGAGTCGATAGATACTGTTATTATTGCCGCCAGTGTCGCCATGGCTGCAAATGACATAGCTAAAGCGCGGAACCTTTTTCAGACAGTATTGATATCCGAGCCGGATAACATAAGCGCTCGGCTCCTGCTTGCCAGGGTCGTAACAATTGAGCAGGATTACGAGGAAGCACAACAACAGTTAGATGAATTATTGTCCAGGGCTCCTACCAACGCAGCTGCCTTGGAATCGCTGTTGAGTCTTGGGACGATTACAAACACTGTAGAACAGGCGCTTTCAACAATAGAGCAGATCGCGGAGGACTACCCAGCCAGCTATGAGGCACCGGCGCTTCTCGCACGATACTATTTGAATGGTCGCGATCTAGATAGAGCGAGAGAACTCGCTGAACAGGCACTGGCAAGAGACTCGAACTCTACGACCAGAGAAATTTTGACTCTAACGCTACTCGCCCAGATCAATCAAGCCGGTGAAGCCCAAGATTCCGCTCGGCTTTCCGCACTTATCGATCGAGGACGGGAAGTGTCTGAAGCGGATATTCGACTACTGTCCAATGCGGCAGTTGCAACCAATAACCTGGGGAATGTGGAACAGGCTCAAAGCCTGGTGGAAGAAGTCCGGAATCTATATCCTGAGTCATCCGCAAGTTACCAAGTACAGGGAGATTTGTATCTTGCCAACGGCGATACGTCAGCGGCTATAGAATCGTACCAGGCGGGATGGGAGCACAATCGAGAATCCGGAATCGCTGCGAAGCTTCTCGACACCCTGGCGAATTCTGGTCGATCTGCGGATGCGTCAGAATTTCTTGATGAATGGCTGATCGAGTTCCCGGAGGACGGTGTTCCGAATATCGTTAAGGCCGTTAACTACCAGCAACAAGGGTTGAATGCAGAGGCCATAGAGCACCTGGAAACAGCTCGCGAATCGTTACCGAATAACTTGGTTGTTCTCAATAACCTTGCATGGCTTTATCAAGACAGCGAACCCGAAAAAGCGCTTGAACTGGCTGAGCGAGCAGCTGGAATTTATCAAGAAAATCCTGACGTATTAGATACCTATGGCTGGATTTTGTACCAGCAGGGACGAAGGGATGAGGCTATTGCCGTATTGACGCGAGCCCAAAACCTTGCGCCTCAGTCCGAAGAAATCGCCGAGCATCTTGAAGCTGCAAGTCAATAACCAGTCAATAATGTACGCACACTTTGTGCGATGAACACCCAGGAACTCGAAGCATCATTTCATTGTTTCATGCAGGGGGATTTCCAACGTAAACGTAGAGCCTTTTCCAGGAGTACTGTGCACGCTTAGGTCTCCGCCCAGATTTCGGACGTAGGCGCGGCTTTGAAAAACCCCGATACCCATACCGGTCAATCCCTTGGTGCTAACGAAGGGTTTAAACAAACGTGTTTGAATAAACTCCTTTGACATGCCAGAACCAGTATCGACAATTTTCAAAACCGCATTATTCCCTTCCTTGTATAATTTTAGCTCTATTTCTCCATTATCGGGTGTAGCATCCTGTGCATTCTGAACCAGGTGTGCGATTGTAGATCTGATTTCTGAATCCACTGCCAACACCTCAATGGCCGTGCTTTCGCAAGACAAACGGGGAACCGGTTTGAATTTCGACTGCTCTCGCACGATCTGGTTGCTCAGTTCCACAAGATTTAAAACCTGTTTATCTACTATTTCGTAGCCTTTGTTATTCTGAAATTGTTTTAACAGCAAGTCCATCTTATTAACCGCATGTCTGGTTGTCTCAATCATATCGTCAATGAAAGACGGATTTCCCTTATGACGTTCCGCATTACTTACCAGCATGGAAAGCTGTGAATTTAAGGTCTTGATATCATGTACGACAAATGCGGAAACCTGATTGAAAGCATTGAACTCGCGAGCTTCGGACAACGCATCGGAAGCCAGCATCTGAGCCAGATAACTGGCAGTTTGTTTGCCGGCGGCTTTTAACAAGTCATAGTCTTCCCAGTTCAGTTCTATATAAACCCTGGGCTCCTTGAGAACCACAAAACCTAACAAATCGCCATGCAGTTCCAGCGGCACTACTAACCATGCTTTATCGATTTGCGCAATCCAATCAGGCAAAGTGAAATCATCAGGCTTATCATCTTTCAAGTTAACTACGCGATCGACATCGATCAGGTACCTGATCAGGCTGTCTTCCTTAACGAGAGTGCTACTGACAATCCAGCCAGCATTTAGCTGAGCTACTTGATCGTAGTACGAACCCTCTGTTGTGAGCCAGAGCGCACCTGCAGAACTGTCGACAATACTGGCCAGCGCTTGTATTGCCCTGACCTGCAGTTGCTCGTCACTATCAGGCTGGGACAAGGTCTGACTTATTCTCATCCACTCATCACGATAGTCATATTTCGAGCTAAAAAGATTCCGACTAATATATACTTTTAGAAAACTGCGAGCTCGCCCTGAAAGCATCAGTACGGCCAGAAAAGTCAATGATACCACTAGAAATAAAACCTGAAATAAGAACCCCCATTCACCTTGAAAACTACGAATATAGTAACCAGCTGCTGACATTAAGAGCAGATAGAACCCAGAGGCTAATAACACACCTGCGTGAAAAACCAGTTGCCGTGATATATTAACCTGAATGGGTTGTCCTCGAGTTCTGACTATCGAAACAATAATAAATACCGTAGCGAAAGCTATTACAAACCCTCGAGCCTGCCAGAGCAATGACTCTAACCTTCCGAATAGCATTGCTTCTGAGTAAAGGAAAAGCTCAAACGCAAATAAAATTCCAAGACCCAGGCATAGAAATTTGATGTGCCATTGATGATGGGCACGTGTATTTCTGACCACTTGTTCCAACATGGCCAGCACGATTATAGTGCTAATGAGAAATCCTGCTAAAACGTCCCTGCCAATGGTTTGGGATAACTGAACTGGTTTATAGTTATTAAATATAGAAACTATTAGCAAAACTGTAAAACACAGAGGCACGCCAATAGTGACCAGCGAAAGCCAGACAAGCTCTCGCACCTGACTGTCAACAGGATCTGATTTTCGAATTATCCCTCGAACACCTAGCAGACTTAGCAACAGCGCAATCCATGCCAGATTCTTGAAGGACTCAATTGCGAGTACAATCTCAATGGAAACGGAAGGCAGTTGCTCCCAGAAAAGTAAACTAAGACACCACAACCAGGTAATAGTTGTCGCACCCAGCAATACCAGACTTGATATTCCCGGACGCCAATTTTTTAATTCTATTGCCAGGAGCAAGGAGAGTGAGAAGGTGGCAAAACCATATGAAACTGTGTTGAAGTCCAGAACCATGAGCCCTCTCGAAAAGCCAGTGCAATATATTCTGTCGTTAGATCAAAAACGCAACAATCAGGATTCTTGCTCTTGTTTACCCGCGACATGAGTTTCCAGATCATATTTACCAATCAAGTTATACATCGTAGGTCTACTGACACCGAGACTGTTTGCCGCACCGCTTATAGAAACAGAATTTGTCAAAGCTTTTATAACAGCCTGCTTTTCAGCTTTGGCTCTAACATCTTTGAGAAGTTCGGGAACATAGGACTCACTGAGACTTTCCAGTTCTAAATCTGCAATGCCTACAACTGACTTGTCAGCCATTATGACCGCTCTCTTAATCCTGTTCTCCAGTTCTCTAATATTTCCGGGCCAATTATATGCATTTAGAGCCTTTAGAGCTTCTTGGCTAAAGGTTTTTCTTCCCTTGCCCTGTGCTGAGGAATAACTATCAAGGAAGTTCCTGGCTAATAAGGAAATGTCCTGCCCTCGCTCTCGCAGGGGTGGCACTACAATTACCATTTCACTAATGCGAAAAAAGAGATCCTGACGGAACAAGCCTTCTTCTATCCTTTTCTCAAGGTCCTGATGAGTAGCGCAAATGATCCTGACGTCTACTGGAATCTCTTCGTTCCCCCCCAAACGCACAATGGTTTTTTCTTGCAGTACATGCAGTATTTTTGCCTGGAGAGGTAGAGGCATGTCCCCTATTTCATCAAGAAAAAATGTCCCGCCGTTTGCATATTCGATCTTACCAATTTTTCTTGAGACAGCTCCTGTAAACGCCCCTTTTTCGTGGCCGAACAGTTCACTTTCCAGCAGCGCTTCGGGAATTGAAGTACAGTTTATAGTGACTAATTTTTCATCGCACCTGTCGCTCTTAGTGTGAAGCAGTTTTGCTACTTTCCCCTTGCCGGTTCCGGTTTCCCCCAATACCAATACGGAAATAGAAGTGTCCGCAGCCTTTTCTATAACTTTAAAGACTTCAAGCATTGAAGGGCAGGTTCCAATCATCCCTTCGGTATCGGTAGCAACTCTTGACAACAAGAGCTCCTGGTTGGCATTTTCCAACTCAAGCAACCTGAACGCCCGTTCGACGACGAATTTGAGCGTATCAACATCGATAGGCTTCTGGTAAAAATCATACGCGCCCATACCAATGGCACTTACCGCATTATCCCTCTCCTCCCTGCCGGTTACTACAATTACCTTTACCGCAGGGTCAATGGCCATGACCTCTCCCAGCAGGGCGAACCCTTCGCTACTGCCCCCGGGGTCAGGAGGTAAGCCGAGATCGGTAATGACGACTTCCGGCTTTTCCCCGCGGAAAAAATCCAGCGCCTCTGCCCGATCACCTGCAATAAATAATTGATAGCCTTCAAAACACCATTTCAATTGGCTTTGCAACCCGGGATCGTCTTCAACAATAAGAAGCTTTTGGTCACTCATCTCTAATCGCCTTGGTATTTTACCAACGAGTACAATATTGACAGGAAATTTCGACCATAACTATTCACAAGTCTCATTTCCGAAATATCCCGGGGGCTTTATTTCAAAATCGCGATATTGATTCGGGTCACCCTTTTTGCCTGCCTGTGCCGCCACAGCCATATTGTACATTTCTCGTGCCGTTACGTAGTGCAACACAAAATCACTTCCATCGTTGTACTTGCTTCCCAGGTAAGTAAACATTTTGTCCACTGGCTCCCCAAGTAACGTATCCATATCCATTTCCTGCGTCCCGTGAGTATGCACTTTTACAAAAAGCCATTGCGGCTGCTTTCTTACTCGGATAGCACATTTGATCCAAAGGTCCACACGATTTTCTGATGGTGGTGAAGTGAGTCTGATATCAGAGTTCTCAATCCTCGGAAACAAACCAAACTTACGCTCTTTCCAGTTTAGGCACAATGGTCCTTGGATGATCATTAAATCACCGGTAGCTGACTTTCCAGCCTCGACATCTACTCCCCAATTATGCGACTTCGATTCTCCATTTCTCCCCTGGGCATAATAGATGCTGTTAACTTTACTTGTTTGCGTGTCGCTAGGCGCCGAAGGTAATGTAAAATCCGCATAACAGCCAAGTTGTGAAAGGACTGCCAGCTCATTGTCTACACCGCACCAGCGACCATCTTTTCGACTATTATCCAGGGCCCAGTTACCATGGATGAATGCAAATTTTGGTTTCCTGTCACTATCAAGTGGTACCGCATTGTGGGTAACCACCAAATCGCGAAGAAATTCAGTAATCTTTTCACGTAGTCCGGCTGCGGTGTCGTTATCGTGATGCAGGTGGATCTCTATCTCGCCAAAACCGCTACGACAAAGCTGGACAAGGTCGTCAAGATGCTCTTTTCGGTATTCTTCCTGAGGATAAAAAAATGAATGTTTGGGGTGGTTTCCATCCGCATCTTTGTGCTTAGCCGCCATGTCGGGATAGTCCTTACACCACCTCACCACGCGCTCCACCTCTTTCTCATAGCTGGCATTGCCCCACTTGGGCTCAAAATGGTCACAAAACGCAAATAGTATGTGTACAGGTTCTCCAGGCTGAAATGGCTCTTTGCGTTGCGTCACATATGACCAGATCCAAATATGCATGTTTTTCCTGTACAGGACATAAGCGATTGATCCTAGCCCAGCAATCAATACTAAAAGAAATATAAAAAAAACAACGCCACTCAAAATTTTATCCTTCGCTGTCTGAACAACGTATCTTCAGCTTCCGTTTTCAATCACTGATGCTACTAAGTCTCGTACTTCCCCAGCGCTTTTTCCCCAATTGAATCCAGCTACCGACTTTGCAATGAGCTCTCTGTCCCAATCTTTTTCTAGCGCCTCAAGCAACGCTTTTTGCAGCCTGTCCGAATTCAAAGGTTCTACCAATATCCCGGTATCGGTGTTAACAACCTCTGGTATTCCACCTACTCGCGTTGCCACCACCGGCACACCACATGCCATTGACTCCAAGAGGACATTTGGAACCCCTTCATTGTGACTTGGAAGAGCGACCACATCGCAAGCGTTGATCCACTTGGCTATGCACTTGTGGTCCATTACACCCAGAAGTCTGGCTTTACATTCGAGCCCGGCTTGTTCGATCAGCTCTTTCATTTGTTTTTCTGCCGGACCGGAACCGATAAAATAGAGATCTGGAGAATTTTCGATGCCTTCCAATAAATTTATCCATGCTTCCAGTAAATCCACACAGCCCTTGGCATGCTTCAAATTGCCAATAAAAAGTATAATTTTCCGCTCGCTGGCAAGCTCGAGCTGCGCCCGTTCTAGAATTTTATCGGTTGGCTGGAATATTTCGTGATTCAAACCATTGTAAATAACCTTGATTTTCTCCTCTGGAATATCCAGATCTAGCAGTTTGTCCGCTAAATCTTTGCTTACTGTAATTACCGCCTTGGAATGCCTTATTGCCCACTTAATCTGACGCGCACGTGCTGGATACTGAGCATGCATATTTATGTCACTACCATGCACTTTGATGATCGTTGGGATATTCAGCAACCTGCCGATGGCAACTCCTGCAACAGCATCGGGATAAGCCCAGCTCAACAACAGACAATCAGGACGAAAACGTAGCAAGCCAGGTATCTTAAAGAGAAGGCCAATAAACATTGTAAAGGGATAGGTAAATCGAAGTATTCCTGGAATATAAAAATACCTGTGGTATTCAAGCCTGGCCCCATTGAAAGTTGATGGTTTTAATTGTCGTTGCTTATCGAACGACAACAGCCAGGCAACTAATACCAGAATGGAAAGCTCGCTGCATTGTGATAAGTATTCAAATTGCTGCCGGTTAAAAGCGGCTCGATTAGGTTGCCAGGGAAGCGGAAAGAGATTAGTGATTATCTGGACTTTCATTTCCCTGCCATTTGATACATAAACTCAACTTCACCGACGCAGCAGCATAGCGCTGATCTACTTTATCTTTCAGGAGTCCACTAAGCTAGAAAAATCAAAGGTAAAAGGAAATCAAAATCCAAGAAATCGGTAGCTTACTGATAGAAAAGCGGTGAAATCTTCAAAATTCGTCAAATCGTCTTGGCTATCCTGATCCAGATCAGTTACGGAAAAACGAAAACTAAGATTATCTGACGATCGGTAATCGAATCCCGCAAAAAATGTCTGTCTTTCCTGGCGCGAACTGTCAAACTGCGAATAGGTAAACTCGGCGAAGCGAGCCGAAAAGTTCAAGCCCGCCCTATCCGATAATGGTATACCAAAGTTAGCAAACAAAGATTCACTAGCCTCGTCTCGACGTCCAGTGCCGTAGTTCCTCTCATTATCGGAATAGCCCAATTGAAAATTAAACCTGCCATCAACCTCATAGGAATAGGAAGTAGTTACCGACACGTTTGAATAAAGACCGTACAGGTTGGTGCTCCCGAGTTCGACAGGAGACTGAGTATACGACTCGAAATCATAAGTGTAATACGCCCCGAATAGCGTCAGATTTCTCAATTGGTCAACAACGGCGTCCCGATAGCGCAAGGACACGCTAGAGCGGGAATTGAGCTGGTATTCCACTGTTGCATTCTTCAACGTATCGCTCGAATTTCCAGCTGCGCCTGTATTAATATTCTGCGTTCCCACCTCAAGGGACAGGGTTAAACTGTCGTAGTCAAAATCTGTTACCAGAGAAATAGTGGAAATATCATAACCTGCTAATCCTGAATCTCGGAATTCGGACTCCGCATAGCTGGCATTAATTGAACCAGTCAGGACCTGTGAAAACTCGTGCGAAAGGCTGCTCGTTGCTGTCTTATTCTGCTGATCGATTCTACCGGACCGTTCGTAATCAGCCTCAGAATACTCTAGCGCAAGCACAAGCAAAGTTGCTGAGCTGACGGGAAAGGTTAAAGTTGGACCCGTTCTGGTTATATCAACTACCTGTTGATTATCCGGATTGTCGGGTTGGCTGAGGTCCTGCACGGTATTCAATCGGGTATTAGACAATTGCCAGCTGAGCACATCGGGAACCAGTCTGTATTCAAGTAAGCCGGTGCCCTGTATGTAGCTTCGATCTCGCTGTAAATTATTCTTATAGTCTTCCTTATTTGCACTATAACTCAAAGATGCAAATAGCCGCTCGGACTCCCTGCTAAAATTGCCATATATAGCCAGCCCTCTAACCAGGTCATCGGCGTCGGCTCCTTGAAACTGTAGCGCGTTTTCCACGTAACGCAGTGATGCAAGCACACCCACATCTGCCACAGCATCCTGGGTATATCCGGACATCAGGATTGCGGGAGGACAACAAAGAAATACAAATTTCCTAAAAAATCCATTTGAATCCACATTTCCTGATTTCCAGCCTCTCAAGCCATCCCCCTCGATAACGTCCAACGCGTCAATCTATGCCTCAATTCATCATAACAAAGCCGGCAACCTGGTCCTTGCCGAACTCATTTACAGTCTTGTTTATTTGCATTGGCGTCATTCTCCCATATGGAAGCGCTAAAACCACATAATCACTAAATTCGGCCAATAATTTAGTATCGGCTGATGCCAGTATCGAGGGAGTATTTATGATGATCACCCGATCTTGCCGTTGCGCTTTGATATCAGACATCAGCGTTTCGATTTTATCGCCTCCCCAATATTCAAGCGCTTCGTCCTCAGCACTGTACGACTTGCCGGCAGGCATGATGCTGAGCCGGGGAACTGTCGTAGGGTACACAATATTGTCAAAATCAGTCACGGATCCCGCGAGGAATTCGTACATACCACCGTTCTCATCAACTCCCAGAGATTCAAGCAAGTCTTCACGTTCCGAATTAAAATCAATCAGTAGAGCGTGGTTCTCATGTTCGAGTGTAAACGCTACAGCAAGATTTAGTGCGGCTATCGCACTGGAGCCTTTCTTCCCAACCGGACTAATCAAGATCACCGAATTAAACTGCTCCATCTTGGATTGCAGTTTCAGGCGAAGACTTCTATATGCATTCAACACTTCCTTATCCTTCATGCCGGGATAGATAACACCGACTTGCTCTAGCTTGGTTTTATCGAAGCTGGTTGCTTGTTGACTGGACGGCCGATCATAGGAAGAGGCACCTAGCTTTGGTGAGTTTTCAATGAGCGCTGACGACTCTCTGCCTCTGGCGTTGGTCTGCGCATCGATTATCACAAATTTCCGTTTTTTATCGGTTTCTGTTTCCACTTCCTTCATCCTCATGGTCCTCTCAATTTCCTTACAGAGCAACCCAATACTGGCTATTCAATTACGCCTGTTAACTTCATAAACACGACCGAGCCATAAAGTGCCAGCGCTATAACCGCCAATAAAGCCAGGAAGACAACCTTGGAATGTAGTAATGATTTTTGCTTACTTAAAGGTGGGACTGTCCCTAACAACGGTGGCCAGTCTTCAGACCAACCGGACTCAGCGCGGATTCTTGGATCAACTTCCATGACAATAACCAACAAGCCAATAGGAGCAGCAAACGCAAGTAAAACAGAGCCCATTAATAGTTGTGAAAACGAGAAACCATCCGGCTGTGTTGGGACGACAGCAGCTTCCTGTATTTTGAATACTATTCCCTGTTCTTCTTCATTAAGATGCATGGAAACACGGGCATTTTCCAACCTTCCAAGCAAGGAGTTGTAAAAGGATTGTGTTACGTTGTAATCCCTGGTCAACTCTGCAAGTTCTGCTTCAGTTTCATTGATTCGCCTGGCTCGTTCCTGCTCTGCCTCCAGAAGCAAATAGAGACTATCGCGCTCACTCATTTTAGATTGTCGTTCTGACTGCAACATGGCCAGCCTGCTTCTGAGCTCCTGGTGCAGCGGAGTGACCGTTTCGTTTTCAAATGACTCGATCATCGCATATTCTCTTGGCGCACCGCTTTCCAACATGGCTTCCAGATCAGCGATTTGATTCTTAACCTGAACCACATCCGGGTAGGAGTCGTGGAATCTTGACCTTAGTGCATCAAGGGTAATCTGCAGGGAATTGATCCTGGCGCGAATCGAGTTGATTTCACCCATGTCTCGTAACACAGTAACCTCACCGGCCAATTGCGACTCTACCGTCTCTATTTGCGTATTAATCTGCACCAGATCCAATTGAAGCCTCTCTGCATCTCGCGTATAGCCCGCTATTCGGTTATTGGCGTTAGCAAGTGTTCCGAAATTATTCTCAGATTTAAATTCACTCAATCGAGCTTCAGAATCCTGTAGTTTCTGCTGGTAAGAAGCCACCTGGCGTTCGATGAACTGAAACGCCGTGCGACTTTCTTCCTGGCCAGAGATAGATGCCTGCTCAATAAAAATACTGGTGTACTTTTGCACAATGCTAAAGGCAATAGTTGGGTCGGCATCAGAGTGAGATATCATTACCAGGCGCGCCGCGCCGCGGCCTACATTATTGATCTCAGTCCTTGCCTGAATTCCTCGAATTAACTGGTCTTTTTCCAACTGCGTCAACTGAGTGACATCCCACCCTCCAGCCTCCAGGATAGGATCCGTGTGTGCGCGGTTGAACAGAATCTCCCTTGCCATTCTCGCCTGATCGTCCCCTGAAGAAGGCGCCACCGCATCGCCCGCCATTAAGGGTTGCAGGATGTTCCTGTTATCTGCATATATAGTCGAGGAGGCAGTATAGGCCTTGGGCCAACTCACTGCTGCCCATACCGTTACAACAGCCACTGCTATCCCGATTGCAGCCAACAATAATCGTTTATTATTGAGCTCACGAATATAGATTTGAATTTGTTCTTCCAGATTCGGTCTCATAGGTTAATCCCTCAAGTACTGACCAGCCTGATAAAAAAAGCAACTGTAATCCCTGAATCGCGCCTGTAACTCATTTTAGCCACCTTATTAAAACAAGCGCTCCGGTACTGTGATCACATCGCCCGGCCGCATTTGATAATTAGTTTCCAAGTTACCCCGGAGTAAGATATCGTTTAATCGAAGATCAAGTTCCTCGAGCCTGCCTTCTACGGTTCTGTATAGCTTGGCCCTGTTGGGGGCAGCGAGACTACTAGGACCGCCGGCTTCCAGAATTGCATCCAATACCGACATGCCTCTCGCATAAGGGATGGAGCGCGGAGCTGCCACCGCGCCAGTAACTCTGACCCTTGTTACGTACTCGGTGCTGTTTACCTGCGATACGATTACTGTTACCTGAGGGCTCCTTACTTGTTCGCTAAGAAGTTGCGTAATACTATCGGCCAGTGATTCAGCATCCAGGTCACTGGCCACCACGTCGCCGATCAGAGGCATTGAGATATACCCGTCAGGACGCACTGGAACCTGGAGGGATAGATCCGGATTTGCCCACACATTCACCGAAACTACATCACCCACACCAATTTTGTAGGTTTCAACAGCCAGCTCCGCTCCAGGTGGTAGGTCCGGTTCAGCAGGAGGGGGTGCAGGATTGCTGGATGCACATGCAACCAGGAACGCCACTATTGTAATGTACACTAATTTTCGCATCGCTATCGGTCCTTTTATCGATCAGGCTGCCAGCGAATATCGCTTAGGCATTGCTATGCTTCGCACTACGCTTTTCATTTTAACGCCTGCCGCTCAAAACTGTAATGCTTATCGCTCCAACCAAGGTACATTTCGACGCTTCGCAGACGCTGAATATCGACTGTCCCGGTCAACAGATTTGACCTTCAATCAATTACCTATCATATTGAAGATACAAGATTTTTCCCGAAGACACCGATTTAAGCACCCCACCGCAGAATGTCAATAGGATATTTTCCCACCGTTGCACTACTGTGACCGAATTCACAGAATTTGGCGGACCAACCTGTTGGATGCCTTGCCTGCAATGTTGCAAAACACACTTTCTGGCTCCTCGCCGGATCCAATTCGAAGCACATCACAACTGACAAAAGCTGTCAGTTTTTGTAGGATTCAAACCTACCTTCAGAGACTAGCGATTCGATCCAGCGGACTGTGCCTGTATCATCACTTCCCCATATCCGCTGCTGCTTTTGTTCAACCTTACCGCATCAATGACTACCTGTTGGGCAGCAATACTTTACCGTAGTATGCTGATATCTAATCGCCCTGGATGATTTTCGCTGACAATAGCTGAATGTCACTTCAATGGTCAGACTGTACAGTGAAAAGAAACTTGCCCAAATTGTTCCGGTCAAGGCCGATAGCCTATGTATCAAATGCCAACAATCACGGATTTACATGCATGCCAACGTGGAATTTTAAGATTAGTCTTTTTCACTTGTACGAAGTGATGGGGAAATCGCATCATGTATGAGCGGTTTTTTAAAAGTTTTCTGTTCCCATTATATGAAACAGTAATAAAACGCAGGTCGACGCTATCTTACCTCAAAAGCCTGAACGCCAACCAGTGGATGTCAAAGGCTGCGCTTGAAGAAACCCAGTGGCGAGATTTAAAGCTACTACTAGCTCACGCCTATGAGAACTCTCCTTATTACCGCGATCTTTTCGATGAGTTAAAGATTACCCCTGAGGATATTGAGAGTCCTCTTGATTTTCAGAACTTTCCTATTTGCAACAGAGAAGATGTTGTAGCCAATAGTGAAAAAATGGTCGCTGACAATTACAAAAACAGAACAATCCGAAAATCTACCGGAGGCTCGACCGGCAAGCCGGTGCATTTCGCTCTCGATCAAAACAGCTATGAATGGCGCATGGCCACGACTCAACGCGGCTATGGCTGGGCTCACTGTGAAGCTGGCTCGAAAACCCTTTACATCTGGGGTGTGGATGTAGGAAATCCAACGAGATGGCAACAATTCAAGACTGCCATTTATCATCGGGCATACAATCGCAAAATGTTTAACTGTTTCGATTTTGACGATGAGGAAATGCTCAGATGTATTGAGTACATAAACAAAAAGAAACCAAATGGTATCGTGGCCTTTACTTCAGCAGTTTATAACCTTGCGAAGTTTATCGCGTCGCATAAATTATCGGTACACCCGGTACCATCCGTGATAACCGGGGCGGAAAAACTTTATGACCATCAACGTGAATTAATTGAAGATATCTTTGGGGGTAAAGTCTTCAATACCTATGGCTGCAGAGAATTCATGCTAATCGCTGCTGAATGTGAAGAACACGAGGGTTTGCATGTATCCATGGACAACTTATTTGTTGAAATAATTAAAGACGGAAAGCCTGCGGCTCCCGGTGAATCGGGTGATGTTGTGGTAACCGACCTTCACAATTATGGCATGCCCTTCATACGTTATAAAAACGGCGACATTGCAGTGCAAGGCGGAGAGTCCTGCTCCTGCGGACGTGGCTTGCCGCTCATAAAGAATGTCGATGGGCGAAAATTGGACGAAATTGTTGCCACTGATGGGAAAGTGGTGTCGGGCGGTTTCTTTCCACACCTGATGAAGGAATTCAAAGAGGTTGAAAAATTCCAGGTAATTCAAACTGCGAAAGATAAACTGCAGATCAAGTTAATCCTGAACCAACAGTTTCCGGATAGTCAAATTGAAACCTGCAAGGAAGAAATTTGGAAAGTACTCGGAAGGGATATGGATATTCACATGGACATCGTACCTGAAATACCATTAACACCCGCTGGCAAATTTAGAGTAACTATATCCAAGATTGCGAATCAAACGGGAAGTTGACGATTGCGCCCAACACCCACAAAACGACGGAAAAGATAGAGTGACCGATCAGCCTCCCCTGCTTAAGGCTATCGTTCATACAGGAATTTCAGATTTTTATGATCTACAGGATTCCTGGAACCAGGTGTTTGAAAATAGCCCGGAATCTACGTTTTTCAATTCATTCGCCTGGACGGAAAGCTGGATATTCTGTTACTGGAAGCCTGTATATTCTGCGCATATAGTTGTCATTTTACAAAACGGTGAACCCGTCGCACTGTTACCATTTTATTTCAATGTCGACTATCGCAAATGGATGTTACTTGGGACTGGCGAACCTGAGTCTGGTGAAGTCGCGACTGAGTACGTTGATTTCCTGGTCAGCAGCAAATTGGAGGATAAGGACGAGATCGACAGGATAATTTCAAAAGAACTCGAGCCGCTGTTGAATCGCGGAATCGAAATCAGGAATTGCCTGGCCTCAAGTCATATTTATCGATTTGCGAAATTGTATAAAAATTCTGTTTTCAGAAGATGCGGCAGTAAATTTCAGCTGAACCTGAATGCTTCATTCGACGAAATACTTCAATCTTTCAGTAAGAATCATCGTAAAAAAACCAGGGAAATATTGAATCGCTTTTCAAACAGGCCGGAACTGACCTTCCTTCCGCCTTGTGAGAAGAACTTCGAGGAAAATTGGAGCTTATTGCAAGAACTACATACTCACGATTGGCAAAGAAAAGGCAAACCCGGTGCGTTCTACGCGGAATCATTCGACAAGTTTCACCGACATATGTACAGGAATTACCCTGAAATAAAACAGTTGTTCGCCTCTTTGAAATTCAACGACAAACCTATAGCTGTCAACTTTTACTACGAATTCAGAAATGTTCTGTATTACTACCAATCGGGATCAGACAAGCAGCAGTATGGCCAATTGTCTCCAGGGATTCTATTACATACCCTGTGCATCGATTCTTTATGCAACGAACTGCTCGTATACGATTTTTTAAAAGGACCCCTCGGTACAACTTATAAAGAAAAATTCACAAGTCGGGGGGAGAATTTCTACAACATTACAATGTATGGTTCTACGCCATGGCAATCGGTAGCTTTTCAGCTACGCATTTTGTTTGATTACAGTATTTCTATTTTTAGAAAGGTGAGAAATAAAAGCCGCACCAACCAGTAAACTCATAACCGAGGCGCGCTGGCAACAGAATATTGTATGTCAGCCAATTTAAATTCTGGTTCAAGTGAAAGACGAGGTATAGCAAATCTATCAGTCACGGCTCGATGCGACACTCCACCTCCCCGAGGAAAAGTGAAAGCAAGCCGGTAGCCACACTCCTGAGCAATTGAAGCGGTCTCTTCAGTGTATGCATCCACCCCACCCACAGGATATGCCAACGAGCTGACCTCGGTTCCAAGGCGTCGTTCCAAAATACTTTTGGATTCAGAAAGTTCAGCTTTTTGTTCATTGACATCAAGATGCGAGAGTATTTTATGCGAGCATGTATGCGAACCAATATCCATACCATGTCTTTGCAGTTCGCTTACCTGATCCCAGGACATAAAAAGCGGTTCTGATGGATTAAACTTGAACTCAACATCGCACTCACTTTCCAGATTTTTCAGCTTATCTTCGATCGTGTTTCCTCCGAAGTCCTTGAAATGGCGAAGCACTTTCTGGATAACTAATCCCATGCATGACTTATCGATATCCACCGGAGACTCCATTCCTGCCAGGTTAATTGAATCTCTCTCTGTATGATGAATCATCCAAGCGACCTTTTCCCACCATGGAAAATCCGTATTTCCGATGAAGTCCGTAGAGACAAAAAATGTTGCGGGGATTTCATATGTTTGTAGCACAGGCAGGGAATGTGAATAGTTATCTTCATAGCCATCATCGAATGTAATCATTGCCAGTGGCTCTATAAATTGCTCACCGGATTCAATCAGTTTCGATAATTCACTGATGCCAATTACTCGAAATCGACGGCTAATTATCTCTATCTGGGTCTTAAACTGTTGCTCATTTGCCGAAAAAACGTTTGGATCGAATGGTGTTAGTTCGGCATCACCGATTCTGTGGAAATTGAAAATATACAGTCCCGGATTGATATGACTCCATTTCCATTTGAGCAACCCACAAATAGCAGCAACATCACGCTTAATTCTATACGCATTCATTGGGTCTATTCTAAATTACTGGATACATCGAAATCGAACATAACACAATACTTCCCAAAATCATCATTGCTAAAAACCTTCCTTCGAAACCTATTACGACATTGTAACTTATGTGAAACAGTTTCAATATTTGCTATTAAGTTCCTATTTTCAAAGAAATTTATTACTTAACATCCTATATCTACCCAGATCTATCTGCTAGCATTCGCACAGGTCAGTGACTGAATGAAAGCACAGATGTCTGCTCACACCCTTTTGGCTGAGAAAAATTTAACGAAGATGCACGACATAATATATTTTGGCAATGACTGGTACGCTGAAAACAGAACAAGCAGCCATCACATTGCCCAACAGCTGTCTAAAAATAATACCGTTCTTTACGTAGAATGTCCGGGACTGAGATCTCCCAATGTCAGCGGCAGGGATTTCAAAAAAATTATAGCCAAAATCTCTAACAGTTTGAGAAAACCCAGGCAGATCAGCGAAAACCTGGCGGTCTATACCCTTTTCCAAATACCCTTTCATCGCTATGCGCTTGTTCGGGCAATAAATAAAATCCTTATCCGTACCTCGATCAAACGGCTGATAAGGCAGCGAAGGTTAAGCTCGCCTCTTTTGTGGTTTGTAATACCTCATCTCTCAACACTGCCTGGAACCATACCCTGCAAGGCAGTCATTTACTACTGTATTGATGATTACTCTGCGTTACCGGATATAGACAGCGAATCCGTGGCTAAAATGGACGAGCAGATGACTCGGATGGCAGATATCGTATTCATTGCCTCCGACACTTTAATGGAACCTAAAGAGTCGCTCAATGAAAGGGTGTATCTCAACCCCCATGGGGTCGATTTTGATCACTTTAACCGTGTTTACACCGGAAAAGCGACCATACCAGAGGATGTAGCACATCTGCGCGAAAACCTGGTAGTCGGTTTTTTTGGGCTTATAGAAGAATGGATTGATCTTGAACTGGTCAGATTTATTGCTGAGAGTCACCCGAAATGGCACATTCTGATGATCGGACGAGTCGCCGTGACAAGCAATCCGTGCAGGAGTCTGCCGAACGTACATTTTATTGGACGCAGGGATTTTCAATCACTCCCAGGTTACGCTGCAGTATTCAGTGTAGGAATACTGCCGTACAAACTGAACAGACAGGTAATCAACAGCAATCCAATTAAACTTCGTGAATACCTGGCGGCAGGACTGCCTGTTGTCAGCGTTCGATTCCCTCAGGTCGAACACTATGCAGACGTCGTATCCATTGCCGACAATTACGAAGATTTCGTCAGCAAAATAGCGACCAGCTTCGAGACTGATAGTGAGGAACTAAGAAGAAAACGTGTCGACAGTGTAAAAACCCATACATGGGAGTATCGAGTCAAAAAGGCACTTGAAGTCGTGGATGACTATTTATCCACTTAGAAGGAACATCATTTCTGCTACTTTAAACAGGTACAGAAATTACATAATCAAAATTCAACTAAAGATTTGAATATGAATACAGAGAAGATAGCTTTGGTAGGTTGCGGACATATTGCGCATGTCCACATGCGATATTTAACCCGGATTGATAAAACAGTTTCAGTCGTTTGCGATTCTTCAGAAATACGCGTACGTGAATTCGCGGATCGCTACCACATAGAGCACTACGAAACGAGTCTCGATGAAATGTTGAAGAATCACAAGCCTCAGGTTGTTCATGTGCTTGTCCCTCCGCATCTGCATTACGACATTGTAAAAAAGTGCCTGGAACGCGATTGCCATGTTCTGGTGGAAAAGCCTTGCTGTGAAAAAGCGGGTGAGCACACTGAACTTGCCCAACTGGCCAGCACAAAAGGGCTTGTTTTCACGGTAGATCATACGCGCGTCTTCAATCCCATGTTAACGAAGGCACGCTCCAAACTGGAAAGCGGCCATTACGGCGAAGTTGTAAGAATGGAATATGCTTACGATGATCCAAGCATAGAAATACACAGGGACAGGCAGTTTCCTGTTTCCTATCGGAAGACGGCTCCTGCCTGGTTCCAGAAATTACGCGGCGGCGTCGTAACCGATCTGATTCCTCACCCCCTGTCCGTGATGCTTTCCATTGACCAGGACCTTGAATTACATAGTACAGATGCCCGGGTAAGTGATGGAGTAATAGAAGGGCTGATAGCATGTCTGAAATCAGAAACGACCGATTGCCTGATCACCATGTCGATGAACTCACAGCCCTTGAAAAATGAACTTCGAATTTACTGCGAAAAAGGCTGTATCAATATTGATTTTCGCAACATGTACTACACTTGCTTACCACACCGATCTCTACCAAATATTGTAGTGCGTGTTGTTGACACACTGTCTTCAACTCTACAGATTCAGTTCAGATTTTTGGCCAGCATTCTTCTGCTTCTGCTTGGACGCCGACACCCCTACGATGGACTTGATACATTGATGGAGCAATTTTATGGAAAAATTGGCTCGGGTAGCACAGGCCCCATAGAATTGATCAATGCTGGTAAAGTTACACGCCTTTCCGAACAAATTATAGATAGTGCAATCAAACCGGGCGAAGCCGTCAGTGACATTGATTCCCGTATATCCGACTCGTTGCAGCAGCGGCCCAACTCAATCGCGGACATCCTGGTAACTGGTGCAACTGGATTCATAGGATCTTATCTCGTCGATGAGCTCATAAAGCGGGAACAGAATGTCAAAGTGCTTGCACGCTCTCCACGCAGTGCCAGTCGATTACCTGGGACCGTAAACGTGCACCTGGGGGATATCAAGGATCCTGCAGTAATAGGTACTGCGCTCAAACAAACTCAAACAGTTTTTCATTGTGCTGCTGCCATGCACGGCGATTGGGCAGAATTTTATTCAAACACTGTCGACGGTACCAAGAATCTGCTCAGCTCTTTGGAAAAGAGCAATGTCAAAAATTTCATTTATATTAGTTCCTTGGGAGTCATCGATTACAAGCGACTAAGAAATGGTTCTACTTTGACCGAGGATTCACCCGTCGAAAGTCAGCCATCACGGAGAGGATCTTACACGAAAGCAAAAAAAGAGGCCGAAGACCTGGTCTGGAAATTCAAGGAACAGCATCCTGAGATATCCGTTACCATTGTAAGACCTGGATTGGTGTACGGTCGGGAAAGTAACACAATCTTGAACAATGCAGGGATTTTACTCGGAAACAAACTGGTCTGTTTCGGCTTGGGCGGTCGTTATCTGGGACTTGTACACGTTGCAAATCTTGCAAAAATACTTGCTTCTCTTGGGCTTAACGAGATTGAAGGAAGTACAGAAGGTCCCATTCACATAGTAGATAAGGAACAGCCTACAGTTCGACAATACGTTCGAATGTTCAAAAGTAAACAAGCTGGAAAATTGCTTGTGTTATATATTCCGGTCATTTTCTGGCGGCTTCTGTTTAAGTTCGCAGATATGGTGCTTGGAATTGTCAGAAAGAAGAATCCGGACTTCAGTTATCGCTTCAACTCTAATGCCAAAACGCTTCACTACAGGAGCATGCACCTGGAAAAGCATCCGCCACCCGATCATTTGCTGCATTTAACCGAAGCCGTTGAAGATGCGCTTTCCGCCAATCAATGATTTCGAACAGAGTGCAGGTAACACAGTCTCTCGCGATCTCACACTTGTATTGTAATGTTAATTTTCTAAAGGCTCCTCAGATTAATGGTCTCTGAAAATAAAGCACGCATCTTTAGAAATGTGCTTATTACATCAGCCGGTAAATACGGTGAATACATACTTGCACTTATTTCGAGCGCAATAGTGGCCCGAGCATTGGGTGCAGACAACTACGGAATTTATGCCTTCACCGTTTTCATTAGTGGATGGATGATTCGGTTATCGAACATTTCCCTGCCAACAACTGCAATTAGATTTGTTGCTGAATCTCGAGGCAAAAAAAATGAGGCCGTGAGTCGCCGCATTTCTGCCAGACTATTAACCAGGCAAACCATCAACTCCCTGATTGTTTGTAGCCTTTTCATAGCGGGCATTCAGATTTATCAGCCTGAAGTCCTGAAAGGACAGGGAAATTTTCTTTTTCTACTCGTGTGCATTGCAGTATTTTTCAAGGCTCGTTACGGATTACTGATTGCCATAGCCAAGGGCTATGAAAGGTTTGATGTAGAGGCAACCACTGCCATCGTGGTTGGAGTTCTGAGTGTTGCATCCATGATTTATATGGCGGTAATTGGAGCAAGCATTGCAAATTTCTTTTTGGTTTTTTGCCTTGCTTGCGTGGCAATGGCAATTCTGTCCTCATACCTGTGCAGGTCAAAGGCTATCCGGCATGAGCGGGGCACGATTGACTCTGATTATTTAAAAAAAATTACTCGATATCGCCGTCTTACAACACTGCTGGGACTGGTTGGACTTGTTGGTGGGCATACCGTGGAAGTGTTTCTTCTTGGCCAATACGGAACAAACATTGAAATTGGCTATTTCGGATTAAGCATTGCTCTGACGAGGGGGTTGACGGATCTATGCACTGTGGGTTTAACCATGGTTCTTATGCCAAGTCTTGCACATGCATTTGGCGAGGAAAATCTAAAAGCGGTGCAGAAGATATTTCTTGAATCGACAAGATATTACGTTTTTTTTGGAGTTGGCCTGGGCTTATCAGGTTTTTTCGTGGCCGATCCGGTTATAAAAATCCTGTTTGGTGTTGAATTTCAGGATGCAGCGTGGGTTCTGTCATCACTTCTCTTCATAAGCGGATACGGAATGGCAGGAGCAGCAATTGGCGCCTACTTAAGCACGACAGACCGACAGGACATCAGAGTAAAATTTTCTATATCCGTAGTCTGCGTACAAATTACCTTGGCATTTTTACTTGTACCACGACTTGGTCTGGAAGGCGCGATAGCATCAAGCGCGATTACATCCTTGTTCAGCCTGATTTTGGGCTACCAGTGGATAGCCAGAAACATGGAAGCTGGCATTCCTTATAAACTGTATTCGAAAATCATCCTGGCGGGTATACTGTCACTGCTCCCTACAGTGGTCATTGTTTATTTCACTGACTCGCTTATTTTTGACGTGACTGCAATCTTGCTTTTCGCCGTTCTGTACGTCTACCTTACAATATTATTCAAGTGCTGGTGGCGCGATGATCTTGATCTGGTCAGATATGCCGTGGGGATGATGCCTCGATTTATAAGCAACCCGATTACTAACCTGTTAAACAAATATTGATCGAACCCGCCGATAACCGATTTAAAACCCGCTGATCAGTTTGCGATAAAGTTGCTTTCTTCCTGGCACGGCTGTTGCCCCGCGCAAAGTTCTACCACCTCTCCTTCCCGTACGGTCGCAACACTTGATGCAATAAATGACTCAGGATCCCGACTGCCATATAATTTGACCTCATAGACGCCTGGCGGGAAACCATGGAGATAGCCTTTATATTGGCCAAGCATATCCCGCCACATGCTTTCCCTTTGGTTAAGATAACGAATTACCGGTTCGTGATCGCTACCAGCAGGGATGATGGACCAATACCCTGCTCTTAACTCCTTGGGGATACGAATAAACCCGGAGTCACGCAGTGGTTCTACAATCTCAACCGCCTGAGAACTGTCTTTATCCTGTTTCGTATCAAACAGGTGCGCGAACGTATGTCTTGTCAATGCAACATCGACAACCGCTGGATTCGTCCTGTTGCATTTCGACCCGAAACAGGAATTGGAAAACCGAATGATTCCCGGGGATGCCTTTTTTATTGTTGGGTAGGTACCCTCAACCGGTGTATTCGAGTAGATACGTGCATTTTCTACGTTTGCCGCCACATCCCAGTATGTTGGTGCGATAAAAATATCGCCATATGCCGCGGTACCGTCGACTGAAAAAATCGCATTGTAATGTGCATGTATACCGAATGCCCCAGCCAGCACTCCTCCTGAAACCAGAGTCTCGGTGCCATAATTAAGATAAACCTGGCTCCTCCATGGCGTAGCTGTGCCATTGATTAAAAACAGGGGATTCTGAATTTTAGCCGGCTCATAGGATTTAAAGGCTGCAACTGTGGCATAGGCAGACACAGGATTTACGAACTCAGTTTCTGGTACTGCCGTCCACATCCCAACAGCGCCGCAACCAAGGCATTCAAAATCAGTTACAACCGGGTTTGAATCGGATTCCGATGATGGCAGCAGCACGAATCCTTCGACAGCGGGCCATTTATTGGCAGGTCCATCCCAATTGTTCCCCGCAGCGATATTGCCGGATATTTCATTGCTTTCTCTTAACCAGAAATGGTGAGTTCGTTTTGAAATGGACTCGTCAATATTGCTCAGTTCCTCCCCATATCGCACATCAACCGACAGGTTGCCTGCCACAACATTGCCAAACTCCTTTAGCTCTTCCATGAAAAAACCATGACCCTGACTTCGGAATCCCACGTTATTTGAAACTGTTGCACCTGACACCATATGCATGGTCACAAACCTGTTGCTGCCATCATCTACGGACTGCCAGATCGAGCTGCCATCCAGCACATCCTGAGTTTCGGCGGCGTGATGCCAGTGAACAGGATATCTTCCCAGTTTCCCTCTCGGCCCAAGGTTTCGAAACTCAACTGATCTGATATTGACATACGAGCCACTCAGGTAAACAGTATGAGCACGGTGATTGGTATCGTTCTCGCGTACATCTACACTGACAATCTTAAGTCGGCGGGACAGGTTCGCAATCTTAGGATAAACGGATCGATCTTCAATACGGAGCACGTGACCAGTTAATTTCAGCGCCGAATCGTATCTAATATCAGCCCCATCTATTCTGGTTAGAGTGGCTAGCGAATGCTCACCATTTTCAGCAACGAGCAGGAGTTGATCACCCTCTTGCCACCCGAATGGCTCATTAGCCAATTTGGCTTTTCCATCCCTAAAAGCGACGGACCTGCTTATGCCATAGTCATGCTTCCGGAATCGGCCGTTCAAGGAAACCGCATTCAGCCAGGGTGTAATTTCAGGACCCGTCAAGTCTAGAGTTGCGCCTGATGTTACCCATAGCCCCGTATCATCCGGGTGAAAATCCGGATACTCAGCAACTGGTCCCGGCCTGGTATTACCTGCAAACAGGGTATCGTCTTCAACATGAAAGCCAAGTTGCCCTTTCTCGCCGGAAAGCGTGCCGCCGCTACAAACTATCACGGAGCCGTAGACGTCCAGATTTCCTGACAAATGTAACTTCCCAAATACCTTAAGCTCACTGCTCACTCCCTCGTCCAGCATGACAGAGTGCCTGACAACGACGTTGTCTGATGACTCGGGCAGGCGGCCACCCCACGTTTCGGGATCCGACCATAAACCGTCGCGCGATGTTTCGACTGCAGCGCCAGGAGAGTTTTGACTGTGCAGTGAGCAGACGTCAGGTATTTCGAGCGCGCTGTTTGCACCAAAGACACAAATACTCCAGAACCAGGTCAGGATCAAACTGTGTACCAGATACTTTTTCATTTTGCGCTCACCTCACGAAAGAAGCCTTGAGTGAATACATTGAGAATTCAGGATATACAGGCCTAGTGTAACAGTAATTCCTTTAATTAGCCGATCCTGCAACTTACCATATTTTGCAGCCTCTTATTAATTGTAGTTCTACTGCTGATTGGTTGAAACACGGTCCAGCAGTTCATAGCTGACACACCAACAAATACTACGAGCTTGAATTCCTGCGAAGTATTCACCCTAACTGTTTGTTTTATCGAATTATTTCAAGCCATGCTCAACCAATTTCGAGCACTTGTGGGGAGTGTTGCGCCAGTAAGATTGTCTGGCGTTGGATTTGTTAGCAGCTGAATTGTGAAAAGCACTAATCAACTACAAAAGGGTTCGAACTGGTGTCTACCTGGTAAATTTTAAGATCGCCGTAAAAACCACCCGCAACAATACCCAGCAGTTTTCCATGTTCTGCCATTTCACTTTTTAACTCACTGCGCAGCTCCGAATAGTCGTCATCATTGTATCCGCCAACCATTACCCAGTCGTCCATAATGACGATATTCGGTTGGTAAAGGGTAACCGCGCGCTGCCAGGAAGTTCTGATATAAGGTACAAAAAAACTGTCATTCAGACCCATCCAGAACGAGATTTCGCCGTATATTCTGTTGTCTCCTTCTGGCAACAGATTCCTGACCTCAGTTATTACCCTCGAATAGTCGGCATCCCGATTCTGCCAGAGAAACAATGCGTTGCCAGCCCACTGCGAAACTCCCATCAAACCGACAAAAGCCAAACTAGTCAGCGTCGGTAGATTGAAATGCGAGCTCGGTAGCTGCCCGTTTTCTCCGGGCTGGTAAAAACGGCAGGTAAACCAGGCGACCAGAATTGCAATAAACGGTGTGAGTGATGCAAGGTACCTGACAGAGTCGTTTGAATTACTGATAAACGTAAAAAACAAGAGTTGTGCAACAACGAGAGTCGACAGCATTTTCACCTGTCGATCCTTTTGCATGAACCCGGCGACAACTGAAAGAAGACTGATTACGGCAATATGGATCCTGAATGGAAACTGGATGAAATCGGTGTATCTGCCGGCGATTTCCGATGAAAACAGCGCTGCGATTCCCTGGAAAAAACCACCGCCTGTATCTGCATGACGGCCGTACGATCCCAACCAGGTCTGACGAAAATGTGCGAAACCGGTGTCCGCATCGAACCAGACGAACCAGAGTACCAACGGAATAAGAAACACGCCACAATAAACACTGTAATTAAGGAACAGTCTGAACCGGCTGGCAGAAAAATGTGGATTCATACAGAGGAAAATAAGTCCCGACAGCGGCGCAATGAATCCATTCGGATGGGTCGAAATACCCAGACCGACACACAGGCCGGCCAGCAACAGGTAGTGTTGACCTTTCCCCTCGCGCATGTAACAGGCCAAGGCCAGTAGTGTCCCGGCGATATAGAATGGCACGAAAATATCTGGCCTGACAGTGCGCGAAGTCAAAAATATCAAGTTATCGGCAGCGGTATAGAACGCGGCCCAGACGCCGACCGTACGATTGAATAGCAGCGTTGAAAACCTGTACACCAGGTAAACTACAGCTGTCCCCGCCGCCAGAGGAAGCAACCTTGCAACGGTATTGGTAAGTGGCATCAGCAAGTTTATCAGATACTCCAGGTACGTGAGTAACGGAGGTGCAGGCCAGAAGCTTTCAAAGCCTGGTATTACTGGAATTCTGAATTCACCGTCTGAAATTGACGGGATTGGCATTAAATACCAGGACTCATCCGCAACCCATCGATGCCCCAGATAAATAAACTGCAGAACCAGATATGCCGCGACTACAAGTACCAGGAAAAACGAACGATCGTACTTGGTAGTACCCGAAGAAAATGCAGGCAGACTGTAACCCATATAAAATTTCCTAGCCTAGTGTGCGGCACAAGAAGGATAAACTTTTTTAGCAGACATTGGGACTGGTAGCTCAAGCCACCACCATAACCAACTGCAACACAAAAAAGGGCCTGCTCTGCTCTTCTCTCTGTTTTTTGCTCAGGGCCCTGAGCTGTTTAGCGTCTGCGTGCTTTTTATCATACAAAGGTTTCATTGCGGTCTAGTGACCACAATAGTCCTCGCGATGTATTTCCTTAATTATTTACTCCCGGGTAGGCCAAAGAATAATTGGCTAAAACCTGGTGTAGTAAATGAGTAATCAATGAATCCATCCCTGTTCACATCACCAACTTCGACAAACTCGGCTTCAGATATCGGAGCCAAGTTTACCGAAATGACGTAGTCTGGAATGAGCCTGCGTGACACGGCTTCCTCGCTTCCCAATAACTCTATTACTCCATTTTCTGGATCAATCAGGTACTTTTTACCCAACTGAAACAGGGTGTCTCTGAAGAAATCAAGATCATGAGGATAAGGTATTAAGGCCTGGTCGTGGCCAACACCATCCTCGACTGTCACTCGAAATGCTCCGGGATCCAGGATAGAACCAACTGACAGTATCGAAAGAACTGCATCGGAGCTGTTGGCTGGCTGTTTTGCAATCATACTGAAACCGACCTGATAGAAGGTACCATCGTAAAGCACTCTGACAGAGCCATTTGCAAAAAATTCCAGTTCGGCTCCCATAATTTCAATAATGGAATTGAAACCTGACAAATTCGTCGAACTCGGTACCAGGGTAATGGCGAGACCGTTTTGAACAATCTGAAGCTGGCCGTCACTGTTTATCTGCGCGCTGTCGCCCTGATCCGAACCGATGACTGATACTGGAATTACCGGCATCCAGATATCATTTGCCGAATCACTTCCAACCATCAAAACTCCACTATCGGCATGTTTAATAATTGTGGAGCCATTTACAAAATAGTTGTCCATGGCCATTCTGACCAGGTCTTGCAGACTGTAAGACTCATTATCATCGTCGGATTGCAACAGAGGCACTGTTGAATCCGGCAAGCCGTTGTCCACGATTGCGCCAATCAATTCTATCCCGACGCTGTCCTTCAGGCTTCTTTCAGTTATCTTCGTCCCATAGCCGATCACAATGTCTCCAGACAAACCATCTACGTCAAGTAACACATTCTGCAGGTAACCGGCGCCAGTAAGCAAACCTGTAATTTTACCGCCTGAAACAACAGCATCGTCGGCAAGATGGACATTGACCAGCCTCCCCTGGCTGTTTTCAATTTCTCCCCCCAGGGTACCTCCTATCACTATTCCCTTATTGACCAGATCTCTCAACAAACCGGAGTTGAAAATCGACTGCCCTTCATTAATTACCGTAAAGCCAGCGCGCACACTTTCCTGATCAGAATCCGAATCGGATGCTGGCTCTTCGTCCACATTTTGCCCGCTCTCAGGGCTTGAGTCTGCATCTATCAGAACACTGCCGTTACCGGTTTGAGAGTCACTGCCAGATGTCGATTTACTTCCGATTACGCTACCACCTTCAGCCGACAGGTCACCCGCATCAGGATCCGACAAATCATCGTCAACACCCTGATCTTGCCCGGCAGTCTCTGCTTCACCTGCGGTGGGGTCGCCACTGAGCGGGGATTTTCTTTCGGCTGTCACTCCTACTGTGGTAGTACCTTCACTACTACCCTGCGTTACCATTTCCCCACTACTGAGGACGGATTTTAGATCCGGCAGTTGCTCGCTATCAGTATCCATCCCGATTACCAGTAGCTGGATTGTGTCATTGGCTATATTTCGATCTGAATCAAAGACACTTGCAGTAATTTTGTGATCACCTGCCGACAGCTCCACAAAAATCTTCGCACCCCGACCTATTGCACCGTCAATATTCGATGTCCAGTTGATCCTCGAACTTATCGCACCATCCTGTAAATCATTCGCATAACCCGCCAGCGAAACTGGAGTACCAAACTCAACAGACTGGCTGAATGTAGAGGTGATAACAACGATTGGTTCCTCGCTAGCTGTACACCCGCTATTTTCAAGGCAAATATCACTTACCAGACCGGAATTCACAGTGACCCGCCCAGACGTAATCAGTGCTGCCGGATCTTTACTGCCGTATAGCCTGACGTCGTAGTCCCCGGGCGGAAATCCATGCAAATATCCTTTGTACCGGGCCAATGTTTCCTTCCAGGTACTTTCCCTCTGGGACAGAAACTTGATCTCGGATTCCTCGGCACTGCCCGCCGGTGTTATCGACCAGTATGCCGCTCTCAACTCTGCGGGAATTCGAACAAAACCGGAATCAGGTAGCGGCTCAACTATCTTCACTGCCTGCGAATTAACTGGATCCTGTACCGTTTTGAAAAGATTGGCATATTTATGCCTTGTCAGTGCAACATCGGTCGTACTGGGGCTAGGCCCATCGCAGTCAGTGCCAAAGCAGGTATTGGCAAACTGAATAATTCCAGGTGAAGACTTCTTGATAGTCGGGTAAGTGCCTTCAACGGGCCTGGTTGAAAAAATCCTGGCATTATCCACTCTCGCGGCAAGATCCCAATAGGTCGGCAAGATAAAAACATCACCAAAGGCTGTCGTGCCATCTACCGAGAAAAAAGCACTGTAGTGGGCATGAATCCCATAAGAGCCCGCCAGTACTCCTCCAGATATCAGAGTTTCCTTACCGTAATTCAAATATACCTGGGCGCGCCATGGGGTTGACGTCCCATTCATGAGAAACGCCGGATTCAGCAATTCAGCCCGCTCATAACCTTTATAGCCTGCAACAGTGGCATAAGCAGAGACAGGATTTTCAAACAAGGTGTCAGGCACCACTGACCACAGCCCAACAGCACCGCAGCCCAGACACTCGAAATCCGAGACTACCGGCGCCGGATCAGATTCCGATGAACGTAACAGCACCATGCCTTCGATTGCCGGCCATTTGTTTGATGGGCCATCCCAATTATTACCAGCAGCCACGTTGCCGGAAATCTCATTGCTCTCCCTCAGCCAGAAATGGTGCGTACGCCAGGAAACGGATTCATCGACGTTGCTTAACTCCTCACCATAGCGCACATCAACCGACAGATTACCGGTTATGACGTTATCGTACTCCTTGACCTCTTCCATGAAATAACCATGGCCCTGAGACCTGAAGCCCACGTTGTCCGAAACAGTGATGCCATTGACGATGTGTGGCACCACAAAGCGGTTTCCTCCATCATCAACAGACTGCCAGATCGAACTGCCGTGTAAACCACCACTTGCTGTATGGGCGTGATGCCAGTGGACCGGATACCTGCCAAGTTTCCCTCTCGGTCCGAGGTTCCTGAACTCGACATGGTTAATTGAAACATCTGCTCCTCGCAGATAGGCTGTATGCGCCCGGTGATTAACATCACCGTCCCTGACCTTGGCACCTACTACCTGAAATCTTCTGGAAAGGTTCGCTATCTTGGGGTGGACAGACCTGCCTTCTACCCGCAACACACGACCGACAAGGTCATCCTGCGGACGATAGCTAATGTCACGACCACTAACGCTCAGTAATTCCGCCAGCGAGTGCTCGCCTTTTTCCGTAATCAGCAATATCTGGTCGCCTGCCTGCCAGCCTGTTGGCTCCTCTGACAGACTTGCAGAGCCATTTGAAAAAGCAATCGATGACTGCACACCATACTGCAGGTCACTGAATACACCATCTCTAGAATCCACGTTCAGCCAGGAGGTAACCTCCGGACCATCCAGTTGAACAGTACCGCCGCCAAGAACCCACAACCCGATGTCTTCCGGATGAAAACCACGTGACTCAGCAACGGGGCCAGGCACCACATTCCCGGTAAAATCCCGGTCATTGTCTACCTGAAAGTTTATGGTTCCCTCAGTACCCGTCAGCACCCCACCATCACAGACAATCAGCGAAGCAAACGCGTCGAGTACACCAGCAATTTCCAGCGAACCCCTGACCTGTACCTCTCCAATCTGGGCCTGATCCAGGGTAATCGAATGATTGACGATCACATTATCCGCAGGACCTGGTACCTGACCACCCCAGACATTGGGGTCCGACCACACACCATCAGTCTGCGTTACTATCCGATCCATGGGTACATTGGTGTTGTAAATGGAGCAAACGTCTGCCGAAGAAGTGGGTGGTTGCTGTTGATCACCATCCGAATCCGGTTGTACCGGTCCTTGATTTCCACCAGTCTGATTGTCGGTTGGTTCCGGCTCGGGCTCGGGCTCGGGCTCGGGCTCGGGGCTAGAATCATTCTCTGGCTCCGGGACCTGATCCGTCTCGTCGGCCATTACTATCCGCAGCTGAAATGTATCATTGGCTGTATTTCCATCTGAATCCAGGGCGCTCGCAGTAATATTGTGATCACCTGCCGACAGCTCCACAAAAATCTTCGCACCCCGACCTATTGCACCGTCAATATTCGATGTCCAGTTGATCCTCGAACTTATCGCACCATCCTGTAAATCATTCGCATAACCCGCCAGCGAAACTGGAGTACCAAACTCAACAGACTGGCTGAATGTAGAGGTGATAACAACGATTGGTTCCTCGCTAGCTGTACACCCGCTATTTTCAAGGCAAATATCACTTACCAGACCGGAATTCACAGTGACCCGCCCAGACGTAATCAGTGCTGCCGGATCTTTACTGCCGTATAGCCTGACGTCGTAGTCCCCGGGCGGAAATCCATGCAAATATCCTTTGTACCGGGCCAATGTTTCCTTCCAGGTACTTTCCCTCTGGGACAGAAACTTGATCTCGGATTCCTCGGCACTGCCCGCCGGTGTTATCGACCAGTATGCCGCTCTCAACTCTGCGGGAATTCGAACAAAACCGGAATCAGGTAGCGGCTCAACTATCTTCACTGCCTGCGAATTAACTGGATCCTGTACCGTTTTGAAAAGATTGGCATATTTATGCCTTGTCAGTGCAACATCGGTCGTACTGGGGCTAGGCCCATCGCAGTCAGTGCCAAAGCAGGTATTGGCAAACTGAATAATTCCAGGTGAAGACTTCTTGATAGTCGGGTAAGTGCCTTCAACGGGCCTGGTTGAAAAAATCCTGGCATTATCCACTCTCGCGGCAAGATCCCAATAGGTCGGCAAGATAAAAACATCACCAAAGGCTGTCGTGCCATCTACCGAGAAAAAAGCACTGTAGTGGGCATGAATCCCATAAGAGCCCGCCAGTACTCCTCCAGATATCAGAGTTTCCTTACCGTAATTCAAATATACCTGGGCGCGCCATGGGGTTGACGTCCCATTCATGAGAAACGCCGGATTCAGCAATTCAGCCCGCTCATAACCTTTATAGCCTGCAACAGTGGCATAAGCAGAGACAGGATTTTCAAACAAGGTGTCAGGCACCACTGACCACAGCCCAACAGCACCGCAGCCCAGACACTCGAAATCCGAGACTACCGGCGCCGGATCAGATTCCGATGAACGTAACAGCACCATGCCTTCGATTGCCGGCCATTTGTTTGATGGGCCATCCCAATTATTACCAGCAGCCACGTTGCCGGAAATCTCATTGCTCTCCCTCAGCCAGAAATGGTGCGTACGCCAGGAAACGGATTCATCGACGTTGCTTAACTCCTCACCATAGCGCACATCAACCGACAGATTACCGGTTATGACGTTATCGTACTCCTTGACCTCTTCCATGAAATAACCATGGCCCTGAGACCTGAAGCCCACGTTGTCCGAAACAGTGATGCCATTGACGATGTGTGGCACCACAAAGCGGTTTCCTCCATCATCAACAGACTGCCAGATCGAACTGCCGTGTAAACCACCACTTGCTGTATGGGCGTGATGCCAGTGGACCGGATACCTGCCAAGTTTCCCTCTCGGTCCGAGGTTCCTGAACTCGACATGGTTAATTGAAACATCTGCTCCTCGCAGATAGGCTGTATGCGCCCGGTGATTAACATCACCGTCCCTGACCTTGGCACCTACTACCTGAAATCTTCTGGAAAGGTTCGCTATCTTGGGGTGGACAGACCTGCCTTCTACCCGCAACACACGACCGACAAGGTCATCCTGCGGACGATAGCTAATGTCACGACCACTAACGCTCAGTAATTCCGCCAGCGAGTGCTCGCCTTTTTCCGTAATCAGCAATATCTGGTCGCCTGCCTGCCAGCCTGTTGGCTCCTCTGACAGACTTGCAGAGCCATTTGAAAAAGCAATCGATGACTGCACACCATACTGCAGGTCACTGAATACACCATCTCTAGAATCCACGTTCAGCCAGGAGGTAACCTCCGGACCATCCAGTTGAACAGTACCGCCGCCAAGAACCCACAACCCGATGTCTTCCGGATGAAAACCACGTGACTCAGCAACGGGGCCAGGCACCACATTCCCGGTAAAATCCCGGTCATTGTCTACCTGAAAGTTTATGGTTCCCTCAGTACCCGTCAGCACCCCACCATCACAGACAATCAGCGAAGCAAACGCGTCGAGTACACCAGCAATTTCCAGCGAACCCCTGACCTGTACCTCTCCAATCTGGGCCTGATCCAGGGTAATCGAATGATTGACGATCACATTATCCGCAGGACCTGGTACCTGACCACCCCAGACATTGGGGTCCGACCACACACCATCAGTCTGCGTTACTATCCGATCCATGGGTACATTGGTGTTGTAAATGGAGCAAACGTCTATAGCTGCTTTGGACTGCGCATTTACTTCTTGAGAAAGAAAGAAGCTAATACTGGAAATTATTACTACTACCCCAAACCTATTCATCTCTCATGCTCGCTGCAACAAAAATTGGAGACAATCTGGTCGACAAATAGATTGCTGTCGTCAATACCAGAATTCACGTTTTTCAAGTTCAAAAGCCAATGGATGTTTTCACTTGAATCATGCCTGGGATTCTAGCGATGCATCTTGGTGGGCGATGCGAACAACCTCATGCTTTGCATTTCGGAGGCTGTTAGAAACTTGATCTGATTCACAACTAATTTGATAGGTGGCCTACGAATCCTCTCGAGAAGGAGCTCATAGAGTCAATCAGCTGACCATCTGCGGACTAGAAATAGAGGTAGAACGAGGGATACTTTTTTAGATTCGAACCAACTTTATAAGAATATGATTACAAATATTTGCTAGGAAAGTAGGCAATTTAGTCGATCGAGATATCAAATAGTGATTTAAATTACTGATACACAAACAGCGAAATTCGTGCGCGGGCTCTGCCGGGATTTTGGTTTGAAGAAATGTCGTCTGCCTGCCCGGGCACAAACATCAAACTAACACCTTCCAGGCAGGACTCCGAACCGTTCAAACTCAGAACCACTTGCCTGACAAGACCAGGTAAATGTGTGAACTTGTCTTAACTATGAGCGCTACATAGTTGACGATGCGAGTAAAAGCAGCAAAACTAGCTTCCTTACTTCTGGTTGCATACCAAAGGAATCGAACTACATTCATTGGCAGCCGGAATGCAAAATTTCTGAACAACTGAACTGCAACTCGAAAAATGTAGGTAGGACCGTGAGAGATCAAAATACTGATATCAATCAACCAGCTATTTCAGTGGTGGTTCCTGTCTACAAATCGCAGGATACTCTGCAAGAGTTGTATTCACAGATCGTCGCAGCTGTTTCCTCCCTGGACCCGGGATTTGAAATTATACTGGTCGAAGACTGCGGCGGAGACCAGTCCTGGGAAATTATTGTGGAACTGGCGAAATCCGACAGCCGCGTTCGGGGTATTCAACTCAACCGCAACTTCGGACAACATGCAGCCACCATTTGCGGGATTTCCCACGCGCGCGGGAAATGGATTGTGACGCTTGATGACGACCTCGAGCAATCGCCAGCAAACATCCCCGCGCTCTATGAGAAAGCTAATGAGGGCTATGACCTCGTATATGGCGTATATCCTGAGAGGACACACAAATCATGGCGAAATACCACCTCCACAGTTGCGAGGTGGTTATTTAACAAGGCAATCCCCTCACTGAATTACGCATATACAAGCTTCAGGATTATTCGCGGAGATATAGCACGACAACTCACCCAGTTTGATTCACCTTTTCCGTTTGTCGATGGCTATTTGTCCTGGCTTACAAATCGATATGCTACCGTTGAGGTACCGCATGGAAATAGAGCCCACGGCACAAGCAATTACAATTTTCGCCGGCTATTGACACATACAATCAATATATTTGTCACATTTTCAGATCTTCCATTACGCCTTGCGTCATGGGCGGGTCTTGCTTTCTTTATATTGGGGATGATCTGGTTAGTCATCATTGTAGTAGGAAGGCTTACAGGAACCATCACTGTATCCGGTTTCGCCTCTATCGCTGCCGCGATTATTCTTTTCGGCGGTATCCAGTTATTGATATTAGGAATTTTTGGCGAGTACCTCGGAAGAATGAATTTCAAATCCTCAAACAAACCACTCTTCCTGGTTTCACAAACGACTGAACATTTAGATTGAAATCGAAGTGCAATGCAACTATTGATTTATGGCTCTAGAGACTTTGCCGCAACGGTCACTGAACTGGTGACACAGTGCGGTCACAATGCTGTCGGTATGATTGACGATTTCAATAATGGTGAGGGAGTGCTTGGGAGCTTTAACGAAGTTTTAAAATCACATCCTCCCTCTGATTTCGGAATTGCATTGGCGATAGGCTACTCCAACATACCGGCTCGCTGGGAAGCATGGCTCAAGATTAAAGATGCAGGGTATCAGGCGCCAGCTCTAGTTCATCCACGCGCATATGTATCTGAAAGCGCACGTATTGAAGAAGGTGTCATGATAATGGCAGGAGCAATTGTGGATGTACGCGCAAGGGTAGGAGAAATTTCCGTCCTTTGGCCAGGGTCCTGTATCAATCATGACTGCAATATTCATGAAAACACCTTTATCTCACCAAATGCAACAATCTGTGGATTTTCCAACGTCGGCGCCAACAGCTTTATCGGAGCGGGCGCAGTGATTGTTGATCACGCTCAGGTGCCAAAGGGCAGTTTTGTAAAAATGTTAAGTCGATTCGTAAAATGAAAACAGTTGTCGTCCTACAATCCAATTACATGCCATGGAAAGGATACTTTGATTTAATCCACGATGCCGATTTGTTTGTGTTTTACGACGATGTGCAATACACGAAGAATGACTGGCGTAATCGAAACAGAATCAAGGTTGCAAACGGCGCAACATGGATAACCATCCCCACAGGTTCCAACAGCGACAAGCTAATCCACGAAGTCGAAATAAAAGATTCGTCCTGGCAGCAAAAGCACTGGAAAATGATTACTCAAAACTATTCCAAGTGCCATTACTTTTCGCACTATGAAGAATTTTTTAGTGATCTGTATTTGAATCAAAAATGGCAGAACTTATCATCCTTGAACCAGCATACGATAAAAGTCATTGCAGAAAATTTTCTAGGCATCACAACGACCTTCCGTGATTCAAGAGAATACCAACTAAAAGGTCAAAAACAAGACCGGCTGCTAGACCTGCTTACACAGACAAATACGACTAGATACATATCAGGCCCTGCTGCGAAAGAATACACGGATCCAAATGCGTTTACCGAACTGGATATAGAACTGGTATGGAAAGACTATTCTGGCTATCCAGAATATCCTCAACGTTATCCCCCGTTCGAGCACGATGTTTCTATACTTGACCTACTCTTCAATGTCGGCCCTGACGCTCCCGGATATATTTGGGGATGGCGGGAACGTGAAAAGGATTTTACATGAAGTGGCATATCCAATTCTCTCGCTATGCAATAGTCGGATTAGCCAGCAACGCAGTTGGTTTCCTGCTTTACCTGATTATCACCTCTGGAGGAATGGGACATAAATCAGCAATGACATTGCTCTATCTGGTTGGGATTATCCAAACCTTTCACTTTAATCGCGGCTGGTCATTCCGTTATAGAGGCAAGATCTCGTTGTCATTCATACGCTATGTCACGGCTTATGGAATTGGCTACCTCCTCAATCTTGGAATGCTGGCTTTTGGTGTCGACTTTCTCGGCTTTCCGCATCAATTTGTCCAGGCCCTGGCAATAATAATTGTGGCAATAGCACTTTTCATTCTTCACAGGTTTTGGGTTTTCACCCCAGAAGACCATAGGGGCATCGCATGAAACGCTGTCCTCATTGTGCGACCGATTTTGACTTGCCGTTGTGGGAATGTCCCTCATGCAGCTTTTCTCCATCGCTGATTCGTGGCTTCCCTGCATTCGCTACCGATCTGGCTGATGGGGGTGGTGGTTTTCAACCAGAAGCCTTTGCCGAACTGGCAGCGCTGGAAGAAGGCAACTTCTGGTTTCGTGCGCGCAATAAACTGATAATCTGGGCCCTTCAGCGCCACTTCCCAGAAATTAACAAGTATCTGGAAATAGGTTGTGGTACGGGTTTCGTACTGGCCGCGGTGGTAAATTCTTACCCCCATGTCAAAGCTACTGGAAGCGAGATTTTTAGCATTGGGCTGCCATTTGCGTCTCGACGGGTAGAAAATGCCGAGCTGTTCCAAATGGACGCACGTGCCATTCCATACTGTGAAGAATTTGACGTTATCGGTGCCTTCGACGTGTTGGAACATATTGAAGAGGACGAATTGGTTCTCTCAGAAATGTTACGCGCAGTAAAGCCCGGCGGAGGCATCGTCGTCACCGTTCCTCAGCATCCTTCACTGTGGAGCGTCCAGGATGAACATGCTTGCCACGTCAGGCGGTATCGTCGGGGGGAATTGAGACAGAAGGTAATGGATGCCGGCTTTCAGATAGAACTTGAAACTTCATTCGTCAGTCTCCTGCTGCCTGCAATGTATGCCTCGCGCCTGACCAAAAGAAAGAGACACGAGAATATGGATTTAACGGATGAGCTTCGGTTACCCGGAGCCATAAATATCACTTTTGAGATGCTGATGGGTATCGAGCGACAATTTATTCGTTTTGGAGTGAGATTCCCCTTAGGGGGTTCCCTATTGCTCGTAGCCAAGAAACAGGTAGACCAGCCATGAAAATACCCTTCAACAAACCTTATATGACTGGCAAGGAGTTGTGGTACATCGCTCAGGCGCATGCCAATGGCCACCTTGCCGGTGATGGACAATTCACAAAGCAGTGCTCGCAATGGCTGGAAGGACGGACTGGATCAAATAGGGCACTGCTAACCCATTCCTGTACCGCAGCACTGGAAATGGCAGCAATTCTTGCCGATTTGAAACCAGGCGATGAAGTAATAATGCCATCCTATACGTTTGTGTCCACGGCCAATGCCTTTGTGTTACGAGGCGCCGTGCCAGTTTTCGTCGACATAAGGCCAGATACGTTAAATATCGATGAGTCAAAAATTGAAGATGCCATAACAGAGCAAACCCGAGCAATCGTGACAGTGCACTATGCAGGTGTAGGCTGCGAGATGGATTCCATCATGGATATCGCAAGAAAGCATGACTTGCTTGTCATTGAAGACGCCGCACAGGCCTTGATGTCCAGCTATAAGGGTCGTCCGCTTGGCTCGATCGGTCACATGGCGACACTGTCTTTCCATGAAACGAAAAACATAATCTCTGGAGAAGGTGGCGCTTTGCTGGTCAACGACCCAGGACTGATAGAGCGCGCCGAAATCATTCGCGAAAAGGGAACCAACAGATCACAATTTTTTAGAGGTGAAGTGGACAAGTACACTTGGGTGGACATTGGATCTTCCTACTTACCCGGAGAACTTATCGCCGCGTTCTTGTGGGCCCAAATGGAAGAGGCCGAAGCAATTACAAGAAAACGCCTTGATATTTGGAACACCTATCATCAATGGTTTGACGATAATGAGCGTTCGGGAAATATTCGAAGACCTGCAGTCCCAACCCATTGTGAGCACAATGCGCATATGTACTACTTGTTGCTGCCGAGCCTGCAATCAAGAACAAAATTCATAAAACAACTGGCCAATGTTGGTATTAACAGTGTATTTCACTATATTCCCCTGCATTCCGCCCCGGCCGGTCAGCGACTCGGCAGAAGCCACGGGGATTTGACTAACACAACCGAGCTCGCCAACAAATTGGTACGACTACCACTCTGGCTGGGCCTTGATAAACACCAGGCAGAAGTAATCCGGCAGATATTAACCGTACTTGGTGCACTAAATGACCAAGGTTAAGAGGTCCATTGTGAAGATTATCGACCCTATCTATTTGACGTGGCTGTGAATGCCGGCAATTGATTGCATTGGAAATTAACAAGAGGTCGTCAGGACAAGCCCATGAATAGTGACATTCACTGCACAGCGGACGCATTACTCCCTAAACTCACCTGGATAGCAAAGATCGATGGGTCTACTAATTCGGTACACGCCATCTGTGGGCCTTGGGTCGAACACGGCCCAGACTTTCTGGTTGAAGGAGTCTGGGACGGTCCCTTTGACGAAGGAAACTTTGACACAAGCGCAAGTTTTTTTGGTAGCGGGTTGAGGGTCAGGGAATCCTGCGTGATCTTATGCCCTTCCAGAGCTTTGGTTGATAGAATTTATTTTTGTGAAACGAACCAGGCTTTCCTGGCTTCAAACAGCCTTATAGCACTTTTATCTGCTACTGGAGCAAAGCTGGATACCAATCATTCTTACCACTCAGAAAGCGAATCTATTTTACAGGGAGTTAATCGGTACAAAAGAAAATTCCGTGTGGAGCATGAATCAATAAAACATTTCTTCCAAATCTATTACGAAAATGTAGTTATAGAGAACAACAGCGCCCGGTTCGAGAAAGCCGCTAAAGACCATATTTTTGGAACTTACCAGGAATATCGAGATAAGCTTGATCAATCCTTGAGCAGGATCCTGGACAATGCTGGAAGTGACGACAGAACTCACAAACTACAGGCTTTTAGCACGCTTTCGTCAGGATATGATGCTACCGCAGTTACAGCTTTAGCCAAACAGTTGGGTGTGACGACTTGTTTTGGAGCTGGCAAATTGAAAACCAGACTGGGGAGGTGGTTACCGTTAAATAAAAGCGGTGACAAACCTGACACCATTGCTAAGTCCCTAAACATGAACCTGATTAAGCTTTCCGTAAAACAGGAAGATATTTCCGAGGATGAAGCTTACTTTCTTGCCACTAATCGACCAAAATTTCCCAATAAATGGTGCTTGACTCAGGTTTCCTTGGAACCCATGGTCAAATGGCTAGCAGCTTCTGACACGCCCTCACTTGTGATGACCGGGTATCACGGTGATAAGGTCTGGGATGTGAACGTAACAGATAAGTTTGTTAACAACGAAATTATTCGCGGAGACATGTCTGGCTTCAGCCTAACCGAAGCCAGGCTAAGAGCGGGATTTATCAACATGCCAATCCCTTTTCTTTTTGCGGAAAATATCGCACAACTTAGAGATATTTCATGCTCAGATGAGATGTCCAACTGGCGACTTTACAACGATTACGACCGGCCTATTCCAAGACGGATCGCAGAAGAAGCGGGCGTTCCAAGAGAGTCTTTTGGGTTCGAAAAAGCGCATGTTAGTTCTATGCTGATTTGGCCGGTAAACAAAAAGTTAAGGAGGGATTTCTTGCTCCACCTGAGAGAAAAACACGGGATCTCACCGTTTCGGGTTCGCATGATCCGCGTATTACTTATTGTCGACAACCTGTTATTGGCGGCATTTCCCAAAAGCCGCATGCTAACTCAAAAACTTGAACTCAAAAAATACCTTGATGAAATTAGATTCCTCATGTGGATATGGTCTAATGACATATTAGTCGACAAGTTAAACCACAGCACCGAAATCATTAGAAATGATGTGAAAAACTGAACAACTATTTCTTATGTCAAAACCAACAGCAGGGTTACTGGTTATTACCGAAATTTCCACGCCAGTGGGTTTTCTATTCACATGAGCCTTTCAAGCAGATACTCTTTTTCTTGTCGCCAAAGGTGCAATCTCCCCCAGAGTTCAAGATTGATAATCAGCCACTTCGAAGTATGGCCGGCGGGTAATGATTTATATATTTCATCAACATTACAACTGAAAAAATCCTGAAAGAAGCCATCTTTAAGTAAAGTCTCAGAATTTGACAACCAACTACCAGTTAACGTCGGGAATCCATACTTTTTCCTGAATGCCACTTCTTTGCCAATGTATTTCTCTGAAAATTTGCGCCACAGAAATTTTCTTTGACCATGCCTTACTTTTTTACCAAATGGTAGATGAAGGCCGAGCCTGACTAGCTCCTTGTACGCAAAAGGATAATGAAACTGTCCTCCTACTAACTCTTCTTTCTCAAAAAACAGTGGGTTGAGCCCGCTCGCAACATCACGAAATTGTATCCACGTGTATAAATCAGCTATTTCTTGAATACTTAACCTTGACGATCCCTTTTTGGCTACAATATTCCGGATTTCACCGATTTTTTCAGCTGACTCCAGGCTACCCAACCCGCTCAGGGACAATTGATCAATAGGCTCCACCAGGGTTGTATCAAGAAACCAGCTGGCTTGTCCTATAACAGAGCGGTAAAGCTGCATCCTTACTCTGAAAGGAAGTAGGCTTAGTAACCGTAACAGTCTGGTAGCAGGATTAAGTCTTCCGTAACCCTTTGATCCTCCGAATATCAAGTCACAGCCTTCTCCGGATATAAAGTATTGCAATCCTTCATTCAGACAAAGCTTCGCTAACAGAATTCCACCAACAGAGTTTGGGCCTCTAAGCGGGTGGCTGGAAACAGACAGGTGATCTATAAGAGTCTGCAAGAAATTTTCTTTGTAAAGATTCGCGTATTCACACGGAATTCCAAGATCTGAGGATAAAGGACGCATCCATTCCTCCTCTGATCGAGGAGCATCGGGTTGGTTAATACACCAGAATGTAACCTTGTGCCCTTTTTTCGCAAGATATGCTCCCAGAAGCGATGAATCTACGCCTCCTCCGCAGGGCACAACAATTTCAGGCCAATTTGAAATTGGCTCAATTGCAACTTCTAGCGCCTGCTCAATTTCACTCAATGAATCCTTTTCTGACAAATCCTGTAACCTTTTTCTTTCGGCCTCTTCAAATATTACATCGTAACTCCACAACCAAATCCGTTTCTCCAACTCTCCATTTTTTTTAACGACCAGCTGTCCAGGAGATACCTGCCGAACACTCTGCCAAATCGTTCTGCCAGCCAAACTGTAATCAAATAGAAACATGGAGCTGATGATGTCCGAATTGATCGCGTTGTTATTGGACCAGTCGTGCACCAGACCTATATTCGTTCCAAAATAAAGTTTACTACCGCCTACACTGTAGTAAAGCGGTTTAAAACCAAACGAATCCCTCAGCATGACTACGCTCCCTGTATCAGGATGAAACGCAATGGCTATGGCGGAAGGAAGCAAAGCCCAGCTTATTTCGTTTTTGTCTGCATGTGTTATAACCTCAAAAAAACGACTGGTATCGAAATCGTCAGAAACTCCTCCCAACAAATTGACAATAAAACGTAAAGCTTTTTCATTTCCACCATGTAAAATTACACGCCAGCCTCGCTCAACCACAAACAAGGTTTGCCCACCTTTCGCATGCACATCGAATCCTGGAGCGTATAGACGTGATTCTTGCGTCTTTTTTTCAACTTTTACATCACCACCTTCACGGGCGTCCAAGTCGATGACCCCGACAATTCCCGAATGCACTTTGTCTCCAAGTAGTGGCTTTATATCAGAATTCATGTTTAGTCCTTAGCTGAAAGTAATCCTGCCAAAATTGTTTCACGGGCGGGCTATCAATTCGAATCAGCCCGCCTGCTATAGATCAATTACCTAGAATCCTGGAATACAAGGAATTATGTAGTTCCAGCGACTTTTCAGAAGAATATTTGGAAACAATCAGACTCCGCCCATTATTTCCTATGCTCTCTCGAAGATCAGTGTTTTTCATAAGGTTTTGCAGTTGATGACTCCAGTCCTCTTCGTCGCCTTTTTGCGCCAGAACAATATTCTCTCCGTGCGAAAACAAGTCTCCTATTGCTCCGACGTCAGTCGATATTACCGGAATTCCATAACTCATCGCTTCCAACATGACCATCGGCAATCCTTCTGTGTCGGAGGTCATGGCGAAAATGTCGAACTTTTTGTAATAAGGCGCCACATCATACTGCTCGCCTGCAAAGGAAACTGATCCTGAGAGACCCAATTTTTGAGACAATTCTTCTAGTCTCTCAGCTTCAGGTCCGCCCCCGACTATAATCAGTTTCAGATTTTCGAATTTCTGGCTTACGTCTGCGAAACACCGCAACAAAACGTCATAGCGCTTCGCTTTTGCCAGCCTTCCGACGGTCCCTATTACCAGGTTTTTATCTGCAGGTTTTACTTGTTGGCTAAAACCAGGAAGCGGTATTCCATTCTGGATAAAGGTTATTCTGTTTTCATCAGCTTTCACCAAGCGCAGAATCTTTTCCTTGATAGCCTGAGAAACGACCACTATTTCAGTATATCTCAACAGGTATAGCGCAACTTTCTGTGAGAATTTTCTGCCAGGGAATGCCTCACCATGCTTGGACATAACGGTCTTCTTGTTGAAAAGAATCATCGCAGCAAGCTTGCCATAAAGGAATGCCAGCATATTGTGACAGTGAATGATATCAGGCTTCACGCGAAGTATGACTTGAATCAGGGACCACAATTTACCAATCCCGCTCCTGCTATTGTCCAGGACTGTAACGTTGTATCCCAGCTTTTCAAGCCTTTCAGCAAACGGACCAGCGTCTTGCATACACACCAGGTATGCGTTTTCAATACTGCTCACGGAAATTAAATTGTAGACCTGCCTTTCCAGCCCCCCTATCTTCATGGTTGAAACAACATGGAGAATTCTGGGAGAGCAATACTTTGTGGCTTCTTTACCCATTTTTAGAGTTACCCCCCATGTGGATTTACCTATTTTGCCCGACATATCAAATTCAAGGTCAGTGGAGCTGGCAATTAAACTGACTCTTGCGGAAAACTTCCCGGCATACTATGTATCGTCAGATTTGCCATCCTGTTAGTGAACATTTCCCCGCCAGAATCCCTGGACGCTCAACTCTATCAGCAAGTTGCCCACAAGTGCGTATTAGCTGCATGAAGGGCAATTTGACGGTAAACGAAGGATTGAATCTATTTTTTGCTGGTTGCACAACTTGCGCATACTTTGACAAGGAACTACGCTACTTTAGTTCTGGAAACCGGATTATTTTTCGATCTGATTAGGTAAAATCAGACTTCTGAAACTGTAAGTAAACATTAGTTTGTCATAGCGGCAGCAGAACAAACTCAAATGTACCAGAAACCTTAAACTGAGGAGTGTATGTCTGCCCCGATGATCCGTAGTCTCGCGCATAGAATAATTCCCGATTCGGCTGTTAGATTAGTTCGAAGAAAGATCGTAGTTCCGCTTAGAAGAATCGTCGGCCCCACAATCCCGATAGCGATGGTAACAGGCACAAATGGTAAAACAACCACAGTTCGGATGCTGGCCTATATTCTGACATGGGCAGGGCACAGAGTAGGCTTCACCTCCACAACCGGCATCGTGATCAATGGCAAACAACTCAATCGCGAGGATTCGGCGGGTTACAAAGGCGCTAAAAGAGTCGTCAATGATGAAACTATTTCAATGGTCGTGTTGGAAGTCGCGCGCGGCGATCTTCTTCGTGTAGGATTATACCGGGACCGCTGCGTGGCTGCAGCGTTGTTGAATGTTGGCAGAGAACAAATCGAAATCGATGGGATAAACAGCGTCGAGGAAATGGCACAGCTAAAAAAACAAGTTATCGACACCGCTACCGGGACAGTGGTGCTAAATGCTGACGATCCGCAGTGCGTCCGACTAATCAAACATTACCCAATCAGAAAGTTAAACCTGTTTTCAACTGACACTGCAAACCCTGTAATCAGGAAGCACGTGGATAAAGGTGGAATCGCCTATGTTGTCGGATCGACTCAATCTGGTGATACAATCCAACGTTTAGAAGGAGAGCGGAAGATGGATCTTTTGCCGGTCGACTCACTGCCCGCCAGTGCAAAAGGAATGTTCCCTCAAAATACTGCGAATGCCATGGCCGCAGCAGCGCTGGCAGAGGGAATGGGCGTAAGCCTGGTGGTTACCAGCCAGGCCCTGGAAAAGTTTGAGAATACCCTGGAACTTTCGCCGGCGCGTTTCAATTTTATTGGCGGGTACAGTCAAACTGTCCTACTTGATCATGCGGTAACAATACCCGCCTGTGCCAACCTGAAGAACAGCCTGAAACATATACCGGTTAAAGGAAGGAAAATCTGCCTTATGGACAATCCAGGCAATCGGCCAGACTGGCATTATGCTGAGATCGGTCAGTCGCTTGGAGACTCGTTCGATCTCATCATTTTTTTTGAATCAGAGGATTTCCGTAGGGGGCGTGCGCCGGGTGAGATAACCGATTCCCTGAAAGTGGGTTTCATCGAGGGTGGTATGATTTCCGAAAGTATCCACGTGACGTCCGATATAAATTCAGCGTTTAATATGCTTTCCCAGCTGGTCCAGACCGACGATTTTGTTGCCATACTCAAATGTGGAGCAAATCCCCAACATATCCTCCCTCTACTGGATACAGCCCTCGCAAAGTATGCTGTCGGCACCCAGCCCGGCCCCGCGGAGTTCCCTGATGCTAATTAGTAATATCCAGGTAGCCGACAACGGAACACATCGCACTATTCAAGCACAGGTTGGCCCTTATCCGCTGTGGTTTCGCCACAACGCCCATTCCAGTGCAGTCGCCAAAGAAGATGCCACTCCATTTCTAATCTCGGCACTGATACCTGCCATGTTACTTGGCGAGGATATCGAAATACACGAAAATTTTTCTGTTTCGGAAAAGCTGATGAGTTCGATTCCAGAAATTCAGGAGATTTTCCATTGCTGGAATCCAATATTCAAGAATATACGCGTCAGGGGACGAGAAAAAAATGAACCCGGTGAAAATAACGGCGGATGCGCTGCCTTTTTCTCAGCCGGCGTCGATTCAATTTACACAGCTTTAAAACACAAAGAGGAAATCAATTCGCTGATTTTGATAAACGGTTTCGACTTCAATATGAATTCGAATACCTGGGGGGACCTGGTAAAAAGAAATACTGATCTTGCTGCACTTTTAGACAAACAGTTAATACTGGTAGAAACGAATCTCAAGGAATTTACTGCCTGGTTCAGAATGAAAAGATATGTCAATTTTGGTGCTTCTTTAGCAACAATCGCTAATCTGCTAGAGATCAACAAGACCTACATAAGCGGTCACGTAACCTATGAAAAAATTACCCCGGCGGGCGTTCACCCGCTGCTGGATCCACTGTGGTCGACTGAGTCTTGCGAGATAATACATGCCGGGCTGGAGGCAGACCGGACGGCCAAGATTGCGTTGTTCAGGAACCTGCCTGAGATATTGTCCCGACTATGGGTTTGCTGGGAAAACCCAAAGTCCAACTGTGGCAAATGTTCAAAGTGCATACGCTCTTATGTAGCAATGAGGCTTCTAGGCATCGAAAACTTTAAATTTGATTACCCGGTGCAGTTAGATGATGTGCGCAAACTCACAATAGAGGATGATGAAATGCTGTCGTTTTTCGAACACTTCAGAGACGATGCATTGAAGCTTTCTATGCCTGACCTGGTTCGAACAATTAACAAAATCATACTAAAATACAAGACCCGCAGGTTCCTGGTCGATGTCGATACTTACTTCCTGGCCTCCCGGCTCAAAAAAACAAGAAAAATGCTCAACTCACATGCAAACAGTCTCGCAGACATAAACGTCTTGCCAAGGGCATCAGACCAACCCATGCTTGAAGGACTACTGAAAGATCATAACAGTAGAAACAAGATTGAAAGCACAGCAATCATTGGCAGCGTGTTCAGCTAGCACTATACTATTTCCGATAATCAATCACGGATTTCAGCATTAACGTGCTTTCTTGTAAGCCACTTGACAAGCAGACCTGAAAAAAGCGTCTTATCAATTTCGCGAGCCAGCTCTTTCAGCTCATAACTCCTTTTCAGTCGGTTAAGGGCCCTAACCAGCAATACATCGCCCGACTGTTCAGCCTGTTCCAGGTTTTCCATCAAAAAGTCGTAGTCAATCTGAGTATAAAGCCGTATTCGCTTTACCTCGTTTTTTACCTGACTATCCGTCAATTCCGGGAACGTGGGCACAGACATTTGCAGTGCACGGATGGCAATCATGGTCCGCAGACATTTCTCACATTTCCCACAGTTGTATTCCTTGTCCTGCCAGCATACACGCAATACTTCAGCTAGTCCCGGATCCTGTAAAATTCTGGCTAACTTTTCGATGCGACTGGCTTCTGCCCCATCATGCACAATTTCTGTAAAGTCGCTGCTCCACAATTGGTCGGTAACGAAGTTTGATCCTTCAGGATAAAGGGTCCCATAAGCTACTCCTGATGCAATGAAGCATTTCTTCGCATTGGCAGCCAGCGCTATGCTTGCCAAACCTCCTCCGAAACAGAGCTTCCACCCAACGTTCGCGGTTTCATACCCGAGAAACCTGACGTTGGTCTCAACCTCCACCAACTCCTTATTCTTCGACTCCAGGTACAACCGGTTCCGTTCCAGTGCCTGGGAAAACAATTCGTCATTGTTAAGTTGCATATCAATGCCCTTTGCAAAAAAGAGCAGGTCAATCTCTTCGAAATTTTTAAATAGCGTATAGCTCCCATCGACACCGCCAGAGAAAAATGAGATGCATTGGTCAAGACCTTGATCCAGTTCTTTCGCAATCCCTCCCTGAATACGTACCTTTTGTAATTTTTTATTAAAGTACTTGCTCCATTGACAAAAGATGTCCTGAAGTTTGTCGAGGTTTTTCAGTAGTCGAGGGGAATATTCTACATCAGTATCGAGCTCAATATCGTTTCCATTCGCCATTGCCGGTATCAGGCAGGCGGCAACAAACGCATCAGCCCTGATCCGGGGCTTAATTGATTGAGGAAATTTATAGAAAAGATCAAATTCATCGCACTTCGCGGTCAACACGGCACGACCATCTTCTTCATAAAGCGTAATATTTCGTATTCGCATTCTTAAATTGCCGGTAGTTTTCCTGTATATAAAGCCGCTCTTGCCTGAATGGGATAGCCGCCTATCGAACGTTATCCGCCCACTGAGAATAGATTTCAACAAATCTGCTTGAGCCGAGAGCGAATCTGCCTGGTCTTTGACACAGTATAAATCCAAAAGTGACCTGGGCCTCAACTATCACTGGACCAGATTCAGTAACACCAACATCCCAGCCCAGAAAACCGAAGTCACCTTCAACATCCAGGTGGGCTTTGCGGACGAGATCAAGCGTTTGCGACCAGTATGGCAGTTTTCTACCCACAATAGTCACTCCAGTATCAGGATGCTTATCAAGCTCAAGCAATAATCGATGCTTGTAACAGGCAGCGCCTAGCTCTCCCGTTTGCAGGTCGATACTACTCGCTATGCCCCCTGCGCCAAAATTGTCTGCGACTTTAGTACCAGTAGGCATCTTAAATACTGCGACGATGACTTCAACGTTTCCAGCTGGAGTCGCTGCGGTGATAATCCGAGACGTACAAAACCCACCATTTGACAAGTCCGTGATGTCCGGATGATTTTCCAATCTGGGCTGCACAAGGTAAGCCTCGTGCATTGATAACTCCTTTAGATGCGCTGCAAGGTTGACTGCACTGTAGCACTTGTCTTCAGAACTGCAGTAGCGTCCATTAGTCAGCCAATCAAACCGGGTCAGGCCTCTTCCCTCAAGACCAAGATTCGGTTTTGCGATGAAATCACAGCAAGGGAGATCCAACTCGCTGCCTTTTGGCGACGTTAGCCTTCCTTGCGTGACCACGCCAATGTCATTGATCACTGGATATCCCTTCTCCCGCATACGCTTGTTGAACAAAAATTTGTCCTGAATATGTCGATCGCATTTAGTCCCATTTACATATCGTAGCAATGAAGTCATTGAGTTTTCTAGCAAGAAATACTTCGCATTACTGATATCTCTGTTCTTATAAATTTTAAAGAGATAGTAGGTCTCCGGGTTTGCCCAGTACCTAAAACCAATTGATAAGAGGTCTACTAGCTGGCCAACGTAGGAATTACCATAAAGTCGTCGTGTTTCAGAGGCATGAAGCCTAAACTCCATAACGGCAATTATCATGGCCCTAAAGGGCCACAAGACCAACATTGGAAAATATAACAGAAGCGACGCCATCAACAGTGCTTCACTTCGCCAGTTGGGCATAAAATTTCGCGACTCTATTTGTCTGATGAACTCAAACTTCGTTCTTGGCTTTCGCCAAAGCCAGACCAAGGGAGTACGTCCCCAGGCGACAGCAATTGGAGAGAAGATGCGATTTAGATTTAGACTTAGTTTCATCACGACGGTCGAACCTCAGTTTCTTCTTTTGTTATCTGACGACACCTAAGAATCCTGAGCATTGATCTTGCAGAATAGTTCCGACTCAGTCGGTGATAGTTTCCTTTGAATGTTCCTGCTGGTCGACCATTTTTGTTACTACCTCATTGTAATCCGCAGTCGTACGAATGAAGGCGAAGCGCCGGAAATTCTGGAAAATTCTGCGACAGGAGATTCGCAGGTGACGCGTTAACCTGATCAACACCTGGACTGGTGATTTTTAACGACAAAAACCCTCGATAGCTGACCAGTTTTGGCTTCCAAACAACAGGGTATTTCGATGAAGAGGCTCGAAGCGTGGAACCGACGTCTCCAGAATGGACCCCGCGATAAATGGCACGCCAGCAGAGATTCGAATTCCTGACCAACTGGTTCGACGATAGAGAGTGTAAAAATATTTATGTAAGTGCCATTCTGTTAACCCTGATAAAAGGAATAACAAATGCCAATATCAGACAAACTAATCAATCAACTGCTTGACGGTAATAAATCTCCGGAAGATATTCTCGGAGAAGAAGGCCTTTTCAAGCAACTCACCAAGCGCGTGGCTGAACGCGCTCTGGAAGCCTAGATGGATCACCACCTGGGCTATCAGAAGAATGATCCTGCCGGGAATAACAACGGTAGAGGGCACAAGAAAGTCCGCAGTGTACACGGCGAAATTGGGTTGGAGGTTCCCCGTGACCGTAATGGATACTTTGATCCTCAACTGATCAATAAGGGTGAGAAACAGCTAAACGGCATACTCAAAGGCACTAGACGCCATTCTTGAAAAATTCTCTGAGAAGTATGGCACCGAAACTGGTAAGCCGGTTGTCTAGACACTCTGGTGACCAGTGTCAACAACCTTGATACCCTGGTTGCTAATAGAAACACGACTGAGACAGCTGGTTACTCCACCCGGGCGGGGTAAGGGGAGCAAGGAGGATAAAGACCCCATCCACCCGGATGACAAATCCCCCTGCCGAACGCCATAACGCCACGACCTGGGCCCAGCGACTGAAACGGGCCTTCAACATCGACATCGAAACCTGCAACAAGTGCAATGGCTCTGTTCGATTTATTGCCTGTATTGAAGACCTGGAAATAATTCGCCGGGTTCTGGAACATTTAATTAAAATTGAATCAACCGACTCCCAGGCCCAATTAGCGCCCGAGCGGACACCGCCACAGATTGGACTATTTGACAAAAATTTAATCGCGCAGGGAATACACCACTAGGCTGCCTGAAGCCAGGGACGGTAGCCAGGCAGCACTGGGCCGGACATCGGCCTGAACACCATTCAACCAACAATTCTGACTCTTTTCCGACTCTATCCGATGGTTTATGAAAGAAACTCGCTCTTTTCCTAGGCTTTTCCAATCAACAAAGGGTTTTGCCCGACTTGCCATTCACGAAGCTGGCCGAACGTTCGCTTCGCAGATACCTTTAATTCTTCCTATAAGCAGAGAACAATTGTCCCGGACCCCGTAACCCAGTACTTTCCCGGTTACTGTTCCGAATCAGGTGAGAGCTGAAACTCTTCTTTAACCATGTAGCTGGGGCGCCCCTTTATCTCCTCATAGATCTTTGAAAGATAAAGCCCGATCACCCCGAGGCTGACCATTAACATACTGCCAATCATCAGCAGAAGAATAATTACCGTGGTAAATCCAGTGACGGCGCTCCCCGAAATCCATTGAAAGAGTGTCACCGAACCCAGGATTACACTGACGAGCAGCATCAGCATGCCGATAAGCGTAACCATTTGCAGGGGTGCCGAGGAAAATGAAGCAACGGAAGAAATCGAATACTTGATAAGTTGAATGGTGCTCCATGAACTGTTGCCATGTTCGCGAACCGGCACATCGAAAGGGATGTGATGGGTCGGATAGCCCATCCAGTCGATCAGGCCCCGGAAAAAACGGCTCTTTTCCGGTAGGCGACGTATGGTGTGTACCACCTCGCGGTCGATCAACTTGTAGTCGCTGAGGCTTTGCAAGTCCAGAGTGGCCATGAATTTCATTGAACGGTAGAACAGAAGGCTGAACAGCCGGTAAAACAATGATTCCTTGCCGCGGTCCGCTTTCACGGCCTCAACTACCTTATAACCTTTCTGCCAGTGCTGAAGCATCTCGGGAATCAGCTCGGGTGGATGCTGCAAATCTCCATCCATGACTATGTAGGCATCACTGTCGCATCTCTCGAGACCTGCAGCTATTGCCGCCTCTTTGCCGAAATTACGAGTCAAGCTGCAGAGCCCCACCGAAAAGCAGTCGGAGCGAGTTTCCTTGGCAATTTTGACCGTGTCGTCGGTCGAGCCATCATCGAGAATCAGAACATGAAAGCGATTCTGGTCTGACAACGGTCTGAGCGTTTCATTGAGTGCATCCAGCAATCGTGGCAGCGTGTTCTGCTCGTCTTTGACAGGAATGAGAATGCTGATTCTGGGTTTCATGTTGTGCTTGTCTGAATCAGCCATACACCGGCAATTATGAGGGCCGAGCCAAAAGCCAGGCTGAAGGACGCTGATTCCCTGAAATAGAGTACTGCGATTAGTAGTGTGCTCATTATATTGATGCCTACATAGGTTGGCACTGCCCTGGAGAAAGTACTGCCTGAAAAAACCTTGATAGTCAGCAAGAATGATACCGCATAGAGTACCGTGGACAGTAACACGATCAGCCAGCTAGATCTAAGCACCTCCAGAAATCCGGGCGTTATCCTGAGCTTGTCACCGGTGATTTTCAGCAGAGTGAGGGCCAGGCTGTTACAAACTGCCGCTGCAGTTATCAAAATCAGCGTATTCAATTCATGTCCTCAACGTACAAAAAATCACCGCCCAGTTTTTTGATGTCTCCTGCAGCGCCCAGTAACTCCCTCAATTTGTGTTCATAGGGAAAGAAATGAATGTGCAGGTCGAATGTATAACGGTATTCACGTTGGCAGGGCACCACGACAACAAGTCGTTTACTACAGACTCTCCTGATTTCCGTTACCGCCTGCCTGATGTCTCTGATATGCTCCAGGGTGTGGGTACAGACGACCGTGTCAAAATGGTTATCCGCAAACGACAGGTTTGTAATGACTCCCTGTAGATACACAGGATTTTCCGAGCGTTCATCCGGAACTTTAATATCCACTGAGGTTACCCGCTTACCCTGGTCCGCGAGCCTTCTGGACAGAAATCCACTGCCACAGGCTACATCCAATACTTCATCGCCAACAATCACCTGATCGATGTAGTGAATACAGGTCCGGTTAAGATCGGTCTCGCGTTGCATGAACACATCTGCCAGCAGCGCATAATGTTCATTAATCTGCTGATCGGAAAGCTTCGGCAGCTGGGCCTTGAAGTCGAGAAAATAGCGTGCCTTTTTGCCAAACAGCAGATAGAAAAGAGGCGCCATGACAAGGCGGCTGTCTCTTAAAACGGGCGGTAACAACTGATCCAGAATGAAGTGTGCGATAAGGGTCAGGTTTCTGCTAGGGGACATTGCCGGTATCGATATCTCAATTGCTCAGTACTTCTATCGGCTTGATACCGGAAAACCACCAGCGATTCCCCTTGTTGGCAAATAACTGGTAAGTTTCGCCGGGCTTGAGCATGACCATTTGTCGTGCAAAGTGGGTGGTCGGTACAGCAAGGGCCCGATCAATGAACAGGACTCCACCACTGAAATCATCGCCAAAACCCAGGCTCCATTCTACAAACCCCTCGGTAATCCTTGGTGCTATGTTGACGGTGACCTCCGGATTGGCCGGCAGGCACTGTGCTTCCAGCTCGGCGCGCGGCATTTCAGATCCAGACCGGTCAAATGCGATCAGGGTGTCTGCGCCGGAGTTCAGAGCCGCCCGGCAGTTCTGGGTAATGCGAAAATCCGGGTTGCCCAGTGCGGAATTTACTCGAGCTAAGTTACCCTGGGAAAATTCCAGTGGTACATACAGTGTCTTCCATTGCAGCTGTGCTGTGTTAGCGGTAATAAACCGCGTGATCTGGTAATCAGCGCCGGAGCGGGTCTCGCTCCTGAGGGCATTGCTGTTGAAAACATGAACTATGAATACGAATCCAAGAGCTACGCCAAGCAGGGCAGGCCTGGCGGATTTCTGAAACAGCGGCGCCTGGTTAAGCGCGATTACTGCCACAATGGCCAGCGCACTGTCCATGGCGAAGAACAGGCGGTCCGCGTGCAGTTCAGGTTGGGTGATTCCATGCGATACGGCCAGGGCAGGCAGGCCGAACATCAGCGCAACGGGCAGTAACTTGAGCATTTGCCGCGGGTTCAGGATAACGGCAGCAATCGTCATCAGCAGAATGATTACTCTGGATCTGGCATACAGACTCAGGAACGCAAGCCAGGCGGGAATACTGACACCAAGGATGCCCGAGTAATAACCGGCTTCCTCACTCACCTCGGCGGAGAGCCCGAGGATATAGGTACGCAGGCTCAGGTAGATCATCAGGGCAGCCATGGCTGAACCGGCCAGGCGGTAATTGCGCTGCAGCAGTGCCATAAGCAGTACTAGTGGTGGCAGCACCAGGTAGACCTCTTTGGAGAGCATCGCCAGGAGCATCAGCAGGCCCGCCAGAACAGCACTGCCGGTTTTTGTGTTATTTACATTTTCCTGGCCTTTCCTGAATATCAGCGCCAGTGCCGCCAGGGCAAACACGCCACCGATCACATAGTGCACTGTATAAAACCTTGTTATAAGCGTGTGCAGAGAAAAGTTGGAAAAAATCACCAGCATCGCTGTGCAGGCGGCTAGTCTGCTGTCGGTAAGTCGTTCGGTCAGCAAGCCAGCCAGCGCGGTAAACAGACTCATGGCAAGCAGAGAAAAGACCAGGAAGCTGAGTGGCGATAGTGAAAAAAGCCCCGGTAGCAATTTGTAGACCGACAGAATAACCGGTGTGTAGTTTGCCGCTGAGAGTTGCCGATACACGTCGGCATCGAGGTAGTGTTGCAGCCAGCCATAGTCAACGGCAACCCGCATCACGTGAGCATCGTCTTCGGAAAAGGTTGTCCAGGATAAAACCGGCAGCAACGCAGCGAATGCGAGCAGGCTGAGCGACCAGTAGATCACAAAAGATCCCAGGTGGAGGACTTTCAATTGGCTTTTCTGGCTTGTTTTGGGTAGGGGAAGCAATTTATTCTCGCATTATTCCGGTCATTGCCAGCGCTCGGCTTCAGGCTGATTCTAGCAAATTCATTCAGCAACAATGTTGGCAATTGGCCTTGTTGTGTATTTTCCTGGAATAACCAGAAATATTTCGTTCCACATCAGCAAACCGCCGTTTCAGCTTGGCCTGTGTATAGTTACGATCCCCGCTATTGACTGCCTGCTCCAACAAAAGAATTCCTATTGTCTTTGCTGGTAGCTAGTTACGATCCCCGCTATTGACTGCCTGCTCCAACTGGCGAGTGCTCTGGACCTTATTCAGATAGCCGTAAACGTACAGCTTCAGCATGGTGGCGGGATGGTAAGCAGGGCGCACCATTGCCTGGGGCCCTGTCTTGAATCCAAGCTCAGCGAAATCTAACTCATCAATGAAGACATCGATCACTCGAACTGCGTTGTCTTCTTCAACATAGTCATCCAGGCACTCGAGGAACAGGGTAGTTTGGCTGCGGGATTCGCCTTCGATAAAGTCAGTTATCTGACGCTCCGAGTGTGAGAAAGTCAGATTATAGCAATCTGAGAGTCTTCACACATAGATGGTCGCCCCTGTTTTGCCAAGCGATTATCTCATGAACAGCAAGTCAGTAAGGTTGCAGCCATAGATCCGGACTTTCGATGAGGCTTACAACTTCTGTCCCTAATGGAATTCGCTAGCGGATGCCTTTACAGGCTGTCGAGCTTTTCGCTCCCTGTGTGAAATAGGTTTAACCCGCTACGGTCTGACCTGTCTCGCCATCATTTCATTTTCGCCTGAGCAAAACTTGGAAATATATTCCGTTTTATACTGCCTGCGTGTACTCCCCATCGTAGTCCCGTTTGTGTGCCAGCAATGCCCACGCGATGCGTGCGTTTTTATTTGCCCTGGCAACACACACAACGTTCATAGGTCGTCGGGTGCTCATATCGTTCGTCCAATTGTCCGTTGACGTTTGCTTTTTCGGTGTAACGCGAACAATGGATCTCGCTCCGTGAATCATCAACATCCCTAAATACGCATCTCCTCGCTTGCTAATACCCAACAACAACGGTTTACCTCCGCTTGAGTGCTGTCTCGGCACCAATCCTAACCAAGCAGCGAGTTCCCTACCGTTCTTAAAGCAGTTAGCATTGCCGATTGATGCTGCTAATGCACTGGCTGTTAACACGCCAAAACCTGGTTCTTGATTTGCAGCGAATTTTGACCCAGTCATTGCATTTAATTTTGACCCCCAAAACAGATCTCAACAACATGGAACCAGCAGTTCACCGTGGATCAATTATTCCATGCAAAAACGGCTAAAGCGGGTCAATCGAGCATGCAATTCAACACTGAGAGCAAAGGTAGCTTCGGATACTGAGCTAGGTCATGCCAGACAGTTGCTAGGGCACTCTTCCGACACAACAACTCGAAAAATCTACCAACGTAGACCTGACCTGGTGAAGCCTGCCAAGTGATTATTATTGAACTTCTAGTCAAGTCCAATTTTTTACTCGGCTTAAAAACTATCCAAATTAAGCGTCGACTCGCTGTAGTTGTTTTTCCCCGGTCCGAATTTTTCTTTGACCATTGGCAGCCTTTCACAAGCGTCCTCAAATCGGGAGATAGTTAGTTCCGGCGATTCTTCGGCATCCTGGTAATAATTGCGCAAGCTGACAGAAATAGCTTTCTTCCCAACATTTTCGCTTACCAGTTGAAGAGCTCTTTCTCTGTTCTCTTCGGACAATCTGTTAAGCGTATCTTCAAGAAAAGCTACCTTATCTTCAACCTCAGCCCATTGAGCATCAGCCCTTACTTGCGCCAGTATATCAATTTCCAGGTCCTCAAAAGGAGTAGCATCGTAATAGTCGCAGCCCGCTTCCATTATCTCAAAAAATCTATCGACCCAAGGCGTCGTATAAGCTGCTTCTTTAAGTAATTGGACTTCAAGTGAAGTATAGCTGTCCCGATTTATATGCGTAGATTCACCTTGCAATAATAGAATAGCAACGAATAAGTTGGCATTGTGCTTCTCCAAGGCTAGAAGCTCCTCCATATAGGTAGAAGCGCTTTTATACTGAGCTCGAACTTGTCCTGCAGAAATACTGAAACATCCAAGTATTATCGCGGCTACCAAAATACGTGTGGCAACTGAAACGTTCCGTTCATATAGTTTGGACATCGTACCCACCCATATTGCTCTCAGATAACAACGCATCCTGGCCAGTGGTCAACACTAGCACCGGCTAGGATTGGTAAATTCGAAAAGGCCCTAGATTGCCTTAGTAGAATGTATACCAGAGTAGATATTTAAAGTCTAAGATTCTACACAAGTGCAAGTAGCTAAAATCCTTGACGAAGGGGAGATCCGCATGGTCCCGGCTTACCGACCAGCCGGGCGCAGCCCGGTAGGTCGGGCCTGGATTTACCGTGCGGATCAGGGCCCCTTCGTCAAGGATTTTCGATGCTTGCAAGGATCGAATACAGGGGAATTAGACAATTCTTTGGGACAATCGAAATTTTCGATCAGGCTGTAAGCCGCGAGAAATGGCACGCCCGGAGAGATTCGAACTCCCGACCAACTGGTTCGAAGCCAGTTACTCTATCCAGCTGAGCTACGGGCGCGTGGAGTACGGATTATAACCGGCCTTCAGGGAACCGTCACCGATTAGTAGCATTCCTGGTCCTCAAAGGCCAAGCTAGCCGGAAATCCAGAAACGAAAACTCCCTGATCACAGTAAAGTCCGACATCTTAAGCGACGAACCGATCGAATCCTCAATTTCGAGTAATTCCAACAGGTCTGGAAGCTGCCCTTAGATCGTTTGATTTCCGTTACTACCAGCATTCGGTGGCGACGATTCTGCATCTGATTCCCGCTTTGGACATTGCGTTATTGGGTCCATTCCAGTTTATTCGCCGGATCCGCATCAAATACACCAAGCTCCACGCTTGAGCGGCTACACATTCATCAATTGTGGTGTGATCGGGGCTTTTTGCTGCATTGTAATGGGTGTTTTCAATCCCTTTATGGGTGTCGCGGGCCAGGGCTTCAACGATTCCATGGCCACTGTTTTCCTATCCGCCAACACCCTGTTCTGCCTGTACATAGCTTTCGATCGCATCCGCAATCTCATGATTCCTCAGCATCGGGAGTGGAAGATCCGCTCCTGGGCATTGATGCTGGCGGCAACTACAACACGAACCATGCTCACTGTTCTTCAAGCTACCATAGACATTGCTGTGTTGTTTGGAACCTTCTTCTGGATGGCGTGCGTAATCAACATCACCGCCTCGGAAACCTGGATCAACGTCACACGGACACCCGGCAAGGGAACCAGGCACTGGAAAGACGCTGACGCTCGCGCTGCCACAAACAGCTAGCTATGCACCGGACATGCCCCCAAAGCTCTTGGCTTTTCCTTTCCTTGCTTTGCTTTGCTTTGCCTTAGAGTAGTTGTGTTTCCCATGAAAAGAAAAAAAGGGCACTTACATGATCACATGAAGTGCCCCAGGGTAAGTCAGGCCCTAGTGGGGAAATAGTGTAGCCTGACTAAGAATAAGGCTCAGTTGCTGCAGCCCTCGCGATTTACTGCGGGCTTACATCAACTGTTTAATCGGACCGGGTTTTCCCAGATTTCTTTCACAGCTCCAATCGAACAAAATCCGCTTAGCAGGCCCTGACAAAAAATCCTCATGACTACGTTTGTTGGGGATGTTTGGGATACTTGGTTGCGATACAAGCAACTGCCTCTACTCACCAGCGTAGAAGTGGGAATTAATGAAACTGTAATCCGTTGCGGCAGCAAAGGTATGGCAGCTGTGACAGAACACTGCCTGTCCGGATTCACCCGATCCTCGACGGCTTCCTGCCGCGCCTAGAATGTATTCCCAGTCAGCGGTCTGGGGTGAAGTACCTTGTGCCAGCTTGACCATGATGGTCAGCTCGGGGTTTCGCTGAGCTTCATAGGTATCCCGGTTGTTAAAACTTTCCTTCACAATTATTGTGCCTTCCGAATAGGGAAAGCCCTGCTGCCCCCGGTTCGTAGGTTCGCCAATAGAGTTTACGTAGATGTCCCGATAGGCGTTTAAACCTTCATGACGGTTTCCAAGAAATCCTGTGGGGTCTCCGGTGTTGGGTTCGGGAGTCGCCTTATACCAGTTTTTGTAGCCAGACCAGGCTGTGGCACCGGGTCCTAGCTGGTCAGAAGTGGACATACAGGCCACGAGGATAAGGGGCACTAGCAAGATAACGGCGGAGGTTTTCAGGTTCATGTGGTTTTCCTTATTCGTTCTTTACGGGAGATCTCTGGAATTTTGATCTCGTTACCAAAGACAGGACCTGCAAGCCCAGAAATTATTTCCAGTAACTCGTTGTTTTATAATTATTTTTATGCGCATGTTGCGAGCAAGACAAGAATAGACCGGCCTGGTGTCTGTTTTTGTTGCACAATTTGTGAGAATTTATGGCTAACATCTCAGTAAAGCATTAGTCAGGGTTGAATTTGTCCCTCTTCGCACTGAGATTTAGGTTAGAAAAACTATCGCTCACAATCCGCACAAGGGACTGGCGACTGAAGCCTTCCCGCAGGGACTATATGACTTTCAAGGTAATGGTACTTTGCATGACTCCTGTTAAACTCCCGTCATGAAAAAACGCTGCTGGTGGCCAGGAGAAGATCCGGTCTACGTTGATTACCACGACCAGGAATGGGGAGTCCCGGTCCACGATGACCGCACCTGGTTTGAGTTTATCTGCCTGGACGGCCAGCAGGCCGGGCTCAGCTGGATCACCGTGCTGAAGAAGCGCAATAATTACCGCAAGGCATTCAAAAATTTCGACCCGGTAAAAGTGTCGCGCATGCGGGACAGAACTATCGAAAAACTGCTAACCGATACGGGCCTGATTCGTAATCGCCTGAAGCTCTATTCCATCCCTCTCAACGCCAAAGTATTCCTGAAAGTACAGGATGAATACGGCTCCTTCGATGACTACATCTGGAAATTTGTCGATGGCAGACCGCTTGATGGTAAACGTCGAAAGATGGCTGATGTGCCAGCCACTTCGCCGGAAAGCGATGCCATGAGTAAAGACCTCAGGAAGCGTGGCTTCAAATTCTGCGGCTCGACCATCTGCTATGCATTTATGCAGGCAGCCGGCATGATTAATGACCACGTTGAAGACTGTTTCCGCTACCAGGAAATCAAAACGCTACATAAATCCGCCTGACCTACCCCCTTTACTATCCACCTGCCTAAACGAGGATTAACACAATGATTGGATATGTGACACTTGGTACTAACGATATAGAGAAAGCTGCAAAATTCTACGATGAATTGCTTGCCGTGATCGGCGCAAAACGCTTTATGGAGATGGATTCGTTTATCGCCTGGGCGGTGGACCCCAACATGCCAGCACTTTCAGTAACCAAACCCTTTGATGGCAACCCAGCCACAGTCGGAAATGGAGTAATGATTTCCCTGGCCGCTGACAGCCCGGAGATGGTGGATAAAATTTACAACAGGGCGATTGAACTTGGCGCTCAGGACGAAGGCCCGGCTGGCCCGAGGGGCGACAATTTTTACGCTGGCTATTTCCGGGACATGGACGGCAACAAGCTCAATGCCTTCTGCATGATTCAGAACGACTGAGATATACAGTTTCGGTCAGACTAATTGTGACCTCAGGTCGGCCAGCCTAACTCACTTGACAGGTGTGCCGACCTGAATTGCAATCATCACTAGTTGATACTCGAGTACTGTCCGTTCCGTAAATATAACCAACAGGGTTGAAGCGCCAATCAGCTAGACATGCTGACCCATTACCCTGATTCCGGCAGGGGGAACTGCTCGCTCAACAGCTCATAGTCCACTGATCTTTCGTTCCAGATCGAACCGGCGATCGGTAACGATTTCCTCCAGCACCTGGACGCGCTCTCTCAAAGTTGCTATTTCCTGCTCCAGCTCCCTGCTGGAGTTCTCGTGAACTTCCTTGTTCAAACGGGCCAGTTTTTCGCTGGTGGCTTTCTTATATTTGAAATACTCGGATATGAAAACAATCATGATTATCGGCGCCATGACAGCCATCATCACACCAAAAAGTTGCAGTGAAGTACCCATAACATCGCCTCTCTTATCCTCTCTTATCCGCTCTTATCCGCTCTTATCCTCTCTTATCCTCTCTCATCCCCTCTATCATCCGCTCTTTCATCGCAGACACAGCAGGATTTTATTCAATTTGCAGGCTATAACAGATTAAACGGTTTTGCCAGACACAAAAAAAGCCGGGAAGGCCAATACCTGCCCGGCTTTTTATTCTAAGGAGAGAATACCTGGGCTACCTACCCTGCTCCACTTCGTTGCGCAATATGCCAACGCCTGACAGTTCCACTTCGTATACATCACCCGGCTCCATGGCGCGGGTGCTGCCCATGGTGCCGGACCAGATCATATCGCCTGGCTCAAGGGTGAAATAACGGGAAATATAACTCACCATTTCTTCCATGCCGAAAACCAGATCGGAGCTGTTGGCGGACTGGCGCTCTTCACCGTTAAGACGCCCGGTGATTTGAGTGTTCTTGTAGTCAGCGCCCTTAACCAGGGCCGGACCCACGGCATTGAAGCCGCGCGAGCCTTTCGCCCTGACCCACTGGATATCTCCACCCTGCCAGTTTCTCTCGCTGACATCATTGCCACCGGTGACTCCAAAGATATATTCGTGGGCATCTTCGACAGCTACATTTTCAGCACGCTTACCGATTACGACAGCCATCTCAGCTTCATAATGCAGGTTGGTGGATTCTGCCGGGCGAATAATAGGATCTTCGGGGCCGACTATGGAATTAGCCGGAATGGTAAACAGGCCGGGATATTCAGCCGGTTCGCCACTGATGTGACTGCGAAAGTTGAATGCGGTCATGAAAACCAGTTTGGGGTCCACCGGAGCTTCCAGTTTGACATCGTCGCGCTGGACAATGACTCCTGTGTGTTCCATCGTGTTATATGGTGCCCCAGCCAGCTGATAAATGCCGTCGTCATGCATCATCCCCCAGTGAATATCACCACCGTTCTGGGAATAGCGAACAAAACTCTGAGTCTGGGCACTGACGCTTGCAGCGATAGTCAGAGCAGCCAGGCCTGCAAAAAATTGGAAATTAAATTGTTTCATCTACAAAAACCTCTCTATTCTTATTGATTTTCTGCTGATCGTTAAAGGTCGTATTCAGTGCAGAGCATGCTACGCCCGGACGGATAGCGGGTCAACAGAGTCTAATAGCCCGAGGAAAGTGGTGCCCTGAGTCTGTCTTGGAACGACAGTCCTGGCGCAGGTAGTTTGTGAGACGATTTCTAGAGCGCTCTTACCGGTTGAAAAATACTGCCAAGTACGAGCCAGGAAATATTGAACGCCAACACCGTAAAATGCAGCGGCTTGCTTCTGCTCAGCATCAGCAAGCCAACCGAAACAACAATGGGTACTGACAGGCTGAGACGGGACTGCCAGGTTTCCCAGAAATTCGGCAGCATCATATCCGCAAATACTCCAAATACAATAAACAGGATAGCAAGGCTGAACAACCAGTGTCGTACACTGAAATAGCGCTCTTCAAGATTGATGTTCTGCCCCCTCGACCGTTCGGGTGCCAAAATAAAAACCAGCAGCACCAGGATAATTGGAGGCATCAGTAACAACACCAGCTGTCCAACCGTTCGGAAATCTACTGCCTGATACTCCCACAGCCCCAGATAGTGGAAGCACATCAATAACAATAGCCATACCGACCATCCCAGAAAAAACAGCGGATGCTCTACCTCGCCCTGAGCCCTGATCAACCGGCCCCACCCCATCAGCAGCTCTGCCATGGCGAATGCCAGGACAATAGAAACGAAGACACTGATAAATTCAAATTCAGACATTGTTACCTGACTGTGTTTCCCATGACAGCGGGTGCAAAAGATTTAACCAGCTTGTTCTCACTCGTCCTGATCAAGCGCCTCGAAAGCCTGCTTCCCCAACTCTTCAGCCTTCTGTTCATAAACCACTTTATGCAGCACATCAGCGATGACATCCTTAAAACTGTCCGCGTGCAGATAAGCTGCCGCATTGCCGTCTGCAGGATCCAGTGCGGATTTTTTCAGTTCCAGCAAATGGTCCTCTGTGATCATGATCACCGGTGTCGGGTTTCTAGTCGGGTAGCGACTCTCCATTGAACGCAAATTGAAGAGGAATTGGTCCCTGCGTGTCTTGTGCGTATTCCATCCGGTGATTATGCAGGACAGCTTGTTGGTTAAAAAACCGAATCCCCGATTGTATTGTCGCACTACATCAAAAGCGTTGGCTTCGTTATAGGTATTGATCGAGGTATACAATCCGGTAGCACCGATGGTTGCCGCAATATCATCCACCAGGGCATTATTCAGATCGTAAACTAGGACAACTGGCTTAAAACTCATGGATTCTCTCGTGAACTGCTGCCTTGACTCACTATTATGACTTGAACACGACATTGGCGCTAATTGGATCCCGTGATGTCACTGTCCGATTTGCGGGTACTGCCGGATCTTCGTAACCAAATGCGATGCCGAACAGTATTTTGGTGCCATCCTGCACGTCGAACGCTTCCCTTACCAGGTCCGGGTAATTGCGCATGGTGCCCATGGGACAGCTGTGCAGGCCAAACGCGACCATGGTCAGCATCAAAGTCTGTGCCCACATCCCTACGTCAATCGCCACGGTGGTGCCGAAGGAAGGATCCATGCCGATAAACGCCATATAAGGCGCATCGAAGAACTCGAAATTGCGCAGCACTGCCCGCATCCTGCCCTTTTTATCGCCGCGCTCGATACCCATCTCGGAATAAAGCGCAACGGCGCACTCTACCTGGCGCTTGCGATAGGTATTTTCAAAATCGCCGCGATAGGGATAATCGGGATTCGGTGTAACTCCTTCGGCGGTCAGGCGCACCATTTCGGCACTGAGGCGATTCTTCAGCTCGCCGCTGGCTACATAGACCTTCCAGGGCTGCACGTTGCAATTTGACGGCGCCTGCTGGGCTATCTCGAATATCCGGTCCAGGGTTACCTGTGGTACTTCTTTGTCGAGGTAACCGCGGATCGAGCGCCGCTCATAAATGGCTTCGATGAGGCTCGTATCCGGATCGGTTTCCAGGGCTTTTACTTTTTCCTGCAGCATCAATTACTCCACTTTTCTTTCAAATCTCCATCGGGTCTTTCAAATCTCCATCGGGGGTCGATGGTAT